>Ga0070667_100000160_pt1 | contig 83754 bp, 87 predicted proteins | sample KBSS33metaG_FD_64659 | JGI IMG/M metagenome (GOLD analysis project Ga0070667, IMG submission 64659) | Switchgrass rhizosphere microbial communities from Kellogg Biological Station, Michigan, USA - KBS S3-3 metaG | ecosystem: Host-associated > Plants > Roots > Rhizosphere > Soil ...
CAACATCGACTTCATCTTCGGCGTCATCAACTGGAAGGAGCTGTCGGCACAGGCCGCGGCGGAGCGGCTGGAGCACGCCGACGAGCCGGTCGACACGCGTCCGGCGATGCTGCGCGGCGTGCTCGATGCGCCGCTCACCGAGTGGGCGGACGGGCCAGTGGACTTCGTGCCGAGCAGCGACGTGCGGATCGACAGCCTCTACCCCGCCCGCGAGAGCGGCCTAGTTCTGCCCGAGCCCGGCTTCATCGGGGCGGAGGTATTCTCGCTCGATGCCGAGTTCGAGGTCCGCAGCGCGGATGCCTTCGATGGTGCGCACGGACTGGCCGACTGGCTGGCGTCCGCGCGCGAGCTGGCGCAGGCGGCGCAGGGCTGCGAGGATCGCACCCGCCACGCGCTCTATGCCGCGATCGGCCGCGCCCACGACTTCGCGCTGGCCGCCGCCGCCGCGCCCGAGGACTTAACCGAACTGCTGGAAGACGCGGGCCTCAAGGCGCAGCCGCGGGCGCCGCTGCTCCCGCTGATCAAGCTCGTGTTCGGCGCCGACTACGACAAGACCCGGCTTACCGAGTTCGCCACCGCCATCGCCCATGCCCAGCGCCTCGGCCTCGGCACCGGCGACCTTGCCCGGCATCTCGCCGTCACGCCGGGCGGACTGAAGGCGGTCGTGCACGAGGAACGCCGGCTGCGCCGGGACGCCGCACCGGCCGAGGCTGCGGGAGAAGCGCCGCGCGAGCGGCTCGCTCGCGAACTGCGCACGCTCGAGCCGCTCCAGCTCGACGACATCGCCGCCAAGGGCGAGGAGTTCACCGTCCTGGTCGCTCGTCGCCTCGACAGCGGCGAAGTGGTGCTACTGGGCGAAATCGCCGACGACGACCTGCTCCTGCAGCGCGCGGCGCGGCGCCTTCTCGCCTGAAACCAAGCGCGCTGTCCGCAGTGTCTGGACGCCGCCCGCGGCATCGCTAAGCATGGCTGCGGCGGCAACCGCCGCCGCTTCATCTCGGGTTCAGCCCCTAGCGTACCAAGAGGCACCATGCCCAAGCTGCGTAGCCCTGCGTTCCTGCTGACCTTCGTCGCGCTGCTCGGATGGTCGGCAAGCCCCGCGGCGGCGCAGTCGATCCTGCGCGACGCCGAGACCGAGGCGCTGCTCCACGACATGGCGACGCCGCTGGTCAAGGCTGCCGGCCTCGACCCGGCGCATGTCGACGTCGTCCTCGTCAACGACAACTCGGTGAACGCGTTCGTCGCGGGCGGACAGGCGGTCTACGTCAACGCCGGGCTGATCAACGAGGCCGACACGGCGGCGCAAGTCCAGGGCGTCATCGCGCACGAGCTGGGCCACGTCACCGGCGGCCACGCAGTGATCAACCAGGGCGCGAGCGCGGCGACCAGAATCTCGATCCTCTCGCTGCTGCTCGGCGTCGCCGCGGCGGCGGCCGGCGGTGGCGAGGCGGCGATGGGGGTGATGATGGCGGGCCAACAGGCGGCAATGGGCAAGTTCCTCGCCTATACCCGCTCGCAGGAAGCCACCGCCGATGCGGCCGGCGCGCATTTCCTGTCCACCGCCGGCATCAGCGGCCGCGGCTCGCTGGAGTTCTTCAAGAAGCTGCAGAACCTGGAGTTCCGCTACGGCTACCGCCCGCAGGATGGCGACGAGTTCTACTCCACCCACCCGCTCACCGGCGAGCGTATCGCCACGCTGGAGGACACCTACGAGAAGGACGCGGCGTGGGACAAGCCGGACGACGCCCGGCTGCAGGCTCGCTTCATGCGCGTGAAGGCCAAGCTCTTCGGGTACATCGCCGAGCCGCGCGACGTGCTGCGCAAGTATCCCATCACCGATCAGTCGGCGCCGGCGCGTTATGCCCGCGCGTATGCCTATCACCGCCAGTCGCAGCTCGACCTGGCGCGCGCCGAGACCGAGGCGCTGATCGCGAGTGCGCCGGACGATCCCTATTACCTCGAGCTCGACGGCCAGGTGCTGCTCGAGGGCGGCAAGCCGGCCGAGGCGCTGGTGCCGCTGCGCCGCGCCACCGAGCTCTCTGGCAACCAGCCGCTGATCGCCACGCTGTTCGGCCATGCCCTGATCGCCACGGAAGATCCGGCGAACTTCAAGGAGGCCGAGGGCGTGCTGAAGAACGCCGTGGTGCGCGACCGCGAAAACCCGTTCGCCTGGTATCAGCTCGGCGTGATCTACGCCGCCAACGGCGACATGCCGCGCGCCTATCTCGCCAGTGCCGAGCAGCAGGCGCTGTCGGACCGGATGGAAGAAGCGCTGCGCAGCTCGCAGGCGGCCCAGGCGGGACTTCCCACCGGGTCGCCCGACTGGCTGCGCGCCGGGGACATCGAGATGCAGGCCCGCGCCGAGCTCGAACGCGACAAGAAGAAGCGCCGCTGAGAGCGGCTGCAAGCACGGAGAACTCGAATCGATGGGCGGTGCCGCAAGGTTTCTGGGATTGGCGGCAGGCGTCGCGCTGATTGGCGGCGGGGCGTGGTTCGGCGGACGCCTGGCGATCGAAAGCGTGGTGCACGACTATATCCTCGATCATCCCGAAATCCTGCCGCAGGCCATGGACAACCTCCAGCGCCGGCAGACCTCGCAGACACTCAGCAGCGTCAAGCAGAGCGTCGAGACGCCGTTCCCCGGCGCCGTCCTGGGCAATCCGCAGGGGCGGGTGACGATGGTCGAGTTCTCCGACTACGCTTGTGGCTTCTGCCGGCAGAGCCTGCCCGACGTGGCCGCGCTGATCGCCCGCAACCCGCAGCTGCGCATCGTCGTGCGCGAACTGCCGATCATCAGCCCCCACAGCCCCGAGGCGGCGAAGATGGCGCTCGCCGCGGCCGAGCAGGGCAAGTTCGGCGCGTTTCACGACGCCATGTTCGCCGCCGGCCAGGTCGATCCCTCGGCGATCGCCGCCGCGGCGCAGAAAGCCGGCCTCGACATGGATCGCGCTCGGCGCGTGGCCGCGACCCAGGCGGTCGACGCCGAGATCGCCCGCAACCTCGACATCGCCAACCGCCTGGGCTTCACCGGCACTCCCAGCTGGATCGTGGGCGAGCGGCTGATCGCCGGCGCGGTGGGCATCGACCAGCTGTCGGAAGCGCTGGCCGCCGTCCACTCCAGATAGCCCGCAAGGTCATCAGCCCGAACGCTCGCGCAAGAGCGGGGTTTCGGGTTTGCGCAAACATGCGCTAGAGGTCTGGCATGCGCGTGCTGCCGATCCAGCCGATCCCGTTCTTCGCGAACAAGGACAAGGCCTTCTGGCGCCTGCAGGCGATCGGTTGGGGCGGGGCGATGCTGCTGCGCACGATGTCGGCGATCGCCAACAGCCTGCCGCTCGCTTCGCTGGTGCTGGTGCTGATCGCGACGATCACCGGCTTCTCGATTTCGCTGGTGCTCTCGGTCGTCTACCGCTCGCTGATCGCGCGCCGCGCGCTGGTGACCTGGGGCACGACGGTGCTGATCCTGCCGCTGGCGGTGGCGCTGCACGCCTTCATCGATGCCTGGGTGATCTCGCTGTGGCGCACCGAGGGCGATACCGGCTTCGCGCAGCTGTTCCTGGGCGTGTTCTACCTCGACGCGACGCTGCTGGGCGCGTGGACCGCGCTCTACTACATGGTCAACTTCTACCTGCGGGTGGAGGAGCAGAACGACCAGCTCATCGCGCTGGAGAGCCAGGCGACGCAGGCGCAGCTGGCAATGCTGCGCTACCAGCTCAATCCGCATTTCCTGTTCAACACGCTGAACTCGATCTCGACGCTGGTGCTGCTCAAGCAGACCGAGCCGGCCAACGCGATGCTCAGCCGGCTGTCCTCGTTCCTGCGCTACACGCTGGTCAACAAGCCGGCGGCGCGGGTTACGGTGGCGCAGGAGGTCGAGACCCTCAAGCTCTACCTCGACATCGAGCGGATGCGGTTCGAGGAGCGGCTGCGCACCACTTTCGCCATCGATCCGGCCACCGAGACCGCGCTGCTACCCTCGTTGCTGCTCCAGCCGCTGGTCGAAAATGCGATCAAGTACGCGGTCAGCCAGCAGGAAGCCGGCGCCGAGATCACCATCGCCTCGCAACTCATCGGCCCGATGCTTCGGATTACCGTCTCCGACACCGGCCCAGGCTTGCAAAGTGCGACGACGGACAACAGGTTGTCGGGCATGACCTACGATGGAGGGGAGCCGGTCTCGACCGGGGTTGGCCTGTCGAACATCCGCGATCGCCTGAGCCAGGCTTATGGCGAGAACCATCGCTTCGAGACGGTCGAACCGATCGAGGGTGGCTTCGCCGTGGTCATCGAACTTCCGGTCGAACGCCGCGACACTCCCGAGGACTTGGCACAGACACCGCGCCCGTTCGCCCTGGCGGCGCGGTGAAACCTTTGTGGGCCGCGCGCGTTAGCCGGCCCGGAGACCAATATAGATGACCATCCGCACGATCCTCGTCGACGACGAGAAGCTCGCGATCCAGGGGCTGCAGCTCCGTCTCGAGAAATACGCCGACGTCGAGATTATCGACACTTGCTCGAACGGCCGCGAGGCCATTCGCAAGATCAAGACCGAAAAGCCCGACCTGGTGTTCCTCGACATCCAGATGCCAGGGTTCGACGGCTTCTCGGTGGTCAAGGGCGTGATGGAGATCGAGCCGCCGCTGTTCGTCTTCGTCACCGCCTACCAGGAGCATGCGGTTCGCGCCTTCGAGGCCAATGCCGTCAACTACCTGATGAAGCCGGTCGACGAGGCCAAGCTAGACGACACGCTCGCCCGCGTGCGCCAGCGCCTGTCCGAAAAGCGTTCGGCCGAGGAGGCCGAGAAGCTCAAGACCGTGCTCGCCGAAGTCGCGCCCGACGCGGTCGATGCCATGCCCGAGGACAGCGATCCCAGCTCGGACCGCTACGAGAAGCTCATCAACATCAAGGATCGCGGCCAGATCTTCCGGATCGACGTCGATTCTATCGAGCATATCGAGGCTGCCGGCGACTATATGTGCATCCGCACCGCCGACAATTCGCTGATCCTGCGCGAAACGATGAAGGATCTGGAGCGCCGCCTCGATCCGCGCGTATTCCAGCGCGTCCACCGCTCCACCATCGTCAACCTCAACCAGGTCCGCCAGGTGAAGCCGCATACCAACGGCGAATGCTTTCTCGTGCTCGATTCGGGCGCGCAAGTGAAAGTCAGCCGGTCGTACCGCGACGTGATCGCCCGCTTCGTGCACTAAGCGGCTCGTCCTGCCACCACGTCCTGCGGGAGCGATCTCATCCCTGTTGCGCAGCAATAGGAGGTGGCAGGCCGCAGGCCTGTCGGAGGGGCCCGCCTCAGCGCTCTCCCTTCAGCGCCGCGTCGAGCTGCGCATGGTCCAGCGCCCCTTCCCACTTCGACACGACGATCGCCGCCACCGCGTTGCCGATGAAGTTGGTCAGGCTGCGGCACTCCGACATGAAGCGGTCGACCCCCAGGATCAGCGTCATCCCCGCGACCGGCACCGAGGGTACGATCGAGAGCGTCGCCGCCAGGGTGATGAAGCCGGCGCCGGTGACACCTGCCGCACCCTTCGACGAGATCATCGCCACGCCCAGCAGCGCGATCTGCTGCTCCAGCGGCAAGTGCACGTTGCACGCCTGCGCGATGAACAGCGCCGCGAGCGTCATGTAGATATTGGTGCCGTCGAGGTTGAACGAGTACCCGGTCGGCACCACCAAGCCGACGACACGGCGCGGGCAGCCGGCCTGCTCCAGCTTCTCGATCAGCAGCGGCAGCGCGCTTTCCGACGAGGACGTGCCGAGCACCAGCAGCAGTTCGCCCTTCAAGTAGGCGATCAGCCGCAGGATCGAGAAGCCGGCCCACAGCCCCACCGCGCCCAGCACCACCACCACGAACAGCGCCGAGGTGAGATAGAACGTGCCTACCAGGTACGCGAGCTGCGCCAGCGCGGCGATGCCGTATTTGCCGATGGTGAAGGCCATCGCGCCGAACGCGCCGATCGGCGCCGCCTTCATCAGGATCGCGACCACGCGGAAGACGACGGCGGCCAGGTCCTCCAGCGCCGAAAGCAGCCGCTCGCCGCGCTGGCCCACCATCGGCAGCGCCACGCCGAACAGGATCGCCACCAGCAGCGTCTGCAGGATGTTGTCGCCCGTCAGCGGCGCCAGCAGGCTTTCCGGGATCAGCCCCATGAGGAACGGCACCAGCCCCGTCTCGTGCGCCTTCTGTGCATATTGCGCCACCTTGGAGGCATCGAGGCTGGCGGGATCGACGTTCATCCCCGCGCCCGGCCGCACCGTGTTGGCCACGATCAGCCCCACCACCAGCGCGAGGGTCGAGAAGAATAGGAAGTAGGCGAAGGCCTTTGCCGCGACCCGGCCGACTGCGGCGAGATCGCGCATCCCGGCGATGCCGGTGACGATGGTGAGGAAGATCACCGGCGAGATGATCATCTTGACCAGGTTCACGAAGCCGTCGCCCAGCGGCTTCATTGCTTCGCCCAGCGTCGGCCGGAAATGGCCGAGCAGCGCGCCCAGCACGATCGCGAGCAAGACCTGCGCATAAGTGTGGCGATACCAGCGCATCGGCCCGGAGGGGGGCGGGAGAGCGGCGGCTTGAGGGTCTGGCTGCATCGTCAGGGGCTAGCGCGTGGCTGCACCCTCGACAAGCGCCCCTCGACAAGCCCGCCGGGACGCGCAATGGAACCGCGATGCGCTTTGATATCCCCGGTTTCGACCTCGACACCTTCGTCGCCGCCACGCTCGCCGAGGACCTCGGCACCGGCCTGCCCGGCGGCGGGCGCGACGTGACGTCCGATAGCGTGATCGATGCCGATGCGCGCTTCTCGGGCGTGATGGATTCGCGCGATGCGATCATCGTCGCCGGCCTGCCGATCGCCGCCGCCTTCTTCCGCGCGCTCGACCCGGCGATGGAGATCGAGGTGCTCGTTCCCGAGGGCGGCCAAGTGCCTGCCGGCTCGGACCTGATGCGCCTGACCGGCAACGCGCGCGCCATGCTGACGGCCGAGCGCTGTGCGCTCAACACCGTGCAGCACCTCTCCGGCATCGCCACGATGACGCGCGAATACGTGGATGCCATGGGCGGCCATGCAACCCTGCTCGACACGCGCAAGACCATCCCCGGCCTGCGCCACCTGGAAAAGTACGCGACGCGCATGGGCGGGGCGAAGAACCACCGCATGGGGCTGTGGGACGCGGCGATGATCAAGGACAACCACGTGCTCGTTGCCGGCGGGGTTGGTCCGGCGGTGGCGCGGGCCAAGGCGGCCGGCGTCGCGCAGATCATCTGCGAGGTCGACCACCTCGAGCAGATCGAGCCCGCCATCGCCGCGGGCGCGCACCACTTGCTGCTCGACAACATGACGCCGGACATGCTTCGCGAGGCCGTCGCGATAGTCGCTGGCCGGGTGCCGACCGAGGCTTCGGGCGGCGTGAACCTGTCGACCATCGGCGCGATCGCCGCCACCGGCGTGACTTACGTGTCCGTCGGCCGCCTGACCCAGAGCGCGCCTGCCGCCGACATCGGGCTGGACTTCACGCCGCTGTGAAGCGCCTGGCGTTCGGGGTCCTGGCCGCGCTGCCCGCCCCCGCCCTGGCGCAATCCTACCAATGCGCACCGCCGGCCCTCACCGCGCCCGTGCGTCCCGTCGCGCCCGACGGCCCGGCCCGGCGCGTGCCGATCACCGGCTATACCCTCGCCGCGAGCTGGTCGCCCGAGTACTGCAAGACGGCGCGCGATACCCGCTCGATGCAATGCTCGGCGGCGAACGGCCGCTTCGGCTTCGTACTGCACGGGCTGTGGCCCGAAGGGCGCGGCAGCGCTCCGCAGTGGTGCCGCACGGCGCCACTGCCCTCCGCGTCGATCCTCCGGCCTTACCTGTGCATGACGCCCTCGGCGCAGCTGCTCGCGCACGAGTGGGCCAAGCACGGCAGCTGCATGGTTTCCACGCCCGCCAAGTACTTCAAGGTCAGCGCGATCCTGTGGCGCTCGATCCGCTGGCCCGACGCCGACCGGCTCTCGCGCAAGCAGGACCTGACGGCCGGCGCACTGCGCGACGAATTCGTCGCCGCCAATCGTGGGTGGCAGCGCGAATCGGTCGGCATCGAGGCAAGCCGCACCGGCTGGCTGCGCGAGGTGCATCTTTGCTATGGGCGCGACTTCCGCCCCGTGCGATGCTCGCGCGCGCAATTCGGCCTTGCGGACAAAGCACCGCTCAAAATCTGGCGCGGCTTGTAACCCTGCCCGCGCTCACCGCCGTTCGCGAAAGAACCCCTGCAGCAAGTCCGCCGATTCGGCCTCACCGATCCCGCCGTAGACTTCCGGCCGGTGCAGGCACTGCGGCTGTTCGAAGACACGGGCGCCCTGCTCCACCGCGCCACCCTTGGGATCGGGCGCGCCGTAGTAGAGTCGCGCGATGCGAGCGTGGGCGATCGCGCCCGCACACATCGCGCAAGGCTCGAGCGTGACCCACAGCTCGCACCCGTCGAGCCGTTCCTGGCCGAGGGTCTGAGCCGCCCGGCGAATCGCCAGCAATTCCGCATGGGCGGTGGGGTCGGGCAGCCGGCGCGTGAGGTTGTGCGCCATGGCGACGATCGCGCCCTGCTTGACGACGACGGCGCCGATCGGCACTTCACCCACGCCCGCCGCCTCACGCGCCTGCTCGAGCGCGGCCTGCATCGGGGCGGGGAGCGGCCAGCGGGTCATCCCCCGGCGCTAGCCCGCCAAGTTGCGCCGCGCAACTTCACCCGTTTTCCTTCACCGACCCCCCTTTTTCTTGACCAGGCGGGGGTGAATCGGTAAGGGCGCGCCTTCCCGTGACAAACGGCACCGTAATTTCGAGCGAGAGTAGACATGTCCCGCATCTGCGAACTGACCGGCAAGGGCCGCCAGGTCGGCTGCAACGTCAGCCACGCCAACAACAAGACCAAGCGAGTCTTCCTGCCCAACCTGCAGAACGTGACTCTGCTGTCGGAAGGCCTGGACCGCAGCTTCAAGTTCCGCGTTTCGACCCACGGCCTTCGCTCGGTCGAGCACAACGGCGGCCTCGACAACTGGCTGCTCAAGTCCTCGGACACCAGCCTCTCGCCGCGCGCCCTCAAGGTGAAGCGCGAGCTGAAGAAGAAGCAGGCCGCCTGATTTGACCGCTTCCTTCGGGAAGCGCGCAAGTTCGAGGCTGCAAGAAGGCGCGCGGGGCCACCCTGCGCGCTTTTTCGCGTTTGTGGCAGGCGTCTGATCCAGGAGAGTGGCTCAGGGCCGGTGCTGCTTCAACTTGGCTGAAAAAGCCCCTACGGACGCGGCCACGGCAGGTGGCGGGGATCGACCGACAGCTTCCACAACAGGGTCCGCTGCAAGGTGCGCATGTTGTTGTCGTCCGAGATCAGCCACACGGTCAGCCGGCCGTCCGGCTGCGGCACCGCCGTGATCCCCTCGAAATTGTCGACCGGCAGGACCGAAGCGAGCGAGGCGACCGGCAGCGAGCGCCAGACCCCGCCAGCTTGGACTTGCGCCGTATCTGCGATCACGATCCGCCCGGCAAAGCGCATCGGCAGCGGCCACAGCAGGCGCCGCAGCAGGATCAGCGCGCGACCGTCCGGCAGCACCGTCATGTCGACCACCGAGAAGTTGTCGGGCGCGTCGAACTCGAACCGCCTGCCCACGGGGTGCTCGATCGGATCGCCGTCGAACACGAAGGCCTCGTGCCGGCGGTCCTCCCAGATCGAAGTGGTGATCTCGCGAATCGCCACGAAGCGGCCATCCGGCAGGCGCGCCATCGCTTCAGGCCCGGTGTTGACGCCCCACCCGCGCATGCCGGCTGGCGCCACCCGCCCGGTCTCGTGGAAAGCGCGGTCGAGCCGGACAATCTGGTTGGACCCCTCCAGGCCCAGCCAGTACGCGCCGGTGACGGGATCGTGCATCACCGATTCGCTGTCGCGCGCCGACTTGCTGCGCACCCCCTTGCTGAACCGGATCTCCATCGGCGCCGAGGCGTAAGGCCGCTGTCCGGGCGGCGCGAAGCGAATCACTCCGCCGTTGTCGTTGACCGCGAGCAGCTGACCGTCTCGCTCCGGCACCAGCGCCGAATAGCCGTAGAACAGCGCGTTGCGCGTTCGCAGCTGCCACATGCCTTCGAGCTGAAATGGGCCGAGGTAGGCCGCGCGCTGCTTCTGCGGCAGCGGGGGCAGCGCCACGAATTGCAAGCGGGGATCGAGGCCGAGCCGCTCGACTGGGGTGCGCGCCCAGGTCAGCCAGACCAGCACGAGCATGAGAAGCAAGGCGATGCTGCGGCGCACAAGAGGCTGCATAGGCGAATGCGCGGGCGGCACAAGCAATGTCGCCGCCGATGCGTCGGTCAGTTCATCGGCCCGGTAAACAACAGCGGATCGAGGCGGGTGTCGCGCCACTTGATCGACCAGTGCAAATGCGGCCCTGTGGCGCGCCCGGTCATGCCGATGCGACCGATCACCTGGCCCTGGCGCACGTGCTCGCCTTCCTTCACCAGAATCTCCGAGCAGTGCAGGAAGGCGCTGTTGAGGCCCATGCCGTGGTCCAGCATCAGCAGGTTGCCTTCGAGCGTGAACGGGCTCTGTGCCGCCAGGATCACGACGCCGTCCGCCGGCGCCACGAAGGGCGTGCCGCTGGTCCCGGTGCTGATGTCGAGCCCCGAATGATAGGCGCCCGGCTCGCCGCGATAGATCCGCTGCGAGCCGAAACGGCCTGAAATGCGGCCCTTCACCGGCCAGACGAAATGCTGGCGCCAACCCTGCGCGGCGGTCACTTGCGCGCGGGCCGCATCGATACTGGCGAGTTCGGGGCGGCGCAGCGCCATGAACGCCTCGGTGGCGCCGCCGGGGCTGCGCGCGATGTTGACGTTCTCGATCTGCCAGGCGCGGGGCGCGATCACCAGTTGCTGGGTGCGGATCGCCCCGTTCGGGAACGTCACGCTAAGCACAGCCGCGGGCCCCGCATCGCGGTCGAACGCCGCGAACCAGCTGCCGTCGGTCGCGACCGGCAGCACCTGGCCATCAAGCGATACGGCGCGCGCGCCACGCGGCATATGGCCGCGAATCCAGCCGCCCTGGGTGAGCTCGCCCTCGAAAGTGACGCCGGCACTGGCCGGCAGCGCCGCGCCCGGCGCGACAGGCGCTACCGGTTGCGCGCCGACGGTGCCCAGTGGCAGCGCCAGCGCTGCAATAGCCGGAAGTCGGGCGAAGAGGCCGCGCCCCGTCGTTCGCCTCATGCCTGCCCGAGCAGGCGCCGGGTGGCGATCTCGGCGCTCGCGTAGGGTTCCTGCCGCTCGGCGCTCCAGTAGCGCAAGGTCTCCAGCGGAATGCGCTCGCCGGTCACCGCACAGGCGACGAAGTGCCCGGGGGTGAGGACGCGAAAGCCGTTGGGGCCATAGCTCAGGGTGGCGGGACGATCGGCGGAAGACATCAGCATGGCGAAGCTCCTAGCAGAGGCTCACGAGGCGAACAAATCGTCCTGTCGCGGCGCGTCGGGCTTCGGGCGCGCGGGACGGCGCGATGCCGGTGGAGCCGGCTGCTGCATCCCTTCGACCGCTCCCACCAAGACCGACAACTCGCCATCGCGAAACTCCAGCGCGAGCATCGATTCGCGCGCGGCGCGCTCTCGGGTCGTGAGCGGCTGGCCGTCCGCCGTCTTCACCAGCGCATAGCCGCGCTGCAGCGGCAGGCGCGGGTCGAGCTGGGGCAGCACGCGATTCGAGGGCGCGAAGGCATTGCGCGCGCGCTCCAGGCGCTGGACCAGCAGCCGGCTCGACAGCCCCACGCGCTGCAGGTCGCGCTCACTCGCCTGGACGCGGTGGCGCAGCAGCGGCAGCGACAGGCGGCCGGCGGTCTCCTGCAGGCGCCGCGCCTTCTGCACCGCCTCGTCCTGCAGCCCACGCCGCAGCCGCTCGGACAATTCGTCGAGCCTCTGCGCCTTGGCCGCGAGCAACGCCTCAGGCCGGGGCAGGCGCTGCACCCGCGCCTCCAGCCGCTCGCGCCCCAGCACCACCGGCCGCAAGGCACAGCGCCGCTTGCGCAAAGCCAGTTCATCGAGCTGCGCGGCAAGTTCGGCGCGGACCGGCACGGCCATCTCTGCAGCAGCGGTGGGCGTCGGCGCGCGGCGGTCGGCGGCGTGATCGCACAGCGTGGTATCGGTCTCGTGGCCGACCGCCGAGATCACCGGAATGCTCGATTCGGCGACCGCGCGCACCACGATCTCCTCGTTGAAGCTCCACAGGTCCTCGATCGAGCCGCCGCCGCGCGCAACGATGACGAGGTCGGGGCGCGGCACCGGCCCGCCCGGCGCGATGGCCGAGAAGCCGCGCACCGCCTGTGCTACTTGCGCCGCCGCGCCCTCGCCCTGCACCAGCACCGGCCAGACCAGCACCCGGCTCGGGAAACGGTCGGCGAGACGGTGGAGAATGTCGCGGATCACGGCGCCCGTGGGCGAGGTGACGACGCCGATCACGGCTGGCAGGAACGGGATCGGCCGCTTGCGCTCTGCCGCGAACAGCCCCTCGGCCGCCAGCCGCGCGCGCAGTTTCTCCAGCAGCGCCAGCAGCGCGCCTTCACCGGCGATCTCCATGCTCTCGATGACGACCTGGTATTTCGAGCGGCCCGGATAAGTGGTGAGCTTGCCGGTCGCGACCACCTCGACGCCATCCTCGGGGCGGAAGGCGAGGCGCTGCGCGCCGCCCTTCCACATGACGCCGTCGATCACCGCCTTGTCGTCCTTGAGGCAACAGTAAAGGTGGCCGGAGGCGGCGCGCTTCACGCCCGACAGCTCGCCGCGCAGCCGGACGAAGCCGAAGCGATCCTCGACCGTGCGCTTGAGCAGCGCGGAAATCTCGCTGATCGAGAGCGGCGCGGCGTTGTCGCCCGCGCCCTGCTTCGCTACCAGCCCCCCCGAGCGACCATCGCCGTAATCGTCGTCGTCATCGAAAGGCACGGGCAATGAACATCCTTCTGCTGGGCTCGGGCGGCCGCGAGCATGCGCTGGCGTGGAAGCTGGTGCAATCCCCGCGCTGCGAGGGCCTGTGGGCGGCGCCCGGCAACCCCGGCATCGCCCAACACGCCTCCTGCGTCGAGCTCGACGCGACGGATCACGCCGCCGTCGCGGCGTTCTGCGACGAGAAACGGATCGGCCTGGTCGTAATCGGGCCCGAAGCCCCGCTGGTCGACGGCCTCGCCGATTCGCTGCGCGATGCGGGCCTCGCGGTGTTCGGGCCGAGCCGGGCGGCGGCGCAGCTGGAAGGCTCCAAGGGCTTCACCAAGGACCTGTGCGCGCGTGCCGGCATCCCCACCGGCGGCTACGAGCGGGTGACCAGCGAAACCGCCGGTCTCGCCGCGGTCGAGCGTTTCGGCGCGCCGGTGGTGATCAAGGCGGACGGGCTCGCCGCCGGCAAGGGCGTCACCGTGGCGATGACGCTGGACGAGGCGCGCGCCGCCGTCAGCGACATCTTCGCCGGGCGCTTCGGTGAAGCGGGCGCCGAGGCGGTGGTCGAGGAGTTCCTGGAGGGCGAGGAGGCGAGCTTCTTCGCGTTGACCGATGGCGCCACCATCGTCCCCTTCGCCTCGGCACAGGACCACAAGCGCGTGGGCGACGGCGACACCGGCCCGAACACCGGCGGCATGGGCGCCTACAGCCCGGCGCGGGTGCTGACCCCGGTGCTCGAAGGCGAGGCGATGACGCGGATCATCGCGCCGACGGTTAAGACGCTGGCGGACGAAGGCATGCCCTATTCTGGCGTGCTGTTCCTGGGCCTGATGCTCACCCGCGAGGGGCCCAAGCTGATCGAGTACAACTGCCGCTTCGGCGATCCGGAATGCCAGGTGATGCTGATGCGGCTGCAGTCCGACCTGGTCGAGCTGCTCCATGCCTGCGCCGAGAACCGGCTATCGGCGATCGAGCCGCCGCGCTTCAGCGACGAGACGGCGCTGACGGTGGTGATGGCCGCGGACGGCTATCCAGGCACGCCGGCGAAAGGCGGCGCCATCGTCGGCCTGGCCGCAGCCGAGGCGCAGGGCGCCAAGGTCTTCCACGCAGGCACGGCGGAAGCGAATGGCGCACTCGTGGCCAGTGGCGGGCGCGTGCTCAACGTCACGGCGACCGGCGCATCGGTGCGCGAGGCGCAGGCGAGAGCTTATGCGGCGATCGACGCGATCGACTTTCCCACCGGCTTCTGCCGCCACGACATCGGCTGGCGCGAAGTCGCGCGCGAGGCCGCAGAGGCCTGACCGGGATGACGCAGCGGGCCGATACGATCCTCAAGCTCAGCCTTGCCGCGGCCGCGCTGCTGGCAGGCGGTGGCCTGGGCTACTACTACGGCATCTACCTGCCGGCGCAGGACGTCCGGCGTCAGACGCAAGCCATGGCCGAGCGTCAGGCCCAGCAGGCGGCGGCTACGCAGGCGCTGGCCGAGAAAGCACGGCGCGAGGAATCGGCGCAGCGGGAGTACCAGGGCTGCATCGACCTGGCAGAGGCCTCCTATCGCGAGCGCTGGGGCCAGGCCTGCCAGGCACAGCACGATGCCGACCAGGCCGCGTTCGAAGACTGCGCCGACGACCTGTTCAGCTCGCGCCGGGGCTGTCTTGCCGCCCATCCGGTTCGCACGATGCGCGATTGCGCTCTGCCGGCCGAGACCGCGCAGAGCTACGCCCAGGCGCGCGACGACCGCAAGGCGCAATGCCTCGCCCAGCTGCAGGTGGCACAGGACCGGGTTCCAGTGGCGGCCCCGAGAGCAACCGCGAGCGAGGCACCGGCCCGCTAAGTGGCTTCGCTGTTGGCTAAGGCTGGGTCTGGTCCAGCAACAGTTTGACTGCCAGCGCCAGCCGCTTGGCGTCCTCGCGCGCCAAGTGTTCCTGGGGCAGGCGGCGCTTGGCTTCGTCGAGCGCTGCGACCACTTGCGGTCGCGAAAAGTCCCGTTCGACCAGGAATTCGCCAAGATAGCGGACCGGAAACGGTAGCCTGGCACGCGCGGCGGTGCAGAGGACCTCGAGCCAGTACTGGTCGAGGTCGGCATCGGCGTAGACGTCGCAGTCCTGCACGAAATCTGCCATCTCGCCCAGGACTTGCCCAGGCGGCTGCCCCTCGCGCGACAGCAATGCGCGCGAGAGGCCGTGAAGGGCTTCGGCGTTGGGGTCCCAGTCCCAGAACGCCCAGGCCTCGACCGGGCGGATCAGCCAGACCCTGCTGGTGCCGTCGGTCCGCGCGATGGCCACCTCGATAGGATAGGACTGGCCGTATTCCGGCAGGCAGCTCGCTTCGAAGTCGATCAGCGCCGGACAACCCATGCCTGCTTACCCCCAATCTGGGGCCAGACTACCCCAATCGCTCGGCGATGAAAGCCTTGAGATCGCATTCGGGCCGGGCACCGTAGTGCGAGATGATCTCGCTGGCGCAGATCGCGCCCAGGCGGAGGCTTTCGTGCAGGCCGTGGCCGCGCACGTGGCCGAACAGGAAGCCCGCCGCGAACAGGTCTCCGGCGCCGGTAGTGTCCACCACCCGGGTGACCGGCTCGGCGCTCGCTTCGGCGCGCGCGCCGCCGGCCAGCGCGACAGCGCCGGCGGCGCCTTTCGTCACGACCAGCACCGGGACTTGCGGCGACAGCCGGGCGATGCCCGCCTCGAAGTCGTCGAGCTGCGTCAGCGCGGCCAGCTCGTGCTCGTTGCAGAACAGCACGTCGATCTCGCCCGCTTCGATCAGCGAGATGAAGTCGGCGCGGTGGCGCTCGATCACGAAGACCTCGGACGGCGTGAAGGCGATCTTGCGGCCGGCGGCGCGCGCGGCGCGGATCGCCTTGCGCATCGCGGCGCGCGGCTCCTCGGGATCCCACAGGTAGCCTTCGAGGTAGAGCACGGCGGCGTCCGCGATCGCCGCTTCGTCGAGGGCTTCGGCGGGCAAATAATGCGAGGCGCCTAGGAAGGTGTTCATCGTCCGCTGCCCGTCGGACGTCACGAAGATCAGGCAGCGCGCCGTCGGCGGGTCGCCGGCGCGCGCCGGGACCGAGAAGGCGATGCCCGCGGCGCGGATGTCATGAGTGAAGACTTCGCCGAGCTGGTCCTGCGCGACCTGTCCGACGAAGCCGCACTTGGCGCCGAGTGCCGCCAGCCCCGCCAGCGTGTTCGCGGCAGAGCCACCCGAAATCTCGCGCGCCGGGCCCATCGCGTCGTAGAGGCTGCGTGCCTGGTCGGCGTCGATCAGCATCATACCGCCGCGCGAGAGGCCGAGCTCCTCGATCAGTCCGTCGTCGCAGTTGGCGATCACGTCGATGATGGCATTGCCGATGGCGACGACGTCGAAACCCGGTTGCGTCATGGGGCGGGGAGTGTCCTTCAATGTCCAGGGGAATGACCTTGCGCCTAGCGCGCGACCCGTCGCACGGCAAGCGCAGGTCGGTCGCGCCACACGGACCCGGCGTTGACATGAGGGTGCGGCCGGGCAATGCGATGGCCCAGTCATGACCATCGCGCCTGCCGGCCTAGCGCCGCCCCTCCCCCGACGTACCACGACACTGCGCGCCGGCGCCCTGCCCCTCGCGGCGGCGGCGCTGGCCCTCCTGGTGGCGGGCTGCGGACCGAGCGGCGGCGTCGCCAGCGCGCCACGCCCGCCCAAGCGCACATCCGGCATCCCGGCAGTGCGCCAGCCGTCGCGCACGGCGCCGCGCGATCCGCAGTTCCAGTCGGTGCCCGGCCTGGAAGGCGTGGTCGGCGCCAGCCGCAACCAGCTCGAACGTCTGTTCGGCGATCCACGGCTGGACGTGTGGGAGGGCGATGCGCGCAAGCTGCAGTTCACCGGCACCGCATGCGTGCTCGACGTCTATCTCTACCCGACCACCAGCTCGCGCGAGCCGGTCGCGACCTGGATCGACGCGCGGCGGGGCTCGGACGGCCAGGACGTGGATCGCGCCGCCTGCGTGGCGGCGCTGAAGCGGCGGTAGGCTCCTGCGCACGCGGCGCCTGAGACGATAGCGGCGACGCGCCCTTCTCCCTGAATCGCTTGGCCCGCGCCAGCTCTACCCTACGAATCGGCCGCGACGCGGATCGGCGGGAGCACGTCCTTGCCGGCAGCGCCCGCTTCGTCGACCAGCCCTTCCGGGTCCGGGTGGATGAGGATCTCGAGGTCGGGGAACTCGGCGTGCAGGCGCCGCTCGATCTCGTCCATCACCTTGTGCGCCTCCCGCACGGTCATGTTCGAATCGACCCAGACGTGGAACTGCACGAAGTCGCGGTCGCCAGAGGTGCGCGTGCGCAAGTCGTGGACGCCGGTGATGTCGGGGTTGCGCGCCAGGACATCGAGGAAGCGCTGCTTCTTCTCCACTGGCCACTCGTGGTCCATCAACTGCTCGAGGACTTGCCTCGACGCGTTCCACGCGCCCCAGCCGAGCCACGCGGCGATGCCCAGGCCGAACAGTGGGTCCGCCTGGCTGAAGCCGGCGTAGCGATCGAGCACCAGCGCCAGGATCACCGCCACGTTCAGCAGCAGATCGGACTGGTAATGGACGTTGTCGGTGCGGATCGCCAGGCTGCCGGTACGGCGGATGACGTAGCGCTGCCAAGCCAACAGCGCGAACGTGACCAGGATCGCCACGAGCGACACGCCGATGCCTTCCTCGGCCGCGGCGACCCGGCTTCCCGCCAGGAGCTCCTCGACCGCGCGGCTGGCGATGCCCAGCGCCGAGATCGAGATCAGCACGATCTGGAACAGCGCCGCGATCGCCTCGGCCTTGCCGTGCCCGAAGCGGTGCTTGTCGTCCGCCGGCTGCGCCGCGATCCACACCCCCAGCAGCGTTGCCAGGCTGGCGACGAGGTCGAGCGTGGTGTCCGCCAGGCTGCCGAGCATCGCGGTCGAACCGGTCGCCCAGGCGGCCCAGGCCTTGAGCGCGAGGAGGAAGCTCGCCGCGGCGATGCTGGCGAACGCCGCGCTGCGATTGAGCGGACCCGACTGGCTCACTGCGTCGCTCACGGGTAGAGCAACGTGCTGGACCAGCCGCCGTCCGCCGCGCGCTCGAACCGGCGACGGTCGTGGAGGCGGTAGGGGCGGTCCTGCCAGAACTCCATCGCCGCCGGAACCACACGCCACCCGCCCCAATGCGCGGGCCGCTCCACCTCACCATCGGCGAAGCGATCGCGCGCCGCTTCGTAGCGGGCGACGAAAGTCTCGCGCCGATCGAGTGGCGCCGATTGGTCGGACGCGACCGCGCCCAGCTGCGAATCGCGGGCGCGCGAGTGGAAGTAGGCGTCGGCCTCCGCGTCGCTCACTGGCGACAGCGCCCCTTCGATGCGGATCTGGCGGCGCAGGCTCTTCCAGTGGAACAGCAGGGCGACATTGGGGTTCTGCGCGATCTCGCTCCCCTTGCGGCTCTGGCCGTTGGTGTAGAACACGAAGCCGCCCGGACCATAGCCCTTCAACAGCACCATCCGCACCGATGGATGCCCGTCCGTGGTGGCGGTGGCGAGCGCCATCGCGTTCGAATCGTTCGGTTCGGCTTTGCGCGCTTCGTCGTACCAGGCGGTGAACAGCGCCAGCGGATCGCCATGGGGTATCGTCTCGCGCGCCTGCTCAGCGTCCATCGCGCACTCCTTCGGCATTGCAACGCGGGGAAGGCCCGCAAGTGGCGCAACGTCGAGGATGCCGCCTTGATCGCGGACAATTCGCAAGGGTGATAGGCTGCATAAGCCTAACCATAGCGGTACGATTGCGTGTAGGAAAGCGCGGCGGACCGCTTGCCCAAACCGCGGGCGCAACCTAGCTAGGCTCTCGTTATGGCAGCAGATCCCTACTCCACCCTGGGCGTGGCGCGCGGCGCGAGCGAGAAGGACATCAAGTCGGCCTATCGCAAGCTCGCCAAGGAGCTTCACCCCGACACCAATCAGAACAACCCGAAGGCAGCGGACCGCTTCGCGCAAGTGACCAACGCCTACGATCTGCTGTCCGACAAGACCAAGCGCGCCCAGTTCGACCGCGGCGAGATCGATGCCGACGGCAACCCGGCCATGCCGTTCGGCGGGGGCGGTTTTGGCGGCGGTGCGGGCGGGCAGCGTGGCTTTTCCGGCGGTTTCAGTGGGAACGAGGGGATCGACCTCGAAGACCTGTTCGGCGGCATCTTCGGCGGCGGCGGCCAACGCGGCGGCGGAGGTTTCGGTGGTGGTTTCGGCGGCGCCGGCCAGCGCGCGGCCCCGCGCGGCGCCAACGTCAGCTACCGCCTGGCGGTCCCGCTGACCGACGCGGCCGAGCTCAAGCCCCAGCGCATCACCTTGTCGGACGGCAAGACCATCGATCTCAAGCTCCCCGCCGGGCTCGAGGACGGCACCCAGATGCGCCTGTCGGGCAAGGGCGAGCAGGGCCCTAGCGGCGCGGGCGATGCCATCGTCACGCTGCAGATCCAGCCGCACGCATTCTTCCGCCGCGATGGCGACGATTTGCGTCTCGACCTGCCGATCACGCTGGACGAGGCGCTGAACGGCACCAAGGTCAAGGCGCCGACAGCGTCCGGCGCGGTGATGCTCTCGGTGCCGCCGGGCGCCAGCTCGGGCAAAGTGCTGCGCCTCAAAGGCAAGGGCATGACTCGCAAGGACGGCACCCGCGGCGACCAGCTCGTCTCGCTCGAGATCGTGCTGCCCGAAGGCGATGCCGATCTCGTCCGCCGCCTGGAAGGCTGGAAGGACACTCGCGAGGTCCGCGCCCGGCTTGGCGTCTGAGCCGCAGGGTCCGCCGCCCGAAGAGGGCAGGCTTAAGGGCAGTTCCGAGGGATGGAGCGCCTCGCTGCGTCGCAAGGCCGGCCCGGGCACGCGCGCCTTCCGCGTCGTCACGCAAGTCGTCGGGGGCGCGTGGGAAGACGGCTTCATCCACGCCGGCAACCTTGCCTACATGACGCTGCTGGCGTTGTTCCCGTTCTTCATCGCACTCGCCGCGATCTTCTCCGCGCTCGGCGAGCAGGAGCAGCTCGGCGCCTCGATCGACGCGGTGCTGCGCGCCCTGCCGCCGCGCGTCGCCGAAGTGCTTGGCCCGGTCGCGCACGACGTGGCCGCCGCGCGTCACGGCTGGCTGCTGTGGATCGGCGGCCTGTTCGGCGTGTGGACGACCACCAGCTTGGTCGAAACGATCCGCGACATTCTCCATCGCGCCTATCATGCCACCAAGAAGCGCCGCTTCTGGCGTGACCGGCTGCTGTCGACCGCCCTCATCTTCGGATCGGTGCTGCTGCTGCTGATCTCGCTGTCCTCGCAAGTGCTGATCTCGGCTACCGGGGCGATCATCGCCGCGCTGTTCCCCGGGCTGGACACGCTGTCGGAGCAGGTCGCGATCTCGGGCGTCGTCAGTGCCGGCGCGCTGTTCCTGTCGATCTACCTGCTATTTGTGCTGCTCACGCCGTCGCCCTACAACGGCCGCCGTTGCGCCAAGTGGCCGGGCGCGGCTCTGGTCACCGTATGGTGGCTGGTGGTCGCCGCAGCCCTGCCCAAAGTGTTGCAGACTTTCTTCACTTACGACCTGACGTACGGCAGCCTGGCGGGAGTGATGATCGCGCTTTTCTTTTTCTGGCTTGTCGGACTAGGGATGGTTGCGGGCGCCGAACTCAACGCGGCGCTCGCCCAGCCGTTCGGTGAAGGTGAGCGAGGGCGGCCGGATCCGAGCGCGAGGCCGCGGGCCGAAGGCTCGCAGCCATAACAATTCACGGGAAGACGCACGAATGACCGGTCTGATGCAGGGTAAACGCGGCCTGATCATGGGCCTCGCCAACGACAAGTCGCTGGCCTGGGGCATTGCCAAGAAGTTGAGCGAACACGGGGCCGAGCTGGCCTTCTCGTACCAGGGCGAAGCGTTGGCCAAGCGCGTGAAGCCGCTGGCCGAGAGCCTGGGCAGCGACTTCCTGGTCGAGTGCGACGTTGCCGACATGGCCGCCGTCGATGCCACCTTCGCCACGATCGCGGAGCGCTGGGACACGCTCGATTTCGTCGTCCACGCGATCGGCTTCTCCGACAAGAACGAGCTGCGCGGCAAGTACGTCGACACCAGCCTCGACAACTTCCTGATGACGATGAACATCTCCGCCTACAGCCTCGTCGCGGTGACCAAGCGGGCGATGGCGATGATGCCCAACGGCGGCTCGATCCTGACGCTGACGTACTACGGCGCCGAAAAGGTGGTGCCGCACTACAACGTGATGGGCGTGGCCAAGGCGGCGCTGGAGGCCTCGGTCAAGTACCTTGCCAACGACCTCGGCCCGCAGGGCATCCGCGTCAACGCGATCTCGGCCGGCCCGATCAAGACGCTGGCGGCGAGCGGCATCGGCGACTTCCGCTACATCCTCAAGTGGAACGAACTCAACGCGCCATTGCGCCGCAACGTGACGATCGAGGATGTCGGCGGCGCCGGCCTCTACTTCCTGTCGGACCTCGCCTCGGGCGTGACCGGCGAGACGCATCACGTCGATTGCGGCTACCACCTCGTCGGCATGAAGCAGGAAGACGCCCCGGATATCGCGCTGAGCTGAGCGGGGGGCGTCTCGGCTTCGTCGACTCGAACGGGTCGTGCGAGGATGAAGGGTTCCAAAGACTGCGGTCCCATCAGCCTCGGGCGGGCACGATGCGCGGCGATATGAACCCTGAAACAAGTTCAGGGTGACGATGAGAGTGGTCGCGGATGCAGCTTCCGCGGCCTTACTTCGGCAAGGGCAGCGGAGCCTCTGTCGTCGTCTTGCCGCTGGCGTCCTGCGCAGCGTCGCGTTCGGACTGCTGGCGCTTCTGCTGTTCGAAATAGGCCTTCTCGGCCTCCTCCACCCGCGCCTGATCCTCGGCGGCGGTGGCGTCGATGGTGGCGAGGCGCTTCTCGCGCTCCTTCTGGATCAGCTCGCTCATCTTGACGTCGGTGCCGTTCTTCTTCTCGGCATAGGCTTGGTCGATCAGGCGCTGGGTGCAGCCGAGCGAGCCGCCCGGACCGATCGGCGAGCAGCTCAGCGTGCCGAACGCGCCTACGGTCTCGTAAGCCTGGACTTTGTTGGACCAGGCTTCGGACTTGGGCGAATCGACCCCGCGCAGCGGTTCGGGGATGCGGTAGCGCTCGCCCTCCGGCTTGCGCGCGCAGACGGTGATCTCGCCAGCGGCGGAAGCAGGGCAAGGGTCCTCGCCATAGACGATCAGCTGGTTGACCTTCTCGCCCCCGTCATCCTGCGCCAGCGCGGGCACGGAGCCTGCGGAGAAACCGATCGCGACGAATGCGGACAAAAGCAGAAGGCGCGGCATCGGGAGGCTCCTTGAAGCGAGGCAAGTCGTGTGTCGCACCGCATATAGGGGCGGCAGGGGTTGAACGATAGCTGAAGCGCAAAACGCTGCTTCGCGCTCCATCGACAACCCTGGAAGCCTCAGATGCGTTCCGACAGCTTGATGGCGAAGCGGCAGCCGAGGCGAATGGCGCCCGACAGCAGTGGATAGGCCGGCGCCTTCTCCGCTCCCGCGGCGAGGGCGGCCTCGCGGTGTTCGCGCTCGTCGTCGCGGAATTCGGCAACGATCGTGGCAAGCTCGGGATCGCTGTCGCCCAGCTCCTCGAGCTGCTCGGAGTAGTGGCGGTCGATCTCGGTCTCGATCGCGGCGGTGCAGGCCATCGCCGCCTCCGGCCCAAGCAGCGCGGTCGCGGCGCCGAGCGCATAGCCCGCCGCCGACCAAACCGGCTGCAGCAGGGTGGGACGCACCCCGCGCTCGACCATCATCGCGTCGAAGCGCGCCTTGTGGTCGGCTTCCTGCGCCGCCATGCCAGCGATCTCGGTGGCGTGGGGCGCGCGCGAGCCCATGACCGCGACCTGCCCGGCATAGATGCGCGTGGCGCCGTACTCGCCCGCCTGATCGACCCGCAGCATCCGCGCGACCCGCTTGCTGACTACCTGCCCGTCCGTCATCGCCTCAGTCCCTTCCGCCGCGCGCAAGCAGCCCGAACACCGCCAGCGCGCCGGCCACCGAGAACAGAAAGTTCCAGCCGGCCAGGGAGATGCCGAAAAGGCTCCATGGCGCGACGTCGCAGCGGATCACCGCGGCATGCATGATCGCCTCGAACGGATCGCCGCCGCTTGCCAGCGGGCTGGCGGTGCACGCGGTCAGGCCCTGCCACCAGTGGTACTCGACGCCGGCATGGAAGCCACCGATGAGCCCGGAAGCAAGGATACCCAGTGCCGCCACCGCCACCAGCGGGCGCACCGGACGCCAGAAGAAAGCCAGAGCTGCGAAGACGATCGCCAGCATGTGCGGATAGCGCTGCCACCAGCACATCTGGCACGGCGCCAGGCCGAAACCGTACTGGCTGATGTAAGCTCCGCCGAGCAGCGCGGCCGGCACCAGCAGCGCCAGCCAGCGGGCGGCGCGCACGGGAGTCGCGGTAGGAACGGTCACGGCCGGCGTGCCTTCGCCAGCTTCAGCGCTTGGCCACGGGCGCCACTGCCAGCGCCGGCTTGCCCGCGGTGCGCTGAAGCGTGCTGATCGCGTAATGGAGCTGGAAGTCCTTGATGCCCTGCTTCTCGAGCTCGGCAGCGCTCATCTTGAAGCGCGGATCGTCCATCTTGTCGCTCTCGAGGTCCTTGTCCTGCAACGAGGCCTCGTTGATGAGGTGGCCGCGCAAGTCGGACTCGCGCACCGCCCGCTCGGCCCGCGCGCGGGCGTCGGGGTCGGAAAGCTGCGGCACCTTGATGTCGGGAACGATGCCGCCCTCCTGCACCGAGTGGCCCGAAGGCGTGAAGTAGCGCGCCGTCGTCAGCTTGACCGCGCTCTTGGAATCGAGCGGCAGGAACGACTGCACCGAACCCTTGCCGAAAGTGCGCTCGCCCATGACCACCGCGCGGTGCTGGTCCTGCAGCGCGCCAGCGACGATCTCGGACGCCGAGGCGGAGCCGGCATCGACCAGCACGATCAGCGGCATGCCCTTGACGACGTCGCCCTTGAACATGGTCTCGGCGCGATAGAACTGGTTCTCGCTGGCATTGCGGCCACGCTGCGAGACGATGTCCCCCTTGTCGAGGAACAAGTCCGACAGCGCCACCGCCTCGTCGAGCGAGCCGCCCGGGTTCGAGCGCAAGTCGAGCACGAGACCGTTGAGCTTGCCGCCCTTGACCGCGGCCTGCTTCTTGAGGTCGGCGATGGCGCCATTCACGTCGTTGCCGACATCGCGCGAGAATTCGTTGACCGAGATGACGCCGACGTTGTCCTTGAATTCCCAGGTGACCGGTTCGAGCTCGATGACGCCGCGCGTCACGGTCACGTCGAACGGTTCGTCGCGGCCGGGGCGGTAGATCGTCAGCCGGATCGAGGTGCCCGCCTGCCCGCGCATCTTCTGCACCGCTTCGTCGAGGTCGCGCTCGTAGTACAGCACGCCATCGAGGTGGGTGATGTAGTCGCCAGCCTTGAGCCCCGCCTTCTCGGCCGGGCTCCCCTTGAACGGCGAGATGATCTTCACCGCGCCGTCGTCCTCGATCACCGAGAGACCCAGGCCGGTATACTTGCCGTCGATCATCGTCTCCAACCGCTGCAGCGAGGGGCCGTCGAGATAGTTCGAATGCGGATCGAGACTGGCCAGCATGCCGTCGATCGCGCCCTTGAGCAGCTTGTCGTCGTCGACCTGGTCGACGTAGTTGTCCTTCACCAGCTCGTAGATGGTGAAAAGCTTGTCGAATTCGTGGCTGGTGCGCGTGTCGACCGCGGCAAGGCCCGAGGTCGCCACCGGCAGCACGGCGACGGCGGAAACCAGCAGGGTAGCGCGGAGCAGGGGTGCGAACTTCATCGGGCGATATGCCTCTTCGTGCAAACGGTCCGGTGGCGGGCCGGAAAAGGGTGCGTGGCCACGATCCTACCGCTGCGTAACGGCAAAGACCAGCGGTGCAGTCACTTATAGCGACCGGATATACTGCAGCGGATTAACGGGGCGGCCGTCACGCCGCAGTTCCACCATCACCCGCGGGCGGCCAGGCCCGGCGACGCCGATCGGCGATCCGGCGACCACGCTGTCCCCCACCGCCACGTCGATCCGGGCAAGGCCGGTGACCAGCGAGGTCCAGCCACCGTCGTGGGCGATGATCACGATGCGATCGTATCCCTTGTAGGGTCCCGCAAAGGCGACGCGGCCGGCGGCGGGCGCCACGGCCTGCGACTGCGGCTGCGGCGCCAAGGTCAATCCATTGGTGCGCGGCTGGCCGGAAGAGCCGCCGGGCGCCTGTTCGGAAAAGCCTGCGATGACCCGGCCGTCGACCGGCAGCACATAGCTCGACAGCCCCTCGGGCACCGGCACGAACTGCGACGCTTCGAGCACTTGCGCCTCCTCGGGCCGCGGCGGGCGCATGACCGGGCCGGGCAGCGCCGCCAGCATGTCGCGCAGCCGGCCCTGGCGACCCACCTCCTCGACCAGCTGGCTGAGATCCTGCGCCTTCTCGGCCAGCGCCAGCGCCCGCTCGCTCTCGCGCGCGGCGATGCCCGAGGCTTCGCGCCCGGCAAGGCGCTGCCCCGATTCGACCACGGCGAGCTGGCGGCGGCGCTCGCGCAATTGGTCCTGCTCCTGCGCCAGGGCGATCGTCGCCGCCTGTGCCCGACGCTCCAGCGCACGGCCGCGATCGATCGCCTCGCGCAAGTCGGCGGTGCGGCGCTGGACCTGCGGCAGCATCGTGTCGAGCAGCGCGCGCAAGTACACCGCGTCGCGCACCGAGCCCGGCCGCAGCAGCGCCAGCACCGGCGGACGGCGCGACAGGCGCTGGAGCGAGCCGGTCAGACGGGCGAGCGGCTCCTGGCGCTTGGCCAGCTGGGCGCGCAAGTCCGCGCGCTGGACACCGATAAGGCGGATGCCGGCGCGCTGCGCGGCGAGCGCGGCTTCGGTCTCCTGAATGCGCGCGGCGACTGCAGCCGCCTCGCGCTCGGTGCGCTCGGCCTGTTCGCCCACAGCCCTGGCCCGCGCTTCGAGCGTCTCGGCCCGCTTGCGCGCGGCCTCCCCCTGCCGCCGCGCCGCGAGCATCTCCTGCTGCGCGGCGGTGGCGCTGGCGGCGGGATCGAGCACGGCGAGCGCGGTGTCCTGCGTAAACCCTCGCGTCGCGGCAATGCCCAGCGTCGTGCCCGCAGCAGCAAGGATCAGGAGCGTGCGGGCAGCGTGGTTCACGAATGCCAGCCTAGAACGCTGCGACTCGCCCGCAAAGGGGGAACCCCTCGCCCGCCGCCGATCCTCAAGCCAGCAGGTGTTCCTCGGCGATCTTCTGCTGCCAGACCTTGGGCGCCAGCGTGTGGACGTTGTTGCCCTCGCTATCGACCGCCACCGTCACCGGCATGTCCTGGACGGTGAACTCGTAGATCGCCTCCATGCCGAGGTCCTCGAACGCGACCACCCGCGCCTGCTTGATCGCACGGGCGACGAGGTAGGCGGCGCCGCCCACGGCCATCAGGTAGGCCGACTTGTGCGCCGCGATCGACTGCGTCGCCGCCGGCCCCCGCTCGGACTTGCCCACCGAGGCGAGCAGCCCGAGATCGAGCATGGTGTCGGAGAACTGGTCCATACGGGTGGCGGTGGTCGGGCCGGCCGGGCCGACGACCTCGTCGCGCACCGGGTCGACCGGGCCGACGTAGTAGATCACGCGGCCGGCGAAATCGACCGGCAGCGCCTCGCCCTTCCCGAGCATGTCGGCGATGCGCTTGTGCGCGGCGTCGCGGCCGGTCAGCATCTTGCCGTTGAGCAGCAGGCGGTCGCCCTGCTTCCAGCTCTGCACCTCGGCGGCGGTCAGCGTGTCGAGGTCGACCTTCCTGGCTTCCTTGCTCGGCGCCCACTGCACTTTGGGCCAATCGTCGAGCTTCGGCGTCTCGAGATAGCTCGGGCCCGAGCCGTCAAGCGTGAAGTGCGCGTGGCGGGTGGCCGCACAGTTGGGGATCATAGCCACCGGCTTGCCTGCGGCGTGGCACGGCCAGTCGAGGATCTTGACGTCGAGGATGGTGGCAAGGCCGCCCAGCCCCTGCGCGCCGATGCCGAGCGCGTTGACCTTGTCGAAGATCTCGATGCGCAGCGCCTCGATGTCGTTGCTCGGGCCGCGCAGCTTGAGCTGGGCCATGTCGATCGGCTCCATCAGGCTCTGCTTGGCGAGCTTGACGCAGTGCTCGGCGGTGCCGCCGATACCGATGCCGAGCATGCCCGGCGGGCACCAGCCGGCGCCCATCTGCGGTAGCATCTCTATCACCCAGTCGACGATCGAATCGCTGGGATTCATCATCTTGAACTTCGACTTGTTCTCGCTGCCGCCGCCCTTGGCCGCGACGTCGACCGAAATCTTCGAGCCCGGCACCATCGACACCGACAGCACGCACGGGGTGTTGTCCCGGGTGTTGCGGCGAGTGAAGGCGGGGTCGGCCAGCACCGAGGCGCGCAGGCGGTTCTCGGGATGGTTGTAGGCGCGGCGCACGCCGTCATCGACGACGTCCTGCAGCGAGCGATCGCTCTCCAGCCGGCAGTTCTGGCCCCATTCGATGAAAACGTTGACGATGCCGGTGTCCTGGCAGATCGGCCGGTGACCCTCGGCGCACATGCGGCTGTTGGTCAGGATCTGCGCGATCGCGTCCTTCGCCGCCGGGCCCTGCTCCGCCTCGTAGGCGTCGCCGAGCGCGCGGATGTAATCCATCGGGTGGTAGTAGCTGATATACTGCAGAGCATCTGCGACAGACTCGATCAGGTCCTCTTCGCGGATTGTCACCATGTCGGCCATCGTCGGAACGCTCCCGGTTTGGGGGCGAACCCGTGCTGCGCCCCGCAAGACTGTGCTGGCGCCCCATACGCATAGCCGCGGCCATCGTCAAAGCGCTGTCGCGTCTCGACCGGCGTCTTCGCAAAGCGCTTGGCGCGCTGCGGCGCATCGCCTAAAAGACTGCCCGGAAACGGCCGTTCAGGCACAAGTGGCGGGCGCGCTTCGTCGCGATGCGTCATGGACCATGAGGGAATTGCGTAGAATGACTCTGACCGAGGCGGCACAGGCCAACGTCGCCGCTGCCAATGCGCCTGAAGCGCGCCGGGCGATGATCTCCAGCCAGTTGCGCACGAGCGGCGTCAACGAGCCATGGGTCCTGGCGGCCATGTCGCAAGTGGCGCGCGAGGACTACGTGCCGCAGGACATGCGCGCGGCCGCCTACATCGACCGTGCGATCCCGCTCGGCAACGGTCGCTTCCTTGCGGCTCCGCTGGTGCAGGGCCGCATGCTGGCCGAGGCGCGGCCGACGAAGGACGATACCGTGCTGCTGGTCGGCGACGGCGAAGGTTACCTCGCCGCGCTGCTGCGCTCGCTGGCCGGCGCGGTCGAGGCGGTCGACCCGGCCGATGCCGCCGGCACCAGCGGCGGCGAAGTCTCGCTCATCGTGATCGACGGCGCCGTCGAAGAACTGCCCGAGGCGCTCTGCGCGCGGCTGGCGGACGGCGGTCGGGTGGTCACCGGGCTGATGGTGCGCGGCGTCTCGCGCCTCGCCACCGGCTGCAAGGCGGCGGGCAAGGTCTCGCTGCTGCCGCTCGCCGAGATCGGCATCCCCACCCTCCCCGAGTTTGCCGCGCCCAAACGCTGGAGCTTCTGATCATGTCCCGGTCCGCGGGCCTGCGCGCCGGGGGCGCCGGGCTGCTGGCTGTCGGCGCGGGGGTACTGTGCGCCCTTTCGCCTGCCACCCCGGCCCATGCAGACACCCTGCGCGAGGCGCTGGTGCTCGCCTATCAGACCAACCCGACACTCGAATCGGCCCGGGCGCAGCAGCGCGCGGTCGACGAGAACGTGCCCATCGCACGCGCCGCGGGCCTGCCCTCGCTGTCGGCAACCGGAACCTACACCGAGTTCGTCAAGCAGAGCGCGAACTCGTTCACCGCGCCCGATCGCGTCGTCAGCGCCGACGCGCAGCTGGGCGTGCCGATCTATTCGGGCGGCGCGGTGAAGAATCGCGTCAAGGCTGCCAAGATCCGCGTAGCGGCTGGCCAGGCCGACCTGCGCGGCACGGAAAGCTCGATCTTCTCGGCCGTGGTCGCCGCCTACATGGACGTCATCCGCGGCGAGGCCCTGGTCGGGCTCAATCGCAAGAACGTCAACGTCCTCCAGGTCAACCTGCAGGCGACCAGCGACCGCTTCGAGATCGGCGACCTGACGCGCACAGACGTGGCGCAGTCGCAGTCGCGCCTGGCGCTCGCCCGCTCGGACCTGCTCAGCGCCGAGGCGAACCTGGCCGGCGCGCGCGAAACCTACATCCGCCTGATCGGCAAGGCACCCGAGTCGCTCGACGCGCCCCCGCCCCTGCCGAACCTGCCCGCCAGTGCCGACGAGGCCGTTGCTGTCGCGCTCGATCGCAACCCCGACCTCATCGCCGCGCGCGAACGCAGCCGCGCCGCGGAGCGCGACATCGATGTCGCCGCGGCAGGCCGCCTGCCGCGCGTGAGCCTGTTCACGCAAGGCACCTACAACGATTACCTCGGCACTCTCGCACGCGGCACCGTCGGCGTCTCGCAGACCGACACTTCGGCGCAGGCCGGTGCGCAGATCAGCATCCCGATCTTCCAGGGCGGGCTTCCGGCGGCACAGCGCCGGCAGGCGCAGGCGCAGGCCGGCGCCACGCTGGAGCAGGAGATCTCGGTCGAGCGCGACGTGATCGCGCAGGTCCGCTCCGCCTACACCTCTTGGATCGCGGCGAACGATCTCATCCGATCCTCGCAAGTGGCGGTCGATGCCAGTTCCCTGAGCCTCGAGGGGGTGCGCGCCGAGAACTCGGTGGGCAACCGCACCATCCTCGACATTCTCAACGCCGAGCAGGAGCTGCTCAACGCGCAAGTCCAGCTGGTGACGGCGCGGCGCAACGCCTACGTCGCGGGCTTCTCGCTGCTGGCGGCGATGGGCAAGGCCGAAGCGCGCGACCTCAACCTCGACAACGAGATCCTCTACGATCCCGAGGTCAACTACGAGCGGGTGCGCGGAAAGGTCTTCGACTTCGACGACGATCCCGCTCCGGTCGCCAGGTCCACCCGCACCGTTGACACGCGGGTGCAGGACGGGAACATTCCCACCGCGCAGCAGCCTTAACCCGAATCAGGCTAAGGTACCGCGCACCGCGCAAGCGGCAGGGGCGGAAACGGGGTTAACGAAGCATGCGTCAGAACGGCGAACCGTCGGTCGAGGAGATTCTCGCGTCGATCAAGCAAGTGATCGCCCGCGACAGTCGCGTCGGCACGCGCCCGGAGCGCCAGCGTCGCGCGAGCGTGGGTGTCCCGGCTGATGAAGACGAAGCCGAAGAGGCAGAAGATGACGTTCTCGATCTCGGCACCGCCGCGCAAGTCCAGCCCCTGACGGAAGACGCCTACCCCGACGCCGACGCCGAGCCGGCGCTGGTGAAACCCGAAGCGCGCGAATCGATGCGCGACACGCTGGCGGCGCTGGCAATGCTGTCCGAACCCAGCGCGCAGCCGCAGATCGTCCGGTCGGGCGAAACCTCGCTGGAAGAAATGACGCGCGATCTGCTGCGCCCGGCGCTGGCCGAATGGCTCGACAAGAACCTGCCACCGATGGTCGAGCGGCTGGTGGCGGCAGAGATCGCGCGCATCGTCGGCAAGAAGGGCTGAGCGAAGCCACGCATCTTCGAACGGCGTGGTTCGGCTGAGAGGGCTGAAGCTCGGGGGGGCTGGACCTGGCGCCCTGGCCTGCCTACCTCGCTTGGCATGCCCAGATCCGATCCCGCGTTCCTCGACGCTGACCGCCATCCGCTCGCCTCCGCCCTGTCGCGGCAGTTCGTCGAGCAGTGGAAGCTGCGGCCATGAGCGCGACGCCCCGAGAGCTGGAGCAGGCGCGCGAGGCTCTCGCAAAGGCCGGCGGCGATACCGTGCGCCGCCACATCTTCCTGTGCGCCGAGCCCCAGAAGGGCGAGTGCTGCTCTCCCGCCGCCGGCCACGCCGCGTGGAAATACCTCAAGAAGCGGCTGAAGCAGCTCGGCCTCGACGGTCCGGCCAAGGCCGGCGGCGGCGGAATCGCCCGCACCAAGGCGGACTGCCTGCGGATTTGCGTCGCCGGCCCGATCGCGGTCGTATGGCCGGACGCCGTCTGGTACCACTCGTGCACCGAGCCGGTGCTGGAGCGGATCATCCAGGAGCATCTGATCGGCGGTCAGCCGGTCGAGGATTTCCGCCTGCGTCCTGCTGCGCGAGCGGTGTCCGGTGACCCCGTCGACGACGGCTAGGAACGCTGGTCGGTCTGTGGCGTGTTCTCTAACCGAACCGCGCCTACCGCCGCCAGGTCTCGTCGTCTTCCAGAGGATCGACGATCGATTCGTCGTGGCCGGTCCCGCTCGACAGGAACACCAGCCCCATCAACGCGGAGGCAAGCAGCATCGTGAAGCCAACACCCAGCGCGGTCGCGATGTAAAAGTGGATCGAGATCATGCCGTTGTGCTTGTACAGCACGACGACGGCGGCGATCACCAGCCCGATCGTCACCAGCAGCATCCAGCGCATCACCCGCAGGTAGCGGGCCCAGGCATGCGCGGCCTTTTCCGGATCGTCGAGAGGGGAAGGCGGGATCATCGCCCGTCATGTGTGCGCTCCTGCGCCGCGCTGCAAGTCCGGCACGACGCGCCGCATTGGCGCCGCCGGCGCGCCTGTGGTATTCTCCCGATCGGGCCGCCGCAAAACCAGAGCCCGATTGCCACTTACCAGTGTCCTGGACTGTCAACAGGGAGAGTTGAGCCATGACTATCGGGCGCCTTATCGAAGGCCGAGGCGACGTCCTGACGTGCGATGTGACGACCACCGTGCGCGAGGCTGCCGCGCTGCTCGCCGACCGCCGCATCGGCGCGCTGCCGGTGATGCAGGACGGTGCGATCGCCGGGATCTTTTCGGAACGCGACGTCATCTACCGCCTGCGCGAGTTCGGGGCCGAGGTTCTCGACAAGCGCGTCGGCGAGGTGATGACGACGCCGCCGGTGACGGTCGAGCCAGGCGCCTCGATCGTGGCGGCGCTGGCGCTGATGACCCGCCGCCGCATCCGCCACCTGCCGGTGGTGGACGGCGGTGCGATGGTCGGCTTCATTTCGATCGGCGACCTGGTGAAGCACCGGATCGACAAGATCGAGAACGAAGCGGCGGCGATGCGCGACTATATCCAGATGGCCTGAGCATCCCGCGCCAGTTGCGCCAGCCTTGTCGGGCGGGCGCGGCGCGCTTACATCGGCGCCATGGACTCCAGCCTCACTCTCAGCCCCTCGGCCGCATCGCGTGTGGCTGCCATCGCCGGCAAGCAAGGCAAACCGGCGATCCTGCGCCTCTCGGTCGAAGGGGGCGGCTGCTCTGGCTTCCAGTACAAGTTCGGGCTGGCCGAAGGGCCAGATGGCGACGACTTGATCGCCGAGACCGACGGCGTGAAGCTGGTGGTCGACCCCGTCAGCCTCGACCTCGTCCAGGGTTGCGTGGTGGACTACGTCGAATCGCTAGGCGGCGCCGCGTTCAAGGTCGAGAACCCCAATGCCGCCTCCGGCTGCGGCTGCGGGTCCAGCTTCAGCATCTGATATCGTCCCGCTGGCGCGCGGTTCGGCAAGGCGAAGGTCCTGCGAGCCGCTTGTGGGCTTGCACCAACCAAACGCTTGACGCCGCACCCGCGCGGTGCCGACAAGGCGCGCCATGAAGATCTCCACATTCAACATCAACGGCGTCAAGGCGCGCCTTCCCCGCCTGCTCGAATGGCTGGAGGAGATCCGCCCTGCGGTCGCCTGCCTACAGGAGATCAAGTCCCAGGACGAGGGCTTCCCGATCGCCGAGTTCGAGAAGCTCGGCTACCGCGGCATCTGGCACGGGCAGAAGGGCTTCAACGGCGTCGCCATCCTTGCCGACGGCACGCTCCCGGTCGAGGTGCAGCGCGGCCTCGAGGGCGAGCCCGAGGACGAGCACTCCCGCTATCTCGAAGCCGACGTGTTCGGCCTGCGCGTCGTGTGCATCTACCTGCCCAACGGCAATCCCGTGCCCGGGCCCAAGTTCGACTACAAGCTGCGCTGGATGGAGCGGCTGCGCCGCCGCATGGCGGCGATCATGGCCGAGGAAGTGCCGGCGATCGTCACTGGCGATTACAACGTCATCCCCACCGACAAGGACGTCTGGTCACCGGGTGCGATGGCAGCCGACGCGCTGATGCAGCCGGAATCGCGCGACGCCTACTTCCGCCTGCTCGGCGACGGCTGGACCGATGCCTTGGCGACGCACAACCCGCGCGGGGGGGTGTGGACGTACTGGGACTACCAGGCAGGCGCCTGGCAGCGCGACCACGGCTTTCGCATCGACCACGCGCTGCTCTCGCCGGAGCTGGCCGACCGCCTCGTCGCATGCGGCGTCGACAAGGACCATCGCGGCCGCGAGAAGGCCAGCGATCATGCGCCGGTGTGGGTCGAACTGCGCGATTGATTCAGCGGGGGCAAACCAGTGCCCCCGTTTCACCGATAGAAGATGTGGTTGTCGACTCGCGCCAGGCGAGTCAGGCGCCAGTTGGGAGATACGCGCGCCGCGTGGAAGTACAGCGCGCCGGTGGCGGCGCTCTTTCGAAGGCCGGTGCTGGCGATCTGCGCGATCGCGACTGCCTCGCGCCAGTCCGGCGAGGCTTCGCGCACCGCGGGCATCGAACGGCCGTGTACGAACGAGAACTGCTCGGGCTGGTACACCACGCCACAGTAGCTGGCGGGGAAGCGGCCCGAATTGGCGCGATTGACGACGACGCGGCCGACTGCGAGCTGGCCGTCGAGCGATTCGCCGCGGGCCTCGAAATAGATGGCGCTGGCCAGGCAGCGCAGGTCCGAGGAAAGGGAGCCGGGCATCGCCTGCTGCGCCACCAGTTGCGCCAGCGAGGCGGTATCGCCGCCTGCACCATTGGGCGCATCGTTGTCCGTCGCTCCGGCCACATTTGCGCTGGTGGGCAGCGCCTGGATCACGGGGTTGGCGACGAACTGCCGCGTCGGCTCGGGAGTGGGATCCTGTTGGGCCGGCAGCACGATCCCGTCGGGGATCAGATCCGATGCCAGCGCGCCCGAACCCTGGGCGCTTACGAGGGCGGTCACAACCGTAGCGGCCAGCGCCATCGCGCTCGCCAAATCCACTTTGCTTCGCATGTACTCTTGATCAAGGGCGGTGAACCGATCCGACGCAGCCGGGAACGCGAAGCCTGCGAAAGGCGTTCAAGTCGCGTAACCGCTGCCGACGATCCCCCGTCTGCGTGCTAGCCGGGCTGCCTCAGTGCCGCCCGAGCCGCTTTCGCGTCTGCGAAGGCGCCATTAGCCTTCGTGTCCGCTGAGTCAACCCGCACCGGCCGGCATGCCGATCAAGCGTTCGCCGCCTGCGCCGTCGAGTTCGACCACCCACAGGTCCGGATCGCGCTCACCACGGCGCTGCACCCAAGCATCGAATTCGCGTGGTTCTTCAGGGTCCTGGCGTTTGGAGCAATGCCACGCGCGGGTGCCGTCCGGACTGGGCATTCGCTCCCACGCGCGGGCCTTGGCGCCGTTCTCGACAAAAACGAGCAGGATCGTCCCGGCGTCGCGATCGCCCTTGTTCAGCACCATGCCGAAGCCTCCCTGCGCCTGCGCAGCGCGAATCAGCGACGAAACCTCGATGTGCGCGGGAAGGCGGGCGTCCATCGTCAGGTCGAGGGCGACCGCGTCGCGGCATAGCCAGGCAGCCCCGACAAGGCGATGCGCGAGCGCATGAAGGTTCCGGTACCGCGCCCGACTTCGTCGCCGTCGGCATCGACCAGTCGCGATTCGGCGACCAGAACGCGCCGCCGGCCGCTCACCCAGCGCCCTTCGGCAACGATCCGGCCGCCCTTGATCGGCTTGCTGAGGAACAAGTTGAACGAAGTGGTGAGCAGGAAACGGTCGGTCACGAGCGTGTTCGCGGCATAGAACGCGGCGTCGTCGAGCATCTTGAAGTAGATCGTGCCGTGGGCGGCGCCGGCGGCGTGGAAGCTGTCCGGCTCGACGTCGAACGTGATGCGCGCCTTACCCTCGCCAGTGATCTCGAGGTGAGAGCGGAACAGCTGGTTGATCGGCGCCGAGGCGTAGAGCCCCTCCAGCGCGCGCCAGTGCAGCTGGGCTCCGGCAGGTTCGGTGCCGGCAGTGGCTGGCAGATCAGGCTGCATCCCGGTCGATGACGTTGCTGAGCAGGCTGTAAAGCGCTTCGGACGTAGGCGCCGCGAGCAGCGCCGCATGCATCCGCTCGTCGCGCATCATGCGGCTGATCGCTGCGAGGGCGTGGAGATGGGTGGCGCCGGCACCCTCAGGCGAAAGCAGGCCGAAGACCAGATCGACGGGCATTCCGTCCGCCGAATCGAACTCGACTGGCGACTGCAGGCGCAGGAAGGCGGCGACCGGCCGGTTCAGGCCCGACATGCGGGCGTGCGGAATGGCGATGCGACGGCCGAAACCAGTGCTGCCCAGGCCTTCACGCTCGGTGACCCGCGCAAGCACGGCGGCGCGATCGAGGTCATAGACCTGCGCGAAAAGCCCCGCGAGCTTGTCCAGGATGATCGGCTTGCTATCGGCCGAGACGGTAGTCACCGCCTCGGGCAGCAACGCGAAAAGCGCACTCATTTCGATTCGAATTCTATCGTTTGATCGGTTCTCAACTGCTGAATGCCCCTTCACCCCCGGCGAACCGAGGGTGTTCTGTTCCCTCCCGATCAGAAATACGGACGCGTTAAAGGCACGTCAGTGAGGTTCGACCCAGCCGATCGAACCGTCGCCGCGGCGATAAACCATATTATGCCGCCCGGTGCCAGCATTTTTGAACAGAAGCGCCGTGGTGTTGCGCAAGTCGAGCATCATCACCGCGTCGGAAACCGTGGCTTCGGGCACGTCGACGCGGGTCTCTGCGATCACGACGGGAGCGTCGGCTTCCGCCTCGTCGTCATTGTCGGCCTGGGTCTCCTCGAAGATCGTATAGGCGGCCTCTTCCACGGCGGTCGCATGCGCGGCCTGCTCGTGGCGGTCCGTGAGGCGGCGCTTGTAGCGGCGCAGCTGCTTGTCGATCTTCTCCGCGGCCTGGTCGCAGGCGACGTGCGCGTCCTGCGCGCTGCCGGTGCCCTTGAGCACGAGGTTCTGCATCACATGCATGATGATGTCGCACCGGAAGGCGCCGGCAGGAGCCCGGCCGAACGTCACGTGCGAGGACAGCGCGCGGCTGAAGTACTTTTCGATGATCGTGTTGAGCCGCTCGCTGGCGTGGTTCTGCAGGGCCTCACCCGTTTCGACCTGGTGGCCGGAGACTCGGATTTCCATGGGTGACTTCTCCTTCTGCTGGAAATTCAGGCGTTCCACAGGGGGGTGTCGAGCGTCGCGAGGAAGGCCGCGTGGGCCGCGAGCTCCTCGGCGCTGGGGGCGTGCGGCCGGGGTTGCCGGAACACCCGCTCCCTGCGGATCATGATGGTGCTTTGCGTGCCGCCGACGATCGTTCCGGCGACGGCGTCCGCCACGAGTTCGAGGCCGATCTGGCGACCCCCGCGCAGCTCGACGTAGACTTGCGCCAGCAGCTCGGCATCGAGCAGGGCGCCATGCTTGGTGCGGTGGCTGCGGTCGATCCCATAGCGCGTGCACAACGCGTCGAGCGAGAGCTTGGCGCCGGGGTGGCGGATCTTCGCCAGCGCGACCGTGTCGACCATGCGGCTGCGGCACACCGGCGGCAGGTCGCACATCGCCAGTTCGGCGTTGATGAAGTTGAAGTCGAATCCGGCGTTGTGCGCGATCATCGGGCTATCCTCGATGAAGGCGAGCAGATCGTGCACCAGGGCCGAGAACAGCGGCTTGTCGGCGAGAAACGCATCGGACAGGCCGTGCACCGCCTCAGCCTCCGCCGGCATCGGGCGGCACGGGTTGAAATAAGCGTGGAAAGTGCGCCCGGTCGTTACCCGGTTGATCATTTCGATGCACCCGATCTCCACCATGCGATCCCCGGTTTTCGGGTCGAAGCCAGTGGTTTCGGTGTCGAAGATGATCTCTCGCATCCCTTGTCATATCTGCCTGCGGGAATGGGAGCGCAAGAGTGCGGGCGGGTTTATTTGGCTCCGGTCAGCGCCGCCACGATGCCGGCCACCGCCTCTCGCGTGGCCTCCAGCGACACGCCGGTATCGATAACGAAGTCGGCACGCGCGCGCTTTTCAGCGTCGGGCACCTGAAGCTTCAGAATCTGTTCGAATTTCTCTTCGGTCATGCCTGGCCGCGCAAGGACCCGGGCGCGCTGCTGCGCCTGAGGAGCGGACACCACGGCGACCTTGTCGATGCCCTTGGTGCCGCTCTTCTCGAACAGCAGCGGGACGTCGAACACGATCAGCGGCGCAGCGGCGCTGGCAGCGAGGAAATCGTTCCGCATAGCTGCCACGGCGGGGTGCACGATGCCTTCGAGTCGGGCGAGCTTCTCAGGATCTCCGAAGACCGCACTCCCCAGCTTCGGACGGTCGACGCCGGCCGGGCCGGTGGTGCCGGGGAACGCCGCTTCGATCGCGGGCAGCAGCGCGCCGTCCGGTCCCTGCAGCACATGCACCGCGGCGTCGGCATCGAACACCGGCACCCCGAGTTCGCGCAGCATGCCTGCGACCGTCGACTTGCCCATGCCGATCGAGCCGGTGAGGCCGAGCACGACCTGATGCCTTGCGGCTTCTGTCACGAGACAATGATCCGGCGCAGCTCGTCATCGCGGTCGCGGGGAGGGGCCGCGCCGTAGAAGCGCTCGAAAGCCACAGCGGCCTGGCCGATCAGCATCGACAGCCCGTCGACCGTAGCGAAGCCGGCTCCCCGCGCGGCTTGCAGGAACGCGGTGTCGAGCGGGCTGGTGACGATATCGTAAACCACGCTGCCCGGCGGCGCATGGCTGAAATCGAAAGCGAGTGGCGGGTTGCCCGTCATGCCGAGCGGACTGGCGTTGACGATGAGGTCGAACGCACCCTCGCGGTCGTCGAAGGGGAAGTCGGTGGCATCGGCAAAGTGATCGAGAGCGATGGCGTGGTGCTCCAGCCGGCCTTCCGTGGGCGCCAGCTCGTCAAGCAGCGCGCGCGCCTTGGCCGGATCGCGGCCGGCCAGGACGATCACGAAACCCTCGTCCGCCAGAGCCGCGACGATTGCCCGCGCCGCGCCGCCGGTGCCGAGCACGCGGGCCATGCGCAGCAGGTGGCGCTGCGCCAGCGCCGGGCGCAGCGGCTCGAGAAAACCGGGTGCGTCGGTGTTGGTGCCGGTGAGAGTGCCGTCCGCCTCGCGCACCACCGTGTTGACCGCGCCGATGCGCGCCGCGATCGGTTCCAGCCCGTCGAGCAGCGGGATCACCGCCTGCTTGTGCGGCATCGTCACGTTGCACCCCCGCCAGGCAGGATCGCCGCGACGCTCCGCCACGTATTCGGCGAGACCTTCGGGCGGGACCAGGAAGCGCTCGTAGCGTGCCGCGATGCCCAAGGCCTCCAGCCAGAACCCGTGGATCGCAGGGGACTTCGACTGCGCGATCGGATCGCCGATGACGTCGGCAAAGGGCAGGGTCACTGCGTCAACACTCCCAGTTCGCGCAGCGCCGCCTGGACCTTGAGCAGCGGCATGCCAAGGACGGTGAAATGGTCGCCCTCGATGCTCTCGAACAGTTGCACGCCGCGCGCCTCGATGCGGAACACGCCGACGCAGCCGGCGACCGCCGGCCATTCGTGATCTAGATATTCGGCAATGAAGGCCTCCGACAGCGGTGCGACCTTGAGCCGCGCCACCGCGCCGCCTTCCCACAGCACCGCGCCGTCGCGAGCGAGTGCTGCAGCGCTGTGAAGCTCCATCGTCCTGCCGGCGAAGAAGCGCAGGTGCTCGGCCGCCTGGTCGCGGCTCTCCGGTTTGTCGAAGCGCCGCCCGTCGCAGCTCACCAGCGAATCGCTGCCGAGAACGATCTCATCCCGTGCCTGGGGCGCCAGCGCCTTGGCGCGGGCGAGGGCAAGCGCGACTTCGGCCGGCGGCGCGGCGCCAAGCGACGCTTCGAGCGCTCGCTCGTCGACGGCGCTCGGCTGGCTGCGAAAGGCGATGCCCGCCGCTTCGAGCATCGCGCGCCGCGAGGCGCTCTTGGAGGCAAGGACGATCACCCGGCGCGGCTCCTCAGATCGGCTTGGGGCCGACCTGCCCGGTCTCGCCGGCGGCCTTGCGCTCGTTGTACAGGTTGATCACCGCCGCCGCGGTCTCCTCGATCGAGCGGCGGGTCACGTCAATTACCGGCCAGGAATTGTCGGCGAACATCCGCCGCGCATACTTCAGCTCGCCATCGACCTTCTCGGTATCGACGTAATCGGTGTCGGGCGACTGGCTGAGCGAGAGCAGGCGATTGCGACGCACCTGGATCAGCCGCTCGGACGCCGTCGTCAGGCCCACCACCAGCGGCCGCTTGAGGCCGAACAGCGCGGTGGGTGGGGGGCTCTCGACCACGATCGGGATGTTGGCCACCTTGTAGCCACGGTTGGCTAGGTAGATCGAGGTCGGCGTCTTGCTGGTGCGAGAAACGCCGGCGAGCACGATGTCAGCCTCTTCCCAGTCCTCCCACGCAATGCCGTCGTCATGCGCGATGGTGAACTGGATCGCATCGACCCGCGCGAAATACGCGTCATCAAGGCGGTGCTGACGACCGGGCCGGCCCTTGGCCTGCTGCCCGAGCAGCGCCTCGAGCGCGTCGGTCACCCCGTCGAGCACGGCGATCGCGGGCAGGCCCAGCACCTGGCAGCGATCTTCCAGCCGCCCGCGGGTTTCCTCGTTGACCAGCGTGAAGAACACCAGGCCCGGATTGGCGGCGATCTCGCCCATGATGCGGTCGAGGTGCTGCTGCGAGCGGACCATTGGCCAGAAATGGCGCAGCACGTGGGAATCGTCGAACTGGGCGAGGGCAGCCTTAGCGATCATCTCCAGCGTCTCGCCGGTCGAGTCCGAGAGGAGATGCAGGTGAAAACGCGCCATGCTGGCCTGTGGAAACCTTCGAGACGGGCAGCCTGGGCCGGGTCCGGCCCTACTGTGGATAAGCTCCGGCATAAACCACGGGAGGGGACGGGTGACAACTCGAAGTCGGGATTTCGTACCCGCTGACAGCTTTCCGCCAGCGCTTTTCTGGACAGGGCGGAGCCGCAATCGACAGGCTGTGGACAAGGCGAACAACCTTCGCTTGACCGCGCCGCCCTCGGGATTCGCCTCTGGGGGCAACCCTGTTCAAGCCGGGACAAATCGGGCAAGGCGCCGCTATTCCCGATATCCACAGGCCCAACAGACTCCATCAACCCTACTAAGAATCTCTTTTATATTTTGTTCAGACGGAAAGCGACGCGATGCCCGGCCCTCTTCTCGACACCTTGCGCGGCGCCAATCTGGCTCAGCGACCCATTTGGCTGATGCGCCAGGCAGGGCGCTATTTGCCCGAGTACCGCGCGCTCCGGGCGGAGAAAGGCGGGTTCCTGGCGCTGGTCTACGACACCGATGCCGCTGCCGAGATAACGCTCCAGCCGCTCGACCGTTTCGGCTTCGATGGCGCCATCCTCTTTTCCGACATCCTGATCGTGCCTTACGCGATGGGGCAGGACCTGCAGTTCCTGGCGGGCGAGGGCCCCAGGCTCTCGCCGCGGCTGGTCGATCATGCGCTCGACAGCCTCGTGGCCGTACCGGAGCGCCTGTCGCCGATCTATGAAACCGTCGCGAAAGTGCGCGCGCGGCTGCCTGTGGACAAGACCATGCTCGGGTTTGCCGGCTCGCCCTGGACGGTCGCGACCTACATGGTCCACGGCGAGGGTAGCCGCGACCAGCACGAGACCCGCGCCATGGCCTATCGCGACCCGGGCGCGTTCGGCGCGATCATCGATGCGATTACGGCAGTGACGGTCGAGTACCTCTCCGGGCAGATCGAGGCGGGCGCAGAGGCCGTCCAGCTGTTCGATTCCTGGGCGGGCAGCCTGTCGCAGGAGCAGTTCGAACGCTGGGTGATCGCGCCGAATGCCGCGCTGGTGAGTGCCCTCAAGGCGCGCCATCCCGAGACTCCGATCATTGGCTTTCCCAAGGGTGCGGGCGAGAAGCTGCCTGCCTATGCACGCGAGACCGGCGTCGATGCGGTGGGCGTCGACGAGACCATCGATCCGCTCTGGGCCGCGCGTGAGCTGCCTGCCGGGCTGCCGGTGCAGGGCAATCTCGACCCGCTGCTGCTGCTGGCGGGCGGCGACGAACTCGACGCCGGCGTTGTCCGCGTGCTCGAGGCGTTCGCCGACCGGCCGCACGTCTTCAACCTGGGCCACGGCATCGGCCAGCACACGCCGATCGCGCATGTCGAGCGGCTGCTGGCAGTGCTGCGCGACTGGTCGCGATAAGGGAATCAGTCCTCGCCGATAGCGCTTCGCAGCCGGCGCCAACCGCGCTAGGATCGCGGTCATGGAAATTCTGCAAAGCACTTACCTGTGGATCAAGGCCGGTCACGTCATCTTCGTGATCTTCTGGATGGCCGGGCTGTTCATGCTGCCGCGCTACTACATCTACCACCAGGAAGCAGCCGTGGGCTCGCCCGAGGAGGCGCGCTGGATCGATCGCGAAGGCAAGCTGCGCAAGATCATCCTGACACCGTCGCTGGTGCTCGTCTGGGTGTTCGGCGTGCTGCTGGCGACCGCAGGCGGCTGGTGGGTGGCACCCTGGCTCCATGCCAAGTTGCTCTTTGTGCTGGCGCTCTCGGGCTACCACGGCTGGCTGATCGGCTACGGCAAGAAGCTGGCGCGCGGCGAGCGCCCGATCGGGGGCAAGACCCTGCGCCTGCTCAACGAAGTGCCGGGAATCGCCGCGGTCGTGATCGTCATCCTGGTGATCGTCAAACCATTCTGAGGAGTTCGCCCATGATCGTCCTGCCGCTGCTCGCCGCTGTCTCCCTCGCCGGTCTGGCCCCTGCCGATCAGGACGACCTGCGTTGCCTCGCCTACCTCTCGCGCGCCGAGGCCCATACCGACGGCGCGCTGCGCATGAAGGTCGAGGCGGGCGCGCTCTACTACTTCGGGCGGATCGAAGCCCGCTCCCCGCAACTGGACATCGCAGACGCGCTTGCCGGCATCCTCGCCTCGCCTACCTACACGCACGAAGTGTACGAGGCCGACAAGGCGCGCTGCCATGCCCAACTCGATCCGCTCGCGGCCGATTTCGACCACTGGCGCGGCACTTACCGTCACGGCGGCTGATTCAGCCGACGCGGCAGCCCATCATCGCCCACGTCGTCCGGGCGCGCGTGACGCCCGACCTGCAGATCAGGCGTTGACCGCTCGGGGGTCAGAGCCTATCTGACGCTGTGTTCCGGCATAGGGCACGAGCCTGTTCTCCTGCCTGGATCCGCTTTCCCCAAGCCCTTCGATCCTGCCGGCCGACTCCATAAATCCATCCGGAATCCCTGAAATGCACCTCAAAGAACTCAAGAAAAAATCGTCGGCCGAACTGGTCGAAATGGCAGAGGAAATGGGCGTAGAGGCAGCTTCCACGCTGCGCCGCCAGGACATCATGTTCGCCATCCTCAAGGAAGTGGCGGAAGACGGCGAGGAAATCGTCGGGCAGGGCACCATCGAGGTGCTGACCGACGGCTTCGGTTTTCTGCGCAGCCCCGAGGCGAACTATCTCGCCGGTCCGGACGACATCTACGTCTCGCCCAACCAGGTCCGCAAATGGGGCCTGCGCACCGGCGACACCGTGGAAGGCGAGATCCGCGCGCCCAAGGACGGCGAGCGCTACTTCGCCATCACCAAGCTCATCAGCGTCAACTTCGACGATCCCGACGTGGTGCGTCACCGCGTCAACTTCGACAACCTGACGCCGCTTTATCCCGAGCGCCGCCTGCAGCTCGACACCAGCGACCCAACGGTCAAGGACAAGTCGGCGCGGGTGATCGATCTCATCAGCCCGCAGGGCAAGGGCCAGCGCGCACTGATCGTGGCGCCGCCGCGCACCGGCAAGACGGTGCTGCTGCAGAACATCGCCAAGGCCATCACCGACAACCATCCCGAGGTGTTCCTGCTCGTCCTGCTCGTCGACGAGCGGCCTGAGGAAGTCACCGACATGCAGCGCAGCGTGAAGGGCGAGGTCATCTCCTCCACCTTCGACGAGCCCGCGCAGCGCCACGTCCAGGTCGCCGAGATGGTGATCGAGAAGGCCAAGCGCCTCGTCGAGCACAAGCGCGACGTGGTCATCCTGCTCGATTCGATCACGCGCCTTGGCCGTGCCTACAACACCGTCGTGCCCAGCTCGGGCAAGGTGCTGACCGGCGGCGTCGACGCCAACGCCCTGCAGCGTCCGAAGCGCTTCTTCGGCGCCGCGCGCAACATCGAGGAGGGCGGCAGCCTCTCGATCATCGCCACCGCCCTGATCGACACCGGCAGCCGCATGGACGAAGTCATCTTCGAAGAGTTCAAGGGCACCGGCAACTCCGAGATCGTGCTCGATCGCAAGGTGGCCGACAAGCGCATCTTCCCCGCGCTCGACGTGGGCAAGTCGGGCACCCGCAAGGAAGAGCTGCTGGTTCCCAAGGACCAGCTCAGCAAGATGTGGGTCCTGCGCCGTATTCTCATGCAAATGGGCACGGTCGATGCCATGGAGTTCCTGCTCGACAAGATGAAGGACTCCAAGACCAACGAGGACTTCTTCGCAACCATGAACCAGTAGGGGCGTTCGCGGGGCATGATCGATATCCTTTCCATGCTGGCTGGGGCGGCTTCGGCTGCGCCCGGCCTGGGCGGGCCAGCCGAGATCTGGCAGCACATCGTCGACGATTTCTCGAACATCACCGAGCCCGCGGCGCTGGCCGCTTTCGGCCAGGTGCTGATGATCGACCTCCTGCTGGCGGGCGACAACGCGATCGTCGTGGGCGCACTGGCTGCGGGACTGCCGGCGGCGGATCGCAAGAAGGTCATCCTGATCGGCATCGGCGCCGCGCTGGCACTGCGGATCGCCTTTGCCCTGATGGTGACCTGGCTGCTGGGCATCGTCGGCCTCATCTTCGCCGGCGGCCTGCTGTTGCTGTGGGTCGCCTGGAAGTTCTGGCGCGAATTGCAGCATGGCGGGGAGAGCGCCGGATCGCCCGAGATCGAGGGCGACGAGGACAGCGGCCTCAAGCCAGCCCGCAGCTTCGCGGCCGCCGCCTGGGCCGTTGCCGTTGCAGACGTGTCGATGAGCCTCGACAACGTGCTGGCCGTCGCCGGCGCCGCGCGCGAGCATCCCGGCATCCTGATTGTCGGCTTGCTGCTCTCGGTCGTCCTGATGGGCGTCGCGGCGAACATCCTGGCCAGGTACATCGAGCGCTACCGCTGGATTGCCTACTTCGGCCTTGCAGTCATCCTCTACGTCGCGGGCAAGATGATTTACGACGGCTGGGTCGACCCGCACCTGGGCGTGGGCACACTGTTCTGAGCGATCGTTGAACTACGGGGAAGGGGGCCGAAAAGCCCCCTTTCTTTGTGGCGCATAGCAAGCCGCATCACGGTCGGGGAAGGAAGGGCGTCTGCAGAGGGAAGGCGTCGGCGCGTCCCTCAAGGCACCAGCACGGTCGACCCGATTGTCTGACGACCCTCCAGCGCGCGGTGTGCTTCTGCGGCGTCGGAAAGGGCAAACGTCTGCCCGATGCGCACCTTGAGCACGCCCGATGCGAGGCGGTCGAACAGCTTGGCGGCACTTTCCGCGAGCGATTCGGGCGTGGCGATGTAATCCGCCAGCGTCGGACGGGTGACGTAGAGCGAGCCGGCACGCATCAGGTCGAGCAGCGAGACTGGTGGCACTGCGCCAGAGGCGTTGCCGTAGCTCACCATCGTGCCGCGCCGGCGTAGCGAAGCGAGGCTTGCGGCCCAACTGTCGGCGCCTACGCCATCGTAGCTGACATGCGCCATGGCACCGTCGGTAATGGAACACACGCGTTCTGGTAAGTCACGGAAATCGCAGAACAAGCTGTGCGGCGTCTCCACTTGCGCGGCCTTCTCGGCCGAGCCGGTATGGGCGATCACCTTCACCCCCTTGTCGGACAACCACGGCACCAGCAGCGAGCCGACGCCGCCCGCCGCCGAGTGCACCAGCGCCACCTCCCCGGGCTCGGCCGGGTAGGTCTCCTCGGCCAGATAGCACGCCGTAAGCCCCTTGAGCATCACCGCCGCCGCGGTTTGCGCCGAGATGCCGTCCGGGATGCGCATCGCCTTGGCGGCCGGCACGATCCGATGCGTGGCATAGGCGCCACCGTTCTGGGTGGTGCCGATCCGGTCACCCATGGCAAAGTCCGTGACGCCCTCGCCCAGCGTCACCACGCGCCCGACGCTCTCGGACCCGAGCGCGATCGGCAGCGCATCGGGATAGAGGCCCTTGCGATAGTAAGTGTCGATGAAGTTGAGTCCGACCGCCTCCGTCTCGATCAGCAGCTCGCCGGGGCCGGGGGAGGGGGGATCGAAAGCCTCGCGCTCGATGACTTCGGGGCCGCCGTGGGCGCGCACGATCATGCGGTAGGGGTCGGTCATCGGCGCGGAAGCTCCTTTCAGGTCAGGTGGTCACCCGGCGGAACGTATCGGCGCGGGCGAGGCTCCACGCGCGCGCGTAGGGGGTGCCCGCCGGGTCGGCCAGCAACTCGCCCGGTTCGAGGAAGCGATAGACCTCGTCGAGCGGGCCGGCCTTGGCGCCGTCGATGCGCTGGAACATGTCCTCGGGTGCGAGTTGCCAGGGATTGTCGTAGCCCATGGCGACGACGATCTCGCGCAGCGCGTGCAGCGTTTCCTTCTGGAAGCGCGTGACCCGCTCGGCCTTGTCGTCGACGACGAGGCCTTTCTGGCGCCAGCCCTCCTGTGTGGCGACGCCGGTCGGGCAGGCGCCGGTGTGGCACTTCATCGACTGGACGCAGCCCAGCGAGAACATGAAGGCGCGCGCGGCGTTGCACCAGTCCGCCCCCAGCGCGAAAGCACGCGCCATGCCCGCGCCCGAGTGGATCTTGCCCGAGGCGCCCAGGCGAATTCGGTCCTTGAGGCCAGCCCCGACCAGCGCGTTGCGCACCAGCGTCAGTCCCTCGCGCAGCGGCATGCCCACGTTGTCGGTTAGCTCTTGCGGCGCCGCCCCGGTGCCGCCTTCGGCGCCGTCGACGACGATGAAGTCGGGAGTCACGCCCGTCTCGAGCATGGCCTTGACCACCGCCATCACCTCGTGCGGCTGGCCGACGCACAGCTTCATGCCCACTGGCTTGCCGCCCGAAAGCTCGCGCAGCTGCACCACGAAGTCGAGGAGCCCGACCGGTGTGGAGAAGGCCGGGTGCGCCGCGGGCGAGATGCAGTCTTCCCCCACCTCGACGCGCCGCGCCTCGGCGATCTCGGCGGTGACCTTGGGTCCGGGGAGCATGCCGCCATGGCCGGGCTTGGCGCCTTGGCTCAGCTTGATCTCGATCATCTTGACCTGCGCGTCGGAGGCCTGCTCGGCGAACAGCTCGGGATTGAAGCTGCCGTTCTTGTGCCGGCAGCCGAAGTAGCCGCTGCCCAGCTCCCAGATCAGGTCGCCGCCGTGCTTGCGATGATAGCGGCTGATCGATCCCTCGCCGGTGTCGTGGGCGAAGCCGCCCGCGGTCGCACCCTTGTTCAACGCCTCGATCGCATTGGCCGAAAGCGAGCCGAAGCTCATCGCCGAGATGTTGAGCAAGGCGCTGTCGTAGGGGTGGCGGCAATTCTCGCCACCGATGCGCACGTGCCAGGTGTCGGGCGCCTGCTCGTTGGGCGCGATCGAGTGGCCCAGCCATTCGTACTCGTCGGAGTACACGTCGAGTTCGGTGCCCATCGGATGGGTGGAGATGTCGCCTTTGGCGCGCGCATAGACCAGGCTGCGCTCGTCGATGGTGAACGGCCGGCCCTCGCGGTCGCTCTCGACCACGTAGGCGCGCAAGTATGGGCGCAGATCCTCGAACAGCCATCGCATGCGCGCGATCAGCGGGTAGTTGCGCCGCAGCGCGTGGCGTCCTTGGGCGAAGTCCCACAAGGTCAGGGCCAGGATCGGCACTGCCAGGATCAGCAGCGGACGCAGCGACGGCAGGAGCGCACAGGCGGTCGTGACCAGCACGACCGCCAGCGGCACCGCATAGCGAGGGGCGATAGCCACGGCTTAGCCGAGGTGCTCCGCGAAAAACGCCACCGTGCGCTCTTCGGCAAGCGTGGCTCCTGCCTCGTCGCGGCGCGACCCTATTTCGGCTGCGAAGCCGTGGTCGAGACCCTCATAGTCGTACAGCGTCACCTTGGAGTGATCATCCAGACCGGCGTGGATCGCCTTCTGCGCTTCGGCATCCACGAAATGGTCGGCCTTGGGGATGTGCAGCATCAGCGGCTTGGCGATCGCGTGCTTCTCGCCCAGCATCTGGTCGATCATCACGCCGTAGAAGCCGACCGAGGCATCGATGTCGGTGCGCGTGGCCGTCATGTAGGCGACGCGCCCGCCCATGCAGTAGCCGACCAGGCCGACCTTGGGCACGCCCTGCTCGCGGCGGACCCAGTGGATCACGGCCTCGATATCGCGAATGCCCAGATCGAAGTCGTGCTGCATCATCAGTTCGATCGCCTGCTGGAATTCCTCAGGCTTGTCGGCGTCCAACTGGACGCCCGGCTGCTGGCGCCAGAAGGTGTCGGGCGCGACTGCCAGGTAGCCCTTGGCTGCCCAGCCGTCCGCCTTCTTGCGGATGCCGGCATCGACGCCGAAGATCTCCTGCTGCACGATGATCGCGCCGCGCGGGGTACCTTCGGGCCGGGCCACGTAGGCGGGAATCGTGCCGTTGCCATCCAGCGTCGGAATTTCGGTGTTGGTGGTCGCCATCAGTCTCTCCTCTTGGCGCGGTGCCGGAGTTAGGCACTTGCGTTGGACTTTGCCAAGCGCATGTGTCAGCTATGGTGCACATAATCCAGCGGGAGCGTCCTCATGAAGGTCAATGTCGAGGTGGAGTGCTCGCCGGAAGAAGCGCGACGTTTCCTGGGTCTGCCTGATGTGACCCGGGCCAATGACGTCTACGTGGATGCGCTCACCAATGCGATGCAGGGCGCGGGCAATTTCGACCAGCTCCAGGAGTTGACCAAGCAGGTGGCGCCGATGGGCCAGTTCGGCCTGAAGCTGTTCCAGCAGCTGATGGAAAGCGGCGTTGCCATGGCGACCAGCGGAGCGATGGGCGGCACCGGCCAAACCAAGCCCAAGAAGGACGACTGAGCGCCGCCTCGGCGCGCCAGTGCCAGCCTCATGACCGATACGATTTTTGCGCTGTCGAGCGGGTCTCCTCCTGCTGCGATCGCCGTCATGCGGATCAGCGGGCCAGACGCTGGCCCGACTCTCCAGGCGCTGTCCGGCAGCCTTCCGCCACCACGCAAGGCCAGCTTGAGAACTCTGCGTGTTCCACGTGGAACAGTGCTCGACACGGCTCTGGTGCTGTGGTTTCCGGGGCCCGCAACGGCATCTGGAGAGGACCTGGCCGAGCTGCATCTCCACGGGGGCAGGGCGGTCGTGGCGGCGGTCGAGGCGGCGCTGGCGGCGCTACCGGGTCTGCGACGAGCCGAGCCGGGCGAATTCACTCGACGAGCCTTCGTCAATGGTCGCATCGATCTCGCCGAAGCCGAGGGGCTTGCCGACCTGCTCAGCGCCGAGACCGAACTGCAGCGGCTGGCCGCGCAAACGATGGCTGGTGGCGCATTCTCCCACACGGTGGAGGACTGGCGCCATCGCGTGCTCGCCGCCTCGGCACTGGTAGAGGCGGCACTCGACTTCTCGGACGAGGGTGACGTTGATGAGGGGATGCCCTCGCGGTTTTCGGAGGATGTGAGCGCGCTGCAAGCAGAGCTTTCCGCATGGCTCCAGCGGCCCACGGTCGAACGGCTCAAAGAGGGCTTCCGCGTCGTCCTTGCCGGGCCGCCCAACGCTGGCAAGAGCACACTGTTCAACGCTCTCGTCCAGGACGAGGCCGCGATAACCTCGGCCATCCCAGGCACGACGCGCGACGTCCTGACCCGGCCGGTTGCACTCGATGGCGTGCCATTCGTCTTTGTCGACACCGCCGGTCTCCGAGACGAGACCGACGACACCATCGAGGCGATCGGCATCGATCGCGCGCGCGGCGCCCTGGCGTTGGCAGACGTGGTGTTGTGGCTGGGGCCGGAGGGGGACGGCCCGCAAGGCGCGTGGGAGATAGCGGCGCGTTGCGACGTGGCGAGCGGTGCGGCAAAGCGCGTGCCGCTTCATGTCGTGTCGGCAAAGACCGGTCAGGGTATGGCTGGTCTTCGAAACGCACTCATCGAGGAGGCTCGTCGCGCATTGCCGAAGCCTGGCGAGATAGCGCTGAATCGACGCCAGCGTGATCTCGTCGAAAGGGCGCGCGATACGCTCGCTGGAGTTGAAGCTGTGCCTGAAGCACTGCTGATGGCGGAGCTGTTGCGTGAATGCCGCGTCGCTATCGACGCGTTGGTCGGGCGGACGACGACCGAGTATATGTTGGACGCCCTGTTCGGACGCTTCTGCATCGGCAAATAGCCGCCGTTGCCGGTGTTCCACGTGGAACATAGCGAACCGCCTTTTTGACCCGATGCGCAACCTGCACTAAGGCCGCGCTATGAGTGCATCGTTCGACGTCATCGTAGTTGGCGGCGGTCACGCCGGTTGCGAAGCTGCAGCGGTCGCAGCGAGAATGGGTGCGCGCGTGGCGCTCGTCAGCTTCGATCTGGACACGATCGGCGCCATGAGTTGCAATCCGGCGATCGGCGGTTTGGGCAAAGGGCATCTCGTGCGCGAGGTGGATGCCTTCGACGGCATCATCGCGCAGGCTGCCGACGCTGCGGCGATCCACTACCGTATGCTGAACCGTTCCAAAGGCAGCGCGGTGCAGGGGCCGCGCGTCCAGGCCGACCGCAGGCTGTTCAAGGCAGCCGTCCAGCGTTTGCTGCGCGAGCAGGGTGATCTGACCCTGGTGGCGGGTGAGGCCGCAGCGTTGTCTTTCAATGGCGGTCGCGTCAGCGGGATCAGTCTTGCTGACGGAAATGCGCTCTCGGCCCCGGCCGTCGTGCTTTGCACCGGCACCTTTCTTGGCGGCACGCTGTTTCGGGGTGAAGAGCGCCTGACCGGTGGACGCATCGGCGAAGCCTCGGCCCAGGTTCTCGCGCGTCAGCTCCGCGAAGCTGAGCTGCCGATGGCGCGGCTCAAGACGGGGACGCCGCCACGGCTCGACGGCCGTACTATCGATTGGGGACGGCTGCAGGAGCAGCCCTCCGACGCCGAGCCCTGGACCATGTCGGCGCTGACGAGCCGGCGCGAAGTGCCGCAGGTGTTCTGCGCGATCACCCGGACCAACCCGCGTACCCACGACGTAATTCGTGCCAACCTTCATCGCTCGCCGCTGTTCACGGGCGCGATCGGCGCGCTGGGTCCGCGCTACTGCCCCTCGATCGAGGACAAGATCCACCGCTTTGCCGATCGCGACGGCCATCAGATCTTCCTCGAGCCTGAAGGGCTGGACACCCATTTGGTCTATCCGAATGGGGTGAGTACGTCGCTGCCGGCCGACGTGCAGCTGGAAATGCTGCGCACCATGGAGGGACTGGAGACGGTCGAGATGGCTGTGCCCGGCTATGCGGTCGAGTACGACCACATCGACCCTCGCGCCTTGCGTCCGACGCTGGAGCTGCGAGCGATACCGGGTTTGTGGTGCGCGGGACAGATCAACGGTACCACCGGCTACGAGGAAGCCGCGGCGCAGGGGCTGGTGGCCGGGTGTCACGCGGCAGCGCAAGTGCTCGGGCGCGAAGGGCCGGCGCTTGATCGTGCGAACAGCTACATGGCCGTGATGGTCGACGACCTGACCCTGCACGGGGTGAGCGAGCCTTATCGCATGCTGACCGCGCGCGCCGAGTATCGTCTGCGTCTGCGCGGCAACAACGCCTCGACACGCCTCACGCCAGTGGCGCTGGCGGTGGGTGCCGTCGGTGCCGAACGGCGCGCTTGGTTCGAACAGCGCGAGGCGGCGCGCGAGGCGCTGCACGATGCTCTGGATGCAACGGCGACCGGTCACGAGCTTGCCGGCGCCGGCTTGCCGGTGCGACCCGACGCCGGGCGTCTGGCTCTTCGCGAATGGTTGCGGTTCGAAGGGGTGACCATGCCGGACCTGTCGCCATGGATCGGGGAGGGCGGGCTTCCGGAGGATCGTGATCTGGTGGAAGAAGTGGCGGAGGACGCCGCCTATGCCCCATATCTCGAGCGGCAGGAACGCGAGTTGCGCGAGCTGCGGGCGAGCGAGGCGCTCGTGCTGGGCGACCGCTTTGCCTACGACACGATCCCCGGTCTCTCGCGCGAGATGGTCGATCGTCTCAGCAAGGCGCGACCCGAGACCCTGGCCGCCGCAGGCCGGGTGCCCGGCATCACCCCGGCGGCGCTGGCAGCGCTGTTGGTCCACGCCCGCCGGTTGGCAGCATGATCGAAACCGAGGATCAAGCGCGTGTCTGGCTGCGATCGGAACTGGCGGTTGACGACGCCGGCATGGCTCGGCTTGAGACGCTGGTGGCGATGCTGCGCGAGGAGAACCACAAGCAAAACCTCGTTTCGGCTGCCAGTCTCGATCAGGTATGGCAGCGGCACATCGTTGATAGCGCCCAGCTCTTGTCGCATGTTCCACGTGGAACGTCGGGACCTTGGCTCGACCTCGGTACCGGGTCGGGCTTCCCGGGGCTCGTCGTCGCTGCGCTCGATCCGAATCGTCGGGTAATTATGGTCGAATCGCGCACGCGGCGGATCGAATGGTTGGAGCGTGCGATGTCGGCGCTGGAGCTTACATGCGCGGAGGTGGTCGGGAAGCGGCTTGAGGTGGTCGCTTCCGAGCCGGTCTCGGTCATTTCCGCGCGTGCATTTGCTCCACTTGCGCAACTGCTCGAGTTATCCGAGCGCTTTTCCACAAGCGACACGCTCTGGCTGTTGCCCAAAGGGCGGTCGGCACAGCAAGAATTGCAGGACCTTCGCAACTGGCGGCACATGTTCCACGTGGAACAGTCTATAACGGACCCGCAGGCAGGCATCATCGTCGGCACCCTTGCCGGCAGGAAGGGCAAGACCAGGTGATCCGTATCGCCATCGCCAACCAGAAGGGCGGCGTCGGAAAGACGACCACCGCGATCAACGTTGCGACGGCGCTCGCAGCGACCGGGTGGCGGACCCTGCTGATCGACCTCGATCCGCAGGGCAACGCCTCTACCGGCATTGGCGTCTCGTCCAACGAGCGCGAGGCTTCCTCTTACGACGTGCTGGTGGACAGGGTACCGGTAGCCGAGTGCACGATGCCGACGCGCATCCCCAACCTGGATCTGCTTCCGGCGACAGTGGATCTCTCCGGCGCCGAGGTGGAGCTGGTCAATGCCGATGACCGGGCCTTCCGCCTGCGCGAGGCGCTGCGCGGCGACCTCGGGTACGATGTCTGTCTGGTCGACTGCCCGCCCTCGCTCGGGTTGCTGACGCTCAATGCTCTGACCGCTGCCGATACACTGCTGGTGCCGCTGCAATGCGAGTTCTTCGCACTCGAAGGTCTCAGTCAGCTGCTCCAGACGGTCGAGCGGGTGCAGCAGCGCTTCAATCCCGACCTTGGCATCATCGGCATCGCGCTGACCATGTACGACCGTCGCAACCGCTTGACCGAGCAGGTCTCCGACGACGTGCGCTCGTGCCTCGGCCAATTGGTGTTCGAGACGACGATCCCGCGCAACGTCCGTCTGTCCGAAGCGCCGAGCCATGGCGTGCCCGCCTTGATCTATGACCACGCCTGCGCCGGAAGCCGCGCCTACATGGCGCTCTCGCGCGAGCTGATCACCCGACTGCCCGAGAAGAGGAAGGCGGCATGAGCGAAGACACCGTCCGCACGGCTGCCACAGCGCCGGCCAAGGCCAAGCCCAAGGGTCTCGGCCGAGGCCTGGGCGCATTGCTCGGCGAGACGCGGCGCGAGGAGCCGGTCGCTGCGGGAGAGGGCGAAGCTTCGGGCGGGGCCCGTACCACTGGTCTGGCGACTCTGCCCGTCGCGGCGATCACGCCCGATCCGAACCAGCCGCGCCGCCACTTCGACGAGGCGGCGCTGGAGGAACTGGCCGCCTCGATCGCGCAGCGCGGCGTCATCCAGCCGATCATCGTCCGGCCGGCCGGGCAGGGCCGCTATCAGCTGGTGGCCGGCGAGCGGCGCTGGCGCGCAGCGCAGAAGGCGCGGCTGCACGAGATCCCGGCACTGGTGCGCGACCTCGGCGATCGTGACGTCATGGTCCTGGCGCTGATCGAGAACCTGCAGCGCGAGGACCTCAACCCGATCGAGGAAGCGCGCGCGTACAGCCGTCTGGCCGACCTGGAAAGCATGACCCAGGCCGAGATCGCGCGGATGGTCGACAAGAGCCGCAGCCACGTGGCCAACCTGCAGCGGCTGCTGGCGCTGCCGGACGATGTGATCGGCATGGTCGAGACTGGCAGCTTGTCGATGGGCCATGCCCGAGCGCTGATCGGCTGCGAACAGGCCGCAGAGATCGCAGAAGCCGCGGTAAGCAAGCAGATGTCGGTGCGCGACGTCGAGAAGCTGGTCCGGCGCCGCCAGCGCGGGGACAGCCCCCCGCGCCGCGCCCGCACCGCCCGCAGTCCATCCGACGACGCCGACATCGCCGCGGTCCAGACGCATCTGGAAGAGTTTCTGGGCCTGCCGGTGAAGATCGCGGCGGACGCCGATCCCAGCTCGGGTGCGGTGACGATCCGCTACACCACGCTCGATCAGCTCGACCTGATCTGCCAGCGGCTGACGGGCGGATCGATCTAGCGGCGGGGCCGGAAGCAGCCTGGAAAGGTCCGCTCAAGCAACCCCGTCCGCCTAATTCCCCAACTACTAGAATAGCTTAGCCGCAAGCCGTCACTTCGCCGGCACTAGCTTCGTCCGCTTGTCGGGCACGATCTTGCTGGGACGGCGGGGAATATAGCGCTTGCGCGTGTGCACCGGCACGTACTCGGTGACGTATTCGACCGTCTCGGTGCATTGCGGCTTGGGCTGCATCACCGGGACCATCATCATCGGCTGGGCCATGCAACATCCCTGCGCGGCATAGGCGGGATAGTAGGCGGCCGGATAGCCGTAGCCCGGCATCGGCCCGCCCGGATAGGCCGGCCTGCCGCCCGGATACCCACCAGGCCCGCTGTGCGTGTACGCAGCGTAGTAATCGTCGAGGTAGGCTTCGCATTCGTCGCGGTTGCGTCCCTGGTCCTCGGCCTTGTCGATCGCGGCACCGGCCACGGCGCCCACGGCAGCCCCGGCGATGGTGCCCACGGTGCGGTTGTGGCGCCCGGCGATGCGGTTGCCGGCAAGGCCGCCGACCACGCCGCCGATCACCGCGCCGCCGACGCCCGAATCGCGCGAGGATAGCCGGTGACGGCAATCCGCCAGCCAGGCGTCGCGTGCCGCCGGGTCGTAGCTGTCGTAAGCAGGCCCGCCGGGACCGTCCGGATCGCGGCCTTCGTCCATCGCTTCATGGCCCATGTCCGGATGGTGATCGTGGGCGAGGGCAGGCGTGCCGCCCAGGACGAGCGTGGCGGCGCTGGCCGCTACAATCAGAAGACGCATCGCGTGAAACCCCTTTCGCGAACGAAGCGCAGCCGGTTAGCTGCGGTCAGTTAACGCGAGAGATACCACCAGGTCGCACGCAGGACCAAGCATTCCGCCGAGGGTAGGCCGACCTGTCCCGGTTCGGGGCAGTTCCGCCCGTCATCGATGCCTTCAGATCACCATCGCCGCAATCTGGGCGAGCATCTGCATGCCGGCGGCGTCGTCCTCGTCAAAGCGGTTGGGCGTGGGACTGTCGAGGTCGATCACGGCGATCACTCGTCCTTCCGCCATGACCGGCACCACCAATTCGGAGCGGCTGTCAGCATCGCAGGCGATATGGCCGGGAAAGGCGTGCACGTCGGGCACCACTTGCGCGCTGCCGAGCGCGGCTGCGGTGCCGCACACGCCCTTGCCGATCGGGATGCGGATGCAGGCGGGTTTGCCGATGAACGGCCCGAGCACCAGCTCGCTGCCGCCTTCGATGGGCACCACGCGATAGAAGCCGGCCCAGTTGAGGTCGGGCACGAACTGCCAGATCACTGCCGCGATATTCGCCATGTTGGCGACCGGATCGGGCTCTCCTTCGACCAGCGCGTGCGCGGCACGGGCAAGGGCGCTGTACAGCTGTGGCTTGTTCATGTCGTGATCGGGCGCGAACTGATACATCGGGGCGCTCTAGCAAGATTGCGGAGCGGGCGGTAGCGGCCTATCTCGGGGCCATGCCTTCCTTCCTCAAGAAAGCCGCCCTCGTCCTTGCCGTGATCGTTCTGGCGGTCGTGGGCTTCGTCGTCTGGAGCCTCAACTCGCAGACGTCGGACCTCGCGCCCGATGCCACCACCGGCCTCAATCCGCAGCTGGTCGAGGCCGACCCGCAATGGATTCCCAGCGTTTCGCTGCCCAAGCCCGCGGGCTGGGCCGCCAACGAGGCGCCGGTCGCCGCGCCCGGGCTCAAGGTCATGCGCTTCGCCACGGGCCTCGACCATCCCCGCACCATGCTGACGCTGCCCAACGGCGACGTGCTGGTGGCCGAGACGAATGCGCCGGCAGGCAACAAGCCCGGCGGGCTGACGGGCATGGCGATGGCCTGGATGATGAACCGCGTGGGTGCCGGCACGCCGTCTCCCGACCGCATCGTCCTGCTGCGCGATGCCGATGGCGACGGGCGCGCCGAGCAAGTGGCGCAGTTCCGCTCCGCCGACCTGCGCTCTCCCTCGGGCATGGCTTATGCCGACGGCAAGCTCTACGTCGCCAACCACGACGCGGTGCTGGAATTCGCGTTTCAGCCGGGCGCGACGAAGCTGGAGGGCAAGCCGCTGCGCAAGCTGATGGACCTGCCGCCGGCGGGCAATCACTGGATGCGCAACCTGCTGCTGGCGCCCGACGCCAAGCACCTCTACGTCGCGGTCGGATCGTCCAGCAACATCGCCGAGAACGGCATGGAGGCCGAGGCTGGCCGCGCTGCGATCTGGGAGATCGATCTCGACACCGGCCGCCGCAGGCAGTTCGCGGCCGGGATGCGCAATCCCAATGGCATGGGCTGGAACCCCTCGTCCGGCGAGATGTGGGCGGTGGTGCAGGAGCGCGACATGCTCGGGCCGGACCTGGTGCCCGACTATCTCACCAACGTGCCGGTCGGCGCGCAGTACGGATGGCCGTGGATATACTGGAAGAACGTGTTCGACGATCGCGTGCAGTGGGACATGGAAACCTACATGCTCGAATACACGCGCAAGCCCGAGTACGCGATGGGAGCGCATGCGGCGGTGCTGGGGCTGACTTTCGCGCAAGGCGGCAACCGGCTGGGCAAGGGCTTCGAGAACGGAGCGGTGATCGCACGGCACGGCTCGTGGAACCGTCGCCCGGCGGCGGGCTATGACGTGGTGTTCGTGCCCTTCGACGCCAACGGCAACCCGCGCGACGTTAAGCCGCGGATGATCCTCTCCGGCTTCCTCAACCAAAGCGGCAATGCCCGGGGACGGCCGACCTGGGTCGCCTGGGACAAGGCCGGCGCGCTGCTGGTCAGCGACGATACCGCGGGCGTGATCTGGCGCGTGGTCAACCCCACCGCCGCGCCGGCGCCTGAGATCAAGCCCACGGTCACCGAGCACATGAAGCCGCTCAAGGAGATCAAGGACCCTACGAATCCGGCGAATGCCCCGACGTTGACCGGGGGCTTTCGCAAGGAGGACGACAAGCTGCTGCCGTGACCGAACGGGCGTTCAGATCGCCTTTCCGGCGCGGCCTGCCAGTTCGTTGACGTACTGCCAGGCGACGCGGCCCGAGCGGGCGCCCCGGCGGCGCGACCATTCGAGGGCGTCGCCGGTCTCGAACGTGAGGCCGAACGTCTCGGCGTAGCCGGCGATGATCGCCAGGTAGGCGTCCTGGTCGCAAGCGTGGAAGCCGATCGAGAGGCCGAAGCGGTCGGCCAGGGCGAGCCTATCGTCGACCACGTCGCGCGGGTTGATCGGGTCGTCCTGCTCGCCCATCGATCGCGCAACGATGGCGCGGCGGTTGGAGGTGACGGCGAGCCGCACGTTGCCGGGCCGCGCCTCGACCCCGCCCTCGAGCCAGGAGCGCAGCAGCCGCGGGCCGGCGCCGTCGGTCTCCTCGAAGCCGAGGTCATCGATGAAGACGAGGAAGCTGCGCTCGATGCCGCCCAGCGTCGCGAACAACGCGCTCACGCCCGACAGCGCCTCCTGCGCCACCTGCACCAACGCGATGCGGCCGGGATGCGCGGCGTCGGCGGCGTTCACGGCCGCGCGCAGCAGCGCCGACTTGCCCATGCCGCGCGATCCCCACAGCAGCATGTCGTGCGCCGCATGCCCTGCGGCCAGCCGCTCGACATTGGTGACGACGCGCTCCTTCTGCGTGTCGATGCCACGCAGCATCGCGAGCGCAGGCGCTTCCAGCTGCGCCACGCCGCGCGCCGCGGTTCCGGTCCAGACGTAGGCCGGATGCGCGAGCCAGTCGGTCGCGGCCACGGGTGGAGGTGCGATGCGGTCGAGCGCGTCGGCGATGCGGGCGAGCAGGGCGGGGGTATCGGCAGCGGATGAGGCGTCAGGCATGGTCGAGGTGGCGCTTTTCCTTGGCTTTCGTCGCGCGCGGCTATAGCGGCGGGCCATGGACGACGCCACCCGCGACCTTGCCGAGCGACCGGTCCTTCTCACTGCCGACGCGGCGGGGGTGGCCGAGGCGGCGCGCCGGCTACGCGAGGGCGGCCTGGTCGCGCTGCCGACCGAGACGGTCTACGGCCTTGCCGCGCGCGCCGATCGGGATGATTCGGTGGCGGAGATCTACCGCGCCAAGGGCCGGCCCAGTTTCAACCCGCTGATCGTGCACGTCGCCGACGTCGCCGCGGCGCGGAGGCTGGCCGTGCTGGACGCGCGGGCGGAGCGGCTGGCGGCGGCGTTCTGGCCGGGCCCGCTGACGCTGGTGCTGCCGCTGCGCGCGGGAGCAGGGCTGGCAAGCGCCGTGACGGCTGCCCTCCCGACAGTCGCGCTACGCTGCCCGGCGCACCCGGTGATGCGCGCGGTGATCGCCGCCGCAGGCGTGCCGCTGGCGGGGCCCTCGGCCAACCGCAGCGGCGGGGTGAGCCCGACCACGGCGGCGCATGTCGTCGATTCGCTCGGCGGTCGCATCGCTGCGGTGGTCGATGGCGGGGCCTGCGTGGCCGGGCTGGAATCGACGATCGTGGCCCTGCGCGCCGATGGCAGCTGGCAGATGCTTCGTCCCGGTCCGATCGGGGCCGACGCTATCACCCAGGTGATCGGCACGTCGGCGACAGCGGTCACTTCCGCCGCGATCGAGGCGCCGGGACAGCTAGCGAGCCATTACGCGCCCGGCAAGCCGGTGCGGCTTGGCGCGCTGACGGCCGAGGCCGACGAGTTCCACATCGGCTTCGGTGCCGTGGCGGGTGCGGTCAGCCTGTCACCGGAGGGCGATCTGGCGCAAGCGGCGGCGCGGCTCTACGCGCTGCTGCATGCCGGGGCCGTGGCCGAGCAACCGCGTATCGCTGTGGCGCCGATCCCGGAGACGGGTATCGGCCTGGCGATCAACGACCGCCTGCGCCGGGCAGCGGCTTGAGCCACGTCGTCGGCTCAGCGGCGTTCGTAAGGGACCGAGGGTGAGAGCGCCTGGATGCGGGCGTAGTCGTCTCGGGACCGAAGGCAGGCCTCCTCGTCACCGCTGCGGCACTGCCGCAGGTGCTTCTGGTACTGGCGGTCGAGCTTGCCCAGTTCCTCTTCGCGGCGACGCAGGTTGCGGCCGCGCTTCTCGTCGGCTTCCGACTGGCTGGTGGTGGTCCAGTCGACCGCCTTGCCGGCGACGCGCACCGGCGCGGTGACGACGCTGGCGGCCGTGCTCAAACAGCCCGAAAGCAGCGGAAGCGCCAGCAGTGCGGTCGCAACTGTAAGTGCAGGCGTGGGGGCAGGGCGCTTGGTCATCGGTCCGGTACCTCGCACAAGGGGTCTTGCCTTGGCCTGAACGCAGACGGCGCAAATGGAAAGCCGCAAAAATGCTACGGGCCGCCCCGTCGCCGGAGCGGCCCGTCAGCATCAGGTCAGTGACCCAGTACTGCGATCAGGCGGCGGTTTCGGCCGTGTCGTAGTACTTGGGCGCGTGCTCGTTGAGGATCGCGAGGATCTTCTTGAGCGCGGCCGGTTCGTCGATCTTTTCCATCGCCGCGAGTTCGCGAGCCAGGCGCGAGGACGCGGCTTCGAAGATCTGGCGCTCCGAATAGCTCTGCTCGGGCTGGTCGTCGGCGCGGAACAGGTCGCGCGTCACCTCGGCGATCGACACCAGGTCGCCCGAGTTGATCTTGGCTTCGTACTCCTGGGCGCGGCGCGACCACATGGTGCGCTTCACCTTGGGCTTGCCCTTGAGCGTGTCGAGTGCCTCGCGCAGGGTCTTGTCGGACGACAGCTTGCGCATGCCGATCGCCTCGACCTTGTTCACGGGCACGCGCAGCGTCATGCGCTCTTTCTCGAATCGCAGCACGTAAAGCTCGAGCTGCATTCCGGCAATTTCCTGCTTCTGGAGCTCGATCACACGGCCAACACCGTGCTTGGGGTATACGACGTAATCACCAACATCGAAGGCGTCGGCCTTGGTCGCCATGTATCGTCCTTTCACTCAGGGTCCGGCGAAAATGGAGCGAACCGGGAGTCAGGCCGGGGGTGCGACAGGGAAGCCATGTGCCTCCGCCGCCCGGCCAGATCACTCTCCCCGCCGCTTGCTTTCGAACCCTGCCTCGCAATGAAACGCCTGCCATGCGGGAGAACACCCGGGCAGTTGACGCGGCATATAGCACCGATGTGACAAAATTGCCAGAGCCGAGGGCAGCAATCGTTTCTAGCACGTTACGGCAGGCGCGCGGGGTCCCCTCCGTCCGCGCTACCCTATGGGCGGTTCATCCTTTGCGGCCGGTCTGCCGGCCAGCGAAAGGGCGCCACCATCTCCCCGCGAGAAGGAGGTGCCAAGGCGATCAGTCGCCTTCGCCGGGCTCCGCCGAGAAGTACTTGTCGAACTTGCCGTCCTCGCCCTTGAACTCGTCGGCGTCGGCCGGCGAATCCTTCTTGGAGGTGAGGTTGGGCCATTCGGCCGAATACTTGGCGTTTAGCTCGAGCCACTGCTCGAGGCCGCTCTCGGTATCGGGCAGGATGGCTTCAGCGGGACACTCGGGCTCGCACACGCCGCAGTCGATGCACTCGCTGGGATTGATGACGAGCATGTTCTCGCCTTCATAGAAGCAGTCCACCGGGCAGACTTCCACGCAGTCCATGTACTTGCACTTGATGCAGGCGTCCGTGACGACGTAGGTCATGGCTGCAGATTCCTCTTCGTTTCGTGCCGCGGCTTCGTGCTTCAGGACGTCCGTGCTTCAGGACGAGGGCCGGATGGCCGCTGCTATGGGATCGACCGGCATGCCGTCAAGCACTCTGTAGCAGGCCTGCGCCTCGGGCGCCGGACCGCGGCGCAGCGGCAGCGCCAGGACCTCGATCACGCGCACGCCGGTCGGGATCGGCACGGTCAGGACGTCGCCTACCGCGATCTTCTGATGCGCGCGCTCGATCCGGCGGCCATTGAGGCGCATGTGGCCTTCCTCCGCCATCGCCTGGGCGACGACGCGCGTCCTGGCGAGGCGGAGGAACCACAGCAACTTGTCGACTCTCACGGACGCACCAGTTCGGCCAGCGCCGCAAAGGCACTGTCGGGCGCGGGCGCGGCGATGCGTGTCGGCCCACCTGCATCGCCGTGCGGCCGGCGCGGCGGGCGCCAGCGCCAGCGCAACGGCGCCGGCGGGCCGAACGCCTCTTCACCTAACATGCGCGGCATCAGCGGCTGGAACCCGCCGAGGCGCAACAGCCGCGCGTAGCTGGCGGTGGTCAGCCCAGTTGACACCGCGCGCGCGGGATCGAGGATGAAGCTGGCATTGCGCGCGCTGACTTTGGCGCCGGCGGTGCCGCTGTTGGTGCGGATGTCGTGCGCCTCGCGCAGGAGCTTTTCCGCCATGTCGAGCCGCAGCTGCTGCTTGCCGAGGTCGCGGTAGCCGGGGGTCCGCCCGCGCGCGCCTGCCGTGAGGACGGGCGGCATTTCGGGGGCAGGTGCTGGCCCTTGCGGCTTGCCGGCTGCGCGGGCGAGCTGTCGCCAGAGCGTGATCGGGCCGGGGCGCAGCATGGCGGGCACGAACAGGTCGAGCGCGCCCACGCGCACGCCAAGCCGCGCCAGGGCGGTGCGGCGGGACTTGTCGAGCCGGTCCACGCCCGAGCCTTCGCGCGCCATCATCCCGCCGCGCTCGACCAGCACGATCAGCAGCGCGCGCAAGTCGGCGCCCGAATCCGCTGCGCGGCTGGCTTCCTCCAGCTTGCGCAAGGGGGCGAGTGGCGTCAGCGCGGCATCCAGCCACGCCTCGAGCGCGGCGATCAGCGCCTTGCGCGCGTGCGCGGGGATCGCATCGAGCCGGCGGTCGGGCACCAGCAGAGGCGCGAGCAGCGAACGGCCCGGTGCCAGCGTAGCGAGCGGCTGGTCCTCCCAATTGAGAACGCCGTTCTCAAGGTCCAAGGCGGCAGTCTGCGCATGTATTAGTTCAACTAGCTCGCCCGCTCTCCGCTCCAGCAGCGCCGGCAGGTGGCGCTCCGCAGCGGCGAGCAGCAGCTTGCGGTCGGCATGCCGCGCGCCCGGATCGACCTGGAACGCAAAGCCGCGCAAGCTGCCGATGTGCTCGCCCTCGACCAGTACCTCCTCGTCCTCGACCCGCACCGACAGCAGCCCGGCGTCGGGCCCGAGCTTGCGCATCAGCACGGCGGTGCGCCGATTGATGAAGCGCTCGGTCAACTTGCCGTGCAGCGCGTCGGAAAGCCGCGCCTCCACCGCCCGCGCCCGCGCCGCCATCTCGTCGCGCGCCAGCACCCAGTCGGGGCGCATCGTGATGTAGGCCCAGGACCGGATCGCGGCGATGCGGCCTTGCAGCGTGTCGATATCGCCGCTGGTGTAGTCGAGCTGGGCGATCTGCGAAGCGACGAAGTCCGCGCCCAACTCGCCCTCGCGCAAGTCCTGCCACAACCGCGCGACGAAGCGCGAGTGGGTCTCGACGCCCTGCTGGCGGAAGTCGGGCAAGCGGCAGGCTTCCCAGAAGCGCCGAACTTGCCCCGCGCCGCGCACGCTGTCGGCGATGGCGCTTTCCTCGGCCAACCGCTTGAGCACGGCAAGGTCGATAGCCTCTGGCGCAGGCGCCAGCTCCGGGCGCGACGGCGGCCGCTCGAGGTCGGCGATCAGCGCGGCGATGCTGTCCATCCTCGGCTCCGGCTCGCGCCAGAACAGCTTGGTCAGCGGCGGGAAGCGGTGCTCCTCGATCGCGAAGATCTCTTCAGGCTCAAACTCGGCGTCATGCCCGCCTGAACCGGCAAGCGTACCGAAGCTGCCGTCCTTCTGGTGACGCCCGGCGCGCCCGGCGATCTGCGCCATCTCGGACGTGGTGAGACGCCGCTGGCGCTGCCCGTCGAACTTGGAAAGGCCAGCGAACGCGACGTGCTCGACATCCAGGTTGAGGCCCATCCCTATAGCGTCAGTCGCCACCAGGTAGTCGACCTCGCCCGACTGGTAGAGCGCGACTTGGGCATTGCGGGTCTGCGGACTGAGCGCGCCCATCACCACCGCCGCGCCGCCACGGAACCGGCGCAGCATCTCGGCGATGGCGTAGACCTGTTCGGCCGAGAAGGCGACGATGGCGCTACGCGGCGGCACCCGGCTGAGTTTGCGCGCGCCGGCATGTGTCAGCGTCGAGAAGCGTGGCCGGGTGACGATCTCGGCGTCCGGAACCAGCGTCTTGACCATCGGCTCCAGCGTGGAGGAGCCCAGGATGATCGTCTCTTCGCGGCCGCGTGCGTGCAGCAGTCGGTCGGTGAAGACGTGGCCGCGCTCGCGGTCCGCGGCGAGCTGCGCCTCGTCGAGCGCGACGAAGGCCATGTCTCGTTCTGTCACAGGCATCGCTTCGACCGTGCATAGCAGGTAGCGGGCGTCCTTGGGCTCGATGCGCTCCTCGCCGGTGATCAGCGCGACGCTGTTGTCGCCCTTGATGGCCCGCACCCGGTCGTAAACTTCGCGCGCCAGCAGCCGCAGTGGGAAGCCGATCATGCCGCTGGAGTGGGCGCAGAGGCGCTCGATGGCGAGGTGGGTCTTGCCGGTGTTCGTGGGACCGAGCACTGCCTTGACCCCGCTTGGGGGCTCGCGTCGCGAGGATGCCGGGCGGTTTTGCACCATTACGAAGACGAGTGTGGCACCGGGCTCGCGCCTCCGCAAGGCTGGCCCTGCGGAAAGTAAGCGCTGAAATCCACAGTCTTAGGCGCCCATTAACCTCGTGCGGGCAGACCAGGCGCGGGGCCTGCATCACCCGCAGGACTGCGGAACGGATTCGGGTCAGGTGTTCAGAGCAGCCAGGAGCAAGGACAGGTCAGAGGCGGCCGGCGCTGCGCCGCCGCTTGCGCTCAGGCTCTCGCGCGCCCTGCCCGAGACACGGAGGCACGAGGACGCGGTCGTCCTCGCCTTTCCGGGGGCGATCAAGTCCGCTGAGCCCGAAACGATGCGATCGGTGCGGCCACGGCGCCAGGCACCGAGCCTTTTGGTACGCAAGCTCCATGCCTTCGAGGCTTGGTGCGCGCGTCTCGATCTCGCGCCCGACTTGGCCGAGGATATCGGCAGCCGCCGCTGGTTGCGCGGCATGGCGACGCTGCTGGTGCTCAGCGGCGCGGCATTCGCATGCTTGCCGAGTTACTCCGCTGTCGAAGCAGCGACGCCAATGTCGCTGCAGGCAGCCACACGCGACGAATTTCGCAGCCAGACGATCGCACCACTCGCATTCGGCGCCGACACCGGACGCCACATGGGTTCGACCAGCCGCATGCGCCCGCTCAACGGCATGCCCGAGCGGCCTTCGATCGAACTTGTCTCTACGCTCGGCCAGGGCGACAGTCTGCCCGCCATGCTGGCCCGTGCCGGCCTTGGCGGCAGCGACGTCGACAGGGTCACCGCACTGGTCGGATCGGTGATGGCGACCAACACCATCGCGCCCGGCACCACCTTCGACGTGACGCTCGGTCAGCGATCGGCGCCGGGTCAATCGCGTCAGCTCCAATCGCTCGCTTTCCGCGCGCGCTTCGACCTCGACCTCGCGATCGAGCGGCAGAGCGGAGGGCTGTCGCTGGTCCGCCGCCCTATCGCGGTCGATGCCATGCCGCTGCGCGTCCGCGGCACCGTCGGCACCAGCTTGTACCGGTCTGCCCGCAACGCGGGCGCACCCATCGGTGCTATCCAGGCATACCTCCAGGCGATCGACAAGTACGTCAGCCTCGATAGCGAAGTAACGCCAGGGGACGAGTTCGACTTCGTCGTCTCGTACCGACGCTCGGCGACGGGTGAGCGTCAAGTCGGCGACCTGCTCTATGCCGGGCTGGTGCGCGCCGGCAAGCCGCGCCTCCAGCTGGTACGCTGGAAGGATGGCGCGATGGCGGCGGCGACTGCGCTAGAGCAGCCCGTTCCGACCAGTGCCACGCTGGGTATGCCGGTGGCCGGTCATGTGACTTCAGGCTACGGCATGCGCCGCCACCCGATCCTGGGATATGCCCGCATGCACGCCGGCATCGACTTCGGCGCGCCCTGGGGATCGCCGATCTATGCCGTTGCGGACGGCGTGGTCAGCTTCGCCGGGCGGCACGGCGGCCACGGCAACTATGTGCGGCTGGAGCACGGCGGGGGCCTTGGCACCGGCTACGGGCACATGAGCCGCATCGCCGTTGGCTACGGCACTCGCGTTCATGCCGGGCAGGTGATCGGCTTCGTGGGCTCCACCGGGCTCTCTACCGGTCCGCATCTTCACTTCGAAGCGTACCAGGGCGGGCACACGATCGATCCATCGGGTATCCGGCTGGCGGCGGCACGCCCGCAAGTCGATCCGCACGAGCGCGATGCCTTTGCGGCGCGTATCCGTGCGCTGCTCTCGATAGAGCCCGGTGCCGCGCTCGCGCCCATCGCATCCCGGCCCGTCACAGCCGTCAACACGGCTCGCGAGATCGACCGGGTCGCTCCGCCGGCGGCAGGCTGACGCAACCTCGCGTTCCGTCCGCGCAATTGAATGAAATACGGTTTTCCGGCATGTGGCCGCGCATGACCGGAACCTACCCGCACACTCGCCTGCGCCGCGTGCGCGCCACCGCCTGGAGCCGCGCGCTCCATCGCGAAACGATCCTGACACCGGCCGATCTCATCTGGCCGCTGTTCGTGACCGAAGGTGCAGGCGTGGAACAGCCGATCGCATCGCTGCCTGGCGTCTCGCGCTGGTCGGTGGACGGCGTCGTAGCCCGGGCCAGGGAAGCAGTGACGTTGGGTATCCCGTGCCTGGCGCTGTTCCCCAACACCCAGCCCGAGCGCCGCAGCGAGGACGGCGGCGAGGCGCTCAACCCGGACAACCTGATGTGCCGCGCAATCCGCGCCGTGCGCGATGCTTGCGGCGATTCCATTGGTCTGCTGACGGACGTGGCGCTCGATCCCTACACCAGCCACGGGCAGGACGGGTTGATTGACGATGCCGGCTATGTGCTGAACGATCAGACTGTGGAGATCCTGGTCGGCCAGTCGCTCAACCAGGCAGCGGCCGGTGCCGACATCATCGCGCCCTCCGACATGATGGACGGCCGCATCGGCGCGATCCGCGATGCGCTGGAAGATGGCGGCCACGCCAACGTCCAGATCATGAGCTACGCCGCCAAATACGCCTCGGCCTTCTATGGGCCGTTCCGCGACGCGGTGGGAAGCCGCGGCCTGCTCAAGGGTGACAAGAAGACCTATCAGATGGATCCGGCCAACACCGAGGAGGCCCTGCGCGAGGTGGCCATGGACCTGGCCGAAGGCGCCGACACGGTGATGGTCAAGCCGGGCCTGCCCTACCTGGACATCGTGCGCCGCGTGAAGGAGCGCTTCGAGATACCGGTCTTTGCCTACCAGGTCTCGGGCGAGTACGCGATGATCGAGGCCGCGGTCGCGGCCGGCGCGGGTGAGCGTGACGCGCTCGTGCTGGAGACCCTGCTCGCGTTCAAGCGAGCGGGCTGCTCGGGGGTGCTGACCTATCACGCCGCGCATGCGGCCCGGCTGCTCAATGGCTGAAATGGCGCCGCTGTTCGCAAAGGAGACGCCGCGCCTGGTGCTGCGCGAATGGCGTGCCGGCGATATCGAGGCGTTTGCCCGTGTGACCAACACGCCTGCGGTCATGCGCTGGCTCGGCGGAATGATGGGTCCTGATCAGCTTGTCGCCATCGAGCATCGCGCCATGGAGCGGCAGCAAAGGCTCGGCTACACGTTCTGGATCGTCGAACGACACGCCGACGGTGGCAATCTTGCAGGCGAGATGCTGGGCTTCTGCGGCCTCAAGCAGATCGACGCGCCGGGTGCCGGCTTTGCCGGTGAGATGGAGATCGGCTGGCGCCTGCGCGAGGACGCTTGGGGGCATGGCTATGCCAAGGAAGCCGCAACCGCCTCGCTCGATCTCGGCTTCGACACGTTCGGAGCGGACGAGATCTTCGCCATCACCAATATCGAGAATACTGCCAGCTGGGGCCTGATGGTCAGGCTGGGCATGCGCCGGCGCGAGGATCTCGACTTCATCGATCCGCGCTTCCGGCCGCCGATCGACCGCACCATCGTCTATTCCATCACGGCTGCCGAGCGGCACGGCTGATGCGCGCACAGCGCGCGCTCTACGTGGCCACCATCCTGACCGGGAGCTTCCTGCTCTTTCTGGTGCAGCCGATGATGGCACGCATGGCTCTGCCGCGCCTGGGCGGCGCGCCGAACGTCTGGAACAGCGCCATGCTGGTATACCAGGCTTTACTGCTGGCAGGCTACGCCTATGCACACTGGCTCGCTCGATTCACTCTGAAGCGCCAGGCGACCATACACCTGGCGATCCTTGCCTCAGCAAGTCTGACGCTGCCCGTCGGGCTCGTCGACCTTCCGCCAGCAGGCGCCGGCTGGGAGGCGCTGTGGGTGCCGCTGCTGCTAGCGGTGAGCATCGGGCCGGTGTTCTTTGCCGTGTCGGCGCAGGCGCCGCTGATGCAGCGCTGGTTCGCAGGCGACCCTTCCGCCGGCGCTCCCTGGGCGCTCTACGCCGCCTCCAATCTCGGCAGCTTCGTAGGGTTGATCGCCTATCCACTCGTGGCCGAGCCGCTCCTGACGCTGCGCGCGCAGAGCCTGGCGTGGAGCGCGGGCTATTGTGTGCTGCTGGCGCTGGTGACCATCTGCGCGCGGGCGCGGTGGCAGACCCCCAATGTGGCTTTGGCGCAACCACTGCCCCTGGAGCCGGCACCCTCCATTTCGTGGCGTCGCATCGCCCTCTGGCTCGGCCTTGCCGCCGTGCCCTCCGGCCTGATGCTGTCGACGACGACGCACCTGACTACCGATGTCTTCGCCGCGCCGCTGCTATGGGTGATCCCGCTCGGTCTCTATCTGCTGAGCTTCGTCGTCGCCTTTGCCGACCGACGCGCGCCGCTGCGCGCGGTGACCATGCACACACCGGGCGTCGTGCTGCTTTGTGGCAGCTATGCCATGCTCTCCAATGGATCCGGCACGCTTTGGGTCGCCGGTGGCGCTTGCCTGCTGCTGTTCTGCCTTGCGGCTTCGCTCCACGGCCGGCTCTACGACCTGCGACCGGAGCCTGCCCAGCTGACGCGTTTCTATCTCGTCATGTCAGCAGGTGGTGCTCTGGGCGGCCTGTTCACCGCATTGGTCGCTCCGCTGGCGTTCGATTGGGCCTGGGAGCATCCGCTGCTGGTGCTGGCCGGCGCTTTGCTGATGCCACTGCCTGAGCTGCTGCGCTGGCGCCACGGCGAAGGTATCGAGCCCGCTATGGTGCGCATCGCCATGGTGCTGCTCCTTGTCATGGCGGCGTTTCTGGGCTGGCAGCTATCCGACGTGGCGCTCGATCCGGGCGCCGGTCTACCAGCCACGCTGCTGACCGTGTTCCTCTGCGGCTGCGGCCTGATGCTGTCCGCCTGGCGGCCGGCGTTCGTGGCAGTCGTGGTCATTGCGATGATCGCTCAAGGCGGCTTCTTGACGATCCGATCGAGTTGGAAAGGCGAGCGCACTCGCAGTTACTTCGGCATCTACGCGATCCGAGATTACCCCGAAGATCGCCTGCGCATCCTGAGCCACGGCACCACGCTGCATGGCCAACAGTCGCTCGATCCAGCGCACCGCGATGACGCGCTTAGCTACTATGGCCCTACGTCGGGTGCCGGGTTGCTGTTCGCCGCGCTGCACCGGATCGCAGGGCCGACAGCGCGCGTGGGTGTAGTCGGGCTTGGCACCGGGTCGCTTGCTTGCCAGTCCAAGCCGGGGCAGCGCTGGACCTTCTTTGAAATCGATCCCGTGGTGCTGCGCTTTTCCACCAGTGGTCGCTTCACTTTCTTGCGCGACTGCACGCCCAAGGCTGGCGTCCTCATCGGCGACGCCCGGCTCGAATTGGCAAAGCTGCCACCCGCCACTTTCGACGTGCTGGCGATAGACGCCTTTTCCAGCGATGCGATCCCCGTCCATCTTCTGACGCGCGAGGCGCTGCTGGTCTACGAGCGGGCCTTGACGCCGGGCGGGCTGCTGCTGCTCCACATATCCAACCGTTACATCGACCTTGGCCCGGTGGTGGCCGCCAACGCAAGGGACCTCGGCCTTGCGGCCCGCTCGCGTTTCGACGTGCCCGTCGACCCAAGGTACACCGCCTCGCGCTGGATCGTGCTGGCGCGTGATCCCGCCCTGCTCGACTCGCTTGCCTCGGCACGGCCGGATGCGCCATGGATGCCGCTCGAAAGCCCTGCACCGCATGGCTGGAGCGATGACCATGCCTCGATCCTGCCGTTCGTGCGCTGGTCGCGGATGACAGGAACGCCATGAACCAGAACGCCCTTGCCGCCCGCACCGACATCACGCTGGCCGCTATCAACGGCAAGGCGCCGCGCATTCATTCCAGCGCTTTCATCGCTCCGGGATGCCGCATCATCGGCGATGTCGAGATCGGTCCCGACGCCAGTGTCTGGTACAATTGCGTGATCCGCGCCGACATGCACCGCATCGTCATCGGCGCTCGCTCCAACATTCAGGACGGCAGCATCGTTCATTGCGACAGTCCCAAGCCATCCAACCCTGATGGCTTCCCCACGATCATCGGCGAGGACGTGCTGATCGGGCATCTGGCGATGGTCCATGGCTGCACGCTGGAGGATCGCGCCTTCGTCGGCCTGGGCGCCATCGTCATGGACGGATCGTACATCGAGAGCGACGGCATGCTTGCGGCCGGCGCGCAACTCACCGGCAAGCGCATCGGCGCGCGCCAGCTATGGATGGGCCGGCCAGCGAAGTACGCGCGTGATCTCGACGAGGCGGCGATCGCGGCCAACCAGGCGGGCGTGAGGGGCTATGTGCTCAACGGGCGGATGCACGCCGAGGCGCTCGCCCCTACCGGCTGATGGCGCGCCCGGCCCTCGCCCTGCCAGATCGAGTTGGCTTGCTCGCGCTGGTCGATGCGGAAGGCCGATTGGCAGTGCGGGTCACTCCGGGTGCGAGGACCCAGAGCCTTGAGATCGTCGACGACAGGGTCGCAGTGAAGGTTCGCGCCAAAGCGCAGGACGGCAAGGCCAACGAAGCGGTGCGGGACGTGCTTGCGCAGGCACTTGGCGTAGCGCCCACCAAGCTCGAACTGCTGCGCGGGGCGGCTTCGCGGGACAAACTGTTCCGAGTAAGTGGTTAGCTTTCTGGCGAAGGGGCGTCGCTGATCCCGTAAGCGTCCGCAGGCCGGGTGCATTTGCTCGCCGTCAATCGCGGATCATGCTCTGGAGCGTCTCGATCCTGTCCGCCTCGTGCGCGGGCTTGTCGGTGCGGATGCGGTTGATGCGGGGGAAACGCATCGCCAGGCCCGACTTGTGTCGTTTGCTCGCGTGAATTGAATCGAACGCCACCTCGAATACCAGCGACTTGTCTGTCTCGCGCACGGGACCGAACTTGTTGACGGTGTGGTTGCGCACGTAGCGGTCCAGCCACTTCAACTCCTCGTCGGTGAAGCCGAAGTACGCCTTGCCGACCGGCAGCAGCTCGGCGCCGGCATCCGGATCGCCGTCCCAGCAGCCGAAGGTGTAATCCGAATAGAACGAGCTGCGCTTGCCCGATCCGCGCTGGGCATACATCAGCACGCAGTCGACGAGCAGCGGATCGCGTTTCCACTTGTACCACAGGCCGGTCTTGCGGCCGGTCACATAGGGCGAATCGCGGCGTTTGAGCATGACACCTTCGATCGCGTCGTCGCGCGCGCGTTCGCGAATGGCGGCGAGTTCTTCGAAGTCGCCCGCTTCGATCACGGCAGACAAATCGAATCGCTCTGGGTCGAGCCGCGCCAGTAGCGCCTCCAACGCCGCACGCCGCTCCTGCCACGGCAAAGGCCTCAAGTCCTCGCCATCGAGCAACAGCACATCGTAGAGCCGCACGAAGGCCGGATACTCGGCGAGCATCTTCTTCGCCACGAGTTTGCGGCCGAGCCGCTGCTGGAGCGCGTTGAAGCTTGCCGCGCCCCCCTCTTCACCGCCTTGGTGTGCACCGCGTACGAGCAGTTCTCCATCCAGTACGGCATCGAACGGCAAAGCTGCGGCAACCTCGGGGAACGTGCCCGAGATGTCGTCACCGGATCGCGAGTAGACCCGTGTCTCGCCGCCGCCGCCGCCGGCGTGGACTACCTGCACCCGGATTCCGTCCCATTTCCACTCCGCCGCGAACTCGGACAGATCGACCACGAGGTCGTCGAGCGGATGGGCGAGCATGAAGGGGCGAAACAGTGGCAGGTGCTCCGCCGAAGGCGCTTCGGCGCCGTGCGCGGCCCAGTCGAACAGGGCGGCATAGGGCGGCTGCTGGCCGTGCCAGTGTTCCTCCACATCCTCCACCGAGACACTGAAGGCCTGCGCGAAGGCCGTTTTGGCGAGGCGCGCGGAAATTCCGATACGCATCGCTCCCGTCGCCATCTTGAGCAGGGCATAGCGGCCGTTGGCGTCGAGCCGGTCCAGCAGCTTGGGCAGCTCGCTCATGACCGTTGCTCGCGTCATGCCACGCAGCGTATCGACCGCCTCCGCGACTGTCGGCGGATCGGGTGCTGTTGGCGGCTCGGGCCACAGCAGGCTCGCCGTTTCTGCCGAATCGCCGACATAGTCGCGGCTGAGCGTCCACAACACTGGATCGACGCGCTCCATCAGCAGGTTACGGATGGTCGAACTCTTTACCGCAGGGAAGTCGAGACCATCCGTCAGCGCCGCGAGCGCCCAGCCACGGTCCGGATCCGGCGTTGTCGCCAGATAGCCCGCCAGCAGCTTGAGCTTGGCGTTGCGGCTGCGGGTGTAGACCAGCGCGTCGAGGAGGGCGGCGAAGGCCTCCATCAGGCAGGCCCCTGCGGCGGGCCAGGAGCCAGGTGCATCATTCTTGCATCAACGCCTGTTTGCACGTCGCCTGCCCGTAAGCACTCCAGGGCCACAGCTATCAGCGGCCGCAGGTTGAAAAGCGGCAATAACGTGTTTGTTGCTGGGTCAACCCAAAGCCGTGCCCGTTCCAGCCTGTTCGTGCGGCAGCGGTTCGCTCAGGGATCCGGCGCCACTGGAACCCTGCACGATTGCCTGGACTACGGACGGGGACGCTGCCAGCTCCATCGGTGCCGTCTGAAGCGTGCGGCGGCGCACCAGCGCCTCGGGCATCTCGCGGTGGATCCAGTCCATCATAGTCTCGCGGATCTCGCAGCGCAGATCGAACAGGGTCGGCCCGTCGCGCGCGCTGAGCAGGAGCCGGACCTCGATCGCGTCGTCCTTGCAATCGGTCACCTGCAGCACTTGCGCTCGCCCGTCCCACAAGCGGTGTGCCGTAATCTGGCGAGTGTACTCCTCGCGGATCGGGCCGATTTCTGCCGCATGGTCAAGGTAGAGGAACACCGTACCGAGCAGCTGCGACGTGGTCTTCGTCCAGTTCTGGAACGTCTCTTCAAGGAAACGATTGGATGGCACCACCAGCCGCCGGTCGTCCCACAGGCGCACCACAACGTAGGTCGTGCGGATGTCCTCGATGCGGCCCCACTCGCCATCGAGGATGACGACATCGTCGATGCTGATCGGCTCCGTAAGCGCCATCTGGAAACCGGCGATCAGCGCCTTGAGCGCCGGCTGGGCGGCGGCACCGACGGCCAGCGCGGCCAAGCCGGCCGAGGCCATCAGCGTCACGCCGATCTCGCGCACGCCGGGGATCGAGGCGAGCACGCCCGCGATGGTGAGGAACACGATGAGGAACGTGCCGATGCGGCTGAAGATCGCCAGGCGCGTGCGACGTCTGCGGGCGTTGCGGTTGTCTTCGACCGAGATGTCGTTGCGAACCACCATCGCCTCGACAAAGGCGCGCAGCACGGCCACCGCCACCCAGCCTATCAGCAGCGGCATGACGAAGCCGGCAAAGCGCGCCCAAATCGCTTCAAGCGCCGGAGTCTCGCGTGCGGCAAGCACCACGCCGAACGCAATGAAAGCGTAGCGCGTCGGCCGGTACAGGCGGCTCACCACCATATCGTCGGTCTGGCTCGCACTCGCCCGCGAGATTCGCTGCAGGATTCGGAACAGTATGCCGTGGAGAACGAGGCCGAAGAAGACGCCGATCGCTGCAGCAACCAGCACCAGAACCGGCTGCTCCGCCCAGTCGGGCAGGCGTGTCACGTAGCGTTCGATGAAATCGATCATGCGCCGCAAACTATGCTGCAGCGCAACAGTTGCAAGGTCCGGTCAAGCCGCGGGCCGCGAGCGGAGGCTTTGCGACGACGACTGCCCGTTTCAACGCGGGGCTCTCAAACCTAGTGCGCAGCACCCCAGCTGAGGCCGTGACCGATCTCGACGCCAAGCGGAACGTCCAACGTGACCGCGGGCAGTGCCGCTTCGGCCATGACCTGCCGGATAACGGGCGCCGCGGCGTCTACCTCGCACGCAGACAGCTCGAACACCAGTTCGTCGTGGACCTGCAGCAGCATCCGCACGTTTGGCAGGCCCGCTTCGACAAGGGCGGGCGTCATGCGGGCCATGGCGCGCTTGATGATGTCAGCGCTGGTGCCCTGGATCGGTGCGTTGATCGCGGCGCGTTCGGAGCCCTGGCGTTCGGCCTGGTTCTTCGAGTTGATCCTGGGGAACCACGTCTTGCGGCCGAAAAGTGTTTCTGAATAGCCCTTGGCGCGCACGGCTTCGAGCGTCTCGTGGATGTAGCGTTGGATGCCGGGGAAGCGTTCGAAGTAGCGATCGATCATCGCCTGCGCTTCGTCCGACTCGGTCCCGAGCCGCCCGGCAAGGCCCCAGCGGCTGATGCCGTAAAGGATCGCGAAGTTGATCGTTTTGGCCCGGCCGCGGGTATCGCGGTCGACCGTGCCGAACATCTCCATCGCGGTGCGCGCATGGATGTCCTCGCCGTTGGCGAAAGCCTCTTTGAGCGGGGGCACGTCGGCCATGTGCGCGGCCAGCCGCAGCTCGATCTGCGAGTAATCCGCGCTCAGCAACACGTTGCCCGGCTCGGCCACGAAGCAGTCGCGGATCTGCCGTCCGATCTCGGTGCGGATCGGGATGTTCTGCAGGTTCGGGTCGGTCGACGACAGCCGCCCGGTCTGCGCGCCGACCAGGCTGTAGCTGGTGTGGACGCGGCCGGTAGCGGGGTTGATCGCCGCCTGCAGCGCCTCGGTATAGGTCGAGCGCAACTTGGAGAGCTGGCGCCATTCGAGTACCTTGGTGGCGACCGTCGCACCTTGCGCGGCCAGCCCCTCAAGGATGCCCTGGTCGGTCGAGTACTGGCCGCTCTTGCCCTTTTTCCCGCCCTTGTATCCGAGCTTGTCGAACAGGATGTCGCCCAGCTGCTTGGGGCTGCCGATGGTGAACTCCTGGCCGCACAGGCCGAAGATCTCGCACTCCAGCGCGCCGATGGCTTCGGCGAACTGGCTGGAGAGGCCGGCCAGGCGCTCGCGGTCGACCTTGATCCCATGCCGCTCCATTTGCGCGACGACAGGAATCAGCGGGCGATCGACCCGCTCGTAGATGCGCGTGCCGCCCTCCTGCGAGAGCCGCGGCGCCAGAACGCCATGGAGCCGCCAGGTCACGTCGGCATCTTCCGCAGCGTACTGCGTGGCGCGATCGAGCGGCACTTCGCCGAAGGGGATGGCCTTCTTGCCGGTGCCGCAGATGTCCTTGAACGTCAGCGTTGTGTGCGACAGGTGCCTGGTGGCGAGCTCGTCCATGCCGTGCCCGCCGCCGATCCCGTCCAGCGAGCGCCCGGCATCCAGGCAGAAGCTGACGATCATCGTATCGTCGACCGGTGCTACTTGGATGCCGTGGCGGGCGAGCACGTTGAGGTCGTACTTGATGTTCTGCCCCACCTTGAGCACCGCGTCGTTCTCCAGCAGCGGCTTCAGGCGGGCAAGCGCTTCGCCGAGCGACACCTGTTCGGGACGCTCGGAGAACATGTCGGTACCGCCATGGCCGAGCGGGATGTAGCACGCTTCGTTGGGGCCGATCGCAAGGCTGACGCCCGCAAGGTCGGCGCGCATCGAATCGAGCATGGAGGTTTCGGTATCGATGGCCACGACGCGCGCCGCGAGGGCGCGGGCGACCCAATGGTCGAGCTCGGCCGTGGTGGTCACGCAAGCATAGGCGTTGCGATCGATCGCCGGCCAGTCCGGCATTGGCTGGCGCGATGCACCTGCGGTGGGGTTGGTGCCGCCAGTCACCGGCTTGGCGGGATGCAGCTGAGTTGCCCGCTCGGGGCTGCCGCGGCCGCCATCGAGGCGCTTCAGCAAGCTGGTGAAGCCATGTTTGCTGAGGAAGGCGGCGAGCGGTTCGGGCGGGATGGCGTCGAGCTTGAAGTCGTCGAGCGCCATCGGCAGCGTGCAGTCGTCCTTCAGCGTGACCAGCACCTTGGACAGGCGCGCCATGTCGGCCTGCTCGACAAGCCTTTCCTTCAGCTTGCCGGCCTTCATCATGGGCGCGGCTGCGAGTGCCCCTTCGAGGTTATCGAAGTCCTGGATCAGCTTTGTCGCCGTCTTGGGTCCGATCCCGTAGACGCCCGGCACGTTATCGACCGAATCGCCCATCAGCGCGAGGACGTCGCCCACCTTCTCCGGCGGCACGCCGAACTTCTCGATTACTTCGGCAACGTCGATCCGCTGGTTCTTCATGGTGTCGAGCATGTCGATGCAGCCGCCCTCGATGCCGTCGTGCGGCTCCGAGCACTTGCCGACGAGTTGCATTAGGTCCTTGTCGCTGGAGACGATCGTGACGTCCCAGCCGCGCCGAGTGGCCTCCTTGGCATAGGAGGCGATGAGGTCGTCGGCCTCGAAGCCCACTTCCTCGATGCACGGCAGCGAGAATGCGCGGGTTGCGTCGCGAATGAGCGGAAATTGCGGGACCAGGTCCTCGGGCGGTGGCGGGCGATGCGCTTTGTACTGGTCGTAGATCTCATTGCGGAACGAGGTCGAGCTGGCATCGAGGATCACCGCCAGGTGCGTCGGTCCGTCGGCCCGATTGAGATCATCGGCGAGCTTCCACAGCATCGTGGTGTACCCGTAGACCGCGCCCACCGGTGTCCCTTGCGGATCGGTGAGCGGCGGCAGACGGTGGTACGCGCGGAAGATGTAGGCCGAACCGTCGACCAGATAGAGATGCTGCTTGGATTCCATCACCGATCCGTAGCAGCGCCAAAGCTGGGCGTCAGCAATGCTGTGCCTCTGCCGGGGGCTAGGCAGGGAACCGAAACTGTCCGCAGACGTTTTTGCCGCCAGACTTGAACGCCGGGCCGGCCGATTCTACCCCCGAAGCACCAGCCGGAGGGCTCCGTGCGGCGGATAGGTCGGCCGAACCGGTACGGCATGAAAACCTGTAAAGAGGGACTAGGACACACCATGCGCAAGATCGTTATCGCCACTATCGCAAGCGCCGCGCTGCTGGGGCTGGGCGCCTGCTCGGACAAGACGCAGGATGCGACCGAAGCCGCCGCTTCCTCTGCCGGAGATGATATCTCCGACACCGCCTCCGATGTGGGCGACGCGATGAGCAACCTTGGCGGCAAAGCTTCCGATGCTGCCGACGACACAGCCGATGCTGCGAAGGATGCCGCCAAGGGCGCCGAGAAGACGGCCGACGACATTGCTGCCGACGCCGAGAAGGCCGCGAACGATGTCCAGGCCGAAATCGACGATCACACCGACGGCAATCCGAAGACCAACTGATCGGCCTTCCCGTCAGGGATCACGAAGGGCGCTCCGGCACAAGTCGGGGCGCCCTTTTTCGTGCCCGGAGTCGACTTGGTCGAGCCGCGCCGCCGCGCCTTTGCCGTCCTCATCTTGGAGCGCTTCCTCCGACACAAGCCTTGAACGCAAACGAGAAGGGCCCCGCCGTCGGTGCGACGGCGGGGCCCCTCTACATGATCCGGAGGTCCGGTCTCAGTGCTTCTTGTCGTGCCAGATGTTGCGGTACGACATGTAGCCCAGAATGGTCGCGAAGAGCAGGAAGAGAGTGACGGCGAAACCGGTCTGCTTGCGCTTCTCGAGCTTGGGTTCAGCGGTCCAGATGAGGAACGCCGAGACGTCCTTTGCCATCTGGTCGACGGTCGGCTTCGGGTTACCCGGTCCGTACTGGACCTGACCTTCGCTGGTGAGCGGCGGCGGCATCGCGAGGTTGAGGTTCGCGAAGTACGGGTTGTAGTGCAGGCCGTTGGGCGTCTTGGCATCGGGGAACTGCTTGAGCAGCTCGGCCGGTTGCGCCTGATAGCCCGTCAGCAGCGAGTAGACGTAGGCGGGTCCTTCGTGGCGCGCCTTGGTCATCAGCGACAGATCCGGCGGGATCGCGTTGTTGTTGGCAGCGCGCGCGGCGATGTCGTTGGCGAAAGGCTTGGGGAAGTAGTCGGTGGGCATGCCCGGCCGGCTGTTCGCCTCTCCGGTGTTGGGATCGGTGCCGGGGACCTGGAAGCCCGCCGCGATCGCCTTCACCTGCGCTTCGGAATAGCCCAGCTGCGCCAGGTCGCGGAAGGCCACGTGGCTCAGCGAGTGGCAGGCGGAGCAGACTTCCTTGTAGACCTGGAAGCCGCGCTGGAGCTGCTGCTTGTCGAACTTGCCGAATGCACCATCACTGGCGAAATGGACTTCCTTGGGCGGCAGGTGGAACTCGTGCTCCGCGGTGACGGCGGCCGGTTCGGTGATCTCCTGGTAGGCGCCCTTGCCGAACGACCAGGCCAACGCGACCGTGAAGAACAGCCCGACGAGGATCGAGAGAATGCGTGCCATGTCTTTCGTCTTTCGTTCCTAGCTGTCGATCAGGCGAGGTTGGCTTCGGTGGCGCCGTGCGCGGGGCGCAGCTGCGCACCCTCGTCATGGCCCAGCACCGATTCCGAGATCGAGTAAGGCAGCGGCAGCGGCTTCTCGATCGCCGAGACCACCGGGATGATGATCAGGAAGTGTGCGAAGTAGTAGAGCGCCGCGATCTGGCTGATCATCACGTAGGGCTCCGCCGCCGGGGCGCCGCCGCAGTAGAACAGCACCAGCATCGCAGGGATCAAGCCGAACCAGAAGAACTTGCGGTACAGCGGGCGGTAGTTGCCCGAACGCACCGGCGACTTGTCCAACCAGGGCAGGAAGAACCACACCAGGATCGCCCCGAACATGGCCATCACGCCCATCAGCTTGGCCGGGATGAAAAAGAAGTCCTGGGTGAAGGCGCGAAGGATCGCGTAGAACGGCCAGAAATACCATTCAGGCACGATGTGCGCCGGCGTGCTCATCGGGTTCGCTGGGATGTAGTTGTCCGGGTGGCCGAGCGCATTCGGGAAGTAGAACAGCATGATGCTGAACAGGATCGCGAACACACCGACGGCCCAGCCGTCCTTGGCAACGAAATAGGGATAGAACGGAACGGTGTCGCTCTCGGTCTTCACTTCGACGCCGGTCGGGTTAGATGAGCCGGGGATGTGCAGGGCCCATATGTGCAGCACGACCACGCCGACGATGACAAACGGCAGGAGGTAGTGCAGCGAGAAGAAGCGATTCAGTGCGGCGTTGTCAGGTGCGAAACCACCCAGCAGCCATTGCTGCAGGGGTTCGCCGACAAGCGGGATGGCCGAGAACAGGCCGGTGATGACCTTGGCGCCCCAGAAACTCATCTGGCCCCAGGGAAGCACATAGCCGAGGAAGCCGGTGGCCATCATCAGCAGGAAGATTACGACGCCCAGCAGCCACACCATCTCGCGCGGGGCCTTGTACGAGCCGTAGTAGAAGCCGCGGAAGATGTGCACGTAGATCACGACGAAGAACGCCGAGGCGCCGTTGGCGTGCGCGTAGCGCATCAGCCAGCCCCAGTTCACGTCGCGCACGGTCATTTCGATGGTGTCGAACGCGACTGCGGTGTTGGCCGCGTAGTGCATCGCCATGATGATGCCGGTGACGATCTGGATCGTCAGGCAGATCAGCGCGAGGAAACCGAAATTCCAGAAATAGTTGAGGTTGCGCGGAACCGGGTAGCCGCTGCCGACTGCATTGTAGACGAGGCGCGGCACGGGCAGCTTCTCGTCCATCCACTGCATGAACGGATGGGTCGGCTTGTATTCCTTGGCCCAGGGAAAGCTCATGATCTTGATCCTTGTCCTCAGCCGATCTTCACGACGGTGTCGGAAGTGAATTCGTACGCCGGAACCTCGAGGTTCTTAGGCGCCGGGCCTTTGCGGATACGAGCGGCGGTGTCGTAAACCGAACCGTGGCACGGGCAGAAGTAGCCGCCGAACTCGCCCTTGGTCTCACCTTCGCCGGCTCCCAGCGGCACGCAGCCGAGGTGGGTGCACACGCCCATGGTGATGAGCCAGTTCTCCTTGCCTTCCTTGGTGCGCTCTTCCAGCGTCTGGGGATCGCGCAGCGAAGCGGCGTCCACGGCGTTGGCCTCCGCGATTTCCTTAGGGGTAAGGTTGCGCACGAAGACCGGCTGCTTGCGAAAAATCGCCTTGATCGCCTGGCCGGGCTTGATGGAGGAGATGTCCACTTCGGTCGACGAGGCGGCGAGAACGTCCGCCGAGGCCGACATCTGGCTGACCAGTGGAATGACGACACCTACGCCAGCGACACCCGCCGCGCTCACTGCGGCGATATTGATGAAATCGCGCCGCCGCACGCCATCTTCGTCTGCCATGTTTGCCCTTGCCTTGTTTTCGACAACCCACTGCCGGGGGAGGACAGCAGGCCAAGATGATGACCAATGGTAGCCTGGTTTCCCCCGTGTACGGCCGACGGCCGGGCGCGGCCCGGGCCGATACCGACTTGGCGCGCTGATATACGCGAAAACGGGCCCTGCCAACCGCCTTTTTGGCGTATCGCGGAGGCACCGGGACGCCCCGTGGATTCAGTCCTCCAAGCGAGTTCAGCGCACTGCGATGACCGATATCTGGCGACCGTAGGCGGGCTCCGCGCGATGGGTGGCGCGGCGGAACGAATAGAACCTGGAAGGATCGGAGTAGGTGTCGAGCGAGAGCCCGTGCGCTGCGCCGATATTCGCGGCTCGCAGTCTAGCGAGAACGTAGGCTTCGAGGTCGAACTGGTAGTGCTCGGGCCGGCCGGCAGCGAAGAACGCGGCGTTGTGGGCGTCGTGTACCAGGAAACGGTTGCGAAAGGCCGTGTCCACTTCGTAGCTGGCCTGCGCGATGCAAGGTCCGACGGCGGCGACGATGCGCTCCCGCCGAGCACCCAGCTTTTCCATGGCAGCGATCGTCGCGTCGGTGACGCCGCCGATCGCGCCTTTCCAGCCGGCATGGGCGGCGCCAACGACGCCGGCCGCGCGGTCGGCCAGCAGCACTGGCGCGCAGTCCGCCGTCAGCACTCCGATCAGCACGCCCGGGCGATCGGTGACGAGCGCATCGGCGTGCGGACGCGCGTCCTCGGCCCGGTCGCTTGCAACGACGCATTCGGCCGAATGGACCTGATAGACGGTCACCAGCCGCGCGCCGGTGAGCACCGCCTCGGCCGCCAGAGCGCGATTACGGGCGATCGCGGATGGCTCGTCGCCCGAGCCGAGGCCGACGTTAAGACCGGCAACGTCGCCGGTGCTCACCCCGCCGCGGCGGCCGAGGAAGCCGTGCGGCAGGCCCTCCAGCAGCTCCGCACGGTTGACCTCGACAGGGTCGACCGGCGTCTCAGCCAAGGCTCTTGGTCACCTGCTCGCGCACGTCGCGCGAGAGCGAAGGCTCGGCAGCGATCCGCTCCAGCTCGGCGCGCATCAGCGCAGCGCGAGCGGGTTCAATCCGGCGCCAGCGGCCCAAGGCCGGCACGAAGCGCGCCGCGGTCTGCGGATTGATCGGGTCGAGACGGCGGATGAGATCGCCGATCAGGCGATAACCTTCGCCGCCGGCATCGTGGAAGCTCACCGGGTTCACCGCCGCCGCCATGTACAGCGCGCGTGCGCGGTTCGGGTTGGTCAGGGTGAAATCGGGGTGCGCGGCAAGTTCGCGGATATGCTGGAGGACCTGCGGGTGGAAAGATCCGGCCTGTAGGGAGAACCATTTGTCGATGACCAGCGCGTTGCCCGCGTAGCGACGGTGGAAATCCGCCAGCGCCTCGGACCGCTCTGGGCCGTCGAGACTGGCGAGCACCATGACGGCACCCTGGCGGTCTGTCATGTTGTCGGCGGCGCGGTATTGCGCGAGGGCGCGCCGCGCGCCCTCCGCAGGGTCGCCCGCGGCGATGTAGGTGAGCGCGCCGGTCTTGATCTTGCGGGCACCCCGCGCCGCAGCATCGCGCGAGTAGGGCACTGCGACCGCGCGGTCGTGAAGTGCCCTGAGCGCCTCGCCGCAAGTCTGCCCCAGCCAAGCCTTGAGGGCTTCGCGCTCGTCATGGATGCGGCCCGGATCGGCCTGCGCGAACTGCTCGGCGAGGTAGCTTTCGGCCGGCAGGATCATCAGCTCGCCGCGCATAAGGTCGTCGAGCGCAGGGTCGCCCACCACGGCGGCGAAGGCTTCGCCGATCGCCGCCTGGCCGGCCGCCCGCTCAGCCTCGCTCAGCGCGCTGCCGACCGCGGCAACGAGATGCTGCACGACCAGGCTCTGCATTGCCTCGTAGCGTGCGAACGGATCGTCGTCGTGGGCGGCGAGAAACACGAGGTCGGCCGGATCGCGCTCGAAATGGATCGAAACCGGCGCCGAGAAGCCGCGGTTGATCGAGAGGACAGGAGGCGCTGCGAATCCGTCGAAGGCGAAACTGTCGCTGGCCTTGTCGAGCACGATCAGCCGTTCGCCACTATGTGCGCCGGTCTCGCGGTCGAACAGGGCGATACGCAGCGGAATCGGCATCGGCTGTTTCTCGGGCTGACCGGGAGTGGCCGGGACGGTCTGGCTCAGCGAAAGCGTCGCCATGGTGCCGCTGTGCGCCATCGCCACCGAGAGTTCCGGCGTGCCCGCCTGGCTGTACCATAGCCGGAACCGCGTGAGGTCCAGCCCGGCGCCGTCCTCGATCGCCGTAACGAAGTCCTCGCACGTCGCGGCCTCGCCATCGTGTCGGTCGAAATAGAGGTCGGTGCCTTGGCGGAACCGCTCGGGGCCTGCCATGGTGCGCATCATGCGGATCACCTCGGCGCCCTTGTTGTAGACGGTCGCGGTGTAGAAGTTGCTGATCTCCTGGTAGGAGTCCGGCCGGATCGGGTGCGCCAGCGGGCCGGAGTCCTCGGGGAACTGCGCGCTCCTGAGCACGCGCACGTCCTCGATCCGCTTGACCGCCTCGCTGCCCATGGCGGCGCTGAACAGTTGGTCGCGCAGCACGGTGAAGCCTTCCTTGAGGCTGAGCTGGAACCAGTCGCGGCAGGTGACGCGGTTGCCCGACCAGTTGTGGAAGTATTCGTGGCCGATAACGCCTTCGACCGCGTCGTAGTCGCCGTCGGTGGCGGTCTCCGGGTCGGCGAGGACGTAGCGGGTGTTGAAGACGTTGAGGCCCTTGTTCTCCATCGCGCCCATGTTGAAGTCTGACACTGCAACGATGTTGAACAGGTCAAGGTCGTACTCGCGCCCAAAGGCCTCCTCGTCCCACTTCATCGAGGCGATCAGCGAATCCATGGCGTGCTGCGTGCGGCTCTCGTCGCCGGGGCGGACCCAGATGTTGAGCGCCACCTCGCGCCCGCCCATCGTCGTGAAGGACCCGCTGTTGGCAACCAGATCGCCGGCGACCAGCGCGAACAGATAGCTCGGCTTGGGCCAGGGATCGTGCCACTCGGCCCAATGGGTGCCGTCTGCATCCTCACCCTGGAGGGTGCAGTTGCCGTTGGCGAGCAGGATCGGGAACTGTGCCTTGGCGCCGCTCATCCGCACCGTATAGGTGGAGAGCACGTCGGGCCGGTCGGGAAAGAAGGTGATGCGGCGGAAGCCCTCCGCTTCGCACTGGGTGCATAGCATTCCGTTGGAGGCATAGAGGCCCATCAACTGGCTGTTCGACGCCGGGCTGACCGTGGTCTCGATCTCTACCTGGTGCGCCTCGCCAGGCAGCTTCAGTAGCAGGTCGGGGCCGTCGAGCCGCCAGTCGTTGACCGCGGCGCCGTCCACCCGGACGGCCTGCGGGGTAAGCTGGTCGCCGTTGAGCCGCAGCGTGTCGGTGCCATTCCCTTCCGGGTTCCGCTGCACAGAAAGCCTGGACACGATCTTCGTCGCGTCGAGCGTCAGCCGGAAGTCGAGCGCGATCTCGGGAACCAGCCAAGCGGGCGGAAGGTAGTCTTCCCGGCGAATGACCGGCGGCGCGCTCGGCGGCGGCGCGGCGTCGGCGGTCTGGGGGTTCTCGGGCGTTTCGGAAGGTCTGCTGGCGATATCCATGCGCGCAATTTAGGGCCTCGCGAGGGGATTGCCAGCAAAGCCTCTTTCCGTACGACAACCGTTGTGGCTTAGCTTGCAACTATGCCCCGCCTTTTCATCTTCGGCCTCGGCTACAGCGCCGGGTTCATCGCCCGCAGTTTCGCGGCGCAGGGCTGGGAGGTGGTCTCCACCGGGCGCGAGGGTACGCTGGCGTTCGACGACGAGATTGCGGTGCGGGTGGCGCTGCACGATGCCGACCACGTGCTCTCCTCGGTCCCACCGGGGCGCGAGGGTCGCGCAGAGCCCCTCGATGTGGTGCTTGATCGCTATGGCGCGGCGCTGGCGGGTAAGGCGCTGTCCTATCTTTCCTCCACCGGGGTCTACGGCGATGCCGGCGGCGCTTGGGTCGATGAGAGCGCGATCGTCGGCACCGGCCGGCGCACCGCACGCGCCGAGGCCGACGCGGCCTGGCTGGCGCGTGGCGCACGGTCCTATCGCCTGCCGGGCATCTATGGCCCCGGCCGGTCGATGCTCGACCGGCTGCGCGAGGGTCGCGTGCATCGCATCGACCTGCCGGGCCAGGTGTTCAGCCGCGTCCATGTCGAGGATATCGCCGCTGGCGTGCTGGCGGGGATCGCCGCGCCGCCGGGCGCCTACAACCTCGCGGACGATCTGCCCTGTTCGCAGAACCGGCTGGTTGAAGAGGGCTGCCGTCTGCTCGGACTGCCGCTGCCTTCGCTGCAGACGCTCGATGAAGCGCAGCTCTCACCGATGGCGCGCGGCTTCTACGCCGAGAACCGCCGCGTCGCCAACGGCAAGGCCAAAAGGTTGCTCGGTTG
>Ga0070667_100000165_pt1 | contig 82440 bp, 79 predicted proteins | sample KBSS33metaG_FD_64659 | JGI IMG/M metagenome (GOLD analysis project Ga0070667, IMG submission 64659) | Switchgrass rhizosphere microbial communities from Kellogg Biological Station, Michigan, USA - KBS S3-3 metaG | ecosystem: Host-associated > Plants > Roots > Rhizosphere > Soil ...
ATGAATCAAGGCTGGCCTCGGGGTGCGTGGGATCGATGTGTGGTAACAGACATCTTACCCATCTTGAGCCAGCCTTCTCTTCAATCCCTTCAACTGCTTAGCCGACAATCCATCCCGCGCCTCGCCTTAAGGAAGCGCCATTCGTGCCGGACACTTTTTGCAACCCATCTCAAACCGTCACTCAGGTGGAAACCGGATTTGAGAAAACTGCCGCCCGGCCGCAATGGCGCGTCGCTCGATTTCGATGCTCGAAGGAATCCATTTCTTCTGCTCGAGGAACAGTAGGAAAGCGCGCGTCGATATCTTGCGGCAGCAGTCAGGCAACAGGAAACTCGCGCGTGCGATCTTGTGATCCTCGAACAGGAACACGCCGGTTTTGGGCGGGGTCTGCAAGGCAAAGCCATTCATGATTTCCTGAATGGCAAGCTCGCCGAGACTCGATTTGCGGACAGGCAGCGCGTCGGCCGCCGCTTTTTGGTAGTGCGCGAGAACCTGGGTGGAGAGGATCGTGAGCTTGTTCCGCTTTACCCACGAAGCAATACGTTCGCTGGTCGGTGTCTCGTTGCGCGTGACTTCCTTAAGCACCATGTCCACGAGCTCGACCGGCCAGCCCGGCTTGAACAGTAGATCCAGGGCATCGGCGTAAGCCAGGGTAATGAGCGGCCCGGCGTCGGGCAGGATCGTCGCGCTGGAATCCTCCTGCGGCACTTACCGAGCCAGCGCGTGCAGCCTCTGAGCCATGGCCTCTGTCTCGTCCGCCGACAAACGCGGCATGGGCAAATGAGCGCGGGCCATCAGCAGGAACAAATCTTCCTCGCTGTCGATCCCCAGCATTTCCGTGGCCTGGACATCGTTGATGCGGCCCAGAGAGAAATCGAGCAACGTCTGAAAGTTGCGATTGCCATGGGCCTCGGCGGCTTCGTAGGTCTCCACGAGGTGCCTTAGCTCGGCATTGAAGAGCGCATTGATCGAGGTCGCGAGCTTGGCCGCGATGATTTTCAGGCGCTTCAGCAGGTCTTTCTCGACTGTACCGGTAAAGTTGACGGTTGAAGATGACATAATCTAACCTCTCGACACATGAATAAGTGTAGCACATAAATATGTGCTTACAAGCTGGAGACCTATCGAGCGAATCATCCCTTCGCGCCGATGACTCCGCCAACACCGATACCCCCGGCTTACGTTCGAAGCGCCGCGCCTGTTAACAGGTCAGTCCCAGGCGATTTGCTAAAAATGACCCCATAAATTGCGTCATTACCGTGATTTATGGGGTATATTATAAACAATGAAAATGCCATCATGCAGCGTAAACAACTGAATTTCCTGGAAAAATGGATTCAAAGCCCAGAGCGCAAGCCTCTGGTGATCCGTGGCGCCCGTCAGGTTGGAAAATCGACCCTGGTCCGACTCCTTGCCGCGCAGCAGAACCGGCCCCTGGCCGAGGTCAATCTGGAGCGCTTTGCGGAACTCGACCGCGTCTTCAACACCATGGATGTGCAGCATATCGTCGATCAGATCGAGGCGCTGCCGAAAATGGCCCCGCTCTCCCCCCAGTCGATTCTTTTTCTGGACGAGATCCAGAACGCGCCCAACGCCCTCCCCGCCTTGCGCTATTTTCACGAAGACCTGAAAACGGTTCCGGTGATATCGGCCGGCTCGCTGCTGGAGTTCATCCTGGCTGACCACCGGTTCTCGATGCCCGTGGGCCGCATCCAATACCTGCATATGGGGCCGATGACTTTCCGGGAATTTCTCGACGCATTGGACGAAAAAGCGCTCGCGGCCGCGATCGACTCCTACGCACCGGGGAAAGAGTTAGGTACTGTCGTTCATGGGCGCCTGCTGAAGCTTCTGCGCGCCTATTACTTCGTCGGCGGCATGCCCGAAGCGGTGGCTGTTTATGCCCGCAACCGAAAATTCAGCGATGTCGCGCCGGTTCATAACTCCATCATCGACACCTACCGGGACGATTTCCCCAAGTACGCACGCGCCCGGAATCTCGCGCGGCTGCTCACCGTCTTCAATTTCGCGGCCCGCAATGTCGGCGCCAAAGTCAAATACAGCAGCATCTCGAAAGACGAGCGCAGCGAGGCACTACGGCAGGACATCGAGCTTCTGACCCTGGCCCGCGTCATCTCCAAAGTCGTCCACACCGATGCCTCGGGCCTGCCGCTGCAGGCTGACCTCAATGAGAAAGCGTACAAGCTGCTGTTCCTGGATGTCGGCCTCATGAACGCAATCAGCGGCATGAGCTGGGATACGCTCTCCCGCCAGGACGATATCGAGCTCATCAACAAAGGCGCGGTAGCCGAGCAGTTCATCGGGCAGCACCTTTTGGATCTGCTCGCCGAAAGCCCGAACCGCGAGCTGACTTATTGGCTGCGTGAGGGGAAATCCCTGAACGCGGAAGTCGACTACGTCACCGCCTTCGGCGGGCGGATCGTGCCGGTGGAGGTCAAAGCGGGAGGCAAGGGGCGGCTGCGCTCGCTGCATCAATTCATGGGGGAGAAGAAACTGCCACTCGCGGTGCGGTTCGATGCCAGTCTGCCTTCGGAGCAGAAGGTGGAAACGACGATCCGCAAGGGTGGGCGGGAGCTCGCGGTCAGGTATCGGCTGTTGTCGCTGCCGCTGTATCTCATCGAGCGGTTGCCGGAGCTGATGGGAGTGTGATCGGTGTCCGCAGACCGTGACGTGGAGCGGGTGAAGGGAATCGAACCCTCGTCACTTGGTTGGGAACCAAGAGCTCTACCATTGAGCTACACCCGCGCCGAGGAGTGACGATTCTATGCCGCCCATGGCATTGGCGGCAAACGGAGTAAACTCATCGCGCATGAAGACGCCAATGCTCATCGCCGCCACCACGCTCGCAGCCGCCTCCGCCCAGACCAGCGACACCATGCGCTGCGGCCAATGGGTGGTGGACGACGAGACCCCCCTGCAGGAGCTGCTGGCCAAGTGCGGCGAGCCCACCCGCAAGGAGGTCAAGACCGAGGACATCCACCGCAAGAACTTCGGCAATGCCGGCACCCAGCGGGTCGGCACCACCACCACCGAGCGCTGGTACTACAACCGCGGCTCCCAGTCCTTCCCCATGGTGGTCACCGTGGTCGACGGCAAGCTCAAGAGCATCGATAAGGCCGAATGAGCCAGACGCCGGAGACGATACACCCTCGGGGGATCCGCTCGTTCGTGCTGCGCATGGGACGCATCACGGAGGCACAGCAGCGGGCACTCGAGGTGCTCTGGCCCCGCTACGGCTGCGAATTCGCGGACCGGCCGCTCGATCTCGACACGCTGTTCGGCCGCGCCGCCCCACGGGTGCTCGAGATCGGCTTCGGTAACGGGGAAAACCTGGCCGCGCTCGCACAGACCCATCGCGAGCGGGACTATATCGGCGTCGAAGTGCATCGGCCCGGTGTCGGACGCCTGCTGCTGGCGGCCGATGCGGGATCTCTCACCAATCTCAAAATCATCTGCCACGATGCGGTCGAGGTTCTGGCGGAGCAGCTCGCCACGCAATCGCTCGATGAGATATTGATCCTGTTTCCCGATCCGTGGCCGAAGAAGCGCCACCATAAGCGCCGGCTCATTCAGGCACCCTTCGTTGACCTGGCGGCGAGCCGGCTCAAACCCGGCGGCATCCTGCGCCTGGCGACCGACTGGGAGCACTATGCGCAGCAGATGCTGGAAGTGCTGCGCGGCTGCATGGCGCTCGAGAACCTCGCAACCGAGGGTGCTTATGTCGAGCCGGGCGCCACGCGCATCTCAACGCGCTTCGAGAAGCGCGGGCAGCACCTCGGACATGGGGTGTGGGATTTCGCCTTTCGGCGCCGCGGCTGACGCGCCTTAAAAGCTGCCGCGCACCCCATCCACCACGAACTGCACGGCGAGCGCTCCGAGGATCACCCCCGAGAGCCGGTTGGCCACGTTTGCCCCCGTGACGCCCAGCACACGGGTCATGGGTTCGGCGACCTTCATCAGGAGGAAGGCAATCGCAAGCACTAGCGCGGCCGCGGCCAGCAGGCTGAAAAAAAGCAGCGGCTGTGACACTGGACTCACCGGCCCGAACCACAGCAAAATGGTGGCTAGCGCCCCCGGCCCCGCGATGAAGGGAAAGGCCAGCGGAAACACCGAGATATCCGCGCGCCGCACGCTCTCCGCCCGCTCGCCGGTCGAGGTTCGCGTGCCGGACTCGCGCGCGTAGACCATCTCCAGGGCAATCAAAAACAACAATAATCCGCCGAAAATCCGGAAGGATTCCAGGCTGATACCCATGATTTTGAGAAATCCCGCCCCACCCAGCGCAAAGATCAGCACAATCGCGGCCGCGACCGTCACGGCCTTCAGCGCCATCTTATGTTTGTAAGCGCGGCTCGCACCCTCCGTCAGACCGCTGAAGATGGGGATCAGTGACACCGGCTCCACCACCACGAAGAACAGCACGAAAAATTTCAGCAGCTGTTCGGACATTTTGTCACTCCAATGTCTTGAAAGCGTCGCACGAGGGGTGCAACATCGGTCGCGCACGTGAGCAGACCATCAAGGAGATTATCAGCCATGGCAGCACCACAGCCGGGTATCGGTTCCTGGTATCGCTTGAGCGGTGGGGACACCTTCGAGGTGGTCGCCCTCGACGATGACGATGGCACCATCGAAATCCAGTATTTCGACGGCGCGGTCGAAGAGATGGACATGGAGGACTGGCAGTCGCAATGGGAGGATGGCGCGCTCGAGGCCGCCGAGGCTCCCGAGGATTGGACTGGCTCCGTGGATGTCGAAATGGAGGAAGACAGTCCGCGCGGCGATCCTTCCGAGGGTGAGCGCGATCTGCGGGCGAGCGGGCTGGACAACATCGATTTGTTTGAATAGCCGTCTATTTACTGAAGAGCTCGCGCCGACGCGCGAGCCAGAAAAGGAGTAGCAGTCCCGGGATGCTCAAGGATGCTGTGTAGATGAAGAACCGGCTGTAGCCGATCGCATCCACCACAAAGCCCGAAAATCCTTCCAGCACCTTACCCGGCAGGGCATAAAGAGAGGAAAAGAGCGCGTACTGTGTCGCGGTGTACTTGGGGCTCGTGAGACCGGAGAGAAACGCGATCAGTGAAGTGCCGTGCAGGGCGATCGCCAGGAAATCGAGACTATTGACCAGCGCGAGGCCGGCGATGGTCGGCGCACCACTTCCGGCCAGCGCCGCAAACCCCAGATTGGATGCGATGATCATGCAGCTGCCCAATATCAGCGCGCGCAGCACGCCGAATTTGGCAATGACAATACCGCCGATCACCACGCCCACCATCGACATGATGATGCCGTAGAATTTCACCACCGTGGCGATCTGCGCCAGCGTGTACCCCTGGTCGATATAGAAAGGATTGGTCATCGAGCCCATGGTGAAATCGGTGAGCCGGAAGCTCGCGACAAAGAGCAGGATCACGGCGCCGAGCTTGAGCCCGTAGCGGCCGAAAAAATCCAGGAAGGGTCGCACCACCGCATCCACCAGCCACCCGCCAAGAGTGCCGGCCGCCTTGTGCTCGCCGGGGACGAGGGGCTCACGGATCAGCAAGGTGGTGATCAGCCCCACTCCGGCCAGCGCCGCCATGACCCCGTAGCTCATGCGCCAGCCAAAGCCCGCGGCAATGCTGAGCGCGCCCGCGCTGCCCGTGATCAAAGCCACGCGATAGCCCAGCTGATACGCCGCCGCCATGGCGCCCTGCTGCTGCTGCGGCGCCGACTCGATACGCCATGCATCCACCGCAATATCCTGCGTCGCGGCACAAAAGGCCACGAACAGCGCGCCAAGCGCCACTCCCAGCACATCGGCCGATGGCTCGCTCAGTGAGAGCTTGAGGAGGCCCAGCGCAATGCCGAGCTGTGCCAGCAACATCCAGCCGCGCCGTCGTCCCAGCAGCCGATGCAGGCCCGGCAGCGGCAATCGGTCGACTACCGGCGCCCACACGAACTTGATCGAATACACCAGGCCCACCCAGGAGAGCATGCCGATGGTGGCGCGCTCGATTCCGTCCTGGCGCAGCCACGCCGACAACGTCTGGAACACCAGGTAAAACGGCAGGCCCGCCGAGAATCCCAAAAACAGCATCGACAGCATGCGGGGCTGGCGGTACACCAGAATGGCCTGCCGCCAGCCTGGGGGGCGGACGCCGTCCCCGTTGAGCGTTACGATGCGCATATCGCATCATAGCCGTGAGTGTGTCCATGCAGGAGTATCAGCTCGAGTTCATCCGCCTCGCCCTGGCGCGCGACGCGCTGCGCTTCGGCGGCTTCAAGCTCAAATCGGGACGCCACAGTCCCTACTTTTTCAACGCCGGCCTGTTCAGCGATGGCAAGGCCGCCGCGATGCTGGGTCGCTGCTACGCCGGGGCGCTGGTCCATGCCGGCATCGAGTTCGATGTGCTGTTCGGGCCGGCCTACAAGGGCATTCCGCTCGTCACCGCCACTGCCATCGCCTTCGCCGATCAGCACCGGCGTAATGTGCCCTATGCCTTCAACCGCAAGGAATCCAAGGATCACGGCGAGGGCGGATCGCTCGTGGGCAGTGCATTGCAGGGGCGCGTGGTCATCATCGACGACGTGATCACCGCGGGCACGGCGGTGCGTGAGTCCATCGAGGTGATCCGCGCGGCGGGAGCCCAGCCCGTGGCGGTCACTCTGGCGCTCGACCGGCAGGAGCGCGGCCAGGGGGCCTTGTCGGCGGTGCAGGAGGTGCAAAAAGAGCAGGGTCTCAAGACCGTGAGCATTGTCACGCTCGATGAGCTGATTGAAGCGCTGTCGGCCTCAGTGGCGGGGAGCGAGCGCATCTCCCCCGGGCAGCTGGCCGCGCTGCGGGCCTACCGCGAGCAATACGGGGTGACTTAATCCGGTGCCGGACTCTACAAAGACCCTTGCGGAGGCCCGGCGATTGGCCGGAATATAGAGCCATGACGGACCGCATGCGAACCCTGGCCTTCGCGCTGCTGCTCGCAGGATCTGCCCTGCATCCCGCCGCGGCTGATCCCAGCGACAAAAAAGGCGTCACGTACCGCTGGGTCGATGAGAAGGGCCTCGTCCACTATGGCGATCGCATCCCGGCGCAGTACTCCCGCAGCGAAAGCGCCATCCTCAATCGAGAAGGCGTCGAGGTGGGTAAGCTCGAGGCTCAGAAAACCCCCGAGCAGCTGGCCGCCGAAGCCCTGCACCAGCAGGAGGTGCTGCGCCAGAAACAGCATGATTCCTTCCTGCTGTTCACCTATTCCTCAGTCGCCGATATCGAGCGGCTGCGCGATGAGCGGCTGGACACCATTCAGGGCCAGCGCCAGGCCGCCGAGCAATACGTGGAGAATCTGCAGTCGCGCCTGTCGCTGCTGCAAACCCGCGCCATGATGTTCAAGCCCTATAACCCGCGGGCCGGAGCGCACCGCCTGCCGGACGATCTGGCCGAGGACCTGGTGCGCACGCTCAATGAGATGCGCACGCAGAAAAACGCGCTGGCGGCCAAGGACGATGAGGACGCGGCGCTGCGCAAACAGTTCCAGGCGGATATCGAGCGGTACAAGGAGCTGCGCTCGCCGCACGCGACGTAGCGGTCATCCCTTCCCGGAGTGGCCGAATCCCCCAGCGCCGCGCGCGGTCTGGGCAAAATCCTCCACCACCTGCAATTGCACCTGCACCACCGGCACCACCACCAGTTGGGCGATCCGGTCCCCCGGATTGACGGTGAAGGGCGCCTGACTGCGGTTCCAGCAGGACACCATGAGCTGACCCTGATAGTCCGAGTCGATCAGGCCCACGAGATTGCCGAGCACGATGCCATGCTTATGCCCCAGCCCCGAGCGCGGCAGGATGACGGCGGCGAGCGTGGGATCCTCGACATAAATGGCGAGACCGGTGGGAATCAGCTCGGAGCGCCCGGGCGGAAGAACGAGCGGGGCATCGAGGCAGGCGCGCAGGTCCATGCCGGCCGAGCCGGCGGTGGCATAGGCCGGCAGCGGAAATTCCTTGCCCACGCGCGCATCGAGGATCCGCACTTTCATTGTGCGGTGGGGCGATTGAGTCATTGGTTTACGCCTGGGCGGTGCCGCGGTGCGCGGCGCTGTCACGCTCCGCGTGCACTTGCGCGATCAACTCGATCAGCTGCCGCGCCAGAGTGGTCTTGCTGCCCTGCCCCAGATCGCGCCGGCCGGTGCGCCACAGGACGATCAGGTGGTTGTCCTCACAATCGAACACCTTGGTATCGCCGACCTCATTGGCCGCGATCATGTCGAGGTTCTTTTTCAATAGCTTGCCGCGCGCGTTCTGCTCCACCGCCTCGGTCTCCGCCGCGAAGCCCACGACGAAGGGCCGCTCGGGCCGCGCCGCCACCGTTCCCAGGATATCCACCGTGCGCTGCATGCCGAGATCCATGCGGTCCTCGGTCTTTTTGATTTTCTGGTCGGAAGTTTGCATGGGACGGTAGTCCGCCACCGCCGCGGTGGAGATGAAAATGTCGGCGCGGGCCACTTCGCGGCTCACCGCCACCAGCATATCCGCCGCGCTTTCCACATTGATGCGCTCGACGCCCGGCGGCGTGGCGAGCGCGACCGGGCCGCAGACGAGCATCACTTCCGCCCCGGCTTCGCGCGCCGCCTGCGCCACCGCGAATCCCATCTTGCCGGAGCTGCGGTTGCTGATGAAGCGCACGGGATCGATGCGCTCGCGCGTCGGCCCAGCGGTGATCAGCACGCGCAGGCCCTTGAGCGGCCCGCCGGACTGCACCAGCACCGCGGCACGGTCCGCCAATTCCAGGGGTTCGAGCATCCGGCCTGGACCGGTCTCTCCGCAGGCCTGGTCGCCCTCGGCCGGCCCGAGAATCGCGACGCCGCGCTGCTTGAGGGTCGCGACATTGGCCTGGGTGGCTCCATTGGCCCACATCACCCGGTTCATGGCCGGCGCCACGGCAATGGGCGCCTCGGTGGCGAGACATATCGTGGTCAGGAGGTCATCGGCATAGCCGTTGGCCAGACGTGCCAGAAACCCCGCGCTGGCCGGTGCAATCAGCACCCCATCGGCCCAGCGGGCGAGCTCGATATGTCCCATGGCGGCCTCGGCGGCGGGGTCCCACAGGTCGGTACGCACGGGACGGCCTGACAGGGCCTGGAAGGTCAGGGGCGTGACGAATTCCCGGGCGGAGTCGGTCATCACCACCTGAACCTCGGCGCCGCGGTCTAGGAGGCGGCGGACCAGGTCCGCGCTCTTGTACGCGGCGATGCCGCCCGTCACGCCGAGCAGGATACGTTTGCCTTGCATGGGCGGATTATCCGGCGGAGGTCAGAGATGCGCAAACGCAGGCCTGGCAAGGCCATCCGGAGCCGCGCCCACTGCACCCCGGTATTGCGATTTTCACCGCCTTCGCGTTCCATGGCGCGTGGCCACGCTACCCGATCAGGCTTTCACCCGTGCCGCCGGCGCGCCGCTCGTCGCCGGCAATGGCGTGCGATTGCTGAAAGATGCCGCGGAAAATTACCCGGCTTGGCTCGCCGCCATCGCGAGCGCGCAACACAAAATCTATTTCGAGAACTATATCTTCTACGAGGATGAAACCGGCGCGCAGTTTGCCGAAGCGTTGATCGCCAAGGCGCGCGGCGGCGTGCGCGTGCGGCTCATCTACGATTGGATGGGGGGACTTGGCAAGACCTCCCGCAAATTCTGGCGTGCCTTGAGCGAGGCGGGCGTCGAGCTGCGCTGCTTCAACCCGCCCAAATTCGCAAGCCCCCTCGACTGGCTGCATCGCGACCACCGCAAGATGATTGCGGTGGACGGCCGTATCGGCTTCGTCACGGGACTGTGTGTCGGAAAAATGTGGACTGGCCATCCCGAGCGCGGCATCGAACCGTGGCGTGACACGGGCATCGAGGTGCGCGGTCCTGCGTTGTACGACATCGAGCGCGCCTTCGCGCAGGTGTGGGGCGTCATCGGCGATCCGTTGCCGAGCGGCGAGCTTGCCGCACGTGAGCAGATTGCCCCGGCCGGCGATGTCTCCCTGCGGGTGGTGGCCGATGCCCCCGGAGCCACCGGCCTTTTCCGTCTGGACCAGCTCATTGCCGCCGCCGCGCGCCACACGCTCTGGCTGACCGATGCCTACTTCGCCGGCATTCCCCCTTACGTGCAGGCGTTGCGTGCCGCATCGGCCGACGGGGTGGATGTGCGCCTGCTAGTGCCAGGCGCGAGCGACATCCCCATCCTGCGCCCGCTCTCGCAAACCGGCTACCGTCCTTTGCTCGAGACTGGCGTGCGGGTATTTGAATGGAAGGGCAGCATGCTGCATGCGAAGACGGCGGTCTCGGACTGCTGCTGGTCGCGCGTGGGCTCGAGCAATCTCAATCTCGCGAGCTGGATCGGCAATTACGAGCTGGACGCCGTCATCGAGGACGCGCGCTTCGCGGCGCAGATGGAAGCGATGTATCTCAAAGATCTCGAGAACGCCACGGAGATCGTGCTACGTCCACGCGGGCGTCGCATCAGGCTCAGGGTGCGCGACGGCAGGCCGCGCCGCGAAACCCTCGGTCTTAGCGGACCGGCGGGCAGCACCTCGCGCGCGGCCGCCGGGGCATTGCGACTGGGGCGCACCGTGGGCGCGGCACTCACCGAGCAGCGTGTGCTCGAGCCCACAGAGGCCAGGCTCGTCGCCATTGTGGGTGTTATCCTGGTGGGGTTGGCCGCCCTCGCTTGGGCTTGGCCGGTGATGGTTGCCATCCCCGTCGCGCTGTTGCTCACCTGGGCCGCACTCACGCTCCTGGCCCGTGCGCATGCCTTGCGTAAGCTGCGACGGTCGCGCGGCCAGCCGAGCACCCGTCTCCTGCGGCGTCCGCACACTATTGACGAGTTGCCGTAAGCCGGGCCGGCTGGTATAAAGCCGGGCCCTGTCGGGCGTCCCCGGCCGGCAAGCCTTATAAGTCATTGATTCTGCAAGGTTAGCTTATGTCCCGCGTCTGTGAAATCACCGGCAAGCGTCCGGCGGTCGGAAACCGCGTCTCCCACGCGAACAACAAGAAGCGCCGCCGCTTCCTGCCGAACCTGCACACTCAGCGATTCTGGCTCGAGGATGAGAAGCGCTGGGTTTCCCTGCGCATCTCCACCCGTGGCCTGCGCACCATCGAGAAGAATGGCATTGATGCCGTGGTAGCCAAACTTCGCAGCCAGGGCGTGAGGGTCTAAGCCATGCGCGACAAGATCAAGCTGCTCTCCTCCGCCGGCACCGGCCATTTCTACGTGACCACCAAGAACAAGCGCCTGCACCCGGACAAGATGGAAATCAAGAAATTCGATCCGGTGGTGCGCAAGCACGTGCAGTACAAGGAAGCGAAGATCAAATAAGCTTAGGGCGTATGCCCGAGCTTCCCGAAGTTGAGACCACCCGCCGCGGCGTCGAGCCGCACGTGGTCGGCCGCCGCGTCGTCCGCCTCGCGGTGCATGAGCCGCGCCTACGTTGGCGCATCCCCGGCTCGCTACCCGCCAAGGTCGCCGGCCAGAAAATCCGCCTCGCCGGCCGGCGCGCCAAGTATCTTCTGATCGAGCTCGAGAACGGTACTCTGCTGCTGCACCTCGGCATGTCGGGCAGTCTGCGCGTGCTGCCGGTTGAGACCCCGCGCCTGACGCACGACCACTTCGATCTGGTGCTCGACTCTGGCAATACGCTGAGGTTCAACGATCCACGGCGGTTCGGCAGCTTGCATTTCACCGCCGAGGCGGCCGAAAAGCATCCGCTGCTTAAGCGCCTGGCGCCTGAGCCGCTCGAGGGCGCTTTCGACACTGATTATCTGTGGCGCGTCACGCGGCGCCGCAGCGTGGCCATCAAACAGCTGATCATGAACAGCTCGCTGGTCGTGGGCGTGGGCAACATCTACGCGAGTGAGGCGCTGTTTCGCGCGCGGATTCGGCCACGCAGGGCCGCACGCAGTCTGTCGCGCGAGGAAGTGGCAAGGCTGGTCAAAAGCATTCGCACGGTGCTGGCGCTGGCCATCCGTACCGGTGGCACGACACTGCGAGACTATGTGGGCGCGGACGGCAATCCCGGCTATTTCCGCCAGAAGCTCTATGTATACGAGCGCGCCGGCAAGCCCTGCCGCCGCTGCCGCACGCCGATCAAACAGTTCACGCAGGGCCAGCGCTCCACCTACTACTGCCCGGTTTGCCAAAAATGAGAAATCCCAAGAGCCGCGCCATCGTGAAGCATCTGTCGGACGTCGACCCGGTGCTGGCCGGAGTCATCAAGGCCGCGGGCCCCTACACCATGGTTCCCGACTTGAGCTGTCCGCCGTTCCAATCGCTGGCCAAGGCCATCACGCACCAGCAATTGAACGGCATCGCGGCACAGAGCATCTTCAGGCGCTTCATCGCCGCCTGCGGACCCGAGGCCTTTCCGGCGCCGAAGACGGTGCTGGCGATGCCGGACGCTCAGTTGCGCACGGCCGGACTGTCATTCGCGAAAATCGCGGCGCTCAAGGATCTGGCGACGAAGACTATCGAAGGCATCGTGCCGGACCGCAGGACTCTCTCGAAGCTCGATAACGAAGCGATTATCGAGCGCCTGACGCAGGTGCGCGGTATCGGCCGCTGGACCGTGGAGATGATGCTGATGTTCCAGCTGGGGCGACCGGACATCCTGCCGGTGGATGATTTTGGAGTGCGGGCGGGCTTTCGCTTCGCTTACGGGCTGCGCAAGATGCCGGCGCCCAAGGTGCTCGCAGCGTACGGCGTGCGGTGGGCACCGCATCGCTCGGCGGCCGCCTGGTATTTGTGGCGGGCGATCGAGCTCAAGCGGACGGGGAAGCTGCCTGCCCCGGTGGAGCGGATCCGCATGCCGCGTGTGCGGCGGTTGCGCAGAAAGGCGCGGCTGAAACGCCAAGTTGCTCACTGAAGACTTAAGTGTCCTGACTGAGCAACTTCCTCATGCTCCTGTAAGCGCTACGCTCTGCCACCGCTGCGTTTTAAAGCGCAGCATCGCCAGGAAGGTAGTCACCACGGCGGAAACGGGAAACGAATACCACAACCCTGTCTCGCCGAGCGAGGTGTGATACGCCAGGAGGTAAGCCAGCGGAATCTGTATGACCCACGCCGAAATAATCGTCAGGATCATGGGCACGAGGGTATCGCCCGCCCCTTGCAGCGCGCCGATCAGGCTGAGCTCCGCGCCAATAAAGCCGAACGACACGGCCATGAAGCGCACCACCGTGGCGCCCTCATGAATCAGAACGGCATCGTGAGGCACGAAAAAACGGACGATGGCTTCAGCGCCCGCGAAGACGATCACAGCAGCGCCGGTCAGCAGCCAGAACGAGTACCAGGCACTGACCTTGGCCGTCTCTTTGGCGCGCGGCAGATTTCCCGCCCCGATATATTGACCCACCAGGGTCGAGGTGGCCATGGAAATCCCCAACGCGGGTATGATCACGACAATCAGCACCCGAAAGCCGATACCGTAGGCGGCGATGGCCGTGGTCCCAAAGGCCGACACCATCGCGGTCGTGACGGTCAAACCCAGCGAGCCCATCGACTGCTCGACCGAAGCCGGCAGGCCGAGCCGGAAAACGCGGCGCATCAAGGGAATATCCGGCACGAAATCGAGCCGGCGCAGCTGCACGCCGTAGCGGTTGCGCAGCAGTACCGCTAAGCCCACCGCGGCGGCGAGACCCTGCGTGACCAGCGTGGCGTAGGCCGCGCCCACCACACCGCCGGCCGGAACCGGTCCCAGGCCGAAGATAAAGAGCGGATCGAGTATGAGATTCAGCACAACACTGAAGGCGATCACATACAGGGGGATCTTGACCTCGCCCACGCCGCGCAGAATGGACTGCGATGTCTCGAAAGCGAACATGAACACGATGCCGAGGAAGGACACTTGCAGGTAGCGCGTGGATTCCTCGAAGATGTCCGCGCCAATGCCCATCGCATGCAAGAGGGGCCCTGCCAGAGGGTACCCCAGGGCGGAGAAGAGCGCCGAGACCGCCACCACCATCAGCATCGTCTGGGCCGAAACGTGATTGACGCTGCGCGAATCGCGCGCCCCGGCATATTGAGCGATGAGAATGGAGCCGGCCACCGAGAGCCCGCCGCCTACGGAAACCAGCAGGAAGATCACCGGGAAGCTGACGGATACCGCCGCGACGGCGGGCGCGCCGAGCCTGCCCACCCAGAAGGTGTTGACGAGTTGATGGGCGGTCAGCAGCGTGTTGGCGAGAACGATCGGCAGCGCCAGGGCGGCTAGCGCCCGGGGGATGGAGAGCTGCGTCAGGCGAGTGACGGTGCGGTGGAGAGTGTCGTCCATATCGTGATTCTAAGGATAGTGCTAGCGCAATAATTCATCGATACAGATCTGTCGATCGAAGTAGATACTGCTTTCAAGAGCCTTTGCCCTCTCCCCGCTGTACAGGAGCACCTTGCGTAAAGTGGCGCCCGGCGGTGCTTCCAGCCGCCCGATTTTATCCTTGACTTCGTCGATGACGCCGGCGTCAATGCGTCTGCGGAATTTCGTCTCGCACAGGAACAGCGCGTCTTCGGTCTGCAGAAGGTAATCGATCTGCACGGCGCGGCGCTGAGCGGTCTGGGTCTGAAAATAGGGGCCGGCACGCAGGACAGGCACTCCGGCAAGCCCGAGACGGTCGGTGATATAGGGAATCATGTTCTGATTGACGAGGGACTGGAATTGCAGACCGCGGATCGTCTGCCAGCCGGGAAGCTGCTGTAGTGTCTTGTTCCTGTAGAGACCTTTGTCGATCTCATTGAGATGCGACTGGATATATTTCACGTAAAAACGGGTATAGGGATCCTCGATCCGGTAGTGGAGATTGCGTTTCTGAAGATGGGTGCTTGCCAGATTCCACGACGGATTTTCTGAGACGAAGCCCGATAACTTCAGGGCTTCTAGATTGTTTTTGAGGTTCTCATTGTTATCCGCGCCGATAGCGCGGGCGATCTCATTGGGTGTTTTGCCGTGCTCGGCCAGGGCGCCGAGTATGGCGAGATAGCGCTCGAGCGTCGCTTCTCGCCGTGCGTTTAAAAGAGAGCTTTTGATAAGATTGGGCAGCTCCTGCACCATGTAGCCGGAAGAATCGAAACACAGGTTCTGGATGTTCGATTCCGCGCTTTCACGCACGTCGATTTCCTCCAGGTAGCGCGGCACACCGCCGGTCACGCATAGAGTCTTCAAGATCTCCCGTGCCGAAACCTCCCGGCCGGACCAGAATCGTGCGCAGTCCTTCAGAGGCAGCGGCTGCAGATGAATTTTCCGAGAAATCCTGCCGACGAAAAGGTCACTTTGATTGACGTACTGCTCGATCCATTGCGAAACCGAGCCGCAGACGATGAGCCGATTTGCGCTGCCGTTGATGTGGCGGTCAATGAAGACCTTGAGCTCGGCGAGGCAGCTGCCACCGCTTTGCCTCGCGAGCCAGGTGATTTCATCCAGGAGAACGATCCATTTTTTACCGGCAGCGGCATCGCCTAAGGCGTTGAAGGCGGCATTCCAGCTCCTGAAACTGAAGCCGGAGAGCCCGGTGTGCCGCATCAGATCGTCGGCAAACGCCGTGAGCTGCGCCTCATCACCGCCTTCGGCGTTGTCTCGTCCTTCGATCTTGATGAGCTTGCGCTTTTCCCGGCGCGCGTATTCTTCGACCAGGCGGCTCTTGCCGATGCGGCGTCGGCCGGTAATCGTGGCGACGGCCAGCGGCGTGTTCGCAAGTCTTTGTAAAGTCTCGAGTTCCTCAGTTCTACCGAAAAAAGCCATGATGTCTATCCAGCGATTATTTCCGAAATGACCAATTAATCGCTGATGATATATCTTAATCAGCTAGCGATTATTTTATAAATCGTAAAATAATCGCTGTCGAGTTAATATGCTGGGGCGCCAGCTAGGGTGGAGGGATGAAGGGGTAAATTTTAACTCGTTGATTCTAAAGGAACAGAAAAGCTTGTTTCACTCGTCTACCTCAATTCGTTCCGAATCAGCTCACCGCCCCGCATGATGAGCCGCAAGTTGCGGCCGCTGGCGGAAAGTAGCTCGATGTCTTTCAGAGGATCGCCATCCACGACCAGGAGATCCGCATGCGCGCCAGGCTTGATGCAGCCGAGCTTGCCTTCCTGCTGCAGGATGGCCGCGTTGGTGGAGGTAACCTGGCGCGCGATCTCGAGCGGGGAAAAAACTTCCTTACGGAGCGTGAACTCGCGGCACTGCTGAACATAGGTCTCTCCGAGCAGATCGCTGCCGAAGCCGATTTTCACGTTGGCTTTACGCATGGACTCCAGTCCTTCCATAGCTTGACGAACAATCACCTCGACTTTCTCCTGGCTCGCGGCAGGCAACCCGAGCCGTGGACCCTCTTCTGCCAACACATGAATAATCACCAGCGTCGGAACGATAAAGGCGCCCTTTGCTGCAACGAATCGGGCGGTCTCATCGTCCATCAGCGTGCCGTGTTCGATCACCCGCACGCCGAATTCCACGCACCGCTTTATCGCGCTCACCGGGTGGCAATGCGCCGAGGTATAGGTTCGGCGCTCGGCCGTCTCATTGACGATGGCCCGAATCTCATCCTCGCGATACTGGTTCATCCAGATGGGGTCGGTGGGAGAAGCCACTCCCCCTGAGGCCATGATCTTGATGCAATGGGCGCCACGGCGCAGCTCTTCGCGGACCGCTTTGACGCACGCTTCGACGCCGTCGGCGACGACGCTCAGCGCATTGGAGTCTCCGCAGGAGCAATAGCCCTGGTTGTGCTGACTTTCGTGCATCAGGCGGGTATCGCCGTGGCCGCCGGTCATGGAGAGCATTTTGCCGGCGTAGAAGAAGCGCGGGGCGCGGATCAGGCGGTCCTCGATGGCGCGCCACAGGCCGTAGTCGCCGCCGCCGATGTCGCGGACGGTGGTGAAGCCGCTATCGAGCGCAAACCCAAGCATGCGTACGGCGTGAGCGGTACGGTAGGCCTCTCCGGCGCTGTCGGCTTTCTGCCAATTCACGTCGCTGAAGTAGGCGTGGACGTGCGCGTCGATGAGGCCGGGCATCAGGGTGCGGCCGCCGACGTCTATGATTTGAGCGTCGCGCGCCGCGATGGGTTTATCCGATACTTCACGAATCAGGCCGCTCTCAACCCGGATCTGCATGCCCTCGGGGCAATCGCCACTCACTCCGTCGAAGACGCGGGCGTTTTTGAGCAATAGAGATGACATGGAAATCCCACCTTCTGTTATTACATTTTCCCACACATACGGCTAAAACTTGTCAACGCTTCGTCGACGTCAGCTTGCGCAACGCGTCGCGTTTTTTTTGCACTTCGCCCTGGATCTGGGGCCAGCGAACTTTATGAAGCGCCGATGTCATCTGAAATTCCGTAAGCGGCACCGCGTTCAATGGATCGATGCCATATAGCAAATAGACTTGCACTGCCGCCGTCTCCCATGCAATCTCGGCGACTCGTTCGAGCAATTTGAGACCCGCCCTTTCGCCTCGTGTGGCGATCTCGCGGCTGATATACGCGCGTACCGTGTCTATAGCGAGCTGAGCCTGTGCGATTCCAGCTTCGTTACGCTTTGCCGCCAGCAAGTGGAGATTTTGAATCCGACTGTCCAAAACATCGACCGGATGCATGACGCGCAACAATCCGACACCCGTTACATCCATCTCCACGGCGCGACGCACGAGATCCTTGGTTGTGAGCCCGACGACACCCGACAGAAAATCCACCTGTTTCACTCCACCGTTTTTGAGACGCAGGGTCACCTTTCCCGTTTGTGGAGTGGCGTCGTCGAGCGCGGGAATCCAGGTGTCCCAACCCAGGCGTTTCCCCAGGCTCTTCGCCAGCGTGGCGTCCCCGATGAAGTCGGCATCGGCGGTCACGCCGGAAGCCAGACTGGACGGACGTACGACGTGCAGATAATCGGCCCAGAAGGCCAGCGCCTGGCCACCGACGAGAAGCCCCTGCGGCGAGCAGATGCCGAGGATCTTGCGCACGTCCTCGGGAGTCAGCGGCGTCTCGATCTCGCGCTCAGTCTTCATCGAAGTCGCGCGGCGGACGAACCATACGCGCGGAACGGGCGAGGCGCGGTGGAATCATGTGGGTCTTACCCCATTTACCGCCGCTGCTTTGCAGGTTGCCGGCCGCGGAGTTTGCATTGAACGATCGAGGAGAAAGCACCACTGCTACCAGCCGGCCGTGCTTGACGATGTCGACGCGGCCGAGAGCCGCGACATCATCGAGTAGACCGCCGAAGTTGTTCTTGGCGTCGGTTGCGGAAACTTGTTTGGACATTTAGCTATTTTAGCTAAAATTTTACCGAAAGCAACGACAAAATCAGAAGGTGAGCTACAACCCCACCATCGCGAACAACCGCCGATAAGCCTCCGGCTGCGTCACTGCCACGAACGCCAGCCCGGTGAGTGCCCCACCCAGGTGCGCGTCATGATTGATGCGCCCCCGATTCTGCCGCGACGACCACCAGGTATAAGCCAGGTAGCCCACCGCGAACAGCGGCGCCGGGATGGGCAGCGGGATCGGCAGGATGTACAGGCTCTGGTTGGGAAAGTAGACGATGGAGGCGAACAGCACCGCGAGGATCGCGCCCGAGGCGCCGAGCGAGGCATAGTCGGGATTATTGCGGTGCTTGAAATACGTGCCCACATCGCTCAACACCAGCCCAGTGAAGTAAAGCGCCGCGAAACGCCCCGAGCCGATGATCCGCTGCAGCGCAAAGGCGAACGAGTAGAACGTGATCATGTTGAAGATCAGGTGTCCCAGGTCCGCGTGCACGAAGCCGCTGGTAATGAGGCGGTGATACTCGCGGTTGCGCACCAGGAAGTACGGCCGCAGCATCGAGCGCGCGACGATCTGCGGCGCGCCGAAAAGACCGATCAGGCTCACGAGCAGCGTGACGCCGAAAATCCAGGCCGCGCTACCGGACAATCCCAGCCCCATCCCCGCGCGGATCCGCGGCCGCCGAGACCCGGCCGCTGTCGTAATCCCAGGTCACCACCTGCATATTGCCCCAGGGGCCACCCTCCTTGAGCTGATGCCCGCGCCCGGCAAGCGCCGCGCGCTCCGCCTTGCTCAAGGCATGAGGCTCATAGCGGATCACATCCGGATAATACTGGTGGTGAATGCGCGGCGCGTTCACGATTTCCTCCGCGCTGCGCCCGTCCAGAAAATCCAGCGTCGCCAGCAGCACCATCCCGATGATGTAGCTGCCGCCCGGCGAACCCACGATCAGCAGGCCATGATCCGTCTCCACGAAGGTCGGCGTCGAGGACGACAGCGGCCGCTTGCCCGGCGCGATCGCATTGGCCTCCGCGCCGATCAGCTTGTAGACATTCGGCGTGCCCGGCTTGATCGAGAAATCATCCATCTGATTATTGAGCAGAACCCCCGTGCCCGGGACCATCAGACCCGTACCGAAGCCAGTGTTGAGCGTGAAGGTGACCGCGGCCCGATTACCGTCGCGATCCAAGATGGAGAAATGAGTGGTGTTGCTGCCCTGCGAGGCGGCGATGGCACCGCTTGGCAGCATCTCGCTCGGCGTGGCGCGATCCAGGCGCAGCGAGGTGCGCTGACCATCCGCATAGAATTTGTGAGTCAGGCGCGCAACCGGCACCGGCACGAAGTCCGGATCGCCCAGGTAGATCGCCCGGTCGCGATGCATGCGCCGCATCGCCTCCACGATCACATGCTTGCGGGTGGCGGAATCCAGCGAGGGCAGATCGTAGGCCTCGAGAATATTGAGCGCATCGACCAGCGCGATCCCGCCGGAAGCCGGCGGCGCGGCGCAGATGATGCGCGCACCGCGATAGCTGCCGACGATGGGCGGCCGCTCGAGCGCGCTGTAATCCGCCAAGTCCTGCTCGCTCCAGATGCCGCCGAGCTTGCGCACTCCCACCACCAGCTTGCGGGCGAAAGCACCTTGATAGAAGGCCTCCGCGCCCTTGTCTGCCATCCGCTTGAGAGTACGCGCCAGATCCGGCTGCCGGATGGTGAAGCCCAGCGACGGCACATCGCCGTCTTTCAGGAACAGGCGCGCCGTCGCGCGCGAGCGCCTGAAAGTCTCGAGCTTGGCTCGAATGCCGCTCTGCAATTTGGGATATACGGGAAAGCCGTCGCGCGCCAGGCGGATCGCCGGTTGCAGTGTGGCCTTGAGCGGCAGCCTGCCGTATTTCTGCGCCAGCAGCGCCAGACCCGCCGGCTCCCCGGGAATGCCCGCAGCCAGCGCACTGTCGGTGGACAGCCCCGGCACCGGATTGCCCGCCTTATCGAGAAACATGTCGCGAGTGGCCGCGGCCGGCGCCTTCTCACGCGCATCGATCATGGTGTTGAGGCCATCGCTGGCCCGATGCAGCAGCAGAAATCCCCCGCCACCGATCCCCGAACCCGTGGGCTCGACCACCGCCAGCGCGGCCGCCACAGCCACCGCCGCATCGAAGGCATTGCCCCCCTGTGCCAGAATCTCCTGCCCCGCCTCGCTCGCCAGCGGATGCGCGCTCGCGATGGCGGCCTTGCCCGGGCCGCTTTCCGCGACGGCAACACCGACGAATGCCGCGGCAACCCACGCACAGAGTGCCGCGCTCCAGAGTGTCCGCAACTTCATGCGCCGCGCCGGTGCTTCTTCAATTCCGCTTCCACGATGGGATGAACGAACTCCTTCACGTCACCGCCCAGCACTGCGACCTCGCGCACGAGCGTGGAAGAGATGAAAGTCAGTTGCTCCTGCGGCGTCAGGAACACCGTCTCGATCTCGCGATCCAGATGCCGGCTCATGTTGGCGAGCTGGAACTCGAACTCGAAATCCGACACCGCCCGCAGGCCGCGCACGATGACCGAGAGATTGTGTTGCTTGGCGAATGCCACGGTGAGTCCGGTGTAGCCCATCACTTCGACATTCGGCACGTCCGCCAGAACCTGTTTCGCGAGGTCCACGCGCTTCTCGAGCGACAGAAGCGGCGCCTTGCTGGGATTGGCGGCGATGGCCACCACCACCCGGTCGAAAATGCTGGCCGCGCGACGCACCAAGTCCTGATGGCCGTTGGTGATGGGATCGAAGGTGCCGGGATAAACGGCATTACGTTTCTTCATGTGGACGCGCCTCCCAGGACGCCTCGTTCGTACAGATGATACCCGACCTCCCCCGCCCGCTTCGCCTTGAGAGGCTGCCAGCTCCCCGGCAGGGCCGCCGGCTCCCCGCGCGCCGCCTGCTCCACATAAATCAGGGCCTGCGGCGCCAGCCAGCCGCGGCTCTCGAGCTCCCCGGTCACCTGGGGCAGAAGATTCGCGGCAAAGGGAGGATCCAGAAAAACAATGTCGAAGACCTCCGGCCGGCCAGCCAGAAAGCGCAGCGCATCCGCGCGGATCACCCGCCCTCCCTGCGCGCCCCATTCCGCCAGCCGCGCTTGCAGTTCCCGCGCCGCCTGCGCCTCATGCTCCACAAATACCGCCTCGGCCGCACCGCGCGATAACGCCTCGAGCCCCAGCGCCCCGCTGCCCGCAAACAGATCGAGGCAGCGCGCACCCACGATCCGTGAACTCACCCAGTTGAACACCGTCTCCCGCACCCGGTCCGGCGTCGGGCGGATCTCGGCCCCAGCCGCGAACCTGAAGCGTCGCCCACGCCACGACCCGCCGATGATGCGCAGCACACGCGATTGTGCGCCGCGAGAGTTTTTTCCTGTGCCGGTCAATACTTGCGCCGTCCCGCGGCTTGCCACCTTTCCGGCCCTAAGCGTACCCTACCCACGCGATGAAGAAACGGACCGCAGTCAGCCTCCTCTGGGCCCTCCTCGCCGCCGGCTGCGGAAGCTCCCACGGTCCGCAGATCGGCCACACCGATACCACGAGCGGCAACGGCAATCCCGGTGGCTCGACACCACCACCGCAGCCTGCAGCCACCGCCGCGTTGTTCCAGCCGCTCAAGGGCGTGCTGCCCTTCCCCACCGACCTGTACTTCGCAGGCTCGACCGACGGCACGCTCAACATCCAGCCCGAGAATGATCTGTGGCCTAATCAAAGTGGCCTCAACATGCTCGACGGCTTCTCGACCACCGCCGTCATCCGCGCCCGCTTCGCCGGTCCCCTCGATACCAGCACCCTGAACGCCGCTTCGGTGCATGTCATTCAAGTTCAAATCGACAATACCACCAGGGCCACCACCGGCGTCGTGCGTCCTCTCGTCGTCGGCACCGATCCTGCGGTGGCCGATGTGGCTGTCGGCATTGCCGCTGACGCCGGCGTGGGCAATACCATCCTCGAGATCCGCCCGCTCAAGCCCCTGGTACCGAGTACCGGCACCACCGACAATGGCTATTTGATACTGCTGACCAATGCTATCCATGCGGGCGGCGGGGCGGCCACCGCCGATACCGACTACGCCACCATCAAGGCAGCGCTCCCCACCTGCGCCAGCATCACCGACCCCTCCCTCAACGGCATCTGTCAGTTGACCGGCGCGCATTTGAGCATCGCTCAGGCCCTGAGCATCGACCCCGCCACCGTCATACTGTCCTTCAGCTTCTCCACGCAGGCGACACGCGACACCCTGGATATCCTGGCCAATCCCGCCGTCACCACCGCCCAGACCATTGCCGTGCAGAACACCGGCCTCACCAGCGCCGCACTCACCCAAGTGCCGCCGGGCTTGGCCGACCTCTACGCCGGCACCTTCACCATTCCCTACTATCTGACCCGTCCCACCGCGGCGAATCCCACCGCCCCGCTGACCGAGCCCTGGCAGGGTGGACCCTCGCCCCTCGACGCCAGCAGTCATTTCCTGACACGCTTCAACCCGCTGCCGGTGGCCACTGAGACCATTCAGATCCCCATTTTCATCACCGTGCCCAACGCCAACTCGCCGGGACATGGAGTGAAGCCGGCCGGCGGCTGGCCCGTGCTGATCTTCCAGCACGGCCTCACGCGTAACCGGCTCGACGCTGTGGCCGTGGCCGACGCCTACGCCAGCGCAGGTTACGTGGTCGTCTCCATCGACCTGCCGCTGCACGGCATCACCGACCCCACCAACCCCTTCTATCAAGCCGGCCGCGAGCGCACCTTCGATCTCGACGTGCTCGACAATACGACGCTGGCCCCCGGCCCCGACGGCATCATCGATAAATCGGGCGTCAGCTTCGTCAATCTGCCGCATCCCATCCTGTCACGCGACAATCTGCGTCAGGGCGCCGTGGACCTGCTGGCGCTCACCCGCTCGCTGGCCCATCTCGATCTCGACGGCGACCAGATCGGCGATATCGACACGACCCAGATTCACTTCCTCGGCCATTCCCTGGGCGGCATCGCCGGCGGCGTGTACCTGGGCACCGCCGCGGCCGCTGAAGTGCAAACCTCCGTACTGGCCATGGCGGGCGGCGGCGTCGCTCAAACCATTCTGGATTCGCCCTCCTTCGGACCCGCGCTGATCCGGGGGCTTGCGGCCCAGGGCATCACGCAGAGCTCTACCCTGTACGCCCAATTCGTCCGCGACGTTCAAACCCTGGTCGACGCCGGCGATCCGCTCAACTACATCGCCGACGCCACCGTCAAACGCCCCACGCTGCTTTTCCAGGTGGTGGGCGGCGGCGATCTCGGCAACGGCCAGACCTCTCTCCCCGATCAAGTGGTCGTCAACTCTTCCACCCAGCGGCTGATCGATGCCGCGGCCCTGCCGCGAGTGTCCGGCCAGGGAGTCCACGCGGTCTCGCGCGGCTATGTCAATTTCATCTTCGGCGCCCACGGCAGTATCATTGACCCCAGCACCAGCACCGACACCACCATTGAGATGCAAACCGAGGCTGTAACATTCGCCGGTTCCGGCGGATCGGTGATCGCCGTGACCGATCCCACCGTGGTACAGCCCTGACCGCATGGAGAAACCCGGATTCTTCGCTCGCCTGCGCGGGCGGCTCAACCGCGGCGTCTCACAGCTCAGTGATGGGCTCGCCACACTGCTGCGCGGCCGTGAGATTGACGCCGCAGCACTCAATGAGCTCGAAACCCGCCTCCTGACTGCCGACGTCGGCGTCGAGGCCACCGAGCACATCCTGGCCGATCTCAACCGCCGCGTGGCGCGCAAGGAGCTCAAGGACGTGGAGGCGCTGCTCGCGGCATTGCGTACCTCCCTCATCGATATCCTGACCCCGGTCGCCCAGCCCTTGAGAGTCGACACGGCCCGCAAGCCCTTCGTCATCCTGGTGGTGGGCGTCAATGGCTCCGGCAAGACCACCACCATCGGCAAGCTCGCGCGCCGTCTTGGCGAATCCGGCCACAGCGTCATGCTAGCCGCCGGCGACACCTTCCGCGCTGCGGCCATGGAGCAGCTCCATGTCTGGGCCGACCGCTCAGGAGCCGCCTTTGCCGCCCAGCAGGCAGGCGCCGACCCCGGCGCCGTCATTTTCGATGCCCTTAAGGCCGCTCGCTCCCGCGGCACGGATGTGCTCCTGGCCGACACCGCCGGCCGCCTGCACAGCCAGTCGCACCTCATGGAAGAGCTGAAAAAAGTGCGCCGCGTCATCCAGCGCGTAGACCCCACCGCCCCCCACGAAGTGCTGCTCGTGCTGGATGCCAATCAAGGGCAAAATGCCCTGTCCCAGGCGATTCAGTTTCACGAGGCGGTGGGTGTGACGGGGCTGGTCATTACAAAGCTCGATGGCACGGCCAAAGGCGGCATTGTCGTGGCCATCGCTCGCAAGCTGCGACTGCCGATCCGCTTCATCGGCATCGGCGAAGGTCCCGAGGACTTCGGCGAGTTCGACGCCAGCGCCTTTGCCGCCGCGCTCATCGGGTCCGGCCCATGATCGTCTTCGACCGCGTCAGCAAGCGCTACCCTAACGGCCGCGAGGCCCTGTCCGCCATCACCTTCCGCGTCGACGCCGGCGAGATGGTCTTTCTCACCGGCCGCTCCGGCGCCGGCAAGAGCACCGTGCTCAAGCTCATCGCCCTGCTCGAGCGTCCCACCCGCGGCACCGTGATCGTCAACGGCAAGAACACCCACACCCTCAAATCGCGCCACATCCCCGCCTTCCGCCGCCGCATCGGCGTGGTCTTTCAGGACCACAAGCTGCTGGCCGACCGCCCCGTCTACGACAATGTCGCGCTGCCACTGATCGTCGCCGACACGCCGTTCAAGGAGATCGACAAGCGCGTCCGCGCCTCATTGGATCAGGTCGGGTTGCTTGGCAAGGAAAAGATGTCCCCGCTCGAACTGTCCGTCGGCGAGCAGCAGCGCGTCGGCATCGCTCGCGCCGTCATCACCAAGCCCTCGCTGCTGATCGCCGATGAGCCCACCGGTAATCTGGACCCGGATCTCGCGGTCGAGGTCATGCGCCTCTTCAAACGTTTTCAGGAAGTGGGGGTCACGGTGGTGGTGGCGACTCACGATGCCCACCTGGTGCAGGAGTTTGCGCAGCGCGAGATCGTCCTCGATCACGGCCACTTGCAGGGCGCGCACGATGAGACCCTGCCCAGCCTGACGGCCACCCGATGAGCCTCACCTCTTACAGCGCCCGTCACGGCCATGCCTTTTTGAGCTCACTGGGACGCCTGGCGCGCAGTCCGCTCGCGACTTTACTGACGTTGATCGTCATTGCTCTCGCGCTGGCACTGCCGGTGAGTCTCGGACTTTTCGTGAACAATGTTCGCGCGGCCACGGGTGATTTCGCCAACGCCGTCGACCTGTCCGTTTACTTGAAAACCGAGGTGCCGATCGCCAAAGCGCAGCAGCTCGCGGTCAGCGCGCGCGCGCGGTCCGATGTCGCCCAGGTGACGTTGATTCCGGCCGACAAAGCCCTCGAGGAATTTCGCAATTACTCCGGTTTCGGCGCCGCCCTCGGCGCCCTGGAGTCAAACCCCCTGCCCCATGTTCTGCACGTACATCCTAAAGCCGAGGCCAGCTCGCCCGCCTCGCTCGAGATCCTGCGGCAGTATTTCACCGCCTGGCCCGAAGTGGACCTGGTGCAGATCGACTCGGAATGGGTGCAGCGCTTCAGCGCCATCCTGGAAGTGCTGCGCAGCGTGCTGCTGATTGCGGCGGTGGTGCTGGGGGTCGGAGTGCTGGCGATGATCGGCAACACCATTCGCCTGGAGATTCTCAACCGGCGCGCGGAAATTGAAGTCACCAAGCTCGTAGGCGGGTCGAACCGATTCGTGCGCAGGCCGTTCCTCTATACCGGCATGCTCTATGGATTAGGCGGCGCACTGCTCGCCTGGGGCATCGTGACTGCCGCGGTGTTTGTGTTGAGCCCGCCGGTCGCGACGCTGGCGCACCTGTACGGCAGTCAGTTTACGCTCGCAGGGTTGAGTGTGCAGGAGGCGGGGGAGTTGCTGGGGGCAGGGGTGGTGCTGGGGTGGATCGGAGCTTGGATCTCGGCGGCGCGGCATTTGCGGAGCATTGAACCGCGGGCGTAATTAAGGCCGATTTAGCGGAAGATAAAGCCGCGGCGACGGGAGCGGCCGATCCGGAACGCGCCGGATTCACGTGACATCTAATATAGAGACCTTCCCCGGTCCCTCATCCAGGGAGCCGGAGTGGGCCTTTATTTGGAGGAGAACCGCAATGAAAACAACCCCTGCCCTACTATCCACCCTCTTGGCCCTGGGCTGCACAGGCGCCTGGGCTGAAAGCGCCAGCCCCACCGACCCGCAGATCGCCGCCATTGTCGTCACCGCCAACCAGGTAGACATCGATGCCGGCAAGCTCGCCAAAATGAGATCGAAGAACAAGGAGGTCAAGGACTTCGCTCAGCTGATGGTTACCGACCACACCGGTGTGAATAAATCCGCTACCGAGCTTGTGACCAAGCTGCATGTCACTCCCGAGAGCAATGCCACGAGCCAGAGCCTGCAGAAAGGCGGCGATGAGAACCTTGCGGCATTGAAAAAACTCCACGGCGGCGCCTTCGATCGCGCCTATGTGGATCACGAGGTGACCTATCACCAATCCGTCATCGACGCAGTGGACAGCACGCTGATTCCGAGTGCCAAGAACGCGGAGCTCAAGGCCCTGCTCGTCAAGGTGCGGCCCGCTTTCATCGCCCACCTGGAGCACGCCAAGACCCTGCAGGCCTCGCTGACCAAGAACGGTGGCTGATCGCAGCTTCGCGTTTCGCCTCCGCCGGCATGGGCTGGCGGAGGCGTGGATCGTGACGCTTCTCGCGACGTTGATGAACGGCGGCGCGCAGTCAGCGCCGTCCAAAACGGACACTTCATTGAAGACGCATACCGTCACGATCGAAAATATGCGATTCAATCCCGTACAACTGATCGTGCACCGTGGAGATCGCATCGTCTGGGTCAATAAGGATCTGTTTCCGCACACGGCCACCGCGAGCAGCAAAGCGTTCGACTCCGGCAGTATCGCGGCCAATGCCTCCTGGAGCTTTGTGGCGCGCAAGGCGGGAGACTATGCTTATGGCTGCTCGTTTCATCCCACCATGACAGGCAGACTTGTCGTTCAGTGACGAGCTTCGACAAAGCCAAGACTTCATTGGACGGCGCTGACGACGGATCGATCGTACGCCGCATCGCCGCGGGAGATCGTTCGGCTTTCGAAGGGCTCATGCGCCGGCACAATCGGCGGCTGTATCGTCTGGCGCGTGCGGCACTACGCGATGAGACGGAGGCGCAGGATGCATTACAGGACGCTTATCTCCAGGCCTATTGGTCGATCGGCCAGTTTCGCGGCGATGCGGCGCTTGCCACCTGGCTCTCCCGGCTGGTGCTCAATGAGTGCCTGGGCCGGCTGCGCCGCAACAACCGCCGTCAGAAGGTGGTCCCCATCGTGAGCTCTCCCACCGACCGGGAAATAGACGCGGTATGCGCGAATGAAAGCGAGTTGCCGGAGAGAACTGTCGGACGGGCGCAGATGCGCGCGCTACTCGAGCGCAAGCTCGATGAGATTCCCGAAGCGTTCCGTGTGGTGTTCGTGCTGCGCTCAGTCGAGGAATTGAGTGTCGAGGAGACGGCGCAGTCGCTGGGGATTGCGGAAGCCACGGTGCGCAGCCGGCATTTTCGCGCCAAGAGCCTGTTGCGCGAATCGCTGGCGCAGGAGCTCGATCTGGCCGAGCGCGATGTGTTCGAGTTCGGCGGAGCGCATTGCGATCGGGTGGTGGCGGGGGTGCTGGGGCGGTTGAATTTCTGATCTTCAGGATCCGGTATGTACGATCTCCTGCCGGAGCTCACCCAAGCTGGAACACAAGCGTGTCAGCCCCAGCCGGAATGCCGGTTGCTGCCTGCCACCCCCCATGGCCTCCAGGGAACCTCCGGCACCCCTTAGCACTCCAAAGACTCGAGTGCTAAACTCACGTCCCAACCCAGTGGAGACCCCAAATCCGATGACTACTGCCACGGCTCTGGTCGCGCGTCCCGGCGACTTCCCCATCGCCGGCCCGCTCGGCAGTCTCGATGCCTATCTCGAACGGGTCAGTCAGATTCCCGTGCTCACGCGCGAGGAAGAGCAGGACCTGGCTCGGCGTTTCAGCCGCGACAATGACCTGGACGCGGCGCGCCAGCTCGTGCTCGCCCATCTTCGCTTCGTGGTGCATATCGCCCGCGGCTACAGCGGCTACGGCCTGCCCGTGGGCGATCTGATCCAGGAAGGCAATGTCGGCCTGATGAAGGCCGTGAAGCGCTTCGACCCCACGCTCAACGTGCGCCTGGTGTCCTTCGCCGTGCACTGGATCCGCGCCGAGATTCATGAGTATGTGCTGCGCAACTGGCGACTAGTCAAGGTCGCCACCACCAAGGCCCAGCGCAAGCTCTTCTTCAACCTGCGGCGCCTGAAGAAAAACCTCGCCTGGCTGTCCGCCGAGGAGACCGATGCCGTGGCCCGCGACCTGGGCGTCAGCACGGCGGAAGTCACCGAGATGGAGAAGCGGCTGGCAGCGCGCGACATGTCCTTCGATCCCACGCCGGAGTCCGAGGAGGAGGAGGTCTACAGTCCTGCGGCTTATCTGGCCTCCCCCGGCTCGGACCCCGCCGAAGCCGTGGAAGAGGACGAGTGGGAGAGCGACTCGGCGGCTCGCCTGCAGACGGCACTGGGCCGGCTTGACGACCGCAGCCGCGACATCGTCGAGCGTCGCTGGATGGCCGAAGAGAAGGCCACGCTGCACGAGCTCGCGGATAAGTACGGCGTATCGGCCGAGCGCATCCGCCAGATCGAGTCCAGCGCGATCGGCAAGCTGCGCGGTTTGATGGCGCCGGCCGCTTAAGCTCTCTTCAAGATCGGATAGTAAGCCTCGCATCTCGCGATGCGGGGCTTTTTTTGGCCTTCCCGCATCGGTATGCATCCACTTCACCCAGGGAGACGTACAGCCTCACACTCACAATAATTGCGGGGAGAATTCCATGTCCTTTTCCAACCCTAAGCTTGCGGTTATGGCTGCGGCTGCGCTGCTGCCGGCGCTACTCCACGCCTCGAGCCATCGCGAAGCGCCGAACATCACCCGCTTCCCCACCGTCGATGGCACCGACTTCTTCATGTTCATGAGCTACGAGCCGGGCCGCGACGGCTACGTCACGCTGATCGCCGATTACTATCCGTTCCAGGATCCCTTCGCCGGCCCGAATTACTTTGCGCTGGACAAGACTGCCAACTATCGCATCCACATCGATAGTGACGGCGATGGCCGGGAGGACCTCGAGTTCCGCTTCAAATTCGACAACCAGCTGGGCGGCGACAAGAACCTCGGCATCAAGCTGCCCGTGGGCCAGCAGCAGGTCGCGGTGCCGCTGAAGAATGTCGCGCCGGTAGCGGCAGGCAATACCGCTGGGCTCAATTTCCAGGAGACCTACACGGTCACGCTGCTGCGCTATGACGCGAATCGCAAGGAGACGCGCTACGAGGTGAAGAACGCCGCGGACAATACCAGCGTATTCACCAAGCCCTATGACTTCGTCGGCACCAAAACTTTCACCAGCAGCGATGCCTACGAGACTTATGCGCGCCAGTACGTGTATGACATCAACATCCCCGGCTGCGGCAAGCCCGCCCGCATGTTCGTGGGTCAGCGCAAGGAGCCCTTCGCGGTCAACGTCGGCAAGATCTTCGACCTCGTGAACCTGGTACCGATCGAGGCCAGCGCCTTCCCGGGGGGACTCACCCAGGATTCCGGGAACAACCCTCTGGCCAATAAGAACATCTCGACGCTCGCCATCGAAATAGACTCGAGCTGCCTCAAGGGCTCGGGAAACGGCGTGATCGGCGGCTGGACCACCTCCACCCTGCCGCAGACCCGGGTGCTTGCGAGCGGCCCGACCTTCAATCAGCCGGAGGTCGCCGGCGGCGCCCAGACGCAGATCTCGCGCCTCGGCATGCCGCTGGTGAACGAAGTGGTTATCGGTCTGCCGGACAAGGACCGGTTCAATGCTTCGCAGCCGCGTAACGATGCACGCTTCCTATCCTATGTGACCAACCCGACGCTGCCGGCGATACTCGATACACTGTTCCGCGATCCGGTCAACCAGACACTCGGCAAGAACTTCGCCAGCCTGGCCCCTTCCAACCTGCCGCGTAATGACCTGGTCGCGGCCTTTCTAACCGGCTTGAAAGGCGTCAACCAGCAGGCCAAGGTCACGCCGAGCGAGATGCAACGTCTCAATACGGGCATTCCGGCGGTGGCTGCGGCCAATCAGAAGTCCCTCGGTGCGCTCGATGGCGATCTGGCCGGCTTTCCCAATGGGCGCCGTCCGGGCGATGACGTGACCGATATCGAGCTGCGGGTGGCGATGGGTCGCCTGTGCTATCCACTTACCGTCAATGGCGGAAGTGTCGACCTGGGTCTGTGCACGCCCGCGGACGCACCGGTTGGTAACGTGCCGTTTACCGATGGCGCACCCTCGAGCGCACAGGACTTCGATACTCACTTCCCGTACCTGCGCACGCCGATCGCCGGCTCCGCCAACTTCCCCCTCGTGTCGAACCCGTAAGCTAAAAGGAGAACTCCCATGAGAAATCCACTCTGGCTTGCAGGCCCAACCGCAGCGCTGCTTCTGAGCGCATGCGGCGGCGGAGGTGGCAGCGGCTCGATGAGCCCGCCGGCCGCCGGTAGCTCCAACACCGCGCCGACCGTCACGGGTCTAGCGGCCACTCAAACAGTACTGCAGGATGGCAGCAGCGATCCCATCGGCTTCAAGGTGGGCGATGCGCAAACCGCGGCGGGACAGCTTGCGGTCACCGTCAGCTCCTCCAACGAGGCGCTGATGCCTGCGGCCGGCATCGAGCTCTCGGGCGATGGCGCGGATCGCAGCGTGATTCTGACCCCGACGGCGGGACAGTCCGGCACGGCCGACATCACGCTCTCGGTCAAGGATGCCGCCGGAATGACCAGCACTCAGAAGATGTCCCTGTCGGTGACGAGTCAACCGCAATCCTTCAAGGATTTCGCGCTGGCTTCGTTGAGCGCCTCGCCGGATGCGCAGCCCGTGGAGGTTGCCGGGCATACCTGGGTGGACACCGAGGTCGACAATCCGACGGCGTTTGACGGCGCATTGAGCTCCATCGCCGAGTGACGGAACGTAAGAGGGCGAAGCCATGTCGAGCCTGCGCATTGGCTTTGCCCTTTTTTTGAGCTGTGGGCTCTGGTGCGCAGCGCTCGCGCAGGACGCCGCGGGGCCGCGGCGTTTTCGGCCTGCGGATCCGAACTACGTGGTGCTGGCGGTGGCGCCGGCGCGCCTGAGCGACTCATCGCCCGGTAGCGCACAGGACGCCGGGCGGGTGGCCGCAAACTATCTCGATCTCGCGCGCTCCGCGCGTGAGCCCCGCTACTTTGGGCGTGCCGAGGCGGCGCTGCGTCCATGGATTGCAGGGACCCATCCGGCTCCCGGCCTGCTCCTCCTGCAAGCGGATATTCTGCAGAACCGTCACGATTTCACAGGAGCACGTCAATTGCTGGATCGTGTCCTTGCGGCCGATCCCGACGCGCCGCGCGCTCATTTGATGCGCGCGACATTGCTCATGGTACGCGGCGAGCCAGGCCGCGCGCGCGGCGACTGCGCTGCGCTCATGGGCTTGGGTCAAACAGGTGTTGGGATGGTATGTCTGGCGCAGTCGCTGGCCGGAACCGGGCGGATCGAGCGCGCGCAATCCGTAGTCGATGGAGTTCTAAGTCGAGGTGAGCTGCGCGAGCCGGCGACTCTCGCATGGGCGCAGGCGACACTGGGAGACTTCGCGGCACGGCGCGGCGATATCGCCGCCGCGAAAACTCATCTGCAAGCAGCGTTCGCCGCCACGCCACAGGACGAGTCCGTCCGCAGCGCACTTGCAGATGTGCTGCTCGCGAGCGGCCAACCGGACGAGGCGCTGCGGGTGGTCGATCTGCCGCACCCCTCGGTGGGACTGCTGGTGCGGCGTCTGCTGGCGCAGACCACCCAGGGTAAGGTGGACCGCGATGCCACGCTTGCGCAACTGAAAGAGCTGTTGCGCCTGGAAGCCGAGCGCGGCGAGCGGGTGCATTTGCGTGAGGAAACACTGCTCGCGCTCGGTACCGGCCGAAACCCGAAGGAAACGTTGCAATTGGCGCAGGCCAATTTCGCGGTGCAGCGCGAGCCCATCGATGCCCGCCTGCTGGCGCGCGCCGCTCTCGATGCGCACGACACCGGCGCGCTCCATGAGTTGACGCAGTGGCGGGCGAGCAGCGGATTCAAGGACCGCCTGGTGGACAGCCTTTTGTGAGCGTGCTCAAACAAAGCCGCTTGCTGCTTCCTCTGCTGGTCTGTGCCGCGCATGGCCACGCCATCAGTACCAACTATCTAAAATTGCACGATAGTGGCGGGGAATCCGTGCAGGCGACCTGGGATCTGGGTGCCGCGGACCTGCATTGGGCGCTGGGACTCGACGGCAATGGCGACGGCCGAGTAGTGTGGTCCGAGATCGAATCGCGCCGCGACGCCATCGCCGCACTCGCCGCGGCGAACCTCAGGATCCGCAGAAACGGCACCGTCTGTCCGGTTCACCTTGACGATCTGCTGCTGACACAGCACGCGGGGGAGCCCAGCATCTCGCTGCAGCTTCACGCCACCTGTCCCGCCGGCTCTCATCTTGAGGTGGCCAGCACGCTTTTTGCGCAGCAGGATGCGTCCCAGAAAACCCTGCTGGATGCGACCACCACCGTGGGAAGTTTCACCACAGTGCTTGCCCCGACGGGAGTAGCGTGGGTTGCCCCGCGCAGCACCTCGTGGCTCGCGACCTTCCTGGAATTTGTCGGCCAGGGCACCTGGCATGTGTGGATTGGTTACGATCACATCGCCTTCCTGCTGTTGCTGCTGTTGCCGAGCGTGCTGCGGCGCTCGCCGCAGGGCTGGAGCGCGGCGCCGAGCGGGCGCCGCGCCGTTCACGATCTCCTCATCATCGTGACGGCGTTTACAGTGGCACATTCCATCACGCTGGCGCTGGCCGCAACCGGGACGGCACGTCCGCCGGTGCGCCTGATTGAAGCCTCGATCGCCTTTTCCATCGTGGCCGCTGGCGTCCTCAACCTCTCTCCCGGCGCCGCCCGCTGGCGGCTGGCGCTCGCGTTCGGTTTCGGGCTGATGCATGGCTTTGGGTTCGCCAATGCGCTCGCCGAGCTTGGGGCACGGGGCGCGCATCTGGTGCCGGCGCTCGCCGGATTCAACGTGGGCGTGGAGCTTGCGCAGCTGTCGATCGTACTGCTGGTCTTTCCGGCGCTGCTGCGGGCACGCGCCTGCAACTTCTATCAGCTGAGGTTCATGCCGGCCATGTCAATTGCCGTTGCCATGGCCGGCGCGGTCTGGTTTGCCCAGCGGGTTTAGCTGGCGGTCACGGGCTCCAGAGTTAGCTCCACTCGGCGGTTAGCCTGGCGACCCTGTTCCGTATCATTTGAAGCGACCGGGTGGGTCTCGCCCGCGCCCACCGTCATCATGCGGCGCGCGAGAATGCCCTGAGCCTCAAGATAGGTCGCCACGCTCTGAGCGCGGCGCTCGGACAGCGCCTGGTTGGACTGCGCGGAGCCCACGTTGTCGGTGTGCCCTGCGACCTCCAGAATCGTCTTGTCGTATTCCTTGAGCACCATGGCCACCGAGTTCAGCGTGCTGGCAAAGTCCGGACGCAGATCGGAACTGCCGGTGGCGAAGGTGATGTTGCCCGGCATATTGAGCGTGATGTCATTGCCGTTACGCGTCACGCTGACGCCGGTGCCCTGCAGCTGCTGGCGCAGCTTCATCTCCTGCCGATCCATGTAATTGCCGATACCGCCGCCCGCGAGAGCGCCGACGCCGGCGCCGATGAGCGCATTCTTGCGATGAGCACGCGAATCGCCGCCCGTCAGCATGCCGGCGACCGCACCGGCCAGGGCGCCGATCCCCGCCCCTTTAGTGGTCGCGCTGACTTTCTTCTCATTGGTGTAAGGATCCATCGTGTAGCAGCCGGCCAGGGTGGTGGTGGCGATGGCGACGATGAGGCCTTTGGATGCGACATTCTTGAGATTCATGATTTTTCCCTCCTGCAGGAACGGTTCGAATCGAGGGCGCGAGCGTGAACGCAGCGCCTGCCGGACGCAAGCGTCGCAATGTGCCGACGTTCTCAGAACGGCTTATTCAGTGATCACGCGGCCATCCCGGACCGGTTAAGCTTGGAGCAAATGATGTGCCTCATCTTTTAAATCATGACCTTGGAAATCTATGTCAGCACCGATGTCGAGACGGACGGGCCGATTCCCGGCCCGAATTCGATGCTGAGCTTCGGATCTGCGGCGTATACCGCAGACAAGCGGTTAATCGCAACTTTCGCGGCGAATCTCGAGACCCTGCCCGGCGCGGAGGCGGACCCCAAGACGGCGCAATGGTGGGGAACTCAGCCCGATGCCTGGGCTGCGTGCCGGCAGGGATTGGAGCGGCCAGAGCTGGCGATGCCGCGTTACGTCGCCTGGCTGAAAGCGTTGCCCGGCCGGCCGGTGTTCGTCGGCTACCCGGCGGGCTCCGATTTTCTATTTGTTTACTGGTATTTGATTCGCTTCGCGGGCGAGAGCCCGTTCAGCTTCTCGGCGCTCGACATTAAAACCTATGCGATGGCGATGCTGAAGATCGGCTATCGCGACTCGACCAAGCGGCATATGCCGAAGCACTGGTTCGATGCGCACAAACACACGCACGTGGCGTTGGACGATGCGATCGAGCAGGGGGCGCTGTTCTGCAATATGCTGGCGGCAAACCTCGGAAAAGTGCGACCGGAAGCCCCTGGTTAAAGTACAATATCGTATTCCAAACCAGCGATTTCTTCGGTTTATGCCCACCTCGTTGAATCCCCTCGACCTCTACGACGTCCGCGGCCAGCTCACCGAAGACGAGCAGATGGTGCAGGACTCGGTGGCGCGCCTCGTGGACGAGCAGATCCTGCCCGTCATCCGCGAGTGTTTCGAGAAGCACCGTTTCCCCAAAGAGCTGATTCCGCAAATCGCGGCACTGGGGTTGCTCGGCTCCTCGATCAAGGGATACGGCTGCGCCGGACTCAATGCCGTGAGCTACGGGCTCATCTGCCAGGAACTCGAGCGGGGAGACTCCGGCATCCGCAGTTTCGTCTCGGTGCAATCCTCGCTGTGCATGTACCCCATCCATGCCTTCGGCAGCGAAGAGCAAAAGCAAAAATATCTACCGGGCATGGCGCGTGGCGAGCTGATCGGCTGCTTCGGACTGACCGAGCCGCACGGCGGCTCGGACCCCGCCAACATGAAAACCCACGCCAAAAAGAAAGCCGGCGACTGGGTCCTCAACGGCTCCAAGATGTGGATCACCAATGGCGCCATCGCCGATCTGGCCATCGTATGGGCGCAGACCTCCGAGGGCATCCGCGGCTTCATCGTCGAGAAGGGCATGAAGGGATTTGCCGCTCCCGAGATCGAGAACAAATTCTCGCTGCGGGCCTCGGTGACTTCCGCGCTTTTCTTCGACCATGTGACGGTGCCGCAAGCCAATGTGCTGCCGGGCGTCATGGGGCTGAAGGGGCCGCTGTCCTGTCTCACGCAGGCGCGCTACGGGATTACCTGGGGTGTGATCGGCGCAGCGCAGGCCTGCCTTGCGCAAATGCTCGACTACACCAGGACGCGCTCGCTGTTCGGACGCGCTCTGGCGCAGAACCAGACCATTCAGGTGCGGCTCGCCGAGATGGCCCGGCGGATCACCACCGCGCAATTGCTGTCGCTGCAGCTGGGACGCCTCAAGGATCGGGGGCAGATGGTCCCGGCGCAGGTGTCACTGGCCAAGTGGAACAACTGCCGCATGGCGCTCGACATCGCGCGCGACGCGCGCGACATGCTGGGCGGCGCGGGAATCAGCGCCGAGTATGCGCCCATCCGGCACATGCTGAACCTGGAAAGCGTGATCACGTACGAGGGAACGCAGACCATCCATGAGCTCACCGTGGGACGGGAGCTGACCGGGCTCAACGCCTTCTGATTCCTGGCTGGCCCCGCTGCGTTCAAGCTGAGTCAGGCATGAAACTTGCCTGCACAGCAAGAACGCTCTTCGCCCGCAAATCATGAAATCCGCTAAAACTGCCCTCTTGTCCACCGGAATCGACGGCCTGGACACCATTCTGAATGGCGGCCTCACGCCGCATCGCCTCTATCTGGTCGAAGGCAGCCCGGGATCGGGCAAGACTACCCTGGCGTTGCAATTTCTACGCGCGGGGGCGGCGCTGGGGGAGAGCGTTTTATACATCTCGCTCTCCGAGACCGAGGAGGAATTGCACTCCATCGCCAGCTCTCACGGCTGGGACCTGGACGGCATCAGCGTGCGCGAGCTCATCCCCTCTGAGGACAGCCTCAAGCCCGACGAGCAGTACACCATGTTCCATCCCTCCGAGGTGGAGCTGGCCGACACCACCCGCGCCATCCTCCTGGACGCCGAGAACCTCAAGCCCTCGCGGGTGGTGTTCGACTCGCTGGCGGAGCTGCGCCTGCTCGCAGGCAATCCGCTGCGCTATCGACGCCAGATCCTGGCCCTCAAGCAATTTTTCCTGAGCCGCCAGTGTACCGTGCTGATGCTCGACGACCGCGCCCCGCTGGAGATCGACATTCAGCTGCAGACCCTGTCGCACGGCGTGATCACGCTCGAGCAGACCCGTCCCGGCTACGGCGCGGAGCGCCGGCGCCTGAACGTTCTCAAATATCGCGGCATGCATTTCCGCGGCGGCTTCCACGACTTCATCATCGCCCGCGGCGGACTGCAGGTATTCCCGCGCCTGATTGCCGCGCAGTTCCGCAGCCCCACTTCGCGCCACATCCTCTCGAGCGGCGTGGCGGAGCTGGATGTACTCCTCGGGGGCGGCATCGAGTGCGGCACCAGCACGCTGATCGCGGGCGCCGCCGGCTCGGGCAAATCGACGCTCGCGGCGCAGTTCGCCGCCAACACCATCGCGAGCGGCAAGCGCGCAGCCATGTTCATTTTCGACGAGTCAGTGGATACTTTGTTGAGCCGCGCCGATGGCCTGGGGATCAAGCTGCGCCACGCAATCGAGTCGGGCGGCCTGCTGATTCAGCCGGTCGATCCTGCGGAAATGACGCCCGGGCAGTTCGCGCATGCCGTAGCCGATGCGGTGCATGAGCACAAAGCGGCTCTGGTCATCATCGACAGCCTCAACGGCTATCTGCAGGCCATGCCCGAGGAGCACTTCCTTACCGCGCAGCTGCACGAGCTGCTCGCCTACCTGGGACACCAGGGCGCGGCGACCATCCTGGTGGGCGTGCAGCAGGGCCTGATCGGCTCGGCGATGCAGACCCCGGTGGATGCCACCTATCTCGCCGACGGCGTCATTCTCATGCGCTACTTCGAGGCGCGCGGCGAAGTGCGCCAGGCCATCTCCATCATGAAGCGTCGCGGTGGCGCGCACGAGCGCACCATCCGCGAGTTCCGGCTCGGCGGCAAAGGTATCAGTGTCGGCCCGCCGCTGCGCGAATTCCGCGGTGTGCTCACCGGCGTGCCGGTGTATGAAGGCCAGTCCGAGCCGCTGTTCAAGGCGTCTTCCGCATGAGCCCCATTGAATTGCAGACGGTCGAACGGCGCGTGCTGGCCCTCGGGCCGGGCGGCAAGGATGCGGCGCTGATCAAATCGGTGCTCGCCCAGGCGGGGATGGAATGTCTCTTCTACGACACGAGCAATGCGCTCGAGCGCGAGCTCAACATCGGCGCCGGCGCACTCATCGTCACGGAGGAAGCGCTGCTCGGTGGCACGGAAGGCATGCTGACGGATTTCGTACAGCACCAGCCGCAATGGTCGGAGCTTCCGGTGCTGATTCTCACCAACCGCGAGTCCAACTCCCCTACCGTCGTGCGCTTCATGGAGCTGCTCGGCAATGTGACCCTGATCGAGCGGCCCGTGCGCATCGCGGTGCTGGTGAGCGCGCTGCGCGCGGCGCTACGCGCACGGCAGCGGCAATACCAGATCCGCGCGCATATCGCCGAGCGCGAACGCATCGAGGAATCGCTGCGCGAGACGGACCGACGCAAGGATGAGTTCCTGGCCACCCTCGCTCACGAGCTGCGCAATCCGCTGGCGCCGATCAGCAACACGCTGCATTTGCTGCGCACCGGCGATTGCAACGGTCCGGACGCCCAGGTGGCCCGTGGCATCATAGAGCGGCAGGTACAGCATTTGACCCGGCTGGTGGACGATCTGCTCGATGTCTCGCGCATCACCCGCGGCAATGTCACCTTGCGCCGCGAGGTGGTGGACCTCGAAATTGTTGTCCGCAATGCCATCGAGACCAGCAAGCCGCTGATCGAGGCGGCCAGTCACCGCCTGGAGGTGACGCTGCCCAAAGAGCCCGTGCGCCTGCACGCCGATCCGGTACGTCTCTCGCAGGCCCTGTCGAACCTGCTCAATAACGCCGCCAAGTACACGCCGAACCGCGGCCACATCCACCTGAAAGTGACACGCGAGGACGGCATGGCCGTGATCCGCGTGAAGGATGACGGTATCGGCATGAACGAGCCGGTGCTGTCGAAAGTGTTCGACCTCTTCGTACAGGGTGACAACGGCATTGGGCGCAGCCAGGGCGGTCTCGGCATCGGCCTGACACTGGTGCGTACTTTCGTGGGACTGCACGGCGGCACCGTCGAGGCGCTGAGCCGGGGCGTGGGACGCGGCAGCGAGCTGGTGATCCGCCTGCCGGCGCTCGAGGCCGTCGATCAGCCGCCGGCCCCCGTGGCCGAAGAGCACATCGAGACGCCACATGGTCGGCGCATCCTGGTGGTGGACGACAACCAGGACGGCGCGCACAGCCTCGCCATGCTGCTGCAGATGCAGGGCAACGAGGTGTGCACGGTGTACGACGGTCCGGAGGCCGTCGAGGCGGTGGCGCAGTTCCATCCCGATGTGGTGCTGCTCGATATCGGGTTGCCGACGCTCAACGGCTATGAGACGGCGCGGCGCCTGCGCGCGCTGCCGGATTCGCGCGATGTGCTGATCATCGCGCTCACCGGCTGGGGGCAGGAGGAGGACCGGCGCCGCTCGCGCGAGGCGGGGTTCGATCACCACCTGGTAAAGCCGGTGGATCTGCAAGTGCTCGAGACGCTGCTCGCCGGCAACGGCGCCGGCGGCAGCCTCCACTAGCATTCAAATGTCGGCGCTGACGGCGCAGGCGCAGCGGTCAGACGAACCCGAGCGACAGCAGCGCCAGAACGCTCAGCCAATTGGCGAGTCTCTCGTGCGGGAACGGTATATTTCGAGCCATTCGCAGTCATCCTCAGGTCTTGACCGACGACTGCATTAGGCAGTCCGATACAGCGGCTCATCGGGCGCAAAGCGGGCAGACCCACGAAGAATCGTGGCCGATTGTGGCAGGTACTTTGAGACGGAAGCCGCAAGCTGTAGCCTTCTCCCCCATGAAGCGCCTCATCGCCATCGTCGAAGACGAGCCCGCCATCCGCGACAACTACGCCGCCGCCTTTGCGCGCGAGGGCTATTCCGTGCGCGGCTACGGCAACCGCGCCCAGGCCATGGCCGCCTTCACCACCCGCCTGCCCGACCTCGCGGTGATCGATATCTCACTCGAGGATGAGCCCGAAGGCGGCTTTGAGCTCTGCCGGCAATTACGGGGGCTGTCCGCCGAGCTGCCCATCATTTTCCTCACCGCCCGCGACAGCGAGCTCGACGCCGTGTCGGGCCTGCGCCTCGGCGCCGACGATTTCCTCACCAAGGATCTGAGCCTCGCGCACTTGACCGCGCGGGTGAATGCCCTGTTCCGCCGCGTCGATGCCCTGCGCCGGCCGCAGGAGGCCTCACAGACCCTGCATCGCGGCCCCCTCAAGCTCGATACCGAGCGCATGCAGGTGGAGTGGATGGCTAAGCCGGTGGTGCTGTCGCTGACCGAGTTCTGGGTGGTGCATGCGCTCGCGCAGCACCCCGGCCATGTCAAAAACCGCCAGCAGCTGATGGATGCGGCCAATGTGGTGCTGGACGACAACACCATCACCTCACACATCAAACGGCTACGCTGCAAATTCCAGGCGCTCGATCCCACATTCGACGCCATCCAGACGGTCTACGGCATGGGATACCGCTGGACCGAATAGGTGTCGCTGCGCCTCAAACTTCTGTTCCTGAGCCTGATCACCCTGGTACTGCCCTGGGCCGGCTGCCAGTACGCGGGGGAAATGGAGTCCGCGCTGCGTACGGCGGAGGAGCAGTCGTTGTCCGCCGTCGCGCAGACCATTGCCGCCTCACTGCAGGGCCGCGACGACCTGCTGTATCGGCAAAGCGGCACCGCCATCGCGGACGCCGGCGAATTCGATCTTGAGCCGCTAACGCTGCCCGGCGCGCCGGTGATCGACGGTGATGCCGGAGACTGGCCCGATATGCCGCCCGCGGCCTGGAAGACCTTCAGGCAGCCGCCCGACACCCTGCGCATCTTGAGCGGCCTGCACGAGCGCATGCTCTACCTGCTGCTCGACGTGCGCGACAACCGGCTGGTGTTCGACGGCCAGGATGCCACGCCCCGCGAGCCCCGGACTTTCGGCGACCGACTATGGATCGGCTACCAAAATCCCGACGGCGCCGAGGAGCAGGTGCTGATCGCCGCCACGGGCAGCGGGCCGGTGCAGGCGCGGCGCATCGAGATGCGCGAGCTGGGCGAGGAAGTGGCGGTGGTCGAGCCGCGCATTGCCGCTGCGTGGCAGCCCACCCTCGGAGGCTATCGCGTGGAGCTGCGCATCCCCTTGTCCTTGCTCGGCAATCGCTTAGGGGTGCTGGTGGACGACCGCGACGCGCGCGGCGCCGAGCCCAAAAGCTATGGATCGCTGCGCCCTGAGGATCTACACACCCGTGGCCGGCTGATCGCGGCGGCTCCCGAGCTCGGCAACTATTTGACTCAATTCCTGCAGCCTGGCCTCACGGTCACCGTGACAACGCCGCGCAATGCCGCGCTGGCACAAGCCAACGCTGCCCCGCCCGCCACCCTGGCGCCGCGCCGCGGCTTCCTCGCCCGCCTCTATCGCCGCTTTCTCGACCAGCCCGGCGAGCGGCGCACCCTCGAGGCCGCCGCGCTCATCCATGACGGGCAAGGCCGGCAGGTCATCGGCCAGCTACGCGTCACGCAAAGCTCCGACCGTTGGCTCACGCTGCGCGATCGTGCACTCACCGCACTGCTCAATGTCACGCTCATCACCAGCCTGATCGCCGTCAGCGCCATGTTCGCCTTCGCCGCGCGCTTAGGCTGGCGGCTGTCGCGGCTGCGGCGCGCCAGCGAGTCGGCGTTGACACGCCATGGGCTGGTAACGACCTTCCCCGAGACCCGCTCGCCGGATGAGCTGGGCGATGTCGCCCGCAGCTTCACCACGCTTTTGCGCCGGCTCGACGAATATACCGGCTATCTGCGGACCCTCGCCGGCAAGCTGGCGCACGAGATCCGCACGCCTCTCACCATCGTGCGCTCCTCCCTTGAGAATCTCGAGACCGAGGGTGTCGCCACCGCCGCGGCGTATCCCTACCTGGCCCGGGCTCGCGAGGGCAGCGAGCGCCTTGCCGGCATTCTTCAGGCGATGAGCGCCGCGACCCGCGTCGAGGAGGCCATCCAGCATGCGGAGCGCACGCATTTCGACCTCGTGCCGGTGATCGGCTCGGCCGTTGCGGCCTATCGCGGCGCCTTCCCGCAGCGGAAATTCACGATCGAGGTGCCGGATGAGCCGATGCCGGTCGAAGGCGCGCCGGACCTGATCGTGCAATTGCTCGACAAGCTGATCGACAACGCCGTGGACTTCAGTTCGCCGGATTCCACCATCGCGGTACGCCTGGCAAGCGAAGCGGGCGCCGCGCGCCTGCAGGTGGAGAACACCGGATCGGCGCTGCCTCAGGAAAATCCCGGCAAGATCTTCGAATCTCTGTGGCAATCGCGGCTCGACGGCGACAGCCGTCCGCACTTCGGGCTCGGGCTTTACATTGTGCGACTGATCGCGGAATTCCACGAGGGTCACGCGATGGCGGCCAATATTCCCGGCGGCGTGCGCTTCACGATTGAGTTGCCGCTGCCGTCGTGAATAAACGACAGTTTTTTTCAATTCAAACACGCTACACTTTGCGTGCGAGAAAACTCGGAGCAAGCGATGCAAGCGCGGGCAAGGCGGAGCCACCTTGATGGCGCCGCCCGGGGCGATGAGCGGCATGGATGGACATGCGGGTCTGAGAATTTCAGCCGGGGCGCAAGCCCCAAGCGTTCCAACCGAAGGTATATAGAAGCGAGCTGACAGCAATCTACCGGGTCGAAGAATGAGCTTTGTGAAGCCCCGCCTTGCGGGGCTTTTTTTTGCGTAAACCGCTAAAGTCGCCTCCACCATGACCGATACCGCCTCGAACCTTTCGTCCGCTACCGCGCCCCGCCTTGAGTATGTCCCCGCCGATCCCGCCGCCGCGCTCGGCCCGGATGTGCTGGCGGCGGTGACTTTCGGCGGCTCGCCCGGAACCCATGCCGATCCGCGCTACCTGCGGGTGGGACTTGAGCCACTCCAGAGTGTGAAAGTCATGGAGCTGTGGCGCGCCAGCGGGCCGGTGCAGTCGGCCGTGGACGGCGCGATCCGCTACTCGGCCGATGCGCACTACCTTTTCGGGATCGTGGAGCTCGACGAGCGCGAACTGGGCGGTATCGCCGGCGCGGCCGAAACCGCTTACACCGCCATCCGCCGCTTCGCGCAAGGCAGCGCCCACCCCCATCTGCTGCGGGTCTGGAACCATTTCGACGACATTAACGGCGGCGAAGGCGATCAGGAACGCTATCGGCAGTTCTGTATCGGGCGTGCCGCGGGTCTTAGCGACTGGCATCGCCACCCCTACCCAGCGGCGACCGCCATCGGCCGGCAGGGTGGTGATCCCACACTCCAGGTGTACTGGCTGGCCGCCCGCGAACCCGGGGTGGCACTCGAGAACCCCCGGCAGGTCAACCCCTGGAGCTATCCGCGCAGCTACGGCCCCGTCCCGCCGCAGTTCTCGCGCGCCATGCGGGTGGGCGAGAATCTGGTTTTGATCTCCGGCACGGCCAGTATCGTAGGGTACGAATCGCATCACGCCCTCGACCTGGCAGCCCAGCTGAACGAGTCCCTGGCGAATCTTGAGAGTGTTCTGGCGCGTGCGGGAGCGACGGCGCCTCGAGTCCATGGCCGGATTGGCTCGAAGGGTTTACTCAAGGTTTATCTGCGTGATGCCACGGCGGCGGCCATCGTCGAGGCGCAGTTGAACAAGCGACGACCGTCAATGCCTCATCTCCTGCTGGCCGGGGATATCTGCCGGAGGGATTTGCTGGTCGAGGTTGAATGCGTGCAGGGGGGAAGCTGAGCCGCAGAGGCGGTGTATCCTGCCTCGCCCCATGACCTCCCTCAGCCAAATCGCCATCTTCCTCGCCGCCGCCGTCGTCGCGGTGTCCCTCTTCCGCTGGGTACGCCTAAGCTCCATCCTGGGCTACGTGGCAGCGGGTCTCGTGATCGGCCCCTGGGGCTTCAAGCTGGTCACGAACGTCGAGGACATCCTGCAGCTGTCGGAATTCGGCATCGTGCTGCTGCTCTTTTTGATTGGCCTCGAGCTTCAGCCCACGCGCCTGTGGGTCATGCGGCGCAATGTGTTTGGGCTGGGCACGGCGCAGGTCCTTTTATGTACGGCACTGCTCACCGCTGTCGCCTGCCTGGTGGGCCTCGATACACCTACTGCCGTGATCGTCGGATTCGGCCTGTCGCTGTCCTCGACGCCGCTCGTGCTGCAAGTGCTGGCGGAACGCGGCGAGCTCAAATCCCTGGCCGGCCGCGCCGCCTTCGGCATTCTCCTCTTCCAGGACCTGGCGGTGCTGCCCATGCTGGCCGTGCTGCCCATGCTCGCGCCCCACACCCAATCCACCGCCGGCCATGGGCCGTGGTGGCTGCCGCTGCTCAAACTCGTTGCGGTGATCGCCATCGTCGTGATCGGCGGCCGTTTGATCCTGCGCCCAGTGCTGCGTTTTGTGGCACGCATCCGTGTCACGGAGGTCTTTACCGCCGCGGCATTGCTCACCGTCATCGGCACCGCGCTGCTGGTGCGCGAGGCGGGTCTTTCCATGGCATTGGGCGCCTTCCTCGCCGGCGTGCTGCTGGCCGACAGCGAGTTCCGCCACGAGCTCGAGGCCGACCTGGAGCCTTTCAAAGGACTGCTGCTCGGCCTTTTCTTCATGGCCGTGGGCATGTCGGCCAATCTCGGCCTGCTCACCGCTGAGCCGCTGACCCTGGCGGCCGTCACGGCCGGCTTCATGGCGCTCAAAATCCTGGCGATCAGCCTGCTCGGCCTTCTCACCCGCTGCCGCGAGACGGCCTGGAGGCTCGGGTTCACGCTCGCCACGGGCGGCGAGTTCGCCTTCGTACTGTTCACACTCGCCGCGCACCAGCACCTGCTCGACACCCGTACCCAGGACCTGCTGGTTCTTTCAGTGACGCTGTCGATGATGGCCGGTCCTTTGCTGCTGGCGCTCTATGAGAGCGTCTCGCGGCGTATCGCGGGCTTAAGGCCGCAAAAAGCCTTCGACACCATCGAAGAGCGCGACAACCGCGTGATCATCGCCGGCTTCGGCCGTGTGGGCCAGATCGTGGGACGCGTGCTGCGCGCCCGCCGCATCGCCTTTACGGCGCTCGACGCCAACCAGACCCATGTCGATTTCATCCGCCGCTTCGGCAACAAGATCTACTACGGCGACGCCTCGCGCCTCGACCTGCTGCGCGCCGCCGGCGCCGAGAGCGCGGAGATCTTCGTGCTGGCCATCGACGATGTGGACGCTTCGCTGCGCACCGCGGAGCTGGTGCGCAGCTACTTCCCGCACTTGAAGATCCTGGCCCGGGCGCGCAACCGCCAGCATGCCTTCGCGCTCAAGGAGCTGGGGCTCGCCTACATCATGCGCGAAACCTATCTTTCCAGCCTGGACATGGCGGCCATGACACTCGAATCGCTGGGCGAGGATGCGGCCATCGCGCGCGCGGCGGTCAAACGCTTCCGCCAGCACGATGAAGCCACCCTCGAAATCCAGTACGGGATCAAGGAAGACGAGGCCAAGTTGATCGCCAACGCCCGCGAGGCGGCGCAGCAGCTCGAGAAGCTGTTCGAGGCGGACGTTCCGCAATCCGACACCACGCGCGAATCGCGCTATGGATGAGGCCCGGCAGATCCGGGAATTCTGGTTCGGGCGCCTGCCGTTATCCGCCGATGAGCTGCAACGGCGCATGCAATGGTGGTTCGGCGGCGCGGACTCCCCCGAGGAGCAGCGGCAACGCGATGCGCAGATCCGCATCCGTTTCGGCCCCCTGCTCGAGCGGGCCGCGCGCGGCGAGCTCGAACCTTGGGCGGGCGGGCCGCGCCGCTCCTTGAGTCTGATCCTGCTGCTGGATCAGTTCCCGCGCAACCTGTACCGTGGCACCGCGCGCGCCTTCGCCCACGACGAGCAGGCGCTGAATCTGGCGCTCTTGGGCTTGCAATCCGGCGCCGATGCCCCGCTCGGTCCGCTCGAGCGGATGTTCTTCTACATGCCGTTGCAGCATGCCGAATCGGCTGAAGTGCAGGATGAGTCCGTGGCGGCGTATCGCCGACTGCTCGCCGAGGCGCCGCAGGCGCTGCGCCCCACGCTCCAAAGCGCGCTCGAGTATGCCGGGCAGCATCACGACATCGTGCAGCGCTTCGGCCGTTTCCCGCACCGCAATCGCGTGCTCGGACGCGCCAGCACCCCCGAGGAGCTCGCCTGGCTCAGGGAAAGTCCGGATCGCTTCGGACAATAGCCGTCAAAGGCTGGCGCGCGGGTCGAACTTGAGCTCCTGACTCATCTGCTCGTAGAGCTTCCTGGCTGCCGGGGTATCCGCGGGCGGCGTGACGATTTTGAGTTGCACGGTCTCATCCCCGGGCGGCTCGCCCGGCAGGCCGCGGCCACGCAGGCGCAGTTTCTGGCCGGATTGGGAGCCTGCAGGAATGCGCATCTCCACCGGACCACCGAGCGTAGGCACCGTCACCGTGGCGCCGAGCGCGGCCTCCCAGGGCGCGATCGGTAAAATCAGCGTCACATCCTTACCGTCCAGCTGGTAGAGCCGATGCGGCCGGATGTGCATCTCGAGATACAGATCGCCGGCGCGTCCCCCGCCGGATGAAGGCTCGCCCTTTCCCGGGAGGCGCAACCGCTGCCCCGAGGTCACACCGCGCGGAATGGTGACCTTGACCGCCGGATGGCCTTGCAGCTCGAAGGTACGCGAGCCACCCTGGAAAGCCTCCTCCAGATCGAGATCCACCCGAGCCTGGCTGTCCCGGCCCTGGCGCGGCCGGCGCGTCCGCGCGCCGCCGAAGGGGTCCGCGCCCATCCCGCCTCCGCCCCCGAAGAGCGATGAGAAAAAGTCGCTGAAACCGCCCTCGAACTCCTGCTCCTCCCCGCCGCCCCCACGCCCACCGCGAGACTCGAAGCCGCTGGCCCAGTCCGGCGGCGGGCGAAACTGCTGGCCCTGCTGCCAGTTGCTGCCGAGCTGATCGTAGGCGGCGCGTTTCTCCGGGTCCTTCAATACCTCGTAGGCCTCCTGCACCTCCTTGAATTTCGCTTCGGCGTCCTTCTCCTTGCTCACATCGGGGTGGTATTTTCGCGCCAGGCGGCGGTACACCTTCTTGATCTCATCCGCCGAGGCAGCACGGGCAATGCCCAGTGTCTTGTAGTAGTCCTTGTATTCCATATAGCGAAACAACTCACAGAAAAATCTTGAACGCCATCACGTTACGCCGCCCGCGGCACCGCGGCAATGTGTAAAGATTGGGTCGCCTTAAGTTGCAGCGCAAGGACATGACCCGCAACCGTTTCACCGAGCTCGTGGAGGCCGCCGCCGTGGTCGTGCGCACGCGCGACTTCAGCCTGCGCCTGGAACAAGGCGCCGACGACGATGTGGGGCGCCTGATCGACTCTTTCAACAAGCTGCTCTCCGTCATCGAGGAGCGCGACCGGCAGCTGCAGACACACCGCGCCCAGCTCGAACAGAAGGTGGCGGCGCGCACCCTGGAGCTGGCGACCGCGCTCGAGGACTCGCAGGCCGCGGCACGCGCCAAGAGCGACTTTCTCGCCAACATGAGCCACGAGATTCGCACGCCCATGAACGGCGTCATCGGCATGCTCGACCTGCTGCACGAGGAGCGGCTGGATGCCGGTCCCCGCAGCATGCTGGAGACGGCCCGCAACTCCGCCGAGTCGCTGCTCACCGTCATCAACGACATTCTCGATTTCTCCAAGATCGATGCCGGCAAGCTGACCCTGGAGAGCATCGAGGTGGAGCTGTCGCCGCTGATCGAGGAGGTGATGACGCTGTTTGCACGACAGGCGCACACCAAGGGGGTCGAGGCCGCCTGCGTCATTCACAAGGATGTGCCCGCCGTGGTGCGCAGCGATCCAACGCGACTGCGGCAGATCCTCACCAACCTCATCGGCAATGCCGTCAAGTTTACCGAAGCCGGCGAAGTGTTCGTCGGCATCCGCACCCGCGAGGACCTGCCCACCCCAGACGGCAAGCTGCGCGTGCAGATCGTGGTACGGGATACCGGCGTTGGCATGACGCCCGAGGCCAAATCGCGACTTTTCGAAGCCTTCACCCAGGCCGACAACTCCACCACGCGAAAGTACGGCGGCACCGGCTTGGGGCTAGCCATCACCAAGCAGCTCATCGGCGCGATGGACGGCTCCATCCGCGTCGGCAGCGAGCCCGGCAAGGGCTCCACCTTCAGCGTCATGCTGCCCTTCGAGGTGGTCTCGCAACACGGCACGCTGCCGCGCCCGGATCTGCGCGGCGTCAGGGCGCTGATCGTGGACGACAGCACCACCAACCGCTGCGTGCTCGAGCACTATCTGTCCGTCACCGGCCTGCAGCACGAGAGCGCCGCCTCGGCCGAGGGCGCGCTCGAGGCGGCTCGGGCCGCGGCCGATAGCGGCGCCCCGTTCGATCTGGTGGTGCTCGACTATCAGATGCCGCAGATGGACGGGCTCAAGCTTCTCACCGCGTTGCGCGCCGATCCAAGGCTCGCCGCTCTCAAATGCGTGGTCTTGAGCTCGCTCGGCGACCGCGTTCCCGAAGCCTCCGGCCTCAATGTCGACGCCTGGCTCGCCAAGCCCGTGCGCCAGCAGCAATTGCAGAACGCGCTGGAGACGGTGATGGGCCGCAGGCCACCGGCGCAAGCCGTCCCGGCGCCGCTGCCCGAGAAAGAACAGACTTTCTTCGGTGCGCGCGTGCTGCTGGTGGAGGACAACCGTGTCAACCAGGAAGTGGCGCGGCGTATGCTCGAGACCTTTGGCATCCGTCCGCAGCTTGCGGTCAACGGCGCCGAGGGCGTCGCCATGATCCGCGAGGGCGGCCTCGACCTGGTGTTGATGGACTGCCAGATGCCCGTGATGGACGGCTACGAAGCCACCGCCGCCGTGCGCGGCGAAGAGAACGCATCTGGCCGGCCACGCCTGACCATCGTCGCGATGACCGCCAACGCCATGCAGGGCGACCGCGAGAAATGCCTCGCCGCCGGCATGGACGACTACATTGCCAAGCCCATCAAACGCAATGCGCTGGGCGCGGCACTTTCGCGCTGGCTCAAATCCGGGGACGGTATAGCCGCGCCGCAGACCCCGCGCGCGGGGGTGACGCGAGGCAAGGACACCCGGCTCGATTTGCAGGTGCTCGACCAGTTGCGTGCGCTCTTCGAGGAGCAGATCGACGATGTGCTCGAGACCTATCTTGTCGATACGCCGCTGCAGCTCGCGGCCATCGCCGTGGCCATCGAGCATGGCGATTACGTCACGCTGGGGCGCGCCGCGCACAGCCTCAAATCCAGCAGCCGCTCGGTGGGGACACTCAAGCTCGGCAACTTCGCCGAGGAGCTCGAGGCGCTCGCTAAATCCTCCGGCCCGCCGCAGGACGCGCGGGAGCTCCTCGGGAAGATGCGCGCCGCCTTCGCGGTAGTGGAGCCCAAGCTGCGCGCTGCCATGATGACTGCGGCGTAGAAAACTGTCCGGTTCCGCGCACACGCGGGCATACCGGTTGCTCCGCCACTCCGTGATCCGAAAATCCCTGAGAATCGCGCAAGTCGCACCCCTTTATGAAAGCGTGCCCCCGGTGCTCTATGGCGGCACCGAACGAGTGGTGTCCTACCTGACCGAGGAGCTTGTGGCGCAGGGCCATCAGGTCACGTTGTTCGCCAGCGGCGATTCCCATACCGCGGCGGAGCACGTCTCGGTGTGCGAGCGCGCGCTGCGCCTGGATCCGCGCAATCCCGAGCCGGTCTCCTTTCACGTACGGCAGCTGGAGGAGGTTTTCAGGCGCGCGGGAAATTTTGACGTCATCCACTTTCACGTGGATGCCATGCACCTACCGCTCACCCGCCTGCACTCGGTCCCCGCGCTCACCACGCTGCACGGCCGCCTCGATCTGCCGGGTCTCGATGCTCTCTACCGGGAATTCAGCGAGCATCCCCTGGTCTCCATCTCCAATGCGCAGCGCCTGGCGCTGCCACACGCCCACTGGGTCGGTACCGTATATCATGGCCTGCCCCTCGCGCTGCATGCGCCCGGCCCGGGCACCGGCGGATATCTCGCCTTTCTCGGCCGCGTCTCTCCGGAGAAGCGCGTCGATCGCGCCATCGCCATCGCCCGGCGCACCGGCATTCCGCTCAAGATCGCGGCCAAGGTCGACCGGGTGGACCGCGATTATTTCGCTGCGAGGATCGAGCCGGCCATCGATGGCACACTGATTGAATACATTGGTGAGATCGGCGAGCGCGACAAGACGACATTTCTCGGTGAGGCTTTGGCCCTGCTCTTTCCCATCGACTGGCCCGAGCCCTTCGGCCTCTCGATGATCGAGTCCATGGCCTGTGGGACGCCGGTGATCGCCTTTCGCTGCGGCTCGGTACCGGAAGTGATCGATGAAGGAGTGACGGGCTATGTGGTGGACGATCTTACGGCCGCGGTTGAGCGGATCGAACGTGTGCGCGAGCTCGACCGCGGCGCCTGCCGCGCCGCTTTTGAGAAGCGCTTCAGTGCCGCGCGCATGGCGCGCGACTATTGTGCCGTGTATGAGCTGCTCGGAGAGATGCGGTGGTCGCTGAGGGCTTGAGCGAGGCCGCTCAGAAATACTACATCCTCGCTCCCGAGATCCCGGTTCCCGAGCGCACCTTCGTCCTGAAACAGGACGAGACCTGCGGGCTGTTCAATCTTTTTGGGGATATCGATGCCACGGCTCGACCCGAGGAAGGGCTGTACCACGAGGGCACGCGCTACCTGTCGAAGCTGTCGCTGTCGCTGGCCGGCGGACGACCGCTGCTGCTGTCCTCGGCCGCACGGCGCGACAACCTGCTCCTGTCCGCCGACCTGACCAACCCCGATCTGTATTGCGACGGACAAGTGGTGCTGCCCCGCGGCAGCCTGCACATCTATCGCACCGCGTTGCTGTGGCAAGGGGTGTGCTATGGGCGCATCCATGTGCGCAACTTCACACGCGAGCCGGTGGAGGTGCTGCTGGGGCTTGGTTTCGGCGCCGACTACGTGGATATTTTCGAGGTACGGGGCCAGCAGCGCGCGAGGCGCGGACGAGCGCTCGAAACGCGCACCGGGCCGGGATTCGCGGAACTCGCCTACGAGGGACTGGATCGGGTGCTGCGCCGCACGCGCATCGAGTGCGATCCGCCGCCGCGACGCATCGGCACCGCTGAAATGCAGTTCGCGTTGACCCTGGAAGGCCACGCCGAGCAGGTCATCGCGCTGACGGTGGCTTGCGAAAGCGGTGAGGTGTCCCCGGTGCGGGCGACGTCCTGCGAGGCGGCACTGGCGCAGGCCGAGCGCTCGCAAAAATCCGGCGAGCGATTTCTGTGCACGGTCGGCTCCTCCCACGCCCAGCTGAACGCCTGGCTCGAGCGCTCCTCGGCCGATCTCAATATGCTGCTGACGCACACGCCGCAGGGGCTGTACCCTTATGCGGGCGTGCCCTGGTTCGACACCACCTTCGGCCGCGACGGCATCATCACCGCGCTTGAATGCCTGTGGCTTGCGCCACAAGTGGCGCGCGGCGTACTGCGGTTTTTGGCCGCGACACAGGCGCAGGAAGCGGATGCGGAACGCGATGCGGAGCCGGGGAAAATTCTGCATGAGGCGCGGCGCGGGGAGATGGCGGCGCTCAAGGAAATCCCCTTCGGGCGCTACTACGGCAGCGTCGACGCAACGCCGCTGTTTGTGATGCTGGCGGGGGCGTACTGGCGCCGCAGCGGCGATCTCGCACTGATCGAATCGCTCTGGCCGCATCTGCTCGCGGCGCTCACCTGGATGGAGCGCTATGGCGATGCCGATCGCGACGGGTTCATCGAGTACTACCGCCGCTCGCCGAATGGGCTGGTACAGCAGGGCTGGAAGGATTCCTACGATTCGGTATTCCATGCCGACGGCCGTCTCGCCGAAGGGCCGATTGCGTTGTGCGAGGTGCAGGGATACGTCTACGGCGCGCGCATCGATGCTGCGGAGCTGGCGGAAAGCTTAGGGTATGCGGACATCGCCCGGCAGCTGCGCGAGGCCGCGCGGGAGCTGCGCGAACGCTTCCAGAAGCGTTTCTGGTGCGAGGAGATCGGCATGTACGCACTCGCGCTCGATGGGGACAAGCGGCCCTGCCGCGTGCGCACCTCCAACGCCGGCCATTGTGTCTACACCGGCATCGCGGCTCGGGAGCATGCGCAGGCGATCGTGAAAAACCTTGGAGAGGATATCTGCTTTTCCGGCTGGGGCGTGCGCACCCTCGCCGATACCGAGTCGCGCTACAACCCGATGGCGTATCACAATGGCTCGATCTGGCCGCATGACAATGCATTGATCGCGGCCGGGGTGGGGACGTTGCCGGACAAGGAGCTCGCATTGCGGATCTTCAACGCGCAGCTCGAGGCATCCACCTATTTCGATGCGGGGCGGCTGCCGGAGCTTTTCTGCGGGTTCAGGCGGCGGGAAGGCAAGCCGCCGACCAGCTATCCGGTGGCCTGCTCTCCCCAGGCCTGGGCGGCGGGGGCGGTGTTCATGATGCTCGAGGCCTGTCTGGGACTATCAATCGACGCGCAGGGCCTACGGGTGACGTTCCGGCATCCGCGCCTACCGGCGGGCGTGGATACGCTGACCATCCGCGATCTCAAGGTCGCAACGGGCAGCGTGGATTTGACGCTGCGGCGCTACCCGGGAACGGTGGGGGTCGACGTGGAGCGGCGCGAGGGGCGGGTGGAGGTGGCGGTGTTAAGTTGAGACCAGCGGGCTTGACCTGCGCATGCCTATGCGCGACCCTGCGTATATGCCTGAGCAGCGGATGAAAATCGTCGGCCGACGCAAGCCCTACTCCCGCGGACTGGCGGGCTTACAGGGATTTTTCGAGCTGTGTGCGCGCCTGCGCGGCGATCGTCCATTCCTCCCCCGCGGCGTTTACCGGTTCAAGACTCATGAAGAAGCCGACGAATGGACCCTGAGAATGCTGACGCGGCCGAAAGCCGACCACCCACTCTAGCGGACTTGCTGCTTCTGTGCCGCAGCCTGAACGAACAGGGGGCACGATATATGGTGGTGGGAGGTTTTGCAGTCAACAGACCTATCGAAGCAAGGACGAAATCGATCGATTGTATTTGCAGAGGCTGCTGGCGGAGAAAGGTAAGGCAGGGAAATCATGAGCGACACTGTTAAACGCCGCCGCCTCCGCGATGAGATCGGCAGCGCCCCCGCCTTCCTGTCCGACGGCAGCCGGCTGACCGGCGATCTGGAGACCGAAGGCTCGCTGGTGCTGTGCGGCACCATTCGCGGCGACGGCCGCATCGGCGGCGCGCTGCAGATGTCCTCGGATGCCTCCTGGGAGGGTGAGATCCACGCCCAGCACGGCATCATCGCCGGGCGCATCAAGGGCAAGCTCGTGATCGCCGAGAAGCTCGAGATCGGGGCGACGGCGGTGCTGCATGCCGACGTCTCGGCACGCAGCATTGCGATCGCCAAGGGGGCGGTGATCCAGGGCGAGGTGGTGGTGACCAGCGGTGAGGCGGTGCTGCAGTTTGAGGAGAAACGCAAGGGGTGAGGCGCCCGGATGGGGAACGGTGCTCAGCGCAGCCGGATCTCCACGCGGTTGTTGATCGCGGCCGCATGGTTCCATTCACCGGCAGTAAGGCCCGCGGACACTTCAGGATACGGCGTGGCGGTCACGCCCGGATCGCCGGCCGCCACCCGAGCGCTTGCGGTACCCTTGGTGCCACCGCGCAGCTCTCCGCGCAGGTTCGCGAAATCCAATGGCTCGCGCTGCGCGGCCTCCGCGTCCGGATTGCTGACGGAATCGCAGCGGGCATAGGGCAGCTCATCAGGAGCCAGCGAATAGCCGTCGCTGGCATTGCCCACCAGGCAGAAGCGGCCGACGAAGGTGCGGATATCGACGTTGCCGTGAAATCGTTGTGCGATCAGGCGATGAAACAGCTGACGGACTCCATCGAGCCTTGCCCCTTCCAGGGGGCTTTCACCATAGGGGACCTGCATGACAATGAGCTTTGGCCCACTCTGCGGCTTGTCATGAGCAACCGTAACGGCAGAAGCCTCCAGAGTCTGCGCTTCCTCGCGTGCCGGTTGGGCGGCCGATGGCATGAAATCCCTGTAAGCCTGCAACACCGAGAGCCGCGCCTCGGTTATCTGCTGCAAGCGGGCCGCGTGCCACCATAGGGAGGTGCTGGCCACTGCGACCACCAGTGCGACAGTCGCGACCACCCAAGCCCAGGGTGTCTGCACCGGCGGCGGGGTCTCGGTCGCCGCAGTGGTGGCAAACAGCGGAGTTTCGCGCAGCGCCGCATGGAAATCCGCCGTGATGCGATCGGACTGGGTTTCGATACTGGTGATGAGGGCCCGCCGCAGCTCATCGAACTGCTCGCGCAGAGCGGTCTCGGTGATGGACTGAATAGCGGGGGCGGCGCGCTCGGCCACCACTGCGGCCTCGGCCAGCGCATCAAGCGTCACGGGCCGGATATCAGTGGAGTCGCGAGCGCGACGATCGGGGAGCAGGTGCAGGTCGTACAGCACTTTCGACACATCGGCCTGCTTGATCTGCTTCGGCATGACGCCCACCGCCCCCAGGGCGCGCGCCTGGCCGACGTACAGCTCGCCTTCCTGGGAGGTGTACATCATGATGGGAATGGTGGCGGTGATGGGGTTGTTCTTGATGAGCTTGACGGCTGAAAGGCCGTCCATACCGCCCATCTGATGGTCCATGAAGATCACGTCGGGGCGGTGGTCCCCCAGGTACTCGATGGCCTCCTCGGCGCTCTCGGCCGTTTCGACCTCGATGGCGTGCTGTACGAGGATGCGGGACAGGAATAGACGCGCCGATTTGGAATCGTCGACGATCAACGCGCGCTTGGCGCCCATGCCTGCTCCCTGAGTCAGGAAATCGGTCTGGGGGCGAGTGTAGCGCAGACGCGGGCAAGGTCTAGCTGGCGTACGTCACGGTTGGCGTGTCGGCGGGTGGCGACGACTAATCCCGGATGCCCGTCCCCCGGTTGAGCAGCGTCAGCGCCAGCGCGAACAGCGCCAGCGCCGCGATGGCCATGATGGCGAACGCAAAGCCGACGTTCACGTCCGATACGCCCAGAAACCCATAACGGAACGCGTTGACCATGTAGAGAATGGGGTTCACCAGCGAGAGCTGCTGCGCCCAGTGCGGCAGCAGCGATACGGAATAAAACACCCCGCCGAAATAAGTGAGCGGCGTCAGCACGAAGGCCGGGATCCAGTTCACCTGGTCGAAGTTCTTGGCGAACACGGCATTGATGAAGCCCCCTAAGGCGAACACCACCGCAGTCAGCAGCACCGCGCCCACGATGATCAGGATATGGTGCACGTGCAGGTGCGTGAAGAGCAGCGCCACCACCGTCACCACCAGCCCGACCATCAGGCCCCGCAGCAATCCCCCCGACACATAACCCGCGATAATGATCCAGTTGGGCAGCGGGGACACCAGCAGCTCCTCCACATGCTTGCCGAACTTGGCGCCGAAAAACGACGACACCACGTTCGCATAGGAATTGGTGATCACCGACATCATGATCAGGCCCGGCGCGATGTACTGCATGTAGTCGAAGCCGCCCATGGCGCCCACGCGCCGGCCGATCAGGCTGCCGAAGATGATGAAGTACAGCGCCGCCGTGACCGCCGACGGCACCAGCGTCTGCCCCCAGATCCGCACGATCCGTCCATACTCGCGGATGACGATGGTCTTGTAGCCCGTGCAGCGGATGGCGCCGAGATTCAGGGGCGGTGCGGCGGCGTTCACTTGGGCGCTCCGCGCGCTTCCACCAGGCGCATGAAAATCTCTTCCAGCCGGTTCACCTTGTTGCGCATGCTGAGCACGTCGATCCCCAGCGCCGAGAGGCGCGAGAACGCCTCGTTGAGGCTCTGCTCCTTGGTGAGATCGAGTTCCAGCGTATGGTCGTCCATGAGCCGCGCCACATAGCCCGGTATCTGCGGCGCCACCGCGAGCGAGTCGCGCAGGTTCAGGACAAAAGTCTCGGTGTGCAGCCGGCGCAGCAGGCTCGACATGCGGTCGCGCTCGGCGATCTGCCCGCCATCGATGATGGCGATATCGCGGCACAGCGTCTCCGCCTCCTCGAGATAGTGCGTGGTGAGGATGATGGTGGTGCCGCGCGCGTTGATCTCGCGCAGGAAATCCCACATGGAACGGCGGATCTCGATATCCACGCCGGCCGTGGGCTCATCGAGGATCAGGAGCCGGGGCTCGTGCATCAGCGCCCGCGCGATCATCAGCCGGCGCTTCATGCCGCCCGACAGGCTGCGCGAGATCGCATGACGCTTGTCCCAGAGCTGCAGCTGCTTGAGATACTGCTCCGCGCGCTGCCGCGCAAGTCCGCGCTCGATACCGTAGAAGCCCGCCTGGTTGACGACAATGGTCTGCGGCGACTCGAACATGTTGAAATTGATTTCCTGCGGCACGATGCCGATACAGGCCTTGGCGGCTTCCAGCTGCCGATCGATATCGTAGCCGAAGACGCTGACCGAGCCTGCGGTCTTGTTCACCAGCGAGGTGATCACGCCGATCAGCGTGGTCTTGCCCGCGCCGTTGGGACCCAGGAGCGCGAAGAAGTCGCCCTGCTCCACCTCGAGGTCCACGCCGCGAAGGGCCTGCACTCCGTTCTTGTAGGTTTTGACCAGTCCGCGGACCGACAGGGCATTCATAGGGCGCGCAAGGGTAGCACACCGCTTCAGCTCGCGAGCTTCACGTCCTCGCTTGAGAAAAGCTCGCCGTTCTGGAACACGCCATCGCTGCGCATATGCGCCGCATCATGGAAGGCCCAGCCATCGCGACCGCGGGCCTTCGCCTCGTACAGCGCCCGGTCGGCCAGCTGCACGGCCATGTCATAGGAGAATTCCGCGCTGGGCGAAAGCGTCGAGGCGCCCACGCTCACCGTCACATGCGATCGGGTGGTCGAGCCGGCGTGGGGGATGCCCATCTCCGCCACGGCTTCGCGCAAGGCGCATGCCACGTTCTCGGCATGCGAGCGGTCCGCGCCGAAGAGCACCGCCACCAGCTCCTCGCCGCCGTAGCGAGCCACCAGGTCGAGCGGCCGCCTTCGCGCTACCCGCCGTATGGCCGTGGCCACATCGCGCAGGCATTGGTCGCCGGCCTGGTGTCCGTAGCGGTCGTTGAAGGCCTTGAAGTGATCGATGTCCGCGAGCACCACGCTCACCGGCAACCGGTCGCGCGCGGCCTGCTGCCACAGCTGGCGCACCTGGCCCTCGAGCGCGGCGCGGTTCAAGAGGCCCGTGAGCCCATCGTGCATCGCCACTTCAGTGAGCCGCTTGCGCTCGATGAAGGCCACGCGGTTGGCATGCTCGAGCGCGATATAGCCGGCCGCGCCGATCAGCGTCACGGACGCCAGCACCAGCGCCTGATACAGCGCGAGCTCAGGCGCGATGTCATCGATGGCAACGACCGTGGCATAGCCGAAAGCCAGCACCGCGCCCAGCGCCAGCATCAGGCCCTTGCGCAGCCGCCGCCGTCCGGTCTCATGCGGCGAGGCTCGGAACTCGCGCTCCAGGGGCTCGGGAAAACGCAAGTGCAGCTTACCCCGACGCCGCGGCCGTGGCGAGACGGCACTGGCAACACCCTGTTCTAAAATTCCACTCAATGTCCGGTCTCCCTGAGTTGCACTGACGGGCGCTTAAGCTTTGTACCTGCCGCGCACCGGAGTTTGAAACGCCGCGACGCGCGTGCGCCAGACTTCGAATGCGTCCCATCCCGGTCCCGAGGCGGTACTCAAGTCGCCGCGCTTCATTCCCACCGTGTCACTCGTGCTTCCATCATCCTTCACTTCCTGCGCACGCGGTTCTTCCGTCGAGGCTTTGAGGAGTGTTTGCATGATGTCCTGCCTGAGTTGTTCTCGCGCCGGACTCCTTCTGCGCTGGGGCCATATTCTAACCCCTGGAATCCGAAATGTAATGGATTTTGCGTGCGCGATATGTCAACCGCGCGACAAGCGCACCTGTTGCTTTTCCACAGCTGTATTGGCTACTGCGCGAAGTAGCGCGCGAGGTAAGTGTCGAAGCTGTCGCGGTCGGCAGCCTCGATCGCTGTTTGTTTTTCAAGCGATGTCGCCGCTTCGGCTGCAAGCTCTTTGAGACGGGCTTCGTTCGGCGTATAAAGGTCGAGAAAATAATCCTTGTGTAATCTTGACATACGCAAGGCAAGCTCGAAAAAGGATTCATTTGTTTCAGAAAGCTCGCGAGTCAGGCGCGCCGAAGGCGTCAGAGCGCCATCGTCGACTTTGGCTGCCTGGGCCTGCAACGAGTGGCTGTAGGGCCGGGCGGGATCGCCCCGGTCCAGCACCTCACACAGGCCGGTCATCTCGTCCAGCAGCTCATGCGCCCAGTCCCGCATCGACACGGACTCACCGTCGCGCCACAGCACCAGCTGCGGGTCGCGGCCACGCCGCGCCACCGTCAGGTGGTTGCGGTCGAGGGCCGCCTGCTCACTGATACCGATCGGCGGACTGTCTTTAAGAAGGCACAAGGCCAGAAAAGCCTCCAGAAACCGCATCTTATGCTGGTTGACACCCACCGGATCGAAAGCGCTGACATCGAGCGCGCGCACCTCCACATACTCCACCCCGGCGCGCGTCAGCGCCCGGGTAGGCTTTTCCCCGGAGCGCGCCACGCGCTTGGGGCGGATGTAACTGTAATATTCGTTCTCGATTTGCAGGATATTGGCGTTCAGCTGTCGGTACTGCTCACCGTCTGGGCCGTTCACCTTGACGCCCAGCGCCTCATATGGCGGGTGCGGCGTGTTGATGGCCCGGGTGAGGTCGCGCACGTACTCTTCCAGGCTGTTCACCGAGACCTCGACCCCGGCCTGGTTGCGATTACGGTAGCCGATGTCGCTCATGCGCAGACTGGTGGCGTAAGGCTCGTCCACCTCGCCCCCGCACACCACCGGGGAAACGCCGAACAGGTACAGCACGATCCAGCCGTGGCGTCGGTAATTGCGCAGCAGGTCGAAATAGCTGGCGGAGATGAAGCGCTGCCCCTGCTCGCGGGACTGGCGCAGAGCGGCGTGCAGCTCCCAGAACCGCTCCGGAAAAGAGTAATTGAAGTGCACGCCGGAGATGGCCTGCATCTTCCTGCCGTAACGGATGCCGAGCCCGTTACGGTACACATTCTTCATTTTCGCCACATTCGAGCGGCCGTACTGAGCGAGCGGAATGTCCTCGTCCCGCGCGATGTTGCAGGGCATGCTGGTGGCCCAGAGCAGCTCATCGCCCAGATGGCGGTAAACGAACTGGTGCAGGTCGAGCAGGTACTGCAGCAGCTCCCAGCTGGTCGTGAAGGTGGGGGTGACCAGCTCGATCAGCGCCTCGGAGTAATCGGTGGTGATGTGCTCGTGAGTCAGCGCCGAGCCCAGCGCCCGGGGGTGCGGGGTCTGGGCCAGGGCGCCGTCAGGGGTGACGCGCAGAGACTCCTTCTCCACGCCCTTGCGGCCGCCCTGCAGGAGCTCGGGCTGGCCGCTGTTGACCAGCGCGCCTAAGCGCTTCTCGAAGTAACGGTCGATCATGGGGGCGGGAAGTCTAGCGGACTTTCGCCGGGAAGACGGGAGTGGCATCCTTGAGATCCGCGCCGGGGGGTCTGGGAGAAGCCTTTATGCTGGTCGGTTCCAACGTCAAGCGGGTCGCCATCCTCGGCGGGCTGCGGATCCCCTTCGCGCGCGCGCATGGCGCCTATGCCCAGGTCGGCAACCAGGAGATGCTCACCGCCACTTTCAGAGGCCTGGTCGAGCGCTACAAGCTGCAGGGCGAGCGGCTGGGCGATGCCATCGCTGGGGCGGTGATCAAGCATTCCAAGGATTACAGCCTGGTGCGCGAGAGTGTGCTGGGCTGCGGCTTGGATCCGCAGACCCCGGGGCTCGATGTGCAGCGCGCCTGCGGCACCAGCCTCGAGGCGGCGATCCTGGTGGGCAACAAGATCGCCCTGGGGCAGATCGATTCGGGCCTCGCCGGAGGCGTCGACACCATCAGCGACCCGCCCATCGTCTACCCCAAGTCCTATCAGCAGCTGCTGCTGCGCAGTTTCCGCGGCAGAAGCCTCGGGCAGCGCGTAGCGCCCTGGCTGGGCCTACGGCTTAAAGATTTCAAGCCCGTCATGCCCGGCGTACTTGAGCCACGCACCGGTCTCTCCATGGGACAGAGCACCGAGATCATGGCCATGCAATGGCAGATCTCCCGCGAGTCGCAGGACAGTCTAGCGCTCGAAAGCCATCTCAAGGCCGCCGCCGCCTGGCGCGAAGGGTTCTACAGCGACCTGGTGGTGGACTACCTCGGCCTCAAGACGGACAACAACATCCGCCCCGACACCTCGCTCGAGAGGCTCGCCAAGCTGCGCCCCACTTTCGATACCCGCGGGACGGGCACCCTGACGGCCGGCAACAGCACGCCGTTGACCGATGGCGCGGCCGCCGTGCTGCTGGCCTCCGAGCAATGGGCCGCGCAGCGCAATCTCAAACCGCTGGCCTACCTCACTTATGGCAAGACCTGGGCGGTGGACTATGTAAGCGGCAAAGAGGGGCTGCTCATGGCACCGGCGCATGCCGTGCCCGCCATGCTCAAGGACGCGGGGCTCACCCTGCAGGACTTCGACTACTACGAGATTCACGAGGCCTTCGCCGCCCAGGTGCTGTGCACACTCAAGGCCTGGGAGTCGGCGGACTACTGCCGCAATGTGCTGGGGCTGCCCGGACCCTTAGGCAGCATCGACCGCGCCAAGCTCAATGTGAAGGGCGGCAGCGTCGCCATCGGCCATCCCTTCGCCGCCACCGGTGCGCGCATCGTCGCCGCAATGGCCAAGCTGCTCGCCAACGACCCCAAGGCCCGGCGCGGGCTGATCTCCGTGTGCACCGCGGGCGGAATGGGAGTGACCGCCATCGTCGAGCGCTAGCGCAGGCAATGGAAAATGACGTCCCCGAAGAAACTGTCGCGATGCGCTCGGATTTGCGCCTCGTGCTCGGGGCTTTGCCGCTTTTTTCTGGGCTCGATGAGGACATCCTCCGAACCCTAGCCACCGAGGTCGAGTGGCTGTCGCTGCCGGGCGGAGCCCTGCTGTTCGCCACGGGCGAGCCCTCCGACGCCCTGTACATTGTCCTGAGCGGCTGCCTCGCCGTGTTCGCGGCGGCGGACCGCAAACAATCCCTGGGCCGGGTACTGGCCGGCGACACGGTCGGCGAGATGGGCTTGATTTCCGGACGGCCGCGCTCAGGCACCGTCGTCGCGCTACGCGACAGCGAGCTCGCGCGGCTCTCTCGTGAAGCCTTCGACCGGGTGTTCCGCGGCCATCCCGAGGCCATGCTGCGCATCGCGCAGCTCACCGTCGACCGGCTGGAATCGGCGCAGGCGCACGGTGTCAAACGCTCGCGCGGCGCGCGCACCTTCACCATCGTGCCACAGAGCATCGATCTCGATGTCGGCGGCTTTGCCAGCCAGTTCGTCAAGGCGCTGGCGCGCTCCGGCCGCGCCGAGCTGGTGTGGAGCGTGCGCGGCGCCACCCACACCAGCCATTGGTTTCACCGCATCGAGAGCGCCAACGATTTCGTGGTCTACGTCGCCGACCCCACGGCCACCTCCTGGAGCAGCCTGTGCGTGCGTCAGGCCGATGCGCTCATGCTGCTGGCCCGCGCCGATGCGCAGCCTGCCCCCTGGCCCGCTCTTGCCGGTCTGCGCGATGCCGGCACTTCCGCGCAGCGGGCGGAGCTGGTACTGCTGCACGACGATGAGACCATCACGCCCGGGGAAGCGGCGCGCTGGCTGGATGCCATGCCCGGCCTGCTGCCGGGCAACGGCGCCACGGCCACCATCCCCCACCATCATGTGAGCACCCGCGAGGATGTGGCCCGCGTGGCGCGCCTGCTCACCGGCCATGCCATCGGCATTGTGCTATCGGGCGGCGGCGCGCGCGGCTTTGCGCATATCGGCATCGTCAAGGCGCTGCGCGAGGCCGGCATCAAGCTCGACCTGGTGGGTGGCACCAGCCTCGGCGGCATCATGGGCGCCGCCGTCGCGGCGGGCTGGAGCCTCGAGGAGATGATAGTGCGCTTCCGCCGCTCCTTCGTCGATATCAACCCCATCGGCGATTACACCTTTCCACTGGTGTCGCTGACCTCCGGCAAGCGCGTGAGCCAGCTGCTGCATGCCGGCTTCGGCGATATGGCCATCGAGGATCTGCCGCTGCCCTTTTTTTGCGTCTCCTCCAACCTGACCACCGGCCAGTCGCAGATCCACCGACGCGGTATGCTGTGGCGCTGGCTGCGCGCCTCGGTGTCGATTCCGGGCATCCTGCCTCCGGTCATGAACCATGGCGAGGTGCTGGTGGACGGCGCGACCATGAACAACCTCCCCGTGGATGTGATGCGCGAGCTGGCGCGCGGTCCGGTGATCGGCTGCGACGTCGGGGCCGACCGCGCCTTCGTCGCAGCCGGCGACGATGAGATGGACATGCCGACTCTGTGGCAGATCATGAAATGGCTGCGCCACCGAAAACAGAAACGTCCCAATATCTTCCGCATCCTGCTCCGGGCGGGAATGGTGAACAGCACCGCCACCACCGCGGCGCATCGCGAGAAGACCGACCTCCTGCTGCAGCCCCCGCTCGCGCAGGTGGACATGCTCAACTGGAAGGCCTTCGATCGCGCCATCGATCTCGGCTATCAATACACGGTGCGGCGCCTCGCGGAGCTGCCGCGCGATGCTCCGATCCTGAATAATATTACGCGGGAGGACGCGTGAGCGGTGACGAGCGCGACTGGCGGGTCAAATACCGCGAAGCGCTGATGCGCCTCGAGACCGAGGAGGCGCGGGCCAACCGGCTGGAGAATGTCCTGCGCCTGCTGGCCGGACGCCTATGCCTGGCGGCGCAGGGCCGGGATGAGGCGCTGGACCAGGAGCTGGCGCGGGTCTCGGGCGCGGTGCGCAAGCACTCGGACGCGGAGCGGCTCGAGGAATTGCTCGCACCGTTGTCGCAGGTGATCGCAGCGCTGGATAGCGCAGCCGCAGCGGCCAAAGCCGCACCACCTGCCGCTCGCGAAACCCCCGCGGCACCTGCGGCAATTCCTGCGTCCGCGGCCGCCTCCGCCGTGCCGGCCGCACCCACGGCACCCACCAGCTCCGCGACTGAGAGCGACGCCCGCGATGAGAGCGCACACCGCCTGCAGGAGCGCCTCGAGCAGATGCAGCGCGAGCGCTTCGAGCTTGAGGCCCTGGTGCAGCAGATGACGGCGCGGCTGGATGAGATCGAGAACCATCTCGCCGGCGAGATGAGCGAGCAGAGCCAAGCGCACGAGGACAGCACCCAGCTCGACCTCGCCATCACCGGAGAGCTCGAGCAGTTGCGCCTTGCGGCGCAGCGCGCCGACGATCTCACGCAGCTGCGCCGCGACCTCACCGTGCGGCTCGACCGCATCGCCACCCATGTGCAGGACTTCCGCGCCCGCGAGGAGCTGCGCACCCAGACCTATCGCGAGCGCACCCAGCGCATGCGCACGCGCATCTCGGCCCTGGAGCGCGAGAGCCGCAGCCTGCAGCAGAACCTCAAGGAGGAGCAGCGCCAAGCCATGATCGACGCCCTCACCGGCATCCCCAACCGCGCCGCCTACGACGACCGCATCGAGCAGGAGTTCAAACGCTGGAAGCGCTTCGGTCGGCCCGTCACTCTGCTCGCCTGGGATGTCGACGGCTTCAAATCCATCAACGATGCCTACGGCCACAAGGCCGGCGACAAGGTGCTGCGTATTGTCGGGCAGCACCTGGTGCGCCATGTGCGCGACACCGATTTCGTCGCCCGCTACGGCGGCGATGAGTTCGTCATGCTGCTGGTGGGCTCGTCAGTGGCGCAGGCACAGGCCGTGGCGGAGAAAATCCGCACGGAGATCGCCACGCTCGGCTTTCACTTCCACGAGAAGGCCGTGCAGGTGACGTTGTCCTGCGGCATGACGGCCTTCGCGGGGGAGGACAACGCCGACGACGTGTTCGACCGCGCGGACCGGGCACTCTATGGAGCCAAGAAGCAGGGGAAGAATTGCTGGGTGGTGGAGTAGACCTCGTTATTGCCCATCGAGCCACTGCGCGACACCGCCGTGATGCGAGCACGCGCCCTTGTGATGCTTGCTGTGGGAGACGGTCCCGTCCTTGCACTTTGCGGTGGCGCCGGAGGTAGTGACCGCATCCGTAGCGGACGTCGTTTTTGCAGCCTTTGCCGGCTTTGCGGGCGTCGCAGCGGCAGGTGCGGGTACCGCGGCTGTGGGTGCCGGCTCAGCCGCCGCTGCTGCCGTGGTCGCCGCGGCACCGCTCTTCTGCACTCCGCCGTGATGGCTGCAGGCGCCCCGCCCGCTCTTAGAGGTGGAGCCGTCGGTGCAGGTGACCGTGGCCGCGGTCTCGGCGGATGCGGTTTGCAGGTAGACGGGAATCGCGGCGGCGAATATGAAGCTGTAGAGAGCCGCCGTAACTGCCCGGCGTAAGGTTAGCTTGGACATGGGAAGACCTCCTCTGATTGATCGAGCGGGGCTATCTTACGGCTATTGCTCCCGCTCCGCCCAGCACCCAAGATGATCGCATGAAACGTCACATCCCCCACTCACACGTCGAAGGTCAAGCCTCGCGCCAGGCCCATGCGGACCTGCCCGAGGGCACTTTCGAGCGTGAGATCGGCAAGGAAGGCTTTTTCGGCCCCGCCGCGCATCTCTACCACCGCAATCCACCCACCGGCTGGGTGGCCTTCGAGGGTCCGCTGCAGCCGCACGCCTTTGACCTCACCCGTGTGGCGGCACAAGGCGCGATTCAGCCCTGGGCGACCGCCGAGCTTCTCACCAACGCCTCGGTGCGCATCCGCTTCTGGCGCTCGCCGGCCGGGCGCATGGACCACTTGGTGCGCAATTCCGACGGCGACGATCTGCTCTTCATTCACCAGGGCGCGGGCGAACTCTACTGCGACTTCGGGCATTTGAGCTTCGCGGCCGGCGACTACATTGTCTTGCCGCGAGGCACGATGTGGCGGCTTACCGCGCGCGAGGCGCTCGCCGTGCTCGCGATCGAGGCCACCAACTCCAGCTACTCGCTCCCGGATCGCGGCCTGCTCGGTCCGCACGCCATATTCGACCCCGCCATGCTCGATGTCCCACGTATGGACGAGGCGTTCCGCACGCAGCAGAGCGACAGCGAGCGCTGGCAGGTCAAAGTCAAACGCCGTGGCGCGATCTCGACCATCACCTATCCGTTCAACCCGCTGGATGCGGTGGGTTGGCACGGCGATCTCACCGTATCGCGGATCAACGTGAAGGACATCCGACCGCTCATGAGCCATCGCTATCATCTGCCGCCGTCCGCGCACACCACTTTCGTGGGCGACCGCTTCGTCGTCTGCACCTTCGTGCCACGACCCTTCGAGACCGATCCAGGCGCGCTCAAGGTGCCGTTCTTCCACAACAACGACGATTTCGACGAGGTGATTTTCTACCATGCGGGCAAGTTCTTCTCGCGCGACGAGATCAAGCCCGGCATGGTCACGCTGCACCCCACCGGGTTCACGCATGGTCCGCACCCCGGCGCGCTCAAGCACATGCTGGAACAGCCCAACACCAGCACCGATGAAGTCGCGGTGATGGTCGATACGCGCGATGCGCTGGAGATCGGCGATGCGGCACGCGCCGTGGAATGGGCCGGCTATGTCGACAGCTGGAGAGCGAAGGAATGAAGCTCGCCAGCCGCAAGGCGGGCGGGCGGGATGGGCAGCTGGTGGTGGTTGACACCGAGCTCACGCGCTTTGTACCGGTGCCGCAGATCGCGCCGACGCTGCAGAACGCCCTGGATCATTGGGTCGAGGTAGAAGCGCAATTGCGTGAGGTGGCCGCGGAGCTGCAATCCGGGCGTCGCAGCGATGCGCGGCCGTTCGACTCCTGTGAATGCGCCGCACCTCTGCCGCGTGCCTATCATTGGGCCGACGGCAGCGCCTATGTGAATCATGTGGAGCTGGTGCGCAAGGCGCGCGGTGCGGAACTGCCCGCCTCTTTCTGGACGGATCCGCTGATTTACCAGGGCGGCTCCGATGACTTGCTGGGCGCCTGCGATGCGGCGCACTTTGTCAGCGAGGAGCACGGCATCGATCTTGAAGCGGAAGTGGCGGTGATCACCGATGATGTGCCGCTCGGAGTCGGCGCGCAGGATGCGGCGGCGCATATCAAGCTCATCGTGCTGGTCAACGACTGGAGCCTGCGCCACCTGATTCCGGGCGAGCTGGCCAAGGGTTTTGGGTTCTATCAGTCCAAGCCCGCGACCGGATTCTCACCGGTTGCCGTGACGCCCGATGAGCTCAAAGAGGCCTGGCGCGAAGACAAGGTACATTTGCCGCTGATCAGCCACGTCAACGGCAAGCCTCTTGGGGCTCCCAACGCCGGCGTGGACATGACGTTCAGCTTTGCGCAGCTCATTGCTCACGCCGCGCGGACACGGCGCCTGGGCGCAGGTGCCATGATCGGCTCTGGCACGGTCTCCAACCTCGATCGCTCGCAGGGATCATCGTGTCTTGCTGAGCGGCGCATGCTCGAGCAGTTCGAGCATGGGTCACCGCGCACACCGTTCCTCAAATTCGGCGACACCGTGCGGATCGAGATGCGGGATGCGCAGGGGCGCAGCGTTTTTGGCGCCATCGAGCAAACGGTGACGCGCGCGTAGACCAGGAGTATCCTCCCCGCCCCGCATCCCACTGGAAGCTTCGCAATGGGTGAGTTCAACACGCTCATGGCCCGCGACGGCCACGAGTTCCGCGCCTATCTTTCCCCCCCGTCGGGCCGACCCCGCGGCGCGGTCATCGTCATCCAGGAGATTTTCGGCATCAATGCCCACATGCGCTCGGTGACCGAGAGCTTCGCCGCCGAGGGCTATCTCGCCATCGCCCCCTCGTTGTTCGATCGCGTGCGCAAGGGCATCGAGCTCGACTACAACGATCAGACCATGCAGGAGGGCTTCGGCTACACTAAGCAGTTGAAGCGCGATGAGATCCTGAAGGATCTCGCGGCCGCACTCGCCGTCGTCAAGCACGCCGGCCGCGTGGGTACCGTGGGCTTCTGCTGGGGCGGAGGAATCTCCTACCTCGCCGCCTGCGAGCTGCCGATCGCCGCGGCTGTGTGCTACTACGGCGGCAGCATCGTCAACTACCTGGATAAAAAGCCGAAATGTCCAGTCATGTATCACTTCGCCGAGAAAGACAAGCACATCACTGCGGAGATCCGCGCCAAAATTCAGGCGGCGCATCCCGAAGGCATCTACTACCTCTATCCGGCGGATCACGCCTTCAATCGTGATGTGGGCCCGAATTACGAGCCGAAAAGCGCAGCGCTGGCACGGCAGCGCACCCTTGAGTTCTTCGCCAAGTACCTGGCGGGTGAGTGATCCCATGCAGTTCAAAGACCCCACATTGCTCAAGCTCAAAGCCTTCATCGACGGTAAATGGATCGATGCGGATTCGGGCAAGACCCTCGACGTGCACAATCCCGCGAGCGGCGAGAAGCTCGGCACAGTGCCGGACATGGGCGCCGCGGAAACCCGCCGCGCCATCGCCGCCGCGGCGGCGGCGATGCCCGCCTGGGCGAAAAAGCCCGCCAAGGAGCGCGCCGCCGTGCTGCGCAAGTGGTTCGATCTCATGATGGCCCACCAGGACGATCTCGCCATGCTGATGACGGCCGAGCAGGGCAAGCCGCTCGCCGAGGCCAAGGGTGAGATCGCCTACGCCGCCGCCTTCCTCGAGTGGTTTGGTGAGGAAGCCAAGCGAGTGTATGGCGATGTGATTCCCGGTCACCAGACCGACAAGCGCATTATGGTGCTGCGCCAGCCCATCGGCGTGGTCGCGGCCATCACCCCGTGGAATTTCCCGGCCGCCATGATCGCGCGCAAGGTCGCTCCGGCGCTGGCCGCCGGCTGCTCGTTCGTCTGCAAGCCCGCCTCGCAAACTCCCTACTCCGCCCTCGCCATGGCCGAGCTCGCCGTGCGCGCTGGCGTGCCGGCCGGCGTGCTGAATATTCTCACGGGCGATGCCGCCGCCATCGGCGGTGAGATGACCGGAAACCCCACGGTGCGCAAGCTCACCTTCACCGGCTCCACCAGCATCGGCAAGAAGCTCATGGCGCAAGCGTCCAGCACCCTGAAAAAGCTCTCGCTGGAATTGGGCGGCAATGCCCCCTTCATCGTCTTCGACGATGCGGACCTCGATGAGGCCGTGCAGGGCGCCATCGCCAGCAAGTACCGCAACACCGGCCAGACCTGCGTATGCGCGAACCGCCTGCTGGTACAGGATTCCGTCTACGGCGCGTTTTCGGAAAAACTGGTCGCCGCGGTACGCAAACTGCGCGTCGGCGACGGCCTTAAGGAAGTCACCGACCAGGGCCCGCTGATCGATCGCAAAGCGCTCGCCAAAATCGAAGAGCACATTGCCGATGCGCTCGCCAAAGGAGCGCACGTCGTGCTCGGCGGCAAGCGTCACGCGCTCGGGGGTACTTTCTACGAGCCCACTGTAATCACCGGCGTCACGAGTCAAATGCTGATGGCCCGCGAGGAAACCTTCGGCCCGGTCGCCCCCCTGTTCCGCTTCAAGACCGAAGCCGAGGCCATCCAAATGGCGAACGACACCGAGTTCGGTCTCGCCTCCTACTTCTACACCCGCGATCTCGCCCGCTCCTGGCGCGTGTCCGAGGCACTGGAATACGGCATCGTCGGCGTCAACACCGGCATCATCTCCACCGAGGTCGCTCCCTTTGGCGGCGTGAAGGAATCCGGCTTCGGGCGCGAGGGCTCCAAGTACGGTATCCTCGACTACACCGAGCTCAAATACGTGTGCGTCGGCGGTGTTTGAATCCGCCTCAAGGGAATAGCGCCAGGAACAGAAAGGCCGCGAAGACCATGAGGTGCACGGAGCCCTGCAGCAGGTTGGTGCGGCCGGTGCCGAAGGTGAGGATGCCGATGAGGAAAGTCAGCGCCAGCAGCACCATCTCCCGGGCGCTCAAGCCCAGCACCAGCGGCATCCCCAAGACGATCGACACCGCCACCACCGCGGGAATCGTGAGCCCGATGCTGGCGAGCGCCGAGCCCATGGCGAGATTCATGCTGGTCTGGAAGCGATTGGCCTGCGCCGCGCGCAATGCCGCCCAGGTCTCCGGCAGCAGCACCAGCAGCGCGATGACGATGCCCACCACGGCGTGAGGCGCGCGAGCCGCGAGCACGGCGCTCTCGATGGTGGGCGCCAGCAACTTGGCGAGGCCGACCACTCCCACCAGGCACACTATCAGCAAGCCGAAGCTCACCCAGGCAGTGCGCACGGCCGGCACGGGCGCATGCGCTTCGGGCGCCGCCCCGCCCGGCGGCAGGAAGTAATCGCGGTGCTTGACGGTCTGCACGAAAACAAACACACCGTAGAGTGCAAGCGAGGCGAACCCGGCGAAGACCAGCTGTGGCAAGGAGAACGTACCGCCCAGGGTGCTGGTGGTCACCGCCGGCAGAACCAGGGTAAGCGTGGCCAGAGCGATCAGCACGGTGAATGCGGCGGCCGCGCCCTGCACATGGAATTCCTGCTCGCCGTAGCGCAGCGCCCCCACCAGCAGGCACAGGCCCACAAGCCCGTTGCAGATGATCATGATGGCGGAGAAGAGCGTGTTGCGCGCGAGCTCGGCAGCGGCTTCCCCGCCCGCCAGCATCAGCGAGACGATGAGCGAGGCCTCGATCACCGTGATGGCGAGCGCCAGCACCAGTGTGCCAAAGGGCTCACCCACCCGCAGGGCCACCACCTCGGCATGATAGACGCCCGCCATCACCGCGCCGATCAATGCCGCGAACAGGACAAGCGCCAGAAGTGCGTGCGGCGGTATCGCAAAACCCACCGCCAGCATCAGCATCGACAGTAACGGTGCAATCCAGGCCCAGTGCGGCATGAGCGTCTCCCATCGCGAGCGGGTGGCTCTATACCACAGCCTCCGGTATCGTGCTGGCGGATGCGCTACCTCCGCCCGCCCGATCTCCGTCCCGACACCGCCGGCCACATCGGCGTGCTGCTGGTCAATTCGGGGACACCGGCCTCGCTGGCGCCGAGGGATGTCCGCCGCTTCCTCAAAGGCCTGCTGTCCGACCCGCGCGTCATCGAGCTGCCGCGGACCTTGTGGCTGCCCATTCTCTATGGATTCATCCTGCCGTTGCGCCCGGTGCGCGTGGCACGCAAGTACGCCCGGGTGTGGACCAATGAAGGCTCGCCGCTGGTCGCCTTCTCTGCGCGGCTGCGCACCGAGCTGCAACACGCGCTCGCGCAGCGCCTGCCCACCCCGGTTTCGATCGAGCTTGGCATGCTCTACTCGCCACCCAGCGTAGCGGATGGCTTGCGCCGACTGCGCGATCTGGGCGCACAAAGAATCCTCATCCTGCCGCTCTATCCCCAGTATTCCGGCTCCACCACCGGCGCCGCCTTCGATCAGGTCGCCGCCGAGCTCAAACACTGGCGAAGGCTGCCGCAGCTGCATTTCGCCGCGGAGTATCACGATCAACCGGCCTATATCGAAGCGCTGCGTGCGAGTGTGGCCGGGCATTGGGCGGCGCAGGGCAAAACCCGGTACCTGCTGATCTCCTTCCACGGCATTCCGCAACGCTACGCGGTGAGCGGCGATCCGTACTCCGCCCAATGCCAGCGCACCGCGCGCCTGCTGGCCGATGCGCTCGATCTGCGTGATGAGGAGTGGAGCGTGAGCTTCCAGTCGCGTTTCGGCGCCGCCGAATGGCTCAAGCCCTACACCATCGAGACCATCGCGGCGCTGCCAGCGCGCGGCACGGACGAGGTGACGGTGATCTGCCCGGGCTTCGCCGTGGATTGCCTGGAGACCCTAGAAGAGATCGCCATCGAGAACCGCGAGCGGTTCATGGCGAGCGGCGGCCGCAGATTTCTGTACGTGCCGGCGCTCAATGCCGGAGCGCCGCACGTTGAATTTCTCGCCAGCCTGATCGAGAGATGGATCGTCAACGCTCAAGGCTGACGTCACGAGATGCTTCGGGCGCAGCCCGCGTCAAAGCCTCCGCTTCTTTGATCCCTTGATATCGCCGCCTGGAGTATTGGCGGATCGCAACCGGATCTACCGCCTCAGCTGCGGGTGCTCTTCCAGAATCTGTTTCAACATGCGCTCGGGTCCCAGCCTCTCCAGCGTCGCGAGCGCTTCCTCCCACGGCTTGAGATAGTCCGAACCTGCTCCGTGGCTCTTTGAGATCGCGATCTCCGTGTGCAATTTTGTCCACATCATCTCTGCGATTTCCCCCCATGTCCCTTTGAGCTTCTGCAAGTTCAGGGCCACGTATTCGAGTACCGGCGTGTTCATAGATCTGGCTCCCAAGCTGGTAGGCTTTCCAGTGGCGGCTGACAACCGTGTGCAGAGTATCCTTCAGTCTGTCGTAGTCGCCGTTCTCGTGCAATGCAGCTTCGAGCTGGACCAGCTCAAAGGCGAAATCGGCGTTGTGGTCTCTTACTTTTTCATGGACCGCTTCGTGATTCAAGACGCCTAATAAGGCGCCGGCCACGCCACGCGTGGATTGTAAACCGCCGTAAAGCGGCTCGTAATATGGATTGATGAAGATGCCCTTGAAGGGAATGGCGATATTGATGCCGGCCTCGCCTTTGTCGAGCGAAATTCCTCCGCGGTATTTCGCAAGCCCCTCATAACCCGGCAGCCGGGATACCGTCTCGGTATACGTGAGCACCGCCGATCCCAGCTCCGAGAACATTTGCGCTGCTGCCGGCTGGGCGCCGGCCCGCCGCAGGGCCGCATCCAACCGTACGGGAAGAACCACATCAAGAGTTGATCTGAAAAGGGGCTGACGAGGGGAAAGCTCGGACAGATCGGTCGCGAGCGGTGCGCCTGGAAGGTCCTCCGCAGCCGGGTCGCGATGCAAGGGCGCCAATTTTACGGGCGGCGTCGATGCCACATCGACAGCCTGAGGAAAACGCGGATCGAGACGTGGCATCACGACCAGATGGGAGAATTTCCCTGTCTCGCGCCGATCCCGGATATCAAAGATCGCGTGACGGACATATCGCTGCAGCGATCGGACATCGTCGCGCACCGCCGCGTTCCAGCCCAGATAATGAGGCGGAAAGGGATAGTGAGGATGATCGGTCGATACACTTGGGCGGACATCGAGCGCGACTTCGTAGTTACGTTCGCTGCCCCTTCCAAAGGGCTCCACGAACTGGAACATGCCGCCACAGAGGACATGCTGCCGGGGTTCCGCTTCCTCGCTGCGCGCCGCGTAGAGATCGACTTGGCCCCAATCAAAGCTCAAGGTGTAAAGCTTCGCCGATTGCGGCCGGCTGTCGACGGATTTTCCGTTATAAGCAATGTCGACATCTTTGCCTGTGAACAAGGCGCTCAAAGGAGTGATGAAATAGGGATCGGCCGGAACGTAGAGCGAGCGGCTGTGCGGCGAACTCTCGGGTAGCTTGACGTCGATCAGCGTGCCATTCGGTGTCCGGGTGCGCTCGCGGTGAATCTCAATCTCTCCTCTTCTCGCCCGGTCCGCAGTGGCGGACAACTCGGTTTTCACACCATCCCGCACCGTGACGAGCATAATCTCCTCGGTGCCGAAGACGATCGCGTTTTTGCCGTATCCATGGCCACCGCTGCGGAGCGGAACAGGCAGGTCCGACAGATCGCTGCCATCGCGCGTGAAGAAAGCATCCCGAACGGCATCGGGTGTCATGCCAATTCCATTGTCAACGATGGCAATGGAATTCCGCTTGTAATTCCTGTCGATATCGATTTTGCCGCGCGCGATCAAACCCTTGTGCTGGGCGGCCTTGACGGCGTTGAAGGAATTGCGCAGCAACTCGCCTACAACCCAGTCGACCGTCGGATCGCGAAATTCCGACGCGGGCCCGGAACGGCTGCGCGTCAGACTCTCTTTTTCGTTCGCCATTGCTTGGTGGAGACGTATGTACGGACATGGACATCTTAAGAGGATGCGATCGCGATGTAAGGGGTCGTAAGCTACGGAAACACGCACAAATTTGACTGTTTTGGCGCGGGAAGTGACTCTGCGGCCGGATGGCGGTCAGGCGCAGTGCTACTTATGGTGCAGGGCGTTAGGCGCTTGCTGTGCGTTTTCAGATACGGAGGTGGCATGGCTTGGAAAAATGGGAGATGATCGCGCTGCAGCCACCTGATTCACACCCTGATGCGCTTGCGCATGGGTCGGGCGGCCTGCGGGGTCGATTCCGTTAACGGATCGATGGTTCTGTCGTGCGGCCGGCCGAAACGGCTCGCAGGACGGATGGTAGGGGTGTCAGGAGTCTATCGACATGCCCACACAAGGCAGGACTTCGCGGCGATCCACCGAGCCGAATGTCCGGGCGGCCGCTTACTTCATCATCGAGAACAGCATGCTCTGCCTGGCGTGCAATGTCCGCACGACCGTCCATGGCTTCGCGCTGGCGGCGGGCTACGAGTCCCTGGAACCGATCGACGACTCAGACGACCTCGAGGATGCTGAGGAGGAAACCGCCAGTGCATGGGATGTGCCGGGGGTGGCGGCGGTGCTCTCCTATGTCGAATATCTGCCCGACCCGGTTGCGCTGCGCATCCAGGACCTGAGTCCGCATTACCGGGTGGACCGGGACCCCGACAAACACTGGTACTGGATGAACCATTGCCAGCATTGCGGGAAGCCCATGGACGAGGAGGAGGTGCATGAGCCTTTGGAGGGACCTTTTGGGGAACAGCCTTATGAGGGATGGGATCACTTCAAGCTGCATGAGATCCGCGAGCCCTTCGAGGCCTGGGCCGGCCAGCAATGCTTCGAGCCGGGCTATTTGAGGGAGCCGGACTGACTGCACGGAAGCGACACAGCGTGCGCGCCGGCCTCGACTCAAGGGAGGAATGACAATGACCAATGAGCGGGTTTTCGCGATGAAGTTTGCAAAGGTCTATCCACTGTACGTTCAAAAAGCAGCGCGTAAGAATCGCACGAAAGAAGAAGTCGACCGAATTATCTGCTGGTTGACTGGTTACAGCCAAGTGGGGTTAAAGCAGCAAATTGAACGAGAGAGCGACTTCAAAACGTTCTTCGCTCGAGCCCCAGCTATTCATCCGAATAGCTCCCTTATCAAAGGCGTGGTGTGCGGTGTTCGCGTGGAAGAGATCAAAGATCCGCTGATGAAACAAATACGCTATCTGGATAAGCTGATTGATGAGCTCGCAAAGGGAAAGGCGATGGAAAAGATTTTGCGGCAGTAGGTCGGTTCACTCACGCGCGCCGATTCGATGCCCATGCCAGATATCCTTCAGGCTAAGCATACGAGCGCTGTGGAACTTCCGTTGCAGCATCCTGATGTCCGCTTCTGGCCGGCCAGAGTCCGTGAAGGGGCCTTCTCATGATCGTCACCTTGGGAGCAGCTCGAAACGCCTCATCCCTGTGCCTTCCCCTTGACGACCGACAATTCTCTAACGGCGGCGGGGAATTAGTTTAGCAACCTGTCCCACGCGGAATCTTTGATGACCCGAACTTTCCCGGCGTACATCCGTTTGGCCAGCGCCGGGGCTACGGTCTCTAGCATCGGGCCTCCCGGTCCCTTGTACCAGAAATGATCGAAGGTGACTGTTGGCTTCTGCAAATCGCCTGTTCTGTGGGGGCCGATGCTAATCCACGTGAGACGCCCGACGATGCCTTCGTCGATAGGTTCCTGGCTAATACCTCCAACGCCGATTACGGCGTCGTAGATCCATCCGCGCATCCGATGAATTTCGCAGACAGTGTCTACGAAATTCATCGGTATATCCTCGAGGCTGTGCACTCCCGATTCCCGCTACCTTGGTCGCATTATGCAAGACTTCTTGGAGTCAAGAATGTACATGCTCGTGCATTCTACGAAAGCGAGGCGCTACGTGGCGGCTGGACGAGTCGCCAGCTCGATACAAGACGCGAAAACAAGTCTCGATCAGTGCGACGTGCTCGGCAATGAGCTAATACTCTTCGGGAAGGCCATTGCCGACCCACATGAGACGTTCGTTTCGTCAGTTAACTGCCGTTCGTTGAAGGGTGGGGCCGACGCACGTGAAATACGACCGTCAAGTTATTGGCTGGCATGCTCACGACTTCGGCGAGCTCGAAGGCGTACCCGCCCGCCACGCGCGCGAGGTCGTCGAGATCGCGCACGCCCCACTCGGGGTTGCGAGAGCGCAAGCTCTGGTCGAACGCCTCGTTGCTCGGTGCGGTATGCACGCCGCCGCGCCGAAACGGTCCGTACAGAAATAGCGGCCCGCCATTCGCGAGCACGCGCGCGGCGCCGGAGAGCAGCGCCTCGGTCGCGGCCCACGGTGCGACGTGGATCATGTTGATGCAGATGACAGCGTCCGCGTGCTGCACAGACCACGCGGAGGCGAGCACGTCCAGCCGCAGCGGCTCACGGAGGTTCGCGAGCCGGGCCGCCCGGACGCGCCGCGTCGCGGCCGCGAGCAGGTGCTCGTCGGGCTCGGTCGGCTGCCAGGCCAGCGCTGGCAGCGCGCGTGCAAAGTGCACGAGGTGCTGCCCCGTGCCGCTCGCAATCTCTAGCACGGTGCCGGCGGTCGGCAGGCTCGGGCGGATCGCATCGAGGATCGCCTGCTTGTTGCGCTCGGCCGCGGGGCTCTCGAGCTCGCCGTCTTTCGGCGGCTCGCCGTAGCGGCTCTGCGCGGAGTCTCGGCTCGTCATTGGCCGATCATAGGAATGCGCGACAGCCTCAACAAGTCGCGGCACGGAGGGCGCGGGCGCGACACCAAGGTGGCGTCTTCAGCTTGAGCACGACCTGCCCCACAGGATTCACGCTTAGCCGCTCGTTGGCCGATCCCGGGGCACGTGATGTACCGGCACAGGTGCTCAAGCGACGAATTCTTGCGGCAATCAGGCGCACGGTGTCGAGCATTCGGCGAATGGGAGGGCGGTCCTGGATGACTGCAGTTGGCCGTTCGGTGACACTCGGAATCGCCCGCACTGCTTCGGCGGTCAGATCGACTGGGAATGACCTGCTCCAGGAGCACCGAATGCTCTTCCAAAGGCCCAAACTATTTCACTACATCGGTATTTCGGGCTCGACGGAAATGAGGGAAATCTGTGCATCGGAAGGCTGTCCAACGCTGTCAATCACGAAGAACTGAACCGACCTGTCTTTTGCGGGCTCCAGAATCAATCCAAGCTGCTGCTGAAGGGCATCTTTAAACGAGGGGCTGACATTTAGCGAAATCGGAACTGATGCCGGAGGTTGCACGCCGGAGTAGTACCATTGGTGACGGGACAATTTGTTGTCAGCGGGCGTCCATTGCGCGGAGAAGTCATAGGTTCCCTCAAGCCTTGTTCGATCTAACACAGGAAGATCCATGGATAACGACACGATTCGGGCCAGCCGCATCATCGGAGCTCCTTGGCCCCGAAGCTGACCCGAATCCAGCTCAATGCCCTGCCAGTCGCCGGAGACCGTTTGTGCTTGTGCCATCTTCACACCGTCCGGACCGACTACCAAGGCGGCCGCATAAAGGGTACGGGTCTCCTGATGAACCTTGAGCTTGAACCGGTCGGCCAGGAAGGCACGAAGCATGCTTTGAGCTTGCGCCTCTCCATGAAATGGCCCGACAAAGGCCGATTCTGGCGCTTTTAAGACGATCTCGTAGCGTGCGGTCTTGGCTCATTCGGGGATCGCAGAGACTTGCTCTGGCGCGATCTCATAGGCGATTCCGATCAGCTCTGCAAGCGTGTCCCGAGAAAATTGGACGAGCCCCGGCGAGCGGTGCATCCCGCCCCAGCTTGGGTCAAATTCCGACACCTTCTTGAGGGTGACAACCTCAAATGGCGGCGGTTCAGGTCCCGAGGAAGCGCTCTCCGCCATCGCTCTCACGCAACACCCCAAGCCAATGCACGCGAATACGAGGAGAGCGGCGAACCCAATCGTAGGCGATAGATGGCGTCTCATGAGTCCGAAGCCGTTGATGACCGTTCTCTTCATAAGGTATCCAACATCGAATTTCGTTTAGCCTAAGCTCAAGAGCTGCTTAGAACGAAAGCACCGTTCAGTTCCGGCACCGCGTCAACCCATACGCGCGCGGACCTTTTCAGCCGCAGCTCGCCAGGATTCTTCAGCGCCCTTGAAGTTACAACCCGGCGGTGCGGCGGCGAATGCAGTGACAACATTGGACCAGCCGGCCAGGCGGTTGACCGCTTTTGAGCCCAACGCCACGACTACTGCGTTCGGAAAAGCTTGCAGCTGCGGCTCAAGATAACGGCGACGGCATTCCGTTGCAACCGACACCGGAACTGGAGCGCCTTCCGCCTTGGCAGAACAAAGAACGGATTCGGTAATCCACGAGACGTGCATCTGCTGTTCGAACGTCAAATCCGGAAAGCACAGGTTAAGAATTTTGCGAATGTTCCTGTGAAACAGATCGTGGCCATCGCGAAAGCAGTGATAGGCGTAGTGATGAATCGACTCGAGAACATCGGCTGGGGGCGCGACTGGATGGGCTTCACTGTCGTGAGGATCACCCGGTTCCGCAACCACCAGGACCAAGCGAACTTGCGCTGGGTCGCCGAATGCGCCACAGAAACCGCGCGGTACATGACCTTCTTGGGGTGCCCAACGCATCTTGGCACAGGCGGTCGAAAAGCCGGGGCAAGGCATATAGGCTGGCAACAAGAGTGGCGCTATGGTTGGGAGAGACATAATGGACTTTGGCTGACCGGGAGATTTAGCCTCGAAAGGTTTACGGCGCCGGTGCGCTGCTTGCCGAGCTGGCCGCAAAGTGAAGCCGGAAACGGACCTGCATCTCATCCATGACCTGCAGAGCCCCCAGCATGGCGCTGAAGGGCGTCAGGCCGAGCTCACTGTGCTTGAGGGAAAACTCACCGCGGGCATCGAGCGCATCCGCAGTGAGCTTATAATGCACCAGCACCGTCACAGACCGGGTCTGATCCTTCACCGTCACCCGCACCTCCATTGAAAGCGCATCGGGCGCAATGACATCGATATGTCCGGAGCGCAGTACAATCTCTGGGTAGTACTGCGCATCCAGCAGCGCCTCACCCAGCATGTTGTGGCGGGTCCCCTCCTTCGCCGCCTCCGGTACCTCGGGCGGGAAGTCGGCACCGGCCTCGGCGCGCAGCCCCGATTCATCGATGGTCAACGCGGCCACGGGAAACCGCACCTCGAAAGAGGCGCGCGTCAAGTCCTGCGGAACGTAGACCGTACCGGAGAGGTCGTGCGAGGCCACCACATGGTTATGCCCCATGCGCGCCAGGGTGCCGCCGCGGTAGACCAGAATGGTCAGCAAGGACTGGCTGGGCACCACCTCGAACGGGCGGCCTTCTTCAGGCTGTGCCTGGGCCGCAACCGCGACTTTGGCCGGCCCGGCTTCCCGAATACGGCCTGCGCAGCCTGCCAGCAGCAGCAAGCCTAAGGCGGCCGATCCTGCGAAACGCATTGTGCTGATGGCATTCACGCGCTTAAGCTTAATCGCATGCCGATCCGCAATACCACCCTGCGCTGGGGCGCCCTCTCCCAAACCCTGCACTGGGTCATTGTCGCCCTGATCATCACTCAGTTCGTCCTGATCAATTTCGAACATGATCTGCCGCTCGGTGCGCACAAGCTCGCCCTGCTCGCCAAGCACAAGTCGGTAGGTATCACCATCCTAATGCTGGCGGCGCTGCGCCTGCTGTGGCGGGCCTGCAACCCGACGCCTCTACTCCCCGGCACGCTGAAACCGTATGAGCGCTTCCTGGCACGTTTCACCCACGCCGCACTCTACGTCCTGCTGTTCGCCATGCCGCTCACGGGCTGGATGATGTCCTCCGCTCGCAGTTTTCCGGTCAGCTGGTTCAACCTGTTCCAGCTACCCGACCTGGTCGCGCCGAACCGCGCGCTGTACCAATTCCTCCACGAGACGCACGAGAACCTCGCCTGGGCGCTGGTGGCCGTCGCCACGCTGCACGTGCTCGCCGCGCTCAAACATCATTTCGTTATGAAGGACGACGTGTTGCGCAGGATGCTGCCGTTCACCCGCACACCACCCTGAGGAGCCGCCGGATGATCTCTCGTTCGATCGCGTTTGTAGCCTCCGCCCTGCTCGCCGCCGGCATCAATGCCGCCGCGACGCCCGCACCTGTACCTGCACCGACCGGTGTCACGGATTACAGCCTCGACCCCTCCCGCAGCGCCCTCAAATTCCTGTTCAAGCAGGCGGGCGCGGACAATCAGGGACGTTTCGGCAAAATCAGCGTGACGCTGCGCTTTGCCGACACCCATCTCGCCGCTAGCCGGCTCGAAGTGACGGTCGACGTCAATTCGCTCAACACCGGCGACGACGAGCGCGACAAGATTTTGCGCGGCCCCGAGCTCTTCGACGTGGCCAAGTTCCCCCAGGCACACTTCAAGGCCACGAAGATCGAGCGGGTGTCCGCCGCGCGGTACGATGCCACGGGCAAGCTCACTCTCCGCGATGTCACCCGCGAAGTGCACGTGCCGTTCACCTTCCGCACCGTAACCGAGAAAGGCACGCCGGCCGGCTACATGTCCGGGCACCTCACGATCAACCGCCTGGATTTCGGCGTCGGCCAGGGCGAGTGGAAGGCGACGGATCAGGTGGCTAACGCGGTGGACGTGACCTTTGGCCTGAGATTCACGCCGACGGCGCGTTAGCGAGCAGGCTGCGGCGGCGGGCGTAAAGCCCGTAGACCGCAAGGCCGATGAGATTCCAGATGAAAAAGCGCCACACCGTCGCCCACGGCAGGCTGCAGAAAAGATAAAGGCAGCCTGCCACGGCGAACGGCCCGATCAGCCAAGGCCACGGAGCCCTGAATATCCGCGGGCGCTCAGGCTCACGCACCCGCAGCACCATCATGCAGAGGGCCACGGCGATAAAGGCGCACAGTGTGCCGGCGTTGGCGAGCTCCGCAATATCCTTGAGCGGCAGGAACCCGGCGATCGCCGCGACAATCACCCCCGTGATCGCCGTCATCGTAAGCGGAGTACCGGAGCGGGCATTCACGCGACTCAAGGGGCGGGGCAGCATGCCATCGCGCGCCATCACGAAAAAGATGCGCGACTGACCGTACATGAAGGCGAGGATGACCGTCGGCAGCGCGATCACGGCCGCGCCGGCCACCAGCGTGGATGCCAGCGGATGACCGAGGCTGCGCATCACAAAGGCCAGCGGCTCGCCGCTTTTGGAAAAGACATCGTAGTGCGAGGCTCCCAGTGCTGTGGCGCCCACCGCCATGTAGATGATAGTGCACAGCACCATGGAGCCGATGATGCCGACCTTGAGATCGCGCGCCGGATTACGCGTCTCTTCCGCGGCGGTCGACACCGCATCGAACCCGTAAAACGCGAAAAAGATCAGTGCCGCCGCAGCCATCACGCCGTGCTTGGTGCCACCGGCATCTACGGCGACGAAACCATAGGGCATGAAGGGGTGGAAATTGTGCGCGTCGAAGGCGGGCAGGGCGAGCGCCACGAAAGTACCGAGGGCCAGCAGCTTGACCGCTACCAGCACGAAATTGACCGTAGCGCTCTCGCGCGTGCCCAGCGCCAGAAGCCCTGCCACCGCGAAGGCGATCAGCACCGCCGGCAGATTGATCAGGCCGCCGGCGCCGGGGCCCGCGAGCAGCGCATCGGGCACCGGCAGACCGGCGCTCTTGATAACGCCGGCGGCGTATCCCGCCCAGCCCACCGCCACGGCGCTGCACACCACCGTATATTCGAGAATCAGGCTCCAGCCCACGACCCACGCCACGAGCTCGCCGAGCACCACATACGAGTAGGTGTAGGCACTGCCCGCTGCGGGCATGAGAGTGGCCATTTCCGTGTAGGCCAACGCGGCGCAGACGCAGACCGCCCCGGCAATAGCGAAGGACAAAATCAGCGCGGGTCCGGCCAGTCCCGCCCCGACGCCGATCAGGGTGTAGATGCCCGTGCCGACGATGGCGCCCACGCCCAGCGCCACGAGCTGCGGGCCGCCCAAGGTGCGCTTCAGACTATGCGCCGTCTCGTGGACGGCCACCCCATCGAGACTCTTGCACCGGTTCCAGGCTTGCATTCAGCGACCCCCTGCGGCAATGGATTGACTCGGGCCGCGCCTTTCGCCCAGCATGCCACAATTTCCATGGCTGAAATACTCAACGATGTGGGCGAGTGCGTCGAGGCAGTGCTGCGGCGCGTGGGGCGGTGCATCGTGCTCGCGATGCCGCTCGGGATCGGCAAGCCCAATCCGCTCGCCAACGAGTTTTACCGCCGCGCGGCGCGCGATCCCACCATCGACCTCACGATTCTCACCGCGCTGTCGCTGCGCCGGCCCGTGGCGCACGGCGATCTGCAGCGGCGCCTGCTCGACCCGGTTATCGAGCGGGTGTTCGGTAATTACGTGGAACTGGATTATGTGCGCGCCCAGCATGCGGATGCCCTGCCGCTCAACATCCGCGTGATCGAGTTTTTCATGGAGCCCGGCGCGGGCTTGGGCTCGCGGCAGGCACAGCGCAGCTATCTCAGCGCCAACTACACCGACGTGGCCCGCCTCGCCCTGCAACACGGCGTGAACGTGGTCGCGCAGCTGCTCGCAAAACGTGTGGTGAACGGCAAGCTGGAATTGAGCTACGGCGGGAATCCCGACGTGACCGTGGATCTACTGCAGGAGGCCCGCGCCACCGGCCGCGACGTCACGATGATAGGCCTGGTGAACTCGCAAATGCCTTTCATGCCGGGCACGGCAATGGTGGCGCCCGAACGGTTCGCCTGGCTGGTGGACGATCCGCGCTATGATTACGATCTTTTCTGTCCGCCCAATCCCTCCCTCAGCCCAGTCGACCACGCCATCGGCATCCACGCCAGCGCGCTGGTGCGCGATGGCGGCACCCTCCAGGTGGGCATCGGCGAGCTGGGCGATGCGCTCGTCTATGCCCTGCTCCTGCGACATCAGCAGAACGCGGTATATCGCGCAGCACTGATCGCGCTCGGCACCGAGCGCAGCGCCGACCTCGTGACCGCCGGCGGCGGCCGCGAGCCCTTTGGGCCGGGCCTCTTCGCCTCCACCGAGATGTTCGTCGATCAATTGCTCGACCTGTACCGCGCGGGAGTCCTGCGCCGCCTGGTCTACGACAAGCTGGAGGATCAAAAGGCCGCGCTCGAAGGCGCGCAACCGCCGGGCGGCCAGGTGCTGCACGCCGGATTCTTTCTCGGTCCCCGCGGCTTCTACGGCGCGCTGCGCAACCTGCACCCCTCGGATCTCGAGCGCTTCAGCATGCGCGGCATGAGCTATGTGAACCGGCTTTACGGTCCCGAGCAGGAGCTCAAAATCCTGCAGCGCCGCGACGCCCGGCACATCAATACCGTCATGATGGCCACGCTCCTGGGCGCGGCGATCTCCGACGGTCTCGAGGACGGACGCGTAGTGAG
>Ga0070667_100000166_pt1 | contig 82268 bp, 82 predicted proteins | sample KBSS33metaG_FD_64659 | JGI IMG/M metagenome (GOLD analysis project Ga0070667, IMG submission 64659) | Switchgrass rhizosphere microbial communities from Kellogg Biological Station, Michigan, USA - KBS S3-3 metaG | ecosystem: Host-associated > Plants > Roots > Rhizosphere > Soil ...
CCCAGAATCTCCGCAAAATGGCCAAGTTGATCCCCATGGCGACCTGAAGAACGGCAGCGCTCGGTCGCGCAGCATCAGCACGCCGCGCTCACCGACGACTTCTTCAACACAATCGGGTCGTTAGCCGACCGTCAGGCTATGGTGGACTCTTGCCCGGCGGCTTTGCACCGGTCATGGTGGGATAGCTGCCCCAAAGACCCGAGAGATCGTATGGCCTCCGCAGTGACGCTTCGTAAGGCTGACCAAGCAGATGCTGCCAACATCGGCGCTTTACATGTCGCGTCCTGGCGCGAAACATACAGCGGGCTGCTCCCGCCTGATATTTTGGCCGGACTGTCTGTCGAAGCGCGAACCGCGATGTGGACTGAGATACTGGGCAATCCAGAGGATTTTGGATGCACTGCTATCTTCGTAGCCGAAGCTGGCGAGCGCACGGTCGGTTTCGGTGCCTGCGGAGAGAACCGACGGGACAAGTCGCTCTCCGATGCCGGATTTAGTGGTGAGATTGGCGCGATCTATATTCTTCGCTCGCATCAAGGCCGAGGCGTAGGTCGGTCGATGATTGCATTGATGTCGCGAGCACTATCGAAAGTCGGCCACACCGCTGCATATCTGTGGGTATTGCGCCAGAACGTTTCCGCGCGGAGCTTCTACGAAAAGCTCGGCGGCGTCATTGTAGGTGAGAAGATTGACGAGCAGCCCGACGTGACCTTCGTCGAGGACGCATATGGCTGGCGCGATCTGTCTTCTTAGGGCAGTTAACTGGAAACCGGGCAGGCGCACCCAATGTCGTCTTGTGGAGCGGTTGTTGCCAATCTTGCTACAGGAGAAGGCCGAGAAAAGACGCGCCCGGAACGGGATTGAAGGAAATCGGCTCCGCTGCGACGAAGTTGAAGGCCGCATAGAGTTTGCGGGCGGAGACGGACTTCTCTTGCACGTCGAGCCTCATGTCGCGGTAGCCGACACCCCGAGCCTCCGCGATTAATCGCTCCACCAGCTTGTGGCCCACCTGTCTGCCCCGCGCGTCCGGACGCACATAAAGCCGCTTCATCTCACATATGCCGGCATCGACCTCGCGCAACGCGACGCAACCTTCGATGACGCCGCCCCGATCTGCGAGCAGAATACATCCTTTTGGCGCCGCATATTTGCCAGGCAAATATGCAAATTCGGCGTCGTTCCCCTGATAGTCGAGATTTACCGGTGAGTTGGCGATGAACTCACGCCAGATGCTCAGCACCGAAGCGGCGTCATCGGGGAAGGTCGCATGCCTGATGATCGTCATAGCATCATAGGCTAGCGAAGATCGTGGCGGCAATTGGACGTCGTTGTGGCCACTCTGAACGGCAAGAAGTGGGTCGTTTGCCGACCGTCCGCTTTTGCGCTTACCGCCTAATGCTTCACCACGGCAGCACGCGCGGCGGCGGGTAGCGCGGTGGGGTCATTGGGTCCCGAATTCGCCATCAGATCGACGAACTTCGGTTTGACCGGCTCGGCCGCCGGCGCCTCCGCCAGGTCGTCGCCGCCGGTCGACCAGGCGAGCGTGATCGACATGCGGCGGTTGCGCGGGTCATAGCGATCCGCGGGGACATAGGGTTCGCGGTCCGCGACCCCTTCGATGCGGGCGAAGCGGCTGTTCGAGACGCCGGCATCGGACAGCGCGCGGCGCGTCGCTTCGGCGCGGGCTGACGATAATGTCCAGTTGTTCGTCGTCCGTCCCGCCGCATAGGGCATCGCATCGGTATGGCCGCGGATGATGACCGAATTGTCGGTGAATTTCGTGACCTGTGCGACCTGCTTCATCAGCGCCTGAGCGGCCGGCAACAGCTGATCGGTGCCGACCTTGAACATCGCGAAATCGGACTGATCGACCAGATCGATGCGAAGCCCCTCGCGCGTTTCCATGAAGCGGACGTTCTTCAGCAACGACGCCAGCTTGGGGTCGGCGCCCATTTTCTGCTCGAGCTTGGCCTTGAGTGCCTCGAACGAGGCGCGATCCTTGCTTTTCAGCGCTGCTGACCCTTCCTTCTCGCCGCCCGTCGCATCCTTCGGAATGGTCACGGACTTCGAGCCCGTCTGGGCCGCGCGGTGGGGATAGCTATCCTTGTCGACGATCGAATCGCCGCCGAAAATCCCGTTCGAACCCGCGCTCTTCTCCTTCATCTGGACGAGCGTCGGCGTGAAATAGTCGGCGATGCCCTTGCGCTGCTTCTCGGTGGTTGCGCCGAGCAGCCACATCAGCAGGAAGAACGCCATCATCGCGGTCACGAAATCGGCATAGGCAACCTTCCAGGCGCCGCCGTGATGGCCGCCATGGCCACCATCGATGATCTTCTTGATGATGATCGGCCGGGGTTCCGGCTCGTTCTTTCCACGCTTGGTTGGAGGCTGCGCCATGACGCTGTCGTCCTAACTGGGCTTAGCGGCTGCGCATGCCATCGAACACATCGGCGAAGGCCGGCTGATTCGAGTGGCTGATGCCGGAACGTGCGGCTTCGATCACCAGCGGCAGCGGATGGCCGTGGAGCGACGCGATGATGATCTGCTTGACCACGCCGTAGATCGCGGCGTCGGCCTCGATCACCTGTTTGCACCGCTGCGCGAAGGGGGCGACGATGCCGTAGGCGAGCAGAATACCCAGGAACGTACCGACGAGCGCCGAACCGATCATCGCGCCGAGGATGGCCGGCGGCTGATCGATCGAGCCCATCGTCTTCACGACGCCGAGAACGGCCGCGACGATCCCGAGCGCGGGAAGCGCATCGGCCAGACCCTGCATCATGTCGGCGGGCTTGATGTCGTCGTGGTGGTGCGTCTTGAGCGCATTATCCATCACATCCTCCACGGCATGCGGATCGAGCGTGCCCGAGGAGATGACGACGAGGCGCAGCGTATCGGTGATCATGTGGATCAGCGTGCTGTCCTTCAGAAGCTTGGGATATTCGGCGAACAGGGTCGAGGACTTAGGGTCTTCGATATGCGGTTCGAGCGCGACAGGGCCTTCGGTGCGAAGCTTCTTCATCAGGGTCGAGACGAGGAAGATGACGTCGAGGAAATCCTTCTTCCCATATTTCGGCCCCTTGAAGACCTTGGCAAAGCCGCCACCGAACGCCTTGAGTTCCTTCATCGAATTGCCCGCGATGACCGCGCCGAGACCGGCGCCGCCGATGATCAGCATTTCGTGCGGGATCGCATGCAGCACCGGCTCGAGATCGCCGCCCGTGAAGGCGAAGCCACCGAAGACCATGACAAGAAGGACGACAAGGCCGATGCCTGCAAACATGAACGCTAACTCCGATGCACTTTCGTGCGGGTGATCTGGAGCGACACCATGTGTCCCCCGAATGGCGTTAACGACGGATCAAGCACAGGCTTTATCCATTCGTCATCAGATTGGCTTAACTCAAAAGATCAAACAAAGTGTTGCGATTGACCTTGGCAAAAGCCGCCTGGGCCGCCTGCAGCGCCAGCGTCTTGCCATTGAGCCGCATCACCGTTGCCGCGACGTCGGTATCCTCGAGCCCCGAACGTTCTTCTGCGAGAAGTTCCGACGTTTCGACAATCGCATCCGCCGCGGAATCGAGGCGGGCAGCGCGTACACCCTGGGCGCTGCGCACATCGGTCGCGTGGGTCGAAGCGATATCGATATCGGTGAGGCTCGCATTGGCAGCGGTGCGGCGTGCGGCAGGGTCCGAAATGGCGATGGCCGCAGCGGCGGCGGCGATCACCGAATCGAGACTGCCATTGCCGGCCGTCAAAGCGACATCGTCGAACACGTTCGCGCGTTTGTCCGTAGCGGTGAGGCGCAGCGTGCCGGAGACCGAAATCTCGAGCGCCGAATCAACCGGAAACAGGCTCTGGCCGGTCGGCGTGGTCGCCGTCTTGAAATTCGACAATGTGACGCGGAGCGCCTGCAGTTCGGCGACCACAGCCTGCCTATCATTAGGCGACACCGATTCCGACGCGCCGGACAGGGTCAGTTCCTTCACCCGATTGAACATATCCTCGACATTGGCCATCGTCGTATCGACCTGTGAGGCGAGCGCCTTGCCGGTATCGATGTTGCGCTGCCACACCGTCTGATCGGCCTGACTGCGGCGGAGCTCGGCGACGCGGGCGGCCGCGATCGGATCGTCCGACGCCGTCTGGATGCGTTTTCCCGTCGAGATGTCGATCTGCGCGCGCGCGATCTCCGATCCCAGCTTCGTCTGGCGGTTGATCTCTGCCGTCGCGCGATAACGGGTTGCCGTGATCACAGTCGTTCACTCCGCCTAATTGAAGAGGTTCATGATTTCCTGAAGCGTCTCGCGCGCGACCTGAATGATCTTCGCCGAGCCGCTATAGGCTTGCTGGAAACGCAGAAGCTGAGCCGCCTCGACATCGAGATCGATGCCGGTGACTTCGTCGAGTGCGGCAAAGGCGCCGTCACGCTGAGCGGCGGTCGCCGAGACCTCTGCCTTGGCGGTGGCCACACTCTGCGCATGCGTGCTGATGAGCAGCGCCCATTTGGCTTCCGGGCCCGTGGAATTGCGATAGTCCTTGAGCGCCAGCGCGTTGCCGTTGCTGACGCCTGCCGTCGATCCAGCCGCGATCTTCGACAGATCATCGGTGGCCATCGTCAAATCCGTCGCGGTCGTTCCGCTGACCAGCGCGGCACCGGCGGCGCCGTTTTTGTCGATGCCTGCCTGATTCCACTGGTTCATCACCTCGCCGAAGCGCGCCGCCGTAGCGTTCAGGGTTTCGCGCCGTGACGCGATCGTGTTGGCGGCATCGGTCAGGCCGGCAAGCGCACCGCTCTGCGGATTGACGCCGGCCTGCGCGGCATTGCCGGAAATCACCAGCGAGAAGCGGCCATCGCTGGCCTGCACCACCCCCATGAACGCGGCCTGGGTTTCGCCCGAGTCGACAAGTTTCGCGGTCGTATCGCCGGTCAGCGTGACATTCGCGCGCCCGTCGGTTTCCAACCGGACGTCGACGCCGACCGCGCCGGAGATATCCTTGAGCAGCGAATCGCGCTGATCGAGCAGCAATGCCTGACCGGCGGAGCCCGCGCCAGCGCGGCGGAGCGCGATATTGACCTGATTGAGCGCCTTGAGATTGCCGTTGAGCGCGGAGACCGTGCTCAGAGCCGTCGTGGTGACGCCTTCTGCTGCCGAGGCGAGCGCTTTGCCGCTTGCGTTGAAGCCCGAGACAGCTTCCTTGATCGCGGTCATCATCGTGCGACGATTGGTGTCGCTGCCCGCATCGGTGGTGAGGCCCTCACCGGCGGTGAACACCGCGCTCATCTTCACGCCAAGGCCGACATCGGAATCGTTGAGCGCGCCTTCGGCGGTTTCGAGCCATTGCGATTTGGCTTCGGTGCGCGCCGCTTCCGAATTGGAGAAGCGGGCATAAGCGCTCTTATAGTCATTGTAGACGCGCGACACGCTGGACAGGCCGACGCCGCCGAACACCGCCGAAGAACGATATTGATAGCTCGTCGACGCCGACAGGCCGGACTCGGTGAGGTTGACCGTGCGGCGCGTATAGCCCTCGGTCTCCGCGTTCGACACGTTTTCGCCGACCGTCGACAGCGCCGCGCGATATGCGACGACGCCCGAGCGGCCGATGGAAAGAAGATCGCTCATGTGACCGGCCTGACCGGCATGGCGAGAGCCGGCGCGGCCGCAGGCGTATCACCCGGCGTCGTGGCGGCGGGCGTCTTCGAGACGCGCGCCTGGAATTGCTTCACCAGCAAATCGCCAAGGCCGAGCGCGCCCTTGCCGGCGAATTGATCCGCCAGGTTGGAATCCTGCATCTCGCGGAACTGATCGGTCGCGTCGCTGCCGAACAGATCCTCATCGTTGAGCTTGGCTTCGCGCATCGATTTGAACATCTGGCGCGCGAACACCGCCTCGAACTGCTTGGCGACGGCCTTCAGCTTGTCGAGATCGCTTGCCTTCGGAGCCTCGCCGTTGCCGGCGGTCGCAGAGACGCTGTTTATCATAGGACCACGAGCTCCGCCTTCATCGCGCCAGCCTGCTTGAGCGCTTCGAGGATCGCGACGAGATCGGCTGGCGAGGCGCCGATGGCGTTGACCGACTTGACGATATCGCCAAGCGACGCGCCGGGCTGGAATTCGAACATAGGGTGGATGCCTTCATCAACCTTGATCCCGCTCGATTGCTGGACCGCGGTGCGGCCCTGCGAAAAGGGCGCGGGCTGGACGACCTGGGGCTTCTCATCGATCTGCACCGTCATCTTGCCGTGCGTCACCGCCACCGGCGATATGCGGACAGCGCCGTTGATGACGACTGTGCCGGTACGCGCGTTGACGACGACGCGCGCCGCCGCATTGGCGGGATCGACTTCGAAATTCTCGATCTGCCCCATCATCGATGTGCGGATCTCGGCGCCCTGCGGCGCGTCGATCGTGACGGTGGTGGCGTCGATCGCGCGGGCGATTTCCTTGCCCGAGCGCTTGTTGATGATGTCGGCGACGCGGCGCACCGTGGTGAGATCGGCGTCGGCAAGATCGAAGCGCAGCTGCGGCGTGGTAGCGAAGCCGGCGTCGACCGAACGTTCGACCGTCGCCCCGCCGGGGATACGGCCGGCGGTGGGCACGTTGATCGTCAGCTTGGAGCCATCGGCTGCATCGATGCCGAGCCCGCCGACCGCAAGATTACCCTGCGCCATTGCGTAGACCTGGCCATCGGCGCCCTGAAGCGGCGCCATCAGCAAAGTACCGCCACGCAGCGACTTGGCCTTGCCTAAGGCGGAGATTGTGATGTCGAGCCGCTGGCCGGGCTTGGCGAAGGCAGGGAGTTCGGCGGTGATCATGACGGCGGCGGCATTCTTCAGCGCGGGATTGACGCCCGCCGGAAGCTGAAGACCGAAGCGCGAGGCCACGCCCTTCATGCCGAGCGTCGAATAATCGAGGCTGTCATCGCCCGTGCCGGCAAGACCGACGACGATGCCATAGCCCGTCAACTGGTTGGCGCGAAGCCCCTGGAAAGTGCCCAGATCCTTGATGCGATCGGCATGGCTCACGCCCGAAAGCGCAAGGCCGGTGAAGGCGAACAGGAAGGTGATCAGTGCACGCAACATCGGGGGTGCTTTCGCGAAATTAACCATATTTGGTCAGAATGGACTGAGAATTGAGAAGAAACGGTTAAGCCATCCCTGACGGCTGGCCTTCGCGATCTCGCCCTTGCCCGAATAGGTGATCCGGGCGTCGGCGACGCGGGTCGAAGCCACCCGGTTATCAGGGCTGATATCGGCCGATCGGATCAGCCCGGTGACCGAGATATTCTCGTCACCACGATTGAGCGTCAGCAGCTTTTCGCCGCGGATCAACATCGTGCCGTTGGGATAGATCTGCGCGATCGTGACGCTGATCTCGCCATTCAGCTGGTTCGACTGGGCGGCAGCGCCCTTGCCGCCGAAGGTTCCGCCACCACTCATCGTAGCTTCCGCCGAACTGAACAGCGACAGCGGGCCGACGCTCGGCGGGGTCAGGCCGATATTGCCCGACCGATCGGTCGAGGCGCTGTTGGCCTTTGACGCCTGGGTGCGTTCGACAAGCGTGATCGTGACGATATCGCCGACCATCGCGGCGCGCGCGCCGTTGGTCAGCGCCGAATAGCCGTTGGCAGCCTGATAGATCGAACCATTGGCGATCGGCGCCTGCGGCGGCGCGGCATAGGTCGGTGCATAGCGCGTATCGGGCGCGCGCTCCTTGCGGCCGCCGAACAGCCCGGCGGAGGCGGGAGTCCCGAGCAAGGACGCAAGCACGGCGCCGCCAAGGAAATGGCGCACGGCGCGTTTAAATGTTCTGATTGACATACTGAAGCATCTCATCGGTGGACTTGATCATTTTCGAATTTACTTCGTAGGCACGCTGGGTTTCGATCATGTCGACCAGCTCCTCGACGATGTTGACGTTCGATGCTTCGAGCGAGCCCTGACGGACCGCGCCGCGGCCCTCGGTGTTCGGCGCGCCAACCTGCGCCGCGCCGGAAGACGCGGTTTCCTTCAGGATATTGCCGCCGAGCGATTCGAGGCCCGATGGGTTGGTGAAGCGGGCGGTCTCGATCTTGCCGACCTGACTGGGCTCGGTCTGGCCAGTGAGGTTGACGCTGACCGTGCCATCCTTGCTGATCGTGATCTTCTCGGCGCCATCGGGAATCTGAATCTGCGGCTGGAGCTGATAGCCTTCGGACGTGACGAGCGTGCCATCCGACGACAGGCTGAAATTGCCGTCGCGGGTGTAGCCGGTTGTGCCATCGGGCATCTGGATCTGGAAATAGCCGCCGCCCTCGATCGCCATGTCGAGTGCGTTATCGGTGGTCTGCATGCTGCCCTGGGTATCGACCTTGGCCGTGCCACGGATCGCCACACCCGAACCGAGATTGGTGCCGGTGGCGAATTTCGTCGAATCCGACGAGGGCGCGCCGGCGGCGGTCATCGTTTGATAGGCCAGCGTTTCAAAACTGGCGCGATCGCGCTTGAAGCCGGTGGTATTAACGTTCGCCAGATTGTTGGCGATAACCTGCATGCGCATATTCTGGGCATCGAGGCCTGTACGCGCGACGTGCAATGCTGCCGTGGTCATCGGTTATACTCCACTATCTCTCAATCAATCCATCCGCATCAGGTCGGTCGACGCCTTGTCGATGTCCTGCGCGGCACTCATCATCTTCACCTGCATGTCCCAATCCCGGCTGGCCTCGATCATGTCGATCATCGTGCCCGCCGCGTTGACGTTCGATCCCTCGAGCGCGCCGGCACGGACCTTTGCGTCCGGATCGGAAGCAAGCGTGCTGCCGTCGCGCGGCCGGAACAGGCCATCTACCGTCTTGCCGATTTCGGTGCCGTTGGTGTTGACCAGCTTGAGCCGGTCGACCGTTTGGACCTGGGTCGGATCGGCGCCCTGGGGCACGATCGAGATCGTTCCGTCGGAGGCGATGGTCAGCTTGTCATAAGGCGGCAAGGTGATCGGGCCGCCGTCGCCCAGGACGGGAAGCCCGTCACCGGTGGTGAGCAGGCCGCTGTCGCTGACCTGAAGATCGCCCCGACGGGTATAGCCTTCGTCGCCGCCGTGCGACTGGACCGCGAGCAGCGCCCTGCCCTGCACCGCGATGTCGAGCGTGCGGCCGGTTTCGGCGACGGTGCCTTCGGTCATATCGGCCGACACGACCTCGCCCGACGTCGAGACGCGGCCGCCCAGGCCCTCGCCCTTCTGCCACAACGCCTGGCTGGAGCTCATCTCGCCCCGAAAACCAGACGTGTTGATATTGGCGAGGTTGTTCGCGGTCGTCGTCTGACGGGCCATCGCGGCCCGCATCGCCGACAGTGAACTGTAGATCAGCTTGTCCATGCTTCAGGCTCCGCCTGCCCGACGCTTATGAGCGCAGGTTGACGATCGTGTCGGTCATCGTATTGGCCGCCTCGATCGCTTTTGCGTTGGCCGAGAAGTTACGCTGCGCCTGAATGAGCGCGACGAGTTCCTCGGTGATGTCGACGTTCGCCTGCTCGAGCGCGCCCGACTGCAACAGGCCGGTGCCGTTGGTGTTGGGTTCATTGATCGCGGGTTCACCCGAAAGACCGGTCGATCCCCATTTGGCATCGCCGAGCTGGCGAAGACCCTCGGGGTTAGAGAAGGTGGCGAGAACGATCTTGCCGAGCGACTGGGTGTCGCCGTTCGAGAAGGTCGCCTGAACCACGCCGTTCGAATCCACCGACACGTTGTCGAGCTGGCCGGCGGCATAGCCATCCTGGCTGAAGCTGGTCAGCGTGAAGGGCGCCGCCGCCATCTTGGTGTTGGCGCTGTAGTTGAGATCGAAGCCGATCGGGCCGGTCGCCCCGGTCGGGCTGATGTTGTTGGTGGTGATCGTGGCCGGCGTCGCGCCGTTCACTTTCGACAGCGTACCGAACTGATCGAATGTCAACGTCACCGCCTGTGGCGTCCCGCTCGTGGTCGTCGTCGGATCGGAGCTGATTTCCTTGTCGCCGATATAGGTGTGCGCGAGCCAGGATGTGTCGGTCACCGGCGGCGTGGCGCCTGCATTGGGAAGGTTCTGACGCGTGTAATAGGTGGTCATCGGAAAGGCCGTACCCGACGCGTCGTAAACAGTCGTCGTGGTCGACTGGTTATAGCTGTTCGGATCATAGCGATCGAAGGCGTAGGGGTTCGCCGTGGTGTAGACCGAGCGGCTCGACGGCACATCGGCGTCGGCCGGGAAGGTGACGGCCTGATCGACTTCCTGCGTCGCGCTCGACGTGCCCGACGTGAGCGGCAGCTGCAGCGAGCGGGTCGAATTGAGGCCGGTCGCGGTCAGCACGCCGGTGGCATCGGTCGGCAGCACCTGCAGATAGGCGCCCGAAGAGTCGACGACATAGCGATTGGCATCGACGCGGAAGCCGCCGTTGCGCGTGTAGCTGACCTGGCTGTTCGACTGCGAACTGCGCGTGACGAAGAAGCCCTGGCCCGAAATAGCGATATCGAGCGAGCGATCCGAATTCTCGAAACCGCCCTGGGTGAACTGCTGCGCGATGCCGCGCAGGCGCGTGCCCTGCCCTGCGACCGTCGAGGTCTGCAGTGGCGCCGACGAGACGATATCACCGAATTCGGCGGTGCTCTTCTTGAAGCCCGTGGTGCCGACGTTGGCGATGTTGTTCGAGATGACCGACAATTCGGTCTGCTGGGCCTTGAGGCCCGAAAGCGCGGTGTAGAAAGACATGGGTTACGCTCCGTTTGGAAGAGTTCGAAGGGTCAGGAAAGCTGAAGGGCGTCTTCTGGCGCGATCACGCCAAGCGGGGTGACGAGTTTGGTGGTGCCGGACGCAGGCGACTGGACGCCGGAGATGGTGGTCCAGGTCGAGATAGTGGTCGCGAGCTGCTGTGCGGCCGTGTCCTTCGCGTTCACCGAAACGGTGAGCGGGCCCGAGACGGCCTTGCCGTCGCTATCCTTGCCATCCCAATAGAAAGGGACATCGCCGGCGGCGACGTTGGTGGCGTTACCGTTATAGACGACCTTGCCGGTGCTATCGACGAGGCTGATGTTAACCTGCGACGCATCCTTGGCGATGTTGACGTTGCCGGCGTAACCGCCATCGGCGAGCGCGGTGGCGCTGCTGGATGCGACGAGCGCCGACTTGCCGATCCAGCTGGCCGCATCGCCAACCCGCGATGTGGAGGCCGCGACGAGCGATTTGAGCGAAGCGTTCATCTCGGCGATGCCGGTGGTCGAGGAGAATTGCGCCATCTGCGCAACCATCTGCGAGTTATCCATCGGCGCGGTCGGATCCTGCGTCGTCATCTGCGTCGTCAGCAGCTTGAGAAAGTCGGTCTGATCGAGCGCCTTCTTGCTGTTCTTGGTGGCCGTCGCCGCCGACGCCTTCGACGCTGTCGTCAGGCTATCGAGATAGGAGTTTCCAGTGGATATCGTCATTTGCCGAGCCTCAGCGTGTCCATTGTCAAAGTCTTGGCGGTCTGCATGACCTGCACGTTGTTCTGATACTGACGCGCGGTCTCCATCATCTCGACCAGCTCCTGCGCCTCATCGACCCCGGCCTCCCAGACATTGCCGTCCTTGTCGGCCTTGGGATGATTGGGGTCGTAGCGCTTGGTCGGTTCGAGGTTCGACGCGACGACTTCGTTGACCTTGACGGTCGCGACGCCGGGACGATCGGTGACCGAAGAGAAGACCGGCTTGATCGCGCGGAAGGCTTCCGCCTTGCTGCCTGCGACCGAACCCGCATTGGCGAGGTTCGAGGCGGAGGTGTTGAGGCGGACCATCTGCGCCGACATGGCGCGGCCGGCGATATCGAAGACCGAAAGATTACCCGACATGGCTTATTCTCCCTTCAGCGCCGACATGACCGTGCCGATGCGCCCTTCGAGAAAGGACAAGGTGGTGCGGTATTTCAGTGCGTTTTCGGCGAACTGGTTCTGCTCGGTGGAAAGCTCGACAGTGTTTCCGTCGAGCGAGGTTTCGAGCGGGATGCGATAGCCGACATTGCCCTGGGTGGCCTGATCGACGCTCATGCCGTTGCCGCCATTGGCGCCGGTGGCGTCAGCGAGGGCCTTCGAGAAATCGATGTCGCGCGCCTTGTAGTTGGGCGTGGCGGCGTTCGCGATGTTGGAGGCGAGCATCGCGAGCCGCTGCGAGCGGATCGCCAGCGCTGCACCATGTACCCCGAAAAGCGGATCAGCCATTTTATCGCTTTCGTTCTCTAAAATTTCGGCTGCCTCGACCGTTACCTGTATCGAACAGGGCTCGGCGGCTGCTTCGGATAGGTCCTAAGCAACTGCCGTGCCAAATATGGTAAACGGGGGTGCAATCTCCGGTTTTCCTGGCGTTCCGATCGGCAGCGGCAAGGTCTTGCCGGGGGCGGCAATTTTTTGCCGGTGTGTTTTGCCGCTTCGTCGCGGCGGCGTTTTGGTGCGCGGTGTTTGGGGAAAGCGATGTTTCTGTTCGATCAGATCGCCCGTTACATCGACCCATTTGCGATATTGATCGTCTTCGGCGGCACCATCATCATCTGCTTCGCGCGGAGCACGCGCGCCGATCTCGCACGCGGATGGAACGCGCTGGGGGCAATGCGCCGCGCCGATCCCGAGGCCGATGCCACTGCAGCCTGGGTCGCCGTCAGCCGCATCCGCGAGCTTGTCGAGCTGCGCAACATCATGTGCGCCGACCGCGTCGAAACCGCGCAGCGTTTCCTCAACCGTGCCGTTCATCAGATCGCCAATGCGCGCAGCTCGATCGACTTCGCGCGCTGGGCCGGCGACGAGATCGAGCGCCGCCGCCAGCGCCATCAGGCAGCGGCCGGGGTGTGGCGCGGCATTGCCGAAACCGCACCTGCCATGGGCATGATCGGCACGATTATAGGGCTTGTTCAGATGTTTGCGGCGATGGACGATCCGGCGCGGATCGGCCCGGGCATGGCCGTCGCGATGCTCACGACACTCTATGGCATCATCCTGTCGGCAGCGATCGCTGCGCCAATTGCCGGCCGGCTGGAGCGGCTGTCAGAGGCCGAACTTGCCTGGCAGAGTGCGGCCTGCAGGCAGCTCGAGATGCTGCTGCGCGAGGAGATCGACGGACTTCCCGCGAATGTGCGCTCTCCACTGCGGAAGGCGTCATGAAGCGCGAGATCTCGCAACGCTGGGTGATGAGCTTCGCCGATCTGACCCTGCTTCTGCTCGGCTTCTTCGTGCTGCTGCAGGCGCAGGCGACCGACAAGCTGAAGATGGCGGCGGGGATTCGCGGCGCGTTCGGCGGCAGCGGTTCGGGCACGCCATTGCAGGGCTTTGCGGCGGCGACATTGTTCGAGGCCGATGAGGCGATCCTGAAGCCCGCCGACGCCGCGCGCTTTGCGCGGATGGGCGCAGCGGCGGCGCGCAAGAAGGAACGGATTATCGTTTCGAGCCAGGGACATGACGGCAAATCGGCGCGGCTCGATAGCTGGGAGCTGGCGGCCGCCCGCACCACCGCGATCGCCCGCGCGATCCGTGCCGGCGGACTGCCCGAGTCGCTGATCGAAGTGACGATCCCGCCGATGCGCGATGGCGACGAAACCACGGGGCAGAAGATCGGCATCCAGCGGCTCGCCAAATAGCCGCCTCCGCCGTTAACCATTTATGGCACGGTGCTTGCTTATATCTCCGCGATGAACCCGGAGTTCGAAGCGATGAATTATCTTATTCCCCTGGCGCTGGCCGCTGCGATGCCTGCAATGGCGACGACATTGCCGCCCGCACAGAATCTCGACGAGCTCGAGCAGATCGTCGTCACGACGCTCGGCGCCGATATCGGCCAGCCCGGCGGGCCGATGGCGCCGATCGACCGACGCATCCGCCTCGCCGCCTGCCCGACCGGCATCCAGATCGATGCGCCGCAGATGGGCGCCGTGACCGTGCGCTGCACGACCGCTGGCTGGCGCCTGCGCGTGCCGCTCGCGCGGGTGCCGACCGCGCAGCAGGGAAGCCAGGGCTTTCAGAAAACGGCGGCAGCCAATGCCGATGTCCGCAAGGGCGACCCGGTACAACTGGTGGCGCAAGGCAATGCCTTTTCGATCAGCATCGAGGGCATAGCCATGGAAGACGCCAATGTCGGCGGGCGCGTTCGCGTCTCAACCGGCCAGAAAGGCTCGACATTATTCGCCGAAGTGGTCGAGCCCGGACGCGTTCGTCTTTTGGGATTTAAATAATTTCGAAACCTGTCGTTATATAAGGCAGAGGTGGAATATTGGCCGACGGGCCCGATGAAAGGATGAAGTCATGATCAATGGGGTAGGTTCTACTAGCCAGACCCGCATCGGTCAGGTCAAGGACAGTAAGGTTGCGGCGGCCAGGGAAACGGCAGCTGCATCACCTGCGGACAGCGGAATGGCGATGTCGCCGTCGCTGGTTGCGGCACTTGCCGAAGCTGGTCCTCCGATCAACGACGAGAAGATCCAGGCGATACGTTCTGCAATCGCGCAGGGCCGATATCCCATCGATGCGCGGGCAATCGCGCAGAAGATGGTCGCTCTGGACCTTCCGAAATAACATGAGCGGCGCGATCGATCATGTCATCGAATCGAGCGAGGCGTTGATCGCCGCGTTCGATGCGCAGGACATCGACGCGATCGAAACCGCTCTTCCAGCCTTTGCTTCCTCCGTGGAAGCCCTGAAAACTCCCGGCGCCTTGCGACAGGCGCCGGGTCTTTTCGCGCGTGTAGAAGAAGCGGTGGCGCTTGCCGACGCCGCCCGCACCCGCGCGCTCTGCCTCGCCGATCACAGCCGCCAGCGCATCGACCTGCTCGCGGCCGCCGCCGGGCGGTTCGATGCAACGCCCGCGACCTATGGGCGCAATGGACGCTAGAATCTGAGTCAGCGCAGCTGAATCAGACGCGGCACCGGATCAAACTCCACCGCTACAGATTTGCGGGTTTGATCATATTCGGGCTCGTTAACCCGGTCGAGCCGGGAGCAGATGGTCCGCTCCCGACCCGATCGCGCAGATGCCTGAAATCTTCGCCTGATTCCGCGTGACGCCTATGAAGCGTCCACGCTTTTGCTGACCAGGATATTCACGGCAACGCGACGGTTCTGTGCCTTGCCTTCTTCGGTGTCGTTGCTCGCCGCCGGGTCCGCCGTGGCCATGCCGGTCGGGGTCAGCATACGATAGGGTTTCCAGCCGCAGGCCTGCTGAAGATAATTGATGACGCGATTGGCGCGCTTCTCGCTGAGCTGCTGATTGACCTCTTCGTTTCCGGTCGAATCGGTGTAACCGACCACCAGCATCAGGGCGTTTTCCGTCCCCTCGGCTGTGGTGGCGGTGTTGCAGAGTTGGGCTTTGTCCTCAGCGGAAAGCTCCGCCTTGCCGGTATCGAAGTGCACGTTCACTGTGCCCTTGATATTATATTTGTCGATATCGCCCAGGCGGCCGCGCAGCGACTCGGTTGCTGCGGTCTGCTCCTCGAAGCGCTGGTCGGTGGCGTTGCGGATCATCGTCGCGGTCTTGAGATCGGTGTTCCGGAAATTGATCTGGCTTGCGACGAGGCCCGTGCCCGATTGCCCATCGGCGGGCTGCAAGGTCTTGACGGTAACGGGCAGGCCGTTGAGCAGCGCGGCTGGGCCAGGCTTGTCGCGGTTGCCGCTGAACAGCCCGCTTGCGGCCTTGATCCGCGTAGCATCATTGATGGCAACGACCGTACTGGTCCCGTCGGCAGCGGTGACCTTCATCTTGTTGCCGGTACGGGCGGAGATGACGCCTTTGATCTCGGGGCCGGCGGTCATCACAGCCGCCTCGGGCGCAGGCACACCATCGACTACGATATTGGGATTGGACGGGTCCTGCTGCTGCGCAGACAGACTGCCTGATGCAGGCAGGGCCAGCGCCGCGAGCAGTACGCAAACTCCTGGTCTTTTGGAAATGACACGCATCGAGCGACTCCTTTTCTCTCCCCCATTTTGCTCCCCAGCCGGCCTTGCCTGTGCAGATCAACCTGTCGGGCACATGAACAGCCCCCGCAGGACCGTTGGTTAAGCGGGCCATTCGTGCGCTCCGTGCGGCGAACCGTTGAGGGTGTCGGTCCAGGTCGAAGCCACGCCGAAAAATCCAATGAGCGTAAACGGACATGTCCCGGGATTAAGCGCGCAGGCCGTCCCGCTCATAACCCTTAATTAACCACGTTGGTGGCACAGCCATGTCTGGTTTCGAATGAAACGGATAAGAACGGCATGGCGACGGAAAACTTTAAGGCTGCCAGCAGAAAAACCGTCGGGCGCTTCGCGCTCCGGAAACGCTGAGCATGGCCGCGCCCGCCTCGGTAGCCTCCAAGCTCTGGCAGTCGGCCGGTCGCGGTGCGATCCTGCCGGGTGCGACGCTGATGCTCGTCGGGCTGATGGTGATCCCGGTGCCGTCGTTCGTGCTCGATGTCGGCTTCATCGCCAATATCATGATCAGCCTCGTGGTACTGATGGTCGCGCTGAATGCCGCCAAGCCGCTCGATTTCTCGTCCTTTCCCACCGTGCTGCTGTTTGCCACCCTGCTGCGCCTCGCGCTCAACGTCGCATCGACCCGCGTCGTGCTGGTCGACGGCCATCTCGGGCCTAACGCCGCAGGTCATGTCATCGAAAGCTTCGGCAACTTCCTGATCGGCGGCGACTATGCCGTCGGTCTGTTCGTGTTCGGCATCCTGATGGTGATCAACCTCGTGGTGATCACCAAGGGCGCGGGCCGCGTTTCGGAAGTGTCGGCACGCTTCACCCTCGATGCGATGCCCGGCAAGCAGATGGCGATCGACGCCGATCTCAATGCCGGGCTGCTCACCCCCGAAGATGCCAAGCTGCGCCGCCAGGAAGTCGCCACCGAAGCCGATTTCTACGGTTCGATGGACGGTGCCTCCAAATTCGTGAAGGGCGATGCCGTCGCCGGCGTGATGATCCTCGTGATCAACATCCTCGGCGGCCTGATCCTCGGCGTGGCCAGCCATGGGCTGTCGCTGGGCGAAGCCGCTTCCACCTATATCATCCTCGCGATCGGCGACGCGCTGGTCGCGCAGGTCCCTGCCCTGCTGCTCTCGATCGCTGCCGCCGCGATCGTGACGCGAGTGTCTTCACCGCTCGATCTCGCCGGCCAGATCACCAGCCAGTTCGGCTCGGCCCGCGCCTGGACCCCGGTTGCCGGCATCCTCGCGATCCTCGGCTTCGTGCCCGGCATGCCGCACATGATCATCCTGTCGGCCGCCGGCATCGCCGGCTTCGCCGCATGGAAGCTGCGCAACAAGAGCCGCGACGAGGCCGCCGCCGTGGCCGCCAATGTCGAACTCGCCAATGCCCCTGCCCCGGTATCGCCGCACGCCATCGACTGGAACGAGATTTCGGACGGCGCCGCGCTCGGCCTCGAGCTCGGCTACGGGCTGGTGAGCCTCGTCGACGAGCGCAAGGGCGCGCCGCTGATGGCACGCATCACCGGCATCCGCCGCCAGCTTTCGCGCGAACTCGGCTTCGTCGTCCCGCTCGTCCGCGTTCGCGACAATCTGAGCCTGGCGCCGAACGCCTATCGGATCACTGTCGCCGGCGTTATCATGGGCGAAGACGAAGCGTTCCCCGATCAACTGCTCGCGCTCGACAGCGGCGATCTCGAAGGCACCGTCGAGGGCCGCGAAGTCCGCGACCCGAGCTTCGGCCTCGAAGCCGTGTGGATCACCCCCGACAAGCGCGGCGACGCGATCGTCGCGGGCTATACCGTCGTCGATCCGGCGACCGTCGTCGCGACCCACCTCAATCAGGTTATCGCCGGCGCCGCTGCCGATCTGTTCGGGATGGACGAGGCGCAGCGCCTGCTGGACGCGCTCAAGGAAGCCGCGCCGCAGCTCGTCGCCGGCCTCACCCCGACGCCGCTCTCGCTCGCACAGATCGCTGCGGCTAGCCGCGCATTGCTCGCCGAAGGCGTGCCGCTCAAGGATTTCCGCCGCATCGCCGAAGCGATGGTCGATGCCGCCGCGATATCGAGCGACGCCCCCGCGCTCGTCGAGAATATCCGCTCGCGGATCGGCGCGCTGATTGTGCAGACGCTTGTGCCGGTGAAGATGCCGCTGCCGGTGATCACGCTGGATGCCGGTCTTGAATCGCTGCTCGCGCAGGCCGTCCGCACATCGCCGGGTGCGGCGCATCCTTTCGAACCGGCGCTGGCGAACAAGATCGTCTCGGCGATCTCCGAAGCTTCGGCGCCGCTCGTCAATGCGGCTACGCGCTTCGCGATCGTGACCTCGCCGATCGCCCGGCGCTCGCTGGCTCGTCTGCTCAAACCGCACCTGCCCGAAACCCCGGTCATGTCCTTCCTGGAAATTCCCGATGGGAAGCCCGTGGAAGTCGCGGCCGTGGTCGGCGGCGGCCCTGCACAACATACTAGTCCCGCTGCCCTCGGCAATGCCGCGCAGCCGATGGAGATGGCACGATGACCCTCGCCTGGCCAACCACGACGACGCCGACGGGCTTTATGGCCGGCGCGGCCCCGGAGCGCCGGAGCGCCCGCGTGATCAGCATCGCCTGCGGGCGTAGCGGCGTCGGCAAGACGACGATCGCGGCCAACCTCGCACTGTCGCTGTCGATGATGCATCGCCGCGCGATGCTGGTCGATTGCGATCCGGGCCCCGGCGATGCCACGCGAATGATGGGGATCGGATCGAAGGAATCGATCGCCGACGTCATCGGCGGACGGTTGACGATCGACGAGATCGTGATCGATGGCCCCCACTCGCTATTCGTGGTGCCGGCAAGCCCGGCGGCGTGCAGCAGGATGCCAGTCGATCTTTCGGCCCGGCTGAAGCTGGCCGATGCCTTTCGTCCACATCGCCGCTCGCTCGACTATGTGATCGTCGACACGCCGGGCAGCGCCGATCCCGACACGCTCGACATGGTCGCGTCGGCCGATCTTCCCGTCGTCGTACTGGCGCCCGACGCCGATCGCTTCATGGATGCCTATGGCACGGTGAAGCTGCTCGCGCTCGAGCACGATGTCCGCAACATCGCGATCGTCACCAACCGCATCACCGACGAAGCGATGGGCCGCGAACTGTTTCGACGCTTCCGCGATGTCGCCGATCGTTTTCTCGGCGAGACGACGCTCAGCTATCTCGCCGGCATTCCTTTCGACGAGCGCGTGACCACGGCGGCAACGCGCCGCCGCCTCGTCACCGACCAATATCCCAAGGCGCGCGCGGCACAGGCCATCGGCCATCTCGCGCGCACGATCGACACGCTCGATATCGCGGCGGAAGCCGGTGGCGATTGCTTCTTCGGCATGGAGGCGGTGCGCAGTGCATATTGATATAGCCGATCCGATGCACACCTATGGCCGCAAGCCTGCAAAGCAGCGGTCGGAAGACCTTGTGCGCGGGCATATGCAGCTCGTCCGCAAGATCGCCTGGCATGTCCATGGCCGGGTTTCGTCGGCGATAGACATCGAGGATCTGATTCAGATCGGCATGATCGCGCTGGTCGAAGCCGCCAATGGCTATGAAGATCGCGGCCATGCCTTCTCCACCTACGCATCGATGCGCGTGCGCGGCGCGATGATCGATCATCTGCGGCGGCATGCGACGATGAGCCGTGCGGCGATGGGCAAACGCCGTCAGTTGCTGAAGGCGAAATCCGATTTCGAGAAGCGGCACGGCCGCTCACCCAGCGATTCCGAACTCGCGCAGGCGATGGGGCTGGATGGTGCGGCGCTCCGTGCGCTGGTCGACGAAACCGCAGCGACCTATCAGGAGTCGCTCGACGAGGTCTATTCGGACCAGTCGATCTGGTTCGCAGATGTCGAGGATGCCGTCGATACGACGATCGAGCGAAGTCAGCTTAGCGCGGCAATGGCCGAGCATATCGCCGAGCTGCCCGAACGCGAGGCGATGGTGCTGCAGCTCTATTTCGTCGAGGAAATGAATCTCGAGGAAATCGGCCTCACCCTGAGCATCGGCGCGGCGCGCGTCTGCCAGATCAAGAAGGCCGCGCTCGACAAGCTGCGCGGCTCGCTGAAGCAGTGGGCCGACTGATCAGATAGATATTGCGCAACGTTCCAGCCGTCAGGTGGTCGCCTGACGGCCTCTGTACGTTTAATGCTGATTATCGAGCTTCGCTTCGATCCGGGTCACCTTGTTGCCGATCGAAACCAGCGTGTCGTTGAGCTGGCTCTGACCGTCATGAACCATCGCCAGCATAGCCTTCGACTGATCGCGCTCGATCATGCCGCGCTGAAGCTCAGCGAAGCCCGTCTCGAGATCCTTTGTGGTCAGCAATGGCGCCGCCGCGGCAAGCTCTTGGCGATGGAGAAGCTCGGTCTGGCGGGTACGGATCGCTTCCAGATCATGGACGAGCACGGCAACCTTCTTCATCTGCTCCTGCCGCTCGCGTGCATCGGCGACAACCAGCGCCGCACCAACGACGGTGCGGCTGACCACCACCAGGCCGACGGCCGATACGACGCTCGAGAAAAGGGCGAGCCCGACCGCAAGCGCGGGCAGGATGCTGCGCTTGGCCGGAACCGCCGCAGGCTGGGCGGCGAGTGGGCCCGCAGGCGCAGCGTCGATCGGCAAGGACAGCGTTTCGACATGGGCGGGCTCGGCAGGCTGCGGGACCGGCGGCGCAGCGATCTCTGCCCGAGGCGGAGGTGTCGGACCCAGGTCGAGGTCCAGATCGAGATCCAGGTCCAGCGCAATCAGCTCGACGGGCGCGGCCGTCCGAACATCGGGTGCGGACGGAGCGGGAGCCGACACCGGCTCCGGCGCGATATCGTCTGATGCAAGATCGAAATCGATCATCTCGATGGCACCGATAGCCGGGGCGATTGCAACAGGCGCGGGCGCGGATTCGCGCGTCAGCGCGACATCGCTTTCGAGCTCGTCGAGCGCCCTCAGCGCCGCATCGAAACCCGTACCGCTGATCGAACTCCTCTGCGCGTCCATCGCCCTGCCTCAAAAGTTTGAAAAGAAAAGGCCCCCGGCGCGGGGAAACGATGCGCCGGGGGCCGGTTAGGCGACCGAGGTGTTGGGCCGCCTAATCTCGCAGAAGATTATTTCAGCAAGCTGAGAACGTTCTGCTGGCTCTGGTTCGCCTGGGCGAGCATCGCCGTCGAGGCCTGCGCCAGGATCTGCGCCTTTGCCAGGCTGGTCGATTCCGCCGAGAAATCGGCATCCTCGATCCGCGAGCGAGCTTCGGACAGGTTGGTCACATTGGCGGTCAGGACGTTGACTGCCGCATCGAGACGGTTCTGCGTGGCGCCGAGGCCGGCACGCGCGGTGCTGACTGCGGTGATCGCTGTGTCGGACGTCGTGATCGCTGCCGACGCATTGGAGACGTTGTCGACCTTGACGGTGGTGGCATAAGCAGACGCAACCGCCAGAAGGCCGTTGATCGAGATCGACGTGGTGTCGCCCGAATTGATGCCCGTCTGGATCGAAAAGCTCGAAGCTGTCGAGGTGGCCGAGAACAACGTGTTCCCGTTGAACTTGGTGTTGGTGACGACGTCGGTGATCTGCGCCTGGAGCGAAGCGACTTCGGTCTGCAGGTTGGCGCGATCGCTCGACTGGTAGGTGCCGTTGGCGGACTGAACCGCGATTTCACGGATACGCTGCAGCATGCTGCCGACTTCGCCTAGCGCGCCTTCAGCGGTCTGCGCCAGCGAGATGCCGTCATTGGCATTGCGGATCGCGACAGTCATGCCGCGGACCGATGCCGTCATCGAAGACGAAATGGCGAGGCCGGCGGCGTCGTCTTTCGCGGAGTTGATACGCTTGCCGCTGGACAGACGCTCCATGGCAGTCGCGAGGCTCTTATCGGCCATGCGGCCGGCGTTCTGCGCACGAAGCGAAGAGATGTTGGTGTTGACGACAGTCATTATGCTATTCCTTTCCGGTCTACTCGGCGGTGTCGGCTGCTGACCGTCCTCGCCACGATCCGGGTAACGACGATGCCCAGATAAGCTTTAGCAACATTGATGGTTAATCGCCGGGTAATACTTTGAAACATCAAACAAAAAGGCCCCCGACGCGCTATGTTCGCGTCGGGGGCCCTTTATTGACCGTAGTTTCGGCGATATTTACTTATTTAAGCAGGCTCAACACATTTTGCTGGCTCTGGTTCGCCTGGGCGAGCATCGCCGTCGAGGCCTGCGCCAGGATCTGTGACTTGGCGAGAGCCGTGGATTCCGCCGAGAAGTCGGCATCTTCGATCCGCGAGCGGGCTTCGGACAGGTTGGTCACATTGGCGGTCAGGACGTTGACTGCCGCATCGAGACGGTTCTGGATCGCACCGAGGCCGGCACGTGCCGTGCTGACTGCGGTGATCGCGGTGTCGGCCGTCGTGATCGCTGCCGAAGCATTGGAGACGTTGTCGACCTTGACAGTGGTGGCATAAGCAGACGCAACCGCCAGAAGGCCGTTGATCGAGATCGACGTGGTGTCGCCCGAATTGATGCCGGTCTGGATGGCGAAGCTCGAAGCTGCCGAGGTGGCCGAGAACAACGTGTTGCCGTTGAACTTGGTGTTGGAAACGACGTCGGTCATCTGCGCCTGGAGAGCCGCCACTTCGGTCTGCAGGTTGGCACGATCGCTCGACTGGTAGGTGCCGTTGGCGGACTGAACCGCGATTTCACGGATACGCTGCAGCATGTTGCCGACTTCGCCCAGCGCGCCTTCAGCGGTCTGCGCCAGCGAGATGCCGTCGTTGGCGTTACGGATCGCGACGCTCATGCCGCGCACCGAAGAGGTCATCGAAGACGCGATGGCGAGGCCGGCTGCGTCATCCTTGGCAGAGTTGATGCGCTTGCCGCTCGACAGGCGCTCCATCGCGCTGTTCTGCATTTTTTCAGCCATGCGGCTGGCGTTCTGAGCGCGGAGCGATGCAATGTTGGTGTTGATAACGGTCATGGGATCGGTCCTTCTTTCTTACAATCAGGGGGCGTTCCGGTGTCTGACCGTTCTCGCCTCGATCACAGTAACGACCGCTCTTAGAAGAGCTTTAACCAGAAAATTTCACCACGTTTGTTTTTCGACGAAAGCCCCGGAAAATGGGGGTTTCAGGAGCCCTACGCGCAAGCGCGCGCGCAAGCGCACATACGCGCGCGCTTACGCACAATCACGGGGGCGGGCGTCGCGCGGTCTATTAAGACTATCTTAGTTAATTCGGCAGTAAGGATGTCTGACAAGGAATTGCCTCACGTGGCTTCCGGAGGACAACATGACGACGACGATCGGCATCAGCGAAAGAGCACAGGGATCGCACCCCACGCTTGGCGCGTGGCTGGCAGGCGCCGGCATCGAAACCGTGATGGTCGATCCATCCGCTCCTGCCGCCCGTGACGCCGTCCGCATCCTGCACGTCACCGAGCGCGCCCTTGCCCGCCACCGCGACGTGCTCACCGATTTCGCCGACGGCAAACCGATCCTCAACCGCGCGTTCAACGGCCAGCCGGTCACGATCGTGTTCGGCTTCGAGGATATGCCGTTCGGCCACGCCCTGATCGCCGAGATGGTCCGCCCGCGCATCATGCCCGCCTGTGGCGAGCCCGAAAGCGCGCAGCAGCTCAAGATCGCCGCGCGTATCGCCAGTCGCGACGCCAATATGCTCGTGCTCGGCGAAACCGGCACCGGCAAGGAAGGCATCGCCCGCTACGTCCATGCGATGAGCCCGCGCGCCGACAAGCCCTTCGTCGCCGTCAATTGCGCCGCACTCCCCGAAACGATGCTCGAAGCGATGCTGTTCGGCCATCAGAAGGGCGCCTTCACCGGCGCCAATGGATCGGGCGAAGGCCTGTTCCGTGCGGCCGAAGGCGGCACATTGCTGCTCGACGAGATCGCGGAGCTGCCGCTGCAGCTTCAGGCCAAGCTGCTGCGCGCGCTCCAGGAGCGCGAGGTTCTCCCCGTCGGCGCGACCCAGCCAATCGCGATCGACGTCCGCATCATCGCCGCCGGCAATCGCGATCTCGCCGCCGAAGTCGAAGCCGGCCGGTTCCGCGCCGATCTCTACTGGCGGCTCAACGTCATGCCGCTCACGCTCAAGCCACTGAACAGCCGCCGCCAGGATATCCGCGCGATAGGTGCTGCACTTTTGCTGCGCCACACGCCCACCAGCGAAGCGTTCGCCTGGCCGACCGCCAATGCACTCGATCGGCTGATGGCACATGGCTGGTCGGGCAACGTCCGCGAGCTGGAAAATGTGCTGCAGCGCGCGATCCTGATGCATGACGGCGATCGTATCGAAGCATCCGATCTCGCGATCGAAACCGTGATCGCCGCACCCGCCTTCCGCATGGCCGCAGTCGAAGCGCCGGTAGCGACGCCAGCATATGACGCCACGCCTATCCGCCTCGCCGATGCCAAGCGTGCCGGCCAGGCCCGCGCGATCGAGGATGCTCTGGCGGCGACCGGCGGCCATCGCCTGCGCGCAGCCGAGCGGCTCGGCATTTCCGAACGAACCCTGCGCTATCGCATCGCCGATATGCGCGCCGTGGCTTGAGGGAGGGCTAGATGACCACCATCAACACCAGCAATCTGCTCGCGATGCGCAACGCCATCCTGCAGCAGAACAGCGCACTGCAGAAGGCGGCGGCATCGCCCGTCGATCAGATCGGCGGTATCAGCCAGGTCGGCGGCGCAACCAGCGCGCCGGACGGAGGCTTCGCTTCCACACTGCGCGGCGCACTGACCGCGGTCAACGACCAGCAATCCAAGGCTGCGGCGATTTCCGAAAGCTACGAGCGCGGCGAGACCACCGATATTGCCGCTGTCATGCTCCAGCGCGAGCAGGCCAGCGTCGGCTTCCAGGCCACCTTGCAAGTCCGCAACAAACTCCTGTCCGCCTATAAGGACATCATGAGCATGCCGGTATAAACTATGGCTGATATCATCGCACCATCACCCGAAGCTCCCCGCTCGCTGGCGGCCCCCAATGGCGGTCTGGGCGGCATCGGCACATCAGCCGTGCTCGAGCGGCTGAAAGGCTTTACCGCCCAGCCCGCGATCCAGCGCAGCCTGCCGATGATCGGCCTGATGGCGCTGCTCGGCGTAGCCGCGATCCTGTGGTCGACGATGTCGGGCGCGCCGCAGCGCGACCTGTTCGCGGGCATGAGCGATGGCGATAAGGCAGCGGTGGCGGACTCGCTGAAGGCCGCGAACATCCCGTATGAGATCGATCGCAGCACCGGTTCGCTGACGGTTTCCGAAACGAACTTCTATCAGGCCAAGATGCTGCTCGCGCAGCAAGGCCTGCCGAAATCGGCGCCCGATGGCGACACGATGCTGTCCTCGCTCCCGCTCGGCGCCAGCCGCGCCGTCGAGGGCGAAAAGCTGCGCGGCGCGCGTGAGATGGATCTGGCCCGCACGATCGAAGCGATCGACGCAGTCGAGAGCGCCAAGATCCATATCGCCGCCGAACAGCCGAGCGTCTTCCTGCGCGACGAGGCCAAGCCGCAGGCATCAGTGATGCTGCGGCTTCGCGCCGGCCGTCAACTGGCGGACTCGCAGGTTCAGGCGATCGTTCATCTGGTCGCATCGTCGGTTCCGGGCCTGTCGCCCGACGGCATTTCGATCGTCGATCAGGCGGGCCGCCTGCTGTCATCTTCGGGCAGCGATCCGATGAGCCAGGCATCGAACCGCCAGGTCGATATCCAGACCAAGATCGAGCAGCGCTATATGGAGGCGCTCAACAAGATCCTGACGCCGATCGTCGGCCCCGGCAATTTCACCGCCGAAGTCCACGCCGACGTCGATTTCACCGAGACCCAGGCGACGCGCGAAAGCTTTCCCAAGGACAATGCCGTCGTTCGCACCGAACAGGGTGGCTGGACCGGCGACAAGAGCGGCGCCGGCGGCGAAGCTTCGGGCATACCCGGTGCGCTGTCGAACCAGCCGCCGGCCGCGAGCCAGGTGACGACGGCGAACCAGCAGGCGATCACCGTGCCGACACCCGGCACGAGCGCAGCGGCTGCGGCCGGAAAGACCTCCGAACAATATAATCGCACATATGAGCTGGGCCGCGAAGTCTCGGTCACACATAATCCGATCGGTTCGGTGAAGCGTCTCTCGGTCGCCGTCGCGCTGCGTGAAGGCGCCCGCAAGTTCAGCCGCGCCGAGCTCGCCTCGATCGAGACGCTGGTACGCGGTGCGATCGGCGCCGATCAGGCCCGCGGCGATGTCGTCGCCCTCTCCGCCCGCAGCTTTGCGGTCGCCGAGGATGCCGAGGTGAAGCCGAACTGGTTCGATGCACCCTGGGTTTCGACCCTCGCCCGCAACATGTCCGCGCTGCTGGTCGTCGCGCTGCTCGTCTTCGGTGTCGCCAAGCCGCTGCTCAAGAAGCGCGCCGCCATGGCCGAAGAGCGCAAGACGATGATCGATACTGCGGTCGCTTCGGGCGGCTCGCTCCCCGGCAATTTCACCCCGAGCCCCGCCGTTCGCGGCGAGATCGCCGCCGCCATGGCCAAGGAAGCCCTGGTCGATCCGAACAAGCCGGTCACGCTCGACATGATCGAAGCGACGCCCGGCTATGCCAATCGCGCCGAGCTGATCCGTAATTTCGTGCGGCAGGATCCTGACCGCGCCGCCCTGGTCGTCCGCGACCTGATCCGTGCCGACATGCCGGGAGCTGACGAAGACAATGGCTGACGAGACCCCGATCGATACCAACGCCGCAACCCCGGTCGAGCCCACGGGCAGCCAGGCGGCCGCGATACTGCTGATGCTGCTCGGCGAGGAAGAAGCCGCTTCGGTGCTCAGCCGGCTCGAGCCGCATGAAGTCCAGCATCTCGGCGGTGCCATGTTCGGTGTCGCCAATATTTCCGAGAATGAGATCGACGGTGTGTTCGATGTCTTCCTCGATCGCGCCAAGGTCCGCACAACCCTGGGCTTCGGCGCGGAACGCCAGATCAAGGGCATGATGCACAAGGCGCTTGGCGTCGAGAAGGCCGATCAGGTGCTGCAGCGGATCACCCCCGTCCAGCATGTCAGTGCGCTCGAAAATCTCAAATGGATGGATGCGCGCACGATCGCAAATCTGATCGAGCATGAGCATCCGCAGATCGCCGCGCTCGTACTGGCCTTCCTGGACTCGCAGGTCGCCGCCGACGTGCTGCAGCTGCTGTCCGAAGATGTGCAGGCCGATCTGGTCTATCGGGTCGCAACGCTCGGCCCGGTGACCGAGACCGCGCTGCACGAACTCGAAGACCTACTGAACCGCGCGACCCCGGTCGCGGCGTCGGCATCGACGACCACCCGCCGCGGCGGCGCAACCGACGCGGCCAAGATCGTCAACTCGTCGCGCAAAGCGGCCGAGCAACGGATCATCAAGGCGCTGCAGAAGCTCGACAAGACGCTCGCGCGGACGATCGAGGAAGAGATGTTCATCTTCGACAACCTGATGGCTGTCGGCGACAAGGATCTCGGCACCTTGCTGCGCACCGTCGACAACGACATTCTGGTCGTTGCGCTCAAGGGCGCCGACGAGCGGCTGCGCCAGAAGATCTTCGGCTGCATGTCCAGCCGCGCAGCGCAGTCGATCCAGGACGAAATCCTCGATCGCGGCCCGATGCGACTTGCCGATGTGCAGGAAGCGCAGAAGGCGATGCTGTCGGTGGCGCGCAAGCTCGCAACCGAAGGCGTGATAAGCCTCGGCGGAAAGGGCGACGATTATGTCTGAGGTTGGCGCCACGCTTTTCAATGACGGCGTTCGCGTCGATGCCTGGACCCGACCGCAGACCAGCCTGCACTTCACCCCCTGGGGCGATGGCCAGCCCAAGCGCCGTGCCAGCGACTTCACACCGCGCGGTCAGGCACCGAAGAAGGACGTGCCGCCGGAACCGGAACTCGATATCGAGGCGCTGCGCGCCGAGGCCTTCGCGCAAGGCTATGAGCAGGGCCGGCAATCGCTGGGCCAGGAATTCGCACGCCAGACACAGGCGGTCGCCGCACTGATCCGTTCGGCCGAGGCGTTGCAGCCCGAGCCACATGGTCCGCTCGCCGAGCTCCTCACCGAAACCGTGACGCGGCTCGTCCGCCAGATCGTCGGCGAGGTCCAGATCGATGCGACGACATTGCGCAGCCGTGCCGAAGCGGTGGCCGAACTCGTGACGGCGGAGGCCGGCCCTGCCCGGCTTCGCATGCATCCCGACGATATCGCCATGCTCGAAGGCGTCGAACTGCCGCTGCCCGTTTCCCCCGATCACCACATGGCATCCGGCACGATCGTGCTCGAAACCGGCGAAGGCTGGATCGAGGACGGCCCGCAGGTCCGCCTCGCGCGGCTGCGTCAGCAACTCGACGCGATCGGCCTTGGCCGATGAGCGGCTGGATCGCGCGTCAGGCCGCAACGATGCTCGATACGATCGAGCTCGATCATGTCGGCCCGCGCCGGATCGGCCGGCTCGCCGCTTATGACGGGCTTATGCTGGAAGCGACCGGCTTTCCGCTTCCCGTCGGATCGAACGCGCGCGTCATCGACGCCGATGGCAATGCCGCACTCGCCGAAGTCGTCGGCTTTCGCGGCAATCGCACTCTTCTCATGGCGCTCGATGCCGATGCGCCGCACAGCGCGGGCGCGCGGGTGGAGCCCGATCGCCGTGGCGGTTCGGTCGATGTCGGCGAAACGCTGCTTGGCCGCGTGATGGATGCGCTCGGCAATCCGATCGATGGCCTTGGCCCTATTTCCACCGCCGAACGCTGGCCGCTGGCCGGCAAGCGCGGCAACCCGCTCGATCGCGCGCGGGTCACCGAACCTTTCGATATGGGCGTGCGCGCGATCAACGCGCTGCTCACCGCCGGCGTCGGCCAGCGCATCGCCATCGCGGCGGGCTCGGGTGTCGGCAAATCGGTGCTGATGGGCCAGATGATCGCGGGCGCGGATTGCGACGTGATCGTCGTCGGGCTGGTGGGCGAACGCAGCCGCGAAGTCAGCGATTTCCTCGTCACCAAGCTCCAGGGCGCCGTTCGCCAGAAGAGCGTCGTCGTCGCCGTTCCCGCCGATCATCCGCCCGTACTGCGGCTGCGCGCCGCAATGCGCGCGACCGCGATCGCCGAATATTTCCGAGCGCAGGGCAAGCGCGTGCTGCTGCTGATCGACAGCCTGACCCGCGTTGCGCATGCGCAACGCGAGATCGGCCTGTCACTGGGCGAGCCGCCGACGATGAAGGGCTATCCACCCTCGGCGCTGAGCATGATCCCACGCCTGATCGAACGCGCCGGCGTCGACGCCAATACCGGCGGATCGATCACAGCGCTTTATACCGTGCTGGCCGATGGCGACGATACCGACGATCCGATCGTCGATACCGCGCGCGCTATCGTCGACGGGCATATCATCCTGTCGCGCAGCCTTGCCGAGCAGGGCGTGTTTCCCGCAATCGACGTCGGCAAATCGCTGAGCCGCGTGATGAGCGACATCATCCAACCCGAACATATGCAGGCGGCGCAAATCCTGCGGCGGCTATGGGCGGTCTATGAAGAAAATCGCGACCTGATCCTGATGGGTGCCTATCGCGCCGGCAGCGATCCGATCGTCGACGTCGCGGTGGCGCGGCACGATCATATCCTCGAGTTCATCAGCCAGGGGCAGAAGGACCGCGTCGGTTATGCGGACTCGATCCAGGCGCTGCTTGAGGCGTTCGGCGCATGACGCGCAATATGCTCGCCCGCAAGGCTCGCATCACGCGGGTACGCAGCGCCCAGCATCTGCTGGCCGCATCGGCGGCGGCTTCGGCCGATCATCAGGTCCTCACGCTCGAAACCAATGCGACCAAGCTGAGCATGTTGCGCGACAGCCTGACGGTCGCGACGGGCACGACAACAGGTGCGATCCTGCAGAATCGCGGCGAACTGGGCCAGCGGCTCGATCGCGCGCATGACAGCATCGGCCATGCCATCATCAATGCCCGCAAGATCGCGGAACAGAAGGCCGGCGAACGGCTCGAAGCGCGCCAGAAACAGGAAAGCGCGGCGAAGCTGGACGCGCGGGCAGCGCAGGACTTTGCGGCCTGGACCGATGCGCGAGCCTCGGCCGCGTTCCGCCCACGCGGTCCGCGCAGCGACAAAGAAGGACGGGACTGACATGAGCGTAGCCGCGCTATCAACCAACCCTGCAATTCTCGGCACGACGCCGGCCAAGCCGATAGCGGCGACCGGCCCGAAGGCGGTCAACGACGCGCAGCCTTTTGCGAAGCTGATCGAGCAGCCCGACGGCGACGCCCCCTCAAGAGGCAAGGATGCCAAGGCTTCGCCGGACGGCCTTGCAGACCAGGATATCGCGACCGACGTCACATCCGAGGATCAGACCGCCGCCGATAGCGATACGAAGGCGGATGGCCTGGCCGATGGTGACAGCAGCTTACTCACCGACATCGAAGCGATGCTGGCCGCCGCGAGCCGGATGATCGTGACGGCGCTGCCGACAGCTCCGACGCCCGCCGCGCCGCAGGAGATGCCGGCCGCGCCGACCTCCGATATCGCGGCCGTTGCATCCATGGCGATCGCCGCGACACTGGTTGCGGCGCCGACCATCCCGACGTCGCCGAAGGCTCAATCGACGGCGCCGCAGGACGCCGCTGGCACGACATCTCCCGAGACGGCGACAGCGACAATGCAAACCGCATTTGCCGGCGCTACTGCAAAGCCGCCTGTCGGCGGAAAAGACATCGCATCGCTGATCGCCACGCTGAAGTCTGCGGTGGACGTACAGGGCACGGCCCCCGTTACGCCGATCGCTCAACCTGTCGCCCCATCCGATCCCAACGTTTCGAAAGCACAGGCGGGTGAGCTGATCGCCATCGCAAAGCCCGATATCGAGCCGGCGATCGTCACACAGCCCGCTGATACGGCGCGGGCCAACACCGCTCAGATCGCCACCGCCGCGCCCAGCACACCAGCGGCAATCATAGCAGACACCGGCAAAGTGGCCGATGTTGCCGTGACCGCCGCAGCGCAGGACATCGTTCCTGTCGTATCGACGCCGGCTGCACCGACGGTCGCCGAAATCGATACGCCCGCAGCGGCCGCCGTCATCGCCACAGTCGAGATCGCCGCCCCGGCAACCGCCAGCCCGGCGCCTGTGGCCGTCACCATCGATACGGTCGTTCAGGCGACTCCGTATGCTGCTACAGCTCCGGTCAATCCTCGCGCCGCAGCCGCGATCCGTAACGGCCACAGTCCGGTCCGCGATGCCGCTTCTGCAATTCCCCCCGAAGCGCGTCCCGATGCGCGCCGCACCGATAGCGATGCCGGGATGCCGTCCGCGCCGATCGATCCGGTCGCCGTCGCGCCGACCCAAACCGCATCCGCCGACACCGGTCGTGCCGAGGCATCGGCGCCGACGGCAACGGCGACGTTGGCCGATCAGACCGTCGATCGGCAGCTCGATCTGGCACGCGAAACGCAGTGGCTCGATCGGCTGGCGCGCGACATCGGACAGGCCGCCACGCAACAGGGCAATCTGAAATTCCAGCTGAACCCAGAACATCTGGGTTCCTTGCAGGTCGAGATCACGAACAGCGCCGCCGGTGCATCGATCCGCATGACCACCGATCGCGAACAGGCGCGCGACATCATCGCCGATGCCCAGCCCCGGCTTCTCGCCGAAGTGCGGGCGCAGGGCCTGCGCGTCGCCGAATCGCATGTCGATCTGAACAACCAGCAGCAACCGTCGAGCGGCGGACATAGTCAGACGGCAAGCGGGCAGGCATCCGCCGGCCAGCAACAGCAACAACGCCGCTCGTCAGAAGATCATAAACCTTTTTCGCTTACATCGACGAATCAGCGCGATGTGCCCGGTGATTCGGCCACCCGCGACGATGGCGAACTTTATGCCTGAGCAACCCGGAAACCGATCAGGATTTGAACGATGAGCAGTGCAGCAGCCCCCGCAGACGGCGCACCCAAGAAAAAGGGTGGCATCAAAGGCCTGTTGATCATGGTGATCGGCGCGCTGGTCCTCATAGGCGGCGGTGTCGGCGCGGGCCTTTACGCTGCAGGCGCGGGCCTTGTCGGCGGCCATGCCGGGCCGAAGATAGATCCGAACGCCCCGAAGCTCGTCCTCAAGGAAGGCGGCGAGGAAGACGCCCATGAACCTGCCCCGGCGCCGACGCATGGCGAAAAGGCCGAGGACATCGACCCGGCCAAGTACAAGTCGAGCTATTACACGTTCGAACAGCCGTTCACCGCGAACCTGCGCGATTCGGACAGCTTCGCGCAGATGGGCCTGAGCGTTTCCACCTTCTACGACCAGAAGGTGCTCGATAATCTGAAGGACAATGAGATGCCGATCCGATCGGCCATCCTGATGACGATGGGCCAGCAGGACGCCTTTTCGATCGCAACCCCCGAAGGCAAGATCAAGCTCCAGAAGGAGCTGACCGATGCCATCAACACCGTGCTCAAGCAGCGTTCGGGCTATGCCGGCGTCGATAATGTTTATTTCACGAGCCTGGTGATTCAGTAGATTGGGCCAATCGCTTCATCTGTGGAACGGCCTTCGCGCATTGCGCGTTGATGACGCAATTCCACAGGGAGACGAATGATGGCTGATGTGCATAGCGACGAGAAAGTCGTCGTCGAAAAGAGCAGCATGAATATCGGCGGTATAATCGCCGCGATCGCCCTGCTGCTGCTCGTGCTGGGCGTTCTCAAGTTCATGGGCGTTTCACCGCTTTAACGGCCACCCTCAACCGTCATTTCAGCGAAAGCTGGAATGACGTTAAGAGATCCGCGCCGATCAGATGTGGATCGGCTTGCCCAGCACCGCCATTGCGGCTTCCTTGATCGCTTCGGAATGGGTCGGATGCGCGTGGCAGGTGTAAGCTATGTCTTCGGACGTCGCGCCGAATTCCATCGCCTGCGCCGCCTGCGCGATCATCGTGCCCGCGAGCGAGGCAATAATGTGAACGCCCAGTACCCTGTCGGTTTTCGCATCCGCGATGATCTTCACGAAACCGTCCGGCTCATGGTTCGTCTTGGCACGTGAATTGGCCAGCATCGGGAATTTGCCGACTTTGATCTCGCCGCGCTCTTTCGCCTGTTCTTCGGTCAGGCCGACACCCGCGATCTCGGGCATCGTGTAGACCACCCCTGGGATGACATCGTGATTCACGATCCCGGTCAGCCCCGCGATATTCTCCGCGACGGCAATGCCTTCATCCTCGGCCTTGTGCGCGAGCATGGGACCGGGAACGACGTCCCCGATCGCCCAGATGCCGGGCACGGCGGTCGCGAAGTCATGATTGATCTCGATCTGACCGCGCTTGTTGACCATCAGGCCCGCGCGCTCCAGCGCCAGGCCATCGGTGTTGGGACGACGGCCGATCGATACGAGCACAGCATCCGCGTCGAGCGTTTCGGCCGCGCCGCCGGCGGAGGGTTCGACAGTCACCTTCGCCTTGCCGCCCTTGACCGTCACACCAGTGACCTTGGTCGACAGCTTGAGCTCGATGCCCTGCTTCTTGAAGAGCTTGGCCGACTCCTTGCGGATCTCGCCGTCCATGCCCGGCAACAGCTGATCGAGGAATTCGACCACGGTGACCTTCGAACCGAGGCGCTTCCAGACCGAACCGAGTTCCAGCCCGATCACGCCGCCGCCGATGACAACGAGATGCTGCGGAACCTTCGCGAATTCGAGCGCGCCGGTCGAAGACACGACGATCTTCTCGTCGATCTCGACGCCGGGCAGCGGCGTCACCGACGATCCGGTGGCAATGATGATGTTCTTCGCGCGATAGCTTTTGCCCGCGACGTCGATCGTGTCCTTGCCGGTGAAGCCGGCGAGGCCCTTGAGCCATTCGACCTTATTCTTCTTGAACAGATATTCGATGCCGCCGGTCAGGCTCTTGACCGCATCGAGCCGCTGGCCGTGCATCGTTTCCAGATCGAGTTCGACCGAGGCGAGCTTGACGCCGAGCTTGGCGAGCTTGCCCGAGGCCGCTTCGTCGTACAGCTCGGACGCGTGCAGCATCGCCTTCGACGGTATGCAGCCGACATTGAGACAGGTGCCGCCGAGCGTCGCGCGGCTTTCGGCGCATGCCGTCTTGAGGCCGAGCTGCGCCGCGCGGATCGCGGCGACATAGCCGCCGGGACCTGCACCAATGACGATCACGTCGAAATCATAGTCGGACATGGATCTTCTTCCTTGCTCGTCATGCCAGCGGAAGCTGGCATCTCATTCGGCGAGGCACGCCCTCATCTCCCGAGACCCAGCTTTTGCTGGGGTGACGTATTTTGATATGCTTACAGATCGATCAGCAGACGGGTCGGATCTTCGATCGCGTTCTTGAGCGCGACGAGGAAGGTCACGGCTTCGCGGCCGTCGATCAGGCGGTGATCGTAGCTGAGCGCCAGATACATCATCGGACGGGCGACGATCTGGCCGTCCTTGACGACCGGGCGATCCTCGATGCGATGCAGGCCGAGCACGGCCGACTGCGGGGGATTGATGATCGGGGTCGACATCAGCGAGCCGAACACACCACCGTTCGAGATAGTGAAGGTACCGCCCTTCATATCGTCCATCTTGAGCGTGCCGTTCTTGGCGCGCGCACCGAAATCGCCGATCGTCTTTTCGATCGCCGCAACCGACAGCGTTTCGGCGTTGCGGATGACGGGGACGACAAGGCCGTTCGGCGCGGACACCGCGACCGAGACATCGACATAGTCGCGATAGACGATCTCATCGCCCTCGATCGACGCGTTGACCGAAGGGATGTCCTTCAGCGCCATGCACGCTGCTTTCACGAAGAAGCCCATAAAGCCCAGACGGACGCCATGCTTCTTCTCGAACAGATCCTTATACTTGTTCCGCGCCTCGATCACCGCCGTCATGTCGACGTCGTTGAACGTGGTCAGCATCGCGGCGGTGTTCTGCGCTTCCTTCAGGCGGCTCGCGACCGTCTGACGGAGCCGCGTCATGCGAACGCGCTCTTCCTTGCGACCGCCCGACGCGGGTACAGCCGACACACTCGGCGCAGCGGCAACAGGCGCAGACGCCGCAACTACAGGCTTCGGCTGTGTCTTCGCAGCCGAAAGGACATCGTCCTTGGTCACGCGGCCATCCTTGCCGGTGCCCTTGATCTTCGACGGATCGATGCCGTGTTCGAGCACGGCACGGCGCACCGACGGCGACAATGTCATCGGATCGCCAGCTTCGGCGTCGACCGGCGCGGATGCAGGTTCGGCCGGTGCGGCGGCTTCGGCTTTGCCGACCGCAGTGCGATCCTCGACGGCCGGCGTCGCAGCGGTGGCAGCGCCGCCGGCTTCGATCCGCGCGATCACGGCGCCGACATTGACGGTGTCGCCTTCGCTCACCACCAGTTCGCCCATCACGCCATCGACCGGCGACGGCACATCGACCGCGACCTTGTCGGTCTCCAGGCTGGCAATCGGCTCATCTGCTTTCACCGCTTCGCCCGGCTTCTTGAGCCACTGGCCCAAGGTCGCCTCGGTGATCGATTCACCGAGTGTCGGCACCACAACGTCGGTTGCCATCTTACTTACCCTTTTGTTCGTGGCCGAGCGCCTCGGCGATCAGCGAAGCCTGTTGAATCGCATGGTTGCGGGCGAGGCCCGTCGCGGTTGCCGCCGCGGCCTTGCGGCCGGCATAGACCGGACGTTCGACCTTGGAGCCGGCGTCCTTCAGCACCTTTTCGAGATAAGGCTCGGCAAAGGTCCATGCGCCCTGATTCTTCGGCTCTTCCTGTGCCCAGACCAGCGTTTCGAGGTTGGGCATCCGGCTGAACCGCGAGATCAGCGCATCGGCCGGGAACGGATAAAGCTGCTCAAGGCGGATGATCGTGACATTGGTGTCGCCCGCCGCATCGCGCGCATCGGCAAGCTCGTAGAACAGCTTACCCGATACCAGCACCACGCGCTTCACATCCTTGTCCGCAGGCGCCTTCGGATCCGAAAGCACGCGCTGGAAACGGCTTTCGCCGGTGAAGTCCGCAATAGAAGACACCGCCGACTTGTGTCGCAGCAGCGACTTCGGCGTCATGATGATCAGCGGCTTGCGGAACTTGCGCACCATCTGCCGCCGCAACATGTGGAAATAGTTCGCCGGGGTCGTGCAGTTCGCTACCTGCATATTATCCTCGGCGCATAGCTGAAGATAACGCTCGAGCCGTGCCGAGCTATGCTCGGGCCCCTGCCCTTCATAACCGTGCGGCAGCATCATCACGAGGCCGTTGACGCGGAGCCATTTGGCTTCGCCCGACGAAATGAACTGATCGACGATCACCTGCGCGCCGTTGGCGAAATCGCCGAACTGCGCTTCCCACATCACCAGCGTGTTCGGAGCGGTCGAAGCATAGCCATATTCGAAGCCGAGCACGCCGAATTCGGAGAGCGGGCTATCGAGCACCTGGAAACCGCGATCGAGCGCGCTGAGCGGGATATATTTATGCCCGTCCTTCTGATCGACCCAGACGGCGTGACGATGGCTGAAGGTGCCGCGTCCCGAATCCTGGCCCGACAGGCGAACGCCATAACCTTCCTTGAGCAGCGATCCAAAGGCCAGCGCCTCGCCGGTCGCCCAATCGAAACCCTCGCCGCTTTCGAACATCGACTTCTTGGCTTCGAGAATACGGCCGAGCGTCTTGTGGATCGTCAGCCCTTCGGGAACCGTCGTCAGCTGACGGCCGAGTTCGGCGACCATATCGACCGAGAGACCGGTATCGGCCGAGCGCTTCTCGGTGATCGCTTCGCGCGGTGCGGCAAAACCGGTCCAGTCGCCCTCGAACCAGTCGGCCTTGTTGACCTTGTAGCTCTTCGCGGCTTCGAATTCGCGTTCGAGCGTCTCGACGAACTCGGCCTCGGTCTGCGACGTCCAATTATCGTTGATCACGCCTTCCTTAACGAGGCGGGCGTTATAGATCGCGGAGACCGGCGGATGCTGACGGATCACGTCATACATCAGCGGCTGGGTGAAGCCCGGTTCATCGCCTTCGTTGTGGCCGAAGCGGCGATAGCACCACATATCGATCACGACATCGCGCTTGAACGTATCGCGATATTCGGTCGCGACCTTGCAGGCGAAAGTCACGGCCTCGGGATCGTCGCCGTTCACGTGCAGGATCGGCGCCGCGACCATCTTCGCGATGTCCGACGGATAAGGCGAGGAGCGCGCGAACTGCGGCGAGGTGGTGAAGCCCACCTGATTATTGATCACGAAATGGATCGTGCCGCCGGTATTGTAACCGCGCAGGCCGGAGAAGCCGAAGCATTCCATGATGATGCCCTGGCCCGCAAAGGCGGCGTCGCCATGCAGCAGGATCGGCAGCACGGTGGCGCGTTCGTTGTCGCCGACCTTAGTCTGCTTCGCGCGCGCCTTGCCGAGCACGACCGGATTGACGCATTCGAGATGCGACGGGTTCGGCGCGAGGCTCAGATGGACGTGATTGCCGTCGAATTCGCGATCGGTGGACGTACCGAGATGATACTTGACGTCGCCCGAACCGCCGACATCCTCGGGATTGGCCGAGCCGCCCGCGAATTCGTTGAAGATCGCGCGGTAGGGCTTCGCCATCACGTTGGACAGGACGTTCAAACGGCCGCGATGCGCCATACCGAGCACGACTTCGTTGACGCCATAAGCGCCGGCATATTTGATCACGGCTTCGAGGGCCGGGATCATCGATTCACCGCCGTCGAGACCGAAGCGCTTGGTGCCGACATATTTGCGGCCCAAGAACTTCTCCCACTGCTCGGCGTGGATCACCTTAGTAAGGATCGCCTTCTTGCCCTCGGGGGTGAACTGGATCTCCGCGTCCTTGCCCTCCATGCGTGCCTGCAGGAAGCGGCGCTCATCGACATCGCCGATATGCATATATTCGAGGCCGACATTTCCGCAGTAATTCTTGCGGAGGATCGCGATGATCTCGCGCGGCGTCGCACGATCGAGGCCCAGGAAGCCGCCGAGATAGACTTCGCGGTCCATGTCGCCAGCGTTGAAGCCATGCCACTCGGGGGTGAGATCGGCGGGCTCGTCACGCTTGGTGAGGCCGAGCGGATCGAGATTGGCGAGAAGGTGACCGCGCACTCGATAGGTGCGGATCAGCATAAGCGCACGCATCGAATCGACAGCGCGCTGCTCGATCTCCGCGGTGCTGACTGCTGTCACCGCAGGCCGGGCAGCCGGGGCAGCAGCAGCAGCAGGCGTCGGCGCCGGCGCAGATTTGGCGGGCTTGGGCGCCGCCGCCATCTGGGTCGGATCGAGCCCCGCCGTCAGCGAGTCGGTGGTCGCCAGCGGCCAGTTGGGATTAGCCCAGCTAGGGCCGGAAACGCCTTGCTCGATATTCTGGAAATATGTTTGCCAACTCGGCTCTACACTCGCGCTGTCAGCACGATATTGCCGATACAGAGACTCGACGAAGGAGGCGCTAACGCCCTCCGGTCCGTCGAAAGCCACGCCTTCGATACCCATTTTCGACCTTCCTTGTCTGCACCCACCCCGGAACATGGCCCGAAGCGCAGCAATTGGGTTCACGCCATATAGTCAGGGGGTCCGGCCGGGACCAGCCCCCTGATCGAATATATGCTGTAAGTTAATTAGCCCTTTAGCACGGCCGCGAGCGTGGTGCCGAGTTCCGACGGACTATCCGCCATGCGGATGCCGGCTGCTTCCATCGCGGCGATCTTGTCTTCGGCGCCGCCCTGGCCGCCCGAAACGATCGCACCGGCATGGCCCATGCGACGGCCCGGAGGTGCCGTCCGACCCGCGATGAAGCCGGCCATCGGCTTCTTGCGGCCGCGCTTGGCCTCGTCCTTCAGAAACTGCGCGGCTTCTTCTTCAGCCGAACCGCCGATTTCACCGATCATGATGATCGACTTGGTTTCGTCGTCCGCCAGGAACAGTTCGAGCATGTCGATGAAGTTGGTGCCGTTGACCGGATCGCCGCCGATGCCGACAGCCGTCGTCTGGCCGAGGCCGATCGCCGTCGTCTGGAACACGGCCTCATAGGTCAGGGTACCCGAACGCGACACGACGCCGACCGAACCCTTTTTGAAGATCGAAGCCGGCATGATGCCGATCTTGCACTCTTCGGGGGTCAGCACGCCCGGGCAATTCGGGCCGATCAGCCGCGAGCTGCTACCCTGCAACGCGCGCTTCACGCGGATCATGTCAATCACGGGAATGCCCTCGGTGATGCAGACGATCAGCGGGACCTTCGCGTCGATCGCCTCGAGGATCGAATCGGCCGCGAATGGCGGCGGCACATAGACCGCGCTGGCGGTTGCGCCAGTTGCCGCCACAGCCTCAGCCACCGTGTTGAAATTCGGCAGGCCGATATGGGTGGTGCCGCCCTTGCCCGGGGTCACGCCGCCGACCATCTTCGTACCATAGGCCAAGGCCTGCTCGGTATGGAATGTACCGGTGTTACCGGTCATGCCCTGCGTGATGACCTTGGTGGTCTTGTTAACGAGGATCGACATAAGGCTGGTAACCTTCCTTTCCCTGGGGAGGGGTGTTGGTTTTAAGGGGTCGGCGCTCAGGCCAGCGAGCTATCAATCGCCTTGCAGGCGACCAGCAGTTCCTTGACCGCATCGACCGAGACCTGAAGATTGGCCTTCGCTTCGTCCGACAGCTCGATTTCGACGACCTTCTCGACGCCGCCCGCACCGATCACGACCGGTACGCCGACATAGAGATTGTCGACGCCATATTGGCCGGTCAGATAGACTGCTGCCGGAAGCACGCGCTTCTTGTCCTTGAGGTAGGACTCGGCCATCGCGATCGCCGAGGTAGCGGGCGCGTAGAAGGCCGAACCGGTCTTGAGCAGCGCGACGATCTCGCCGCCGCCACCACGGGTGCGCTTGACGATCTCGTCGATGCGCTCCTTGGTCGACCAGCCCATCTTGATCAGATCGGGGATCGGGATACCGGCGACGGTTGAATATTCGACCACCGGGACCATCGTATCGCCATGACCGCCAAGCACGAAGGTGGTGACGTCCTGCACCGAGACCTTGAACTCTTCGGCGAGGAAGTGCGCGAAGCGCGCCGAGTCGAGAACGCCAGCCATGCCGACGACCTTGTTGTGCGGGAGGCCCGAAAATTCGCGCAGCGCCCAGACCATCGCATCGAGCGGGTTGGTGACGCAGATGACGAAGGCGTCGGGGGCGTTGGCCTTGATGCCTTCACCCACGGCCTTCATGACCTTGAGATTGATGCCGAGAAGATCGTCGCGGCTCATGCCCGGCTTGCGTGCGACACCGGCGGTGACGATGATGACGTCGGCGCCGGCGATGTCCGCATAATCGGTCGAGCCCGTGACCTTCGAATCAAAACCTTCGACCGGGGCGCATTGCGACAGATCGAGTGCCTTGCCTTGGGGGATGCCGTCGACGACGTCGAAGATCACGACATCGCCCAGTTCCTTCGCAGCTGCGAGATGCGCAAGCGTGCCACCGATATTGCCAGCGCCGATCAGCGCAATTTTTGTACGAGCCATGCGACCCTCCCGAAATAAACCGCGATGGAGGCGGCCGCAGAAAGCAACCGCCCGTAGTGCGGTGCCCGCTTAGCCCCGTGTTCCCGATGGGGCAACCACCGGAAGGCTCATTTCTGTCAAGTTTTTCTGTGCGCCATCCGCCAGCGGCATGTGACGGCGGTAAACCAGTTCAAATACCGTGGCCGGCGGCGAGATAATCCTGGCTCTGCATCTCCATCAGCCGCGACACGGTCCGTTCGAATTCGAACGCGCCATCGCCGCTGGGATAGAGACTGATCGGCTCTGCATCCGCAGTTGCGAGCAACTTGACCTTATGTTCGTAGAGCGCATCGATCAGCACCTTGAAGCGCGAGGCTTCATTGCGGTTGTCCGGGCCGAGGATCGGAATGCCAACGATGATGACGCTGTGATAATGGCGCGCGATGGCAAGATAATCGGCAGCTCCGCGCGCTTCGGCACACAGGCGCTTGAACGAGAATACCGCAACACCCTTCAGGCTCTTGGGCACATGCATCGTGCGCCCACCCTGAATCGGAATATCGGCCGACGGGACATGCTCGGCGTCTTCAGGCGGATAATCGGTCAACCGAAAAAAGGCGCGCGATACCGCTTCGGTCGCCGCCGGCCCGATCGGCGCATACCACACGGGAAACCCGCCGAGGCGTTCGAGCCGATAATCGGTGGGGCCATTGAGCGGGAGCACATCGAGCCTATCCTTGATCAGCGCGATGAAGGGCAGGAAGAGCTGACGGTTAAGGCCGTCCTTGTACAGATCGTCCGGCGGGCGGTTGGACGTCGTCACTACCGTCACCCCGGCATCGATCAGGCCGGTGAACAGGCGACTGAGGATCGCGGCGTCGGCCATATTGTTGACGACCATCTCGTCGAAGGCGAGCATCCGCGCGCCCTCCGCGATCGCCGCCACCACGGGCGGGATGGGATCGCCCTTCTCCTTCATCCGCTCGACGCGCAGCCGATCATGCACTTCGAGCATGAACTCGTGGAAATGGACCCGCCGCTTCGATGCCATCACGACATTGTCGAAGAACAGATCCATCAGCATCGATTTGCCGCGACCGACCCCGCCCCACATATAGAGGCCGCGCGGCGCGACCCACGGCTTGGCGAAGAAGCGCGAGATAAGCCCTGGCTTGGTCGGCATCGATTCGAGCTGCTGCGCAAGCGATGCGAGCCGCAGCACCGTCAGCCGCTGATCGGGATCGGGGCGCAACTCGCCCGCGTTGATCAGCGCGTCATAAGCCTGGACGAGATTGCTCAATGTCGGCGCGACACGCGATCGGCGCAGATCATCAGATCTGCCGCTCGACCACCATCTTCTTGACCTCGGCAATCGCCTTGGCGGGCGAGAGGCCCTTGGGGCAGACGTTCGCGCAGTTCATGATCGTGTGGCAGCGATAGAGACGAAACGGATCCTCGAGCTCGTCGAGGCGCTCTCCGGTCATCTCGTCGCGGCTGTCGGCAAGCCAGCGATAGGCCTGCAACAGGATCGCGGGGCCCAGGAACTTGTCGCTGTTCCACCAGTAGCTCGGGCATGAGGTCGAGCAGCAGGCGCACAGGATGCACTCGTACAGACCATCGAGTTTGGCGCGATCGTCTGGCGTCTGCAGCCTCTCCTTGCCCGAAGGCGGCGGCGTCACCGTCTTCAGCCAGGGCTGGATCGACGCATATTGCGCGTAGAAATGGGTGAAGTCGGGAACGAGATCCTTGATCACATCCATATGCGGCAGCGGCGTGATCCGGACATCGCCCTTGCACTCCTCGATCGCGGTGGTGCAGGCGAGGCCGTTCTTGCCGTCGATGTTCATCGAACAGGAACCGCAAATGCCTTCGCGGCACGAACGACGGAAGGTCAGCGACGGATCCTGCTCGCTCTTGATCTTGATCAGCGCGTCGAGGATCATCGGGCCGGTTTCGGCCAGATCGATCTGATATGTGTCGTAGCGCGGGTTCTCCCCCGAGTCGGGATCGTACCGATACACCTTGAACGTCTTGGCCTCTTTCGCATCAGACGTTTTGAACGCCTTGCCCTTCCCGATCTTGCTGTTTTTTGGAAGCGTGAATTCGGCCATGAATCGAGATCCCCTGCGGCTGTTAGGCGGCGATAGCGAATAGATCGGGTCGGCTCAACGTCTAAAGCCTTCGCTTGAACAGCGAAGCCGAATGACTAAAGCAGCGCGATGGCCGTTTCGCCCGATCATGACGCACCGCCGACGTCCCGTCATGTCGCAAAAGGTGCGGGCACGGCGCTTCTCGCGCGGGCGGGAAGCCTGATCGAGATATTGTCGCAGCCGCTCTATGTGCTGCTGTTCGGACTGCCGACCTACGGCCTGTATATGGTGCTGTGGTCGGCGGTGAACCTCGCCGAAAATATCGCCGACATGGGGATGACGAGCGCGCTGCAGCGCGTCGTGCCGCAGGCGAAGAATGACGTGGAGCGCGCCGCCGCGTTGCGCGCCGCGATGCTGTGGGGGATGCTTCCCTGTATCGTCGTCGCAGCGCTGGCGAGCATCGGCGCGCCGTGGATCGCCGGGATCGTCAACACGGCGGCGGACGATCGCGCCAGGCTGGTCACCGGCATCGCGCTGTTCGCCTGGGCGCTGCCCTTCTGGGCGTTCGTCGAGATCGCGACCTCGGCGCTGCGGGCGCGCAAGGCGTTCGGCCCGGAGATCCGCCTGCGCATATTGTGGGAGCAGGTGTTGCGGATGGTCGCGGCAACGCTGCTCTGGGCGGCGGGCGTCGATACGCTGGGGTTGCTGATCGCGCATATCTGTTCGCTGGCGATCACCTGCGGTTTCTCGGTGCGGCTGCTGGCGCGTTATTATCGGCTCGATCTGGTGCTGCGCGGCACGCGCGTGCCGGGCATGGGCAAGCTCACCTTGTACGCGGGCATTTCGGTGTTGCCGAGCAATGTCGTGACGCGGCTGTTCGCCGATGCGCCGCCGCTGGTGCTCAACGCGATCATCCCCGGCGCGGCCGGCGCGAGCGCGGCGGGGCTGTTCGCGATTGCACGCAAGATCGCCAGCGCGGTCCAGTTGATCCGCCAGGCCTTCACCTATGTGATCGCACCGCTGGCCTCCGAGGCAGCGCGCCACGACAAGAGCCACGTCATGGACATTTACGGCTTCGCGACCCGGCTGACGCTGGTGGTGGCGACGCCGACCGTGTGCACGATCATCGGCGGCGGCACCGCGCTGCTCGGATTGTTCGGCCCCGCCGCGCAGGCTGCCTATTGGGCGCTGACGCTGCTCACCTTCACCCGGCTGATCGAGGCCGTGTCGGGGCAGGCCAGCGCGATCCAGTCGGTGATCAGCAACTATCATCACCCGCTGGTCGGCAGTGCGATCGGCCTCGCCGCGTCGCTGGCGATCGGCTGGTGGCTGCTGCCCGAGGGCGGGATGAACGGCATGGCGATCGCGATCTCGGCAGGTATCGCGATCTCGATGCTGACGCCGATGGTGCAGCTCTGGCAGCATCACCGCCTCCATCCCTTCGCGCCGCCCTTCCTGCAGGCGGCGGTTGTTTCCAGCGTGGTCAGCATCGCCGTGCTGCTGCTGTCGAACGCGATGGCGCCGCTATATGATGCGATTAGGATCGGCGTCGGCGCCGTCCTGCTGCTCGGCGGGATATGGCTGTCGGCGCGGTTTGGCCTGGCCGAAGCCGACAAGATCGCGCTGGGCAAGACCGCGCGGAAACTACGGCTCTAACCGCGAGCCTTCAAAATGGCTTGCGCCATCTCATGGTCCGAGACCTTGTCGACGTCGATGCAAGCCTCCGCATAAGGCAGCGCGACCGCCTTCGCCTTGAGACCGAGCCGCCTCCCCACGCGGGCCACCGCCTGATCGAGGCTCAGCAGCCGCACGCCGATCATCAGCGCAAGGCCGAAGCCGAACGCGCCGAGCACCGCCCGCGCCTTCTTGCGTTGCTGTTCGATGCCGCGCCACACCGCCAGCGCCTTGTTCGCCTGCGCGGTACCCAGCCAGAAGAGGTTCGCGCCGGAATAAGCGCCGCCGCGAAACGGCAGCCAGGTGCGGCGGTTGCCGGGATAGGCGGCTTCGAGCACGGGCCGTTCGACCAGCGCCGCGCCGACGTCCGCGCCCGACAGCTGCGCGACGAAACTGTCGATCATGCGATCGTCGAGCAGGACATTGTCCGCCGTGGTCAGCAGAAACGGATAAGCCTGCGTATTGGCGGCAAGTGTATCGATGATCGCCTGCACGACAGACGACCCGCAATCGCGCGGCTCGATGCGGCTGTCGGCTTTCATCCATGCCGTCTTTGGATGATCGATCAAGGTCGCCGACTGCTGCGCCAGGACGATGATGCGAGCGACATCCTGCCGGCCGGCGAGCGTTCGCGCGACCCTCGACAGCATCGGTTCGCCATCGACCTCGATCAGGGCCTTGAAATCCTGGCCGAAATGCGCGGCGAGCGGATCCACGCCGGGGCGCTGGCCTGCCAAGATGATCGCGGTGAAAGGGTGATCGAGCATCGCCCGCCCTTGCCACCGCGGGGCGGCATCGGCAAGGACAGGCTATGACCAGCACGTCCCTCACCATCCGCTCGATCGGCACAAATCCGACGCTTATCTGGGGCATGACCAGCACCGAGCGGCTGCGCCGGATCGCGCTTTCGAAGAAATTGTCGTTCGATGAAGCGGGCGCTGGATCGGCGCTGCTCGTCGCGGCAAGCCATGTGTTCGATCATCAATGGCTGAATTTCATGCGCGACCGGCCGGGCGAGATGCTGACGATCGGCGGCGAACCGGTGATCGCGCATGTCGTTGGCGCCGATGAAGCCGAAGCGCAGGATTTCCCCTCCGGCCTCACCGAAGTGCGCGCCGAGGATCACCGCGTCTTTTACAATGAGGCACTGCGCAAGCGCGAGGAGCCAATGATCGAGGCATTGATCCCGGCCAATGTCCGCACGATCGAACGGATGAGCTATTTCGGCGCCTATAAGGGCGTCACCGATGTCCTGACCAAATATCTCTGGCCCGAATGGGCGCTGGTGCTGACCCGGATCGCCGCGCGGATCGGGATGACGCCCAATCAGGTGACGATCATCGGCGTGACGCTGTGCGTCATCGCGACCTTCCTGTTCTGGCATGGCTATTACTGGAGCGGGATGGCGCTCGGGCTGATCTTCATGGTCCTCGACACCGTCGACGGCAAACTTGCGCGCTGCACGATCACGTCGAGCGAATGGGGCCATATCCTCGATCATGGCACCGATCTGATCCATCCGCTGTTCTGGTGGTGGGCATGGGCAGAAGGCCTCGGTGCCTGGGGCCTCGCGCTGTCGACGGAGACGTTCGTGCTGGTGATGGGCGCGATGGTCGCGGGCTACGTCGTGCAGCGCCTGATCGAGGGCGCTTCGATCGCCTGGTTCGGGGGAATGCATATCCACACCTGGGAGAAGATCGACAGCGACTTCCGCCTGATCACCGCGCGGCGCAATCCGAACATGGTGATATTGTTCGCCGCGACCTTGCTACAGCGGCCGGATTGGGGCCTGATCGCGGTGGCGTGGTGGACTGTTCTGTCGTGCGTGTTCCATGCAGTGCGGCTGGTGCAGGCGCTGTCGCGCCGCGCCAAGGGCGAAACCATCACAAGCTGGCTGGTGATCTGACATGAACGATACGATGGAAAAATTCGGCTATCCGGCGACCTTGATCCGCGAATATGATCATTGGGTCGTGCTGCTGCGACCCGCGCAGCCGACGCTCGGCAGTCTGGTGCTCGCGGCGAGATCGGATGCGACGGCGTTCGGCGGGCTGGAACCGGCGGCTTATACCGAACTGGGTAAAGTCACCGCCGATATAGAAGCGGCGCTGAAGGGTGCGATCCATTATGAGCGCATCAACTATCTGATGCTGATGATGGTCGATCCGCACGTCCATTGCCACGTGATCCCGCGCTATCAGGGCGACCGATCGCATGAGGGGATCGAGGTTACCGACGCTGGCTGGCCGGGGCCTCCGGCACTCGGGCAAACGGTGGCGCTCGATGATCGGCAACGCGAGGCGTTGAGGGCTTGGCTGATCGGGCATTGGCCGGGATGAATTACCCCGGCAAGCCGTTTTCATCATAAAGGCTTTCGTGATCTTCGGTTTTGGCCTTGGCGGCGGCGGATGCCTGCACAGCCTTGATTACGTCTAGACGATCGCCGACCATCACCGTCGGCAATGGCGTCTCGCGTTCCACCCGCCTGTCGCGTTTCTTATACCGGCTTTTCGGCATTTCTTCCTCGATCATTGCGCCGCCCACCCATCGGTCAGCGTCCGCGCGATCGGCAGGTCCTCGGGGAAATCGACCTCGGCCCAGGCGAGTCCCTCGATCGACACCGTGCTCACCACACCCGACGGCGCCAGCGCGTGGATCGCCTTGAGGTACCAGTTGAGTACGCCTTCGGGGGTGCGCATCATCGCCTCGACCTGGCGGCGGAAGATGTCGGGGCCGTCGCCCTTGAACGCAAGCATGCCGATCGATTCCGCGTTGGTCTCGCTCGGATCGAGGCGTTTGCCGATCTGGAGCAGGCGATCGCCGTCGCGCTGCACCTTCATGTCGTCGAGGTCGTAGCTGTCCTTGACGTCGATCGTCACGGTGATGGGTGCGGCGGCACCCGCGATCAGCGTCGCGACGATCTGCGGCGGGATCAAAGTGTCGCCGTTGAGGATGATGAAATCCTGATCCATCTCCTCGCGCACGATCCAGCAGGAGCCCAGATTGTCGGCGACCTTGAAGAAGGGATTGAAGCAGGTGCGGATCGTCAGGCCGGGATGCGCCAGCGCGGCGAGCGCCGTGTCGAGCTTGGCGTCCTGAAAACCGGTGACGACGGCGATTTCGCTGATGCCGTTGGCGACGAGCGATTCGATCTGCCATGCAATCAGGCTCTTGCCCCCGAAATCGATCAGGCATTTCGGCCGGTCGGCCGTCAGCGGCAGCAGGCGCGATCCCTGGCCTGCGGCGAGAATGATGGCTTTCTTCATGACCACGCGGTTAGGCAAAAATTACGGCAGGAAGATGAAGCGCAGTGGTTGATCGCCGCAGCGCCCGGAAATTTCTTTCCGTTATCGCGCAAAGGCTTGGATCGTTGACCATCAATTAACCCAGAATAACCCGGATTTCCGCCGATTTTTTGGTTACTATCAGGTGAAGGCGGGCTGCCCCCCGACGCCTTCCAATAAGGCGTCCGCGCGGCCGGTCTCCCTTGATCGCCGCAGCGGACGCCACGGAGGCGCACCCCAAAGCAAACGGCCCGCCAAACTGACGGGCCGCTGCAAATCTCCGGTGGGCGACGTCTCAGTAAACGCGCGCTTTCGGCTTGATATAGGTCGCTTCGTCGGTGAGCGTATATTCGTGGACAGGGCGATAATCGAGGTGCACCTGGCCCTTGTCGAACCAGGAAACGGTGTGCTTCATCCAGTTCGCGTCGTCGCGATTGGGGAAATCCTCGTGCATGTGCGCGCCGCGGCTTTCCTTGCGGTTCGCCGCCGAATGCATCGTCACCACCGCCTGCGGCAGCATGTTGTCGAGCTCGAGCGTTTCGATCAGATCGGTATTCCAGATCAGCGAACGGTCGGTGACATCGACATCCTGCAGCGAGGCGAAGATCGTGTCGATCTTGGCCTGGCCATCGCGCAGCAGCTCGGTATCGCGGAACACGGCGCAATGCTTCTGCATCGTGTGCTGCATATCGAGCCGGATCTTCGCGGTCGGGCTGCCGCCCTTGGCGTTGCGATAATGATCGAGGCGGGTCAGCGCCTTTTCATCGGCGGCTGTGCTGACCGCACCATGTTTGCTGTTCGGCTTGATCAGCTCGGCTATGCGGAAGCCGGTGGCGCGGCCGAACACGACGAGATCGATCAGCGAGTTCGAGCCGAGGCGGTTCGCGCCATGAACCGAAACGCAGGCCGCTTCGCCGACCGCGAACAGGCCGGGGACGACGCTGTCGGGATTGCCATCCTTCAACGTCACGACTTCGCCGTGATAATTGCAGGGGATGCCGCCCATATTATAATGGACGGTCGGCGTGACGGGCAGCGGCTGACGGGTCAGATCGACATTGGCGAAAATCTTGCCGGTCTCGGTGATGCCCGGCAGACGTTCCGCCAGCACCTTCGGATCGATATGATCGAGGTGAAGGTAGATATAGTCCTTGTTCTTGCCGACGCCGCGACCTTCACGCATTTCCAGCGCCATCGAACGTGCGACGACGTCACGGCTCGCGAGATCCTTGGCCGACGGGGCGTAGCGCTCCATGAAGCGCTCACCCTCGGAGTTGGTGAGATAACCGCCCTCGCCGCGCGCACCCTCGGTGATGAGAACGCCCGCGCCGTAAATACCGGTCGGGTGGAACTGGACGAACTCCATGTCCTGCAGCGGCAGGCCCGCGCGCAGCACCATGCCGCCGCCGTCACCCGTGCAGGTATGTGCCGAGGTCGCAGAAAAATAGGTACGGCCGAGGCCACCTGTCGCCAGGACGACCGAATGGCTACGGAAGCGATGGATCGATCCATCCTCCATGCAGAGCGCGATCACGCCCTTGCACTCGCCATTCTCCATGATCAGATCGAGCGCGAAATATTCGATGAAGAAGTCCGCGTCATACTTCAGGCTCTGCTGATAGAGCGCGTGGAGCATCGCATGGCCGGTGCGATCCGCGGCGGCGCAGGTGCGCTGCACGGGAGGCCCCTCCCCCATATTCTGCATGTGGCCGCCGAACGGCCGCTGATAGATCGTGCCTTCTTCGTTACGGCTGAAGGGCACGCCGGCATGTTCGAGTTCGATCACCGCGGCCGGCGCTTCGCGCACCATATATTCGATCGCGTCCTGGTCACCGAGCCAATCCGAACCCTTGACGGTATCGAACATGTGCCAGGTCCAGTGATCCGGCGTATTGTTGCCAAGGCTGGCGGCAATGCCGCCCTGCGCCGCAACCGTGTGGCTGCGCGTCGGAAACACCTTCGTGATGCAGGCCGTCTTCAGGCCCTTCTCGGCACAGCCCATCGTGGCGCGCAGCCCCGATCCGCCGGCGCCTACGATCACGGCGTCATAGACATGATCGATGATCTTATAAGCAGCGACCATTATGCGGGTACCCCCCCGAAGGCGATTTTGAGGATCGAGAAGATCGCCAGAGCGGCGCTGCCGATCGCATAGAAGTTGAGCAGCAGGATACAGAACACCTTGCTGCCCTCCTCATGCACATAATCCTCGAGCACGACCTGCAGGCCGAGGCGGAGGTGGTAGAAGACCGAGATCGTCAACAGCACCAGCGGTACCGCGACGAGCGGCGACGCCATCCAGCCCGCCACGGTCGCATAGTCGAACGACGGCAGGCGGAAGAGCGAGACGATGAACCATGGCACGAGCAGCAGATTGCCTGCCGCCGTCACCCGCTGGCGCCACCAATGTATCGAGCCATGTTTAGCCGAACCGAGACCGCGGACGCGGCCGATACCCGTACCGGTACCCATCAGTGCGCTCCCATCATCTTGACGAAGACCGTGGCCCAGATGGCGAAGGTGACGACGATCGATCCGACGACGGTCAGGATCGAGCCGATCCGGTTGGCCTTGAGTTCATAGCCCGCGCCGGTATCGAGCACGAAATGGCGCAGGCCGGAAAAGAGGTGCTGGAAGAAGGACCAGGTCAAGCCGACAGCCACAAGATAGCCGAACCAGCTCGTCGCGATGGCGAGGAAATTGTCATAGGCCTCCGCGCCGCTTGCTGCGGCGACCAGCCACCAGACGAACGCAATACCCCCGCCGATCGCGAGCGCCGTTCCCGTCGCGCGATGCAGGATCGAAACCAGCATGGCCGGTCCCCATTTCCAGACCGTAAGATGCGGCGATAGGGGCCGTCCCGGATTGCGCGACATGATGCCTCCCTCTGTCGAACGCCTGTCTTTAGACGATGCTTCACGCCATGCAAGCCGAAGCGGTGCTGCACGGTCCACCAAATTTCACGACCAGCCTAAACGCCCTGTTTACTATTGCTGATTAGGGTTGCTTTCGACAGTCATGGAATCGCAGAGGCCGAACGGGAAAATGATCAAACGCCAGGATATTGAGACCGTCGGTCTTTCGGACGATGAGATCGAGCGGAGGCTCGAAATCTACGATCCCGCCGGCAATCTGACGGAGCAGCTCCGCGCGATACTCGCTCGCATTCCCGATGACATTGTCCGGTGCGTGCGCGAACATACCGCGGCACTTTTCGCGCGCGCTCCGCATATGCTCGAAAGCGATATGGTAGCGCCGGAGGATGGCGATCCGCTTTCTGCGGCGGTCGACCAGTTTAAGAGCGTGATGAAAGGCGGTCTTTCGGTCAGCACTCTGCGCTCGTTTACTGTGAACGCCGCCAGACATCATGCTGACGGTAGCGATCTGGCGAATACGGGCACCGCCATTTTCGGCACATTATGCGAAGCATTGATCACCCGATTCGCGGACGAGCCGGCCTTTGTGTCAACCAGCTGCAAGGCGTTGCTCACGCTCAATTCCGCATATAATGACGTTGTTTTTACCACCATACGCGCCGCCACCCGCGTTGCCGCCAACAAGGACCTTGCCGACGAAGGTCGTCGTTTCCGTAGCGTTATTTCGGAAGCGCTGACCCGCGCGATCGACGACAGCCGTGGCCTTCGCGAACGCACCGGCCAGACGTCGAACTCGGCGCGCGGCATGCTCGGCAAAACGAGTGAAGTCGCCGCTGCGGCTGAGCAATCCGCGCTGGCGATGCGCGAAGCCGCGCACACCGCGGCCGGCCTGATCCGCGCAATCGAAGAAAGCCGAGCAGAAGTCGAAGTCGCGGCACAAATCGCAACGCGCGCCGCCGATCGCTCGGTTCACGCCGTGGCGCTCTCCGAAGTGCTGTCCGATCACGCCCAGGCGATCGAATCGATCCTCGGCCTGATTCGCGACATTGCCGGCCAGACCAACCTGCTCGCGCTCAACGCCACGATCGAGGCGGCCCGTGCCGGCGATGCCGGCCGCGGTTTCGCGGTCGTCGCGCAGGAAGTGAAGAGCCTTGCCAGCCAGACGGCACGCGCCACAGACGACATCGCCGCCAAGATCGCTGCGATCCAGTCGGCAACCAAGCAGACCGTCGAGGCCAACGGCGCAATCCGCGACATCGTCGGCGAGGTCCAGACCTCTGCGCAGCGCATCCGCACCACGATGGAGACTCAGGCGCAGACCGTCACGATGATCACCGCCGCCGTCGATGAAACCGCGCTGGCCGCCGATTCGATGTCCACGACGATCTCGACGATCCGCGCCGATACCGAAAGCGTCGCCGGCGAGATCGATCAGCTCGAGGCGGGCTTCCGCCGCGTCGATGGCGAACTCGGCAATCTCGAGACGCTGACGGGCGAATTTGTGAGCCGCATCGCAGCTTGACCAAGAGCTCGCGCAGCGCCTTTCTCGATCCTCCCCAAGACGAGCTTGGGGAGGATCTAAGCACGACCCGTCGCTCTTCCCTTCCCATGTCCGCGCGGAGCACCTATCGGCGCGGTCATGACCATACATATCCTTGCTACCGGAACGAGCCGCGGCATCGGTCGCGCGATCGTCGAACGCTTCGCCGATGAGGACGTCCGCATCGTCGGGCATCGTTCCTCCGACGGCGACGACAGCACCATCGCCGCCGACCTGACCGAGACCGGCGTGGCACGGCGCATCTGGGAACAGGCGCTGACGATGCTCGATGGACGCATCGACGTCCTCATCAACAATGCCGGCATCTTCGAAGCGGCGTCGATCGACGCGCCCGACATATCGTGGAGCGATGCCTGGGCGCGAACGATGCAGGTCAACCTGACTGCGGCCGCCGAATTGTGTCGGTTCGCAGTGCTGCACTTCCGCCGCCATGGCGGAGGCCGCATCGTCAATGTCGCCAGCCGCGCGGCACATCGCGGCGACAGCCCGGCGCACTGGCATTATGCCGCGTCGAAGGCGGGAATGGTCGCGATGACCAAGACGATCGCACGCGGTTACGCTGCCGAAAATATCCTGGCGTTCGCGGTATGCCCAGGCTTCACGATGACGGGGATGGCCGAAGATTACCTGGAGAGCCGCGGCGGCGACAAGCTGCTCGCCGACATTCCGCTGGGCCGGGTTGCGTATCCGGAGGAAGTCGCCGAAACCGTGCGCTTCCTCAGCCTGTCCGCACCACCATCGATGACCGGTGCGGTGCTCGATATCAACGGAGCCAGCTATGTCCGCTAGGAAGAAGGAAGCAAAGGGCGACGGCATAACCGGCTTTCCCTTTGCCCCCGCACGCGACGGCAGCTGGAAGATCACCCTGCCCTGCAACAAGGCCGAGGCCGAGCAACTGGAAAGCGACATCCCTGCGATCGCTTTGCTCGATCCACAGCCGACCCTGATGACGAGCGAGCCCGATCCCGATCAGCCCGATGTGTGGCAGCTCGATGCCTATGTGGAGCACAAGCCCGACAAGACGTTGATCGATCTGGTCCGCAGTCTTGTGCCGAGCGCGAAGAAGGTGAAACCGGTCGTCACCCATATCCCCGAAGAGGATTGGGTCACGATGTCGCAGTCAGGGCTCGAGCCGATCGAAGCCGGCCGCTTCTTCGTCCACACCCCGCACAACGCCGATCACGTGCCCGACGGCATGACCGGATTCGTGATCGATGCCGGCCGCGCGTTCGGCACCGGCCATCATGAGACCACTACTGGCTGCCTGATGATGCTCGACAAGCTCAGGCGATCGGGTCTGCGCTTCGCCGATATCGCCGATGTCGGCACCGGCACCGGGCTGCTGGCGTTTGCCGCGCGGTCGTTGTGGCCGGCGGCGAAGGTGATCGCGTCGGATATCGATCCGGTTTCGATCGAGGTGACTCACGAAAACGCCGTCGTGAACGCAGTGCCCATCGGCATCGGCCGCAATCAGGTCGAACTGGTTACCGCACCGGGGCTCGCGCATCGCCGTCTCAAGGCGCGGCTGCCCTATGATCTGCTGATCGCGAACATCCTTGCCGGGCCGTTGATCGAATTGGCGCCCGTCTTCGCCAATGCCGTGCTGCCGGGCGGATCGATCATCCTCGCGGGATTGCTCGATACGCAAAAGGAAGCAGTTGCGCAGGCCTATCGCCGGCAGGGCTTCTATCTGGCCGACAGCATCGTGCGCGGGGATTGGCCGACATTGCGACTGGTGAAGCGTCGGCGTTAACTTATATCCGTTCGTCCCGAGCGAAGTCGAGGGACGTCGACACGCGGAAACGTGTCTCGACTTCGCTCGACACGAACGGATGTGTTTAAACGTTACAGCACGTACTTTGACAGATCCGCATTCCGCGCGATCGCGCTGAGCTGCCCGTTCACATAAGCGCTGTCGATCGTCAGCGTCGTGTCCTTGCGATCCTCGGCATGGAAGCTGACGTCCTCCAGCAGCTTCTCCATCACTGTCGACAGCCGCCGCGCCCCGATATTCTCGAGCTGGCTGTTCACTTCGGCGGCGATCTTGGCGATAGCCGCGATGCCGTCTTCAGTGAAACTGATCTCGACGCCCTCGGTCGCGATCAGCGCGCGGTACTGCTCGGTCAGGCTCGCACGCGTTGCCGACAGGATGCGCACAAAATCCTCCTCGGTCAGGGCCTTGAGCTCAACCCGGATCGGCAGACGGCCCTGTAATTCCGGCAGCAGATCCGACGGCTTGGCGACATGGAAGGCGCCGCTCGCGATGAACAGGATATGGTCGGTCTTGAGCGGACCATATTTGGTCGCAACCGTCGTGCCCTCGATCAGCGGCAGCAGATCGCGCTGCACGCCTTCGCGGCTGACCGAACCGCCGCGCACATCGGACACGGCAATCTTGTCGATCTCGTCGAGGAAGACGATCCCGTTCTGCTCGGCATCCTGCAACGCCACCCGGCTGACCTCGTCCTGATCGAGCCTTTTGTCGGCCTCCTCATCGACGAGTTTGGTCCAGGCCGCGCGCACGCCCATCTTGCGGCGCTTGGTCTTCCCCTGGCCGAACGCCTTGCCCATCATGTCGCCGAGGTTGATCATGCCGACCTGGCCGCCCATGCCGGGGATCTCCATCGGCATGCCGCCCGATTCCTCGACCTCGATCTCGATCTCCTTGTCGTCGAGCTGATGCTCCTCGAAGCGCTGGCGGAAGCTCAGCCGCGTCGCTTCGCTGGCATCCTTGCCGACGAGCGCGTCGAGCAGCCGCGCCATCGCAGCCTCCTCGGCCTTGTCCTTGACGGCGGCGCGGCGGCGCTCCTTTTCAAGGCGCACGGCTTCCTCGACGAGATCGCGGGCGATCTGTTCGACATCGCGGCCGACATAGCCGACCTCGGTGAACTTGGTCGCCTCGACCTTGACGAACGGCGCATCGGCGAGCTTCGCCAGCCGCCGGCTGATCTCGGTTTTGCCGCAGCCGGTGGGCCCGATCATCAATATGTTCTTCGGCGTGACCTCGTCACGCAGATTTTCCGGCAGGCGCTGTCGCCGCCAGCGATTGCGCATCGCCACCGCGACGGCGCGCTTGGCGTCGGCCTGACCGACGATATGCGCGTCGAGTGCAGCAACAATGGCTTTGGGAGTCAGATTATCGTTCATTTTCGTTCCAAATTAGAAAGCCGTTCGTGTCGAGCGAAGTCGAGACACGTTCTCGCGCGCCAACGTGTCTCGACTTCGCTCGACACGAACGGGGGAAATCAGTTGACCGAGTCCAAAGTCTCGATCGTCAGATTGTCGTTGGTGAACACGCATAGCTCGGCGGCAATGCCCATGGCCTTGCGCGCCATCTTCTCGGCGTCCTCTTCATAATCGACCAGCGCGCGCGCCGCGGCGAGCGCGAAGTTGCCGCCCGATCCGATCGCGGCGACGCCGCCGATCGGCTCAAGCACGTCGCCATTGCCAGTCAGGATAAGGGTCACCTCCTTGTCGGCGACGATCATCATCGCTTCGAGGTTGCGGAGATATTTGTCGGTGCGCCAGTCTTTAGCGAGTTCGACCGCCGAGCGGAGCAATTGCCCGCCATGCTGTTCGAGTTTGCGTTCGAGCCGTTCGAACAAGGTGAAAGCGTCGGCGGTCGCGCCAGCGAAGCCGCCGATCACCGATCCGTCGCCCAGTTTACGCACCTTGCGCGCGTTCGGCTTCATCACCGTATTGCCCATCGAGACCTGTCCGTCGCCAATGACGACAACCTTGCCGCCCTTGCGCACCGACAGGATCGTGGTGCCATGCCATTTGGGAAGTTCGCTCATATCCGTCCTACTGCTTTGCAGCAGCGATATGGGTAGCGTGTATCGTGAGTGCAACGCATCCAATCCGCCCGTCGCGCGTTGCTCAATCTCCCAGGGAGAACGACGTCTGCGACAGCGTGAGCTTTATCGAAGCGACAATCTTGTCATCCGCTTTGCGCCCGCGGCGGCCAGACGACACTGCGTGGTGTCTTTCGGTCATTGCGACGAATGTCATGATCTCGATCGCCAGGGTTTCGGCGAAGCCTTTTTCGCGCGCCATGGCATCAGCGCGATCTTCGTCAACGGCTGCGGCAACCACTGGTACCAGTATCCGGACATGATCGAGGCGCTCGGCACGATCCGCTATGCGCTCAGGACCTGTCCGAACATCATGACCTATGGATCGGACATGGGCGGCTATGCCGCGATCCGCTTTGCCGAGCATGTCGGGGCGACGGCGGCGCTCGCCCTGTCGCCGCAATATTCCTGCGATCCGGCCAAGGTGCGCTTCGAAACCATATGGGAAGAGCAGACCCGGCAGATCCGGTGGCGGCCCGAACTTGACGGCCGCATCGCCACGACGATCCGCCCGATCGTGGTGCATGCTGTGGGCGGCAATGATGGGCGTCATGCCGCGCTGATCGCCGACGATATTCCGATCATATCGATCGCATTGTCGGATATTGAGGAGCCCGTTCTGGCATTTCTCGAAGGGTCGGACTTGTTCGAGCCGCTGTTGCGTGGCGCGCTCGAAGGCCGCCTCGATACGGCGGCCTTCGGCCAGGAAGCGCAGCGCAGAAGCAGTTTACAATTGTTGACGCACGCTGGCTGAACACTTCTGCTAGGCGCCGGAGGGCGAAGGGCCGTAGCCTTTCCGGAGGCATTATGATCGAAGTGGATGACGCAAGGCTGAGCTATTATCTATCGTGCATCGCGCGCGAGAGAATGGCGGCCCACACGTCCAAGACCGACGAGGCGAAGATGATCCACGTCCGCCTGATGCAGAAATATGAGCGGAAGGTCGAAGCGCTGCGACGTTAGGGCGACGCGCACTTGAGGAAAACACCAAGCAACATCCACATCGTGGCGTTGCGAACGGTCGCGGTCGGCGACAGCCCGCAGCGCCGGTTATCTTTCGATAACCACCGGGGGCAGTGGCTAATCGAAGACACTCCTGGATTCCTGCGCTGTCGGGACCCTACCCAGCCCTTCGCCGAAAAGATCACCCTCGGTAAAGCTTTGAAAAAGGGCGACTGTTGACGTGAGCAACATCGTAAGTGCGAGAATCTTCATGGATTGCTCCCAAAGATCAGTCCCCCGACCGAGACTCTTGTGCAGCGCAGCATTTGAAAAGTAAACATGTTGTTCAGTATCTTAACGCGCGATCGTTTCGGCTGGGCGCTATTTCTCAAACGGCGAAATCGCGGTTCGCGTCGCGAAGCATATTCGGGGTCGCGCGGAAAAACCGCGCCCACAGGCGGGCCACAACGGCGCCGAAACTATCGATTGCCAGCGGCACTGGGGGATGCCGTGCTCCTGGCGATGTGCTGGTCGGGGCGACAGGATTCGAACCTGCGACCCCTTGACCCCCAGTCAAGTGCGCTACCAGGCTGCGCCACGCCCCGACCAAGGCTGCGCGCTTTAGGGATGAGATTTCGACTTGGCAAGCACCCGGTTGCGCAATGTCACGCTCGCTTTGGCGGGCTCGCTCGATCGGCACCGGGGTTCAGCCTTGCTGAACGGGACCCTATCGTGATAGGCGGCGCGCCACTCCGGGCAGGACATTCCGGCCCCGTCCATTCAGGATAAAAGACCATGTTCGCTTCACCCGCCTACGCTCAGGCAACCGGCGCCGCGGCCGAAAGCGGCGGACTTGCGATGATCATGCAGTTCGCGCCGCTGCTGTTCATCTTCGTGATCTTCTATTTTCTTTTGATCCGTCCGCAGCAGCGGAAGATGAAAGAGCATCGCCAGACGGTCGAAGCGCTCAAGAAGAATGATATCGTCGTCACCGCCGGCGGCGTGATCGGCAAGGTCGTCGCCGTCCAGGACCATGAGGTCGAGGTCGAGATCGCGCCCACCGTCAAAGTGAAGATCGTCAAGGCCACCATCACCGAAGTCCGCACCACGGGCTCGGGCAAGCCAGCGAAGGACTGAGCCCGAACATGCTCGATTTCCCGCGCTGGAAGGTCTGGTCGATCGTCATAGCGATCGCCATTGGCGTATTGCTTTCGCTGCCGAGCTTCGTCCCCGAAGCCACCGCCGCCCGCTGGGGCATCGGCGGGCTGCCACGCATCAACCTCGGCCTCGATCTTTCGGGCGGCAGCCATCTGATGCTCGAGGCCGACACCGTCGATCTCGCGAAGCAGAATGTCGCCAAGATGGAGGAGCAGGTGCGCACCGAGATGCGCCGCGCCGACCCCCCGATCGACATCGGCGATATCTCGACGACGGGCGGGCGCCTGTCCTTCTTCGTGCGCAACGGCGCGCTGGTCGACGCCGCAGTCGAACGCGTCCGCACCTTGACGCAGCCGAGCGGCATGACCGGCCAGCGTGACTGGGACGTCCAGGTCGTCGATTCGACGCGCGTGGTTCTGACGCCGACGGAGGAAGGGCTTACCGCCGCGACGAAGAGCGCGATGGCGGTCGCCACCGAAGTCGTCCGCAAGCGCATCGACGAAATGGGCACCAAGGAGCCCACGATCATCCAGCAGGGCGACGACCGGATCATCGTACAGGTTCCCGGCCTGCAGGATCCAGCCGCGCTCAAGGCACTGATCGGCAAGACCGCCAAGCTCGAATTCAAGCTGGTCGATCTGGCCGCGACCGCCGATCAGGTGAAGAGCGGACGCGCTCCGGTCGGCAGCGAAATCCTGCCTTATCCCGACAATCCCGCCGGCGTGCCCGCCATTGCCGTCAAACGCCGCGCGATCCTGACCGGCGATGAACTGATCGACGCCAGGCAGAGCTATGATCAGAACAACCGGCCGGTCGTCTCGATCTCGTTCAGCAGCGCAGGCGGACTCAAATTTGCACGGGTGACCACCGAGAACACCGGCAAGCCCTTTGCGATGATCCTCGACGGACGCGTGATCTCCGCACCCAACATCAACGAGCCGATCCTCGGCGGACAAGCGCAGATCAGCGGCAACTTCACCGTCGCAAGCGCCAACGAACTGGCGATCTCGCTGCGGTCGGGCAAGCTGCCGGTCGCGCTCAAGGTCGTCGAGGAACGCACGGTCGGCCCCGATCTCGGCGCCGATTCGATCCATGCCGGCATTCTCGCCAGCACGATCGCCGCTGTCGCCGTCGTGATCTTCATGGCTCTCAGCTACGGCCGGTTCGGTATCTACGCCGATATCGCGGTGACCCTCAACATCTTCATCATCCTCGGCGTGATGGCGCTGCTCAACGCCACGCTGACATTGCCGGGCATCGCCGGCTTCGTGTTGACGATCGGCACCGCGGTCGACGCGAACGTGCTGATCAACGAGCGCATTCGCGAAGAACAGAAGCGCGGCCGCAACCCGACCCAGGCGATCGAGCTTGGCTATAAGGAAGCCAGCCGTACGATCTTCGAGGCGAACGTGACCCATGCCATCGCCGGCCTGATCATGTTCCTGCTCGGTTCGGGTCAGGTGAAGGGCTTCGCGGTCGTGCTACTGATCGGGATCGCGACGTCGGTGTTTACCGCCGTCGTGTTCACGCGGATGCTCGCCGTCGGCTGGTTGCGCCGCGCGCGCCCCACAGTCCTCAACGTTTGACGGGACAGATCATATGCGTTTGCTGAAACTCGTCCCTGACAACACCAATATCGGCTTCGTCCGCGTTCGCGTGGTCGCCTTCGTGATCACGGCGTTGCTGACGATCGCTGCGGTCGGCGCCTTTGGCGCGCGCGGGCTCAATCTCGGCGTCGATTTCGTCGGCGGCCTGATGGTGGAGGCGAAGTTCACCGCACCGCCATCGCTCGACAAGGTCCGCACCAACATCGACGCGCTGGGCGTCGGCCAGGGATCGCTGCAGCAGTTCGGCGATCCGAACAGCGTATCGATCCGCCTGCCGCTGCCGGCCAGCACCGACGAGGGCGCGAACAATGCCGTCGTGAACAAGGTGTCGGCCTCACTGAGGAAGGAATTCCCGGGCGTTACGTTCCCGCGTTACGATACCGTCTCGGGCAAGGTCTCCGGCGAACTGATCCGCAACGGCCTGCTCGCCGTCGTGCTCGCCGTCGTCGGCATCGCGATATTTTCCTGGTTCCGCTACGAATGGCAGTTCGGCGTCTCGACCTTCGTCGCGATCGTGCACGACGTGCTGATGACGATCGGTTTCTTCGCGATCACGCAGATGGAGTTTGATCTCAACATCGTCGCCGCCGTGCTCACGATCATCGGCTATTCGATCAACGACAAGATGGTGATCGACGATCGGATCCGTGAAAATATGCGCAAGTTCCGACAGATGGACATGAAGGCGCTGATCGATCTGTCGGTCAACGAAACGCTGCCGCGTACCGTGATGACGTCGCTGACGATCATGCTCGCGCTCGCATCGATGCTATTATTCGGCGGCCATGTGCTGCGCGGCTTCACCGCCGCGATGATGCTCGGCATCATCGTCGGCACCTATTCGTCGGTCTATGTGTCCTCGTCACTGCTGATCACGCTGGGCCTGCAGCCCGCGAAGTTCGATGCCGAGCCCAAGGACAATGCGCGCGCCGGCGCCGAGCGGGTCGGCCCACGCGGCTGATCGCGGGCCGATGAACTTCGATCGCGAAGGCGCGGCCAGCGGGCCCATCGTTCGTGGCTTTTCGGGCACCAGCTTTCGGGTCGAAGACCGGATCGTGCCGGGCGGGCTCTGGCTGACGCCCGACAATGCGCTCGACTGGGATGCGCCTGCGCTCGATCAGCTCAGCGTCGAGGGCCTGCACGATCTGCTGACGATCGCGCCGCCGCCGGAATTCCTGCTGCTGGGAACGGGGCCGACGATGCGACGCCCATCGCCGCTCTTCGTCAATGCGGTGGAGGCGCTGGGGTTCGGCGTCGAGGCGATGGACAGCCGCGCGGCGGCGCGCGCCTGGGCGGTGCTGCGTGGCGAGGATCGCTGGATCGTTGCAGCGCTGATGCCGCTGTAGTTTTTCCATATCCGCTCGTGTCGAGCGAAGTCGGGACGGGTTGGCACGTGGAAACGTCTCTCGACTACGCTCGGGACGAACGGCTCCCTTACCGATATCCTTCCACCAGCCCCTTGAGATGCGCGTACAGCGTCTCGGTATTCCGCGCCCATGTAAACTTCTTCGCTGCCTCCGCCGTCTCCGCCTGCACCGGCGGATTAGCCAATATCTCCCGAATCGCCGCCGCTATCGCCTTCGGATCGCGATCGACGATCTTGCCGGCCGCCGGCCGATCGACCACCTCGCGCGCGCCGCCGATGTCGCTGATCACGATCGGCGTGCCGCAGGCGAGCGCCTCGACCCAGACATTGGCGAGCCCTTCGGAGGCGGACGGCAGCGCCATCACGTCCGCCGCGCCGAACAGCGCGGGCAATGCGTCATGCAGCTGCGGACCGATCAGCCGGCACCGATCCTGTAGCCCCGCCGCGTCGATCTGCGCCTGCAGCCTGGCCTTGTCGGGTCCCTGCCCCGCCAGCAGCAAGGTCGCGCCCGGCAGTTCGCGCAGTGCATCGATCACCAATGTCTGGCCCTTGCGCTCGATCAGATAGCCGACCGACAGGATCAGCGGCCCCTCGATTCCCAGCGCCGCCTTCGCGGCCGCCCGATCGACCGGCTTGAAGCGCGACTGATCGACGCCGGTATGGTGTACCTTGATCCGATCGCCCGGCATGCCGAGATCGATCATGTCCTGCCGCAGCGCGCCCGATACCGCGAGCATGCCATCGGCCGCGTTGCCTGCATTCACGATCATGCGCTGGCACGCCGGGCTGTTGGCCCAGAAATGAATATCGCCGCCGCGTGCCTTGATCGAGAAAGGCACATCATAGCGCTCTGCGAGCCGCGCTGCCGCTGGCCCATCGGGAAAGAAGAACTCGGTATCGATGATATCGAAGCGGAAACTTTGCCGAATCTCATCGAGCAGCGGCACCAGCGCCCACCACATCGACCAGGGATTGAAGCGCCCACCGACCAGCGGCAGCGTGCGGAACGGCAGATGATGGACGTCGAGCCCCTTCCAGTTCTCGCGTCGCGGCAGCTTGGCGATGCGGCCATAGACCGGGTGAACCTTCAGCAACGGCGTGGGCGGCACTGCATAAGGCGACACCACCTTGAGCTCGACATCGGGATGCGCCGCGAGGCCCACAGTCTGCTGTTCGACGAACACACCGAAGGTCAGCCGGGTGATATCGGGAAACAGCGAGGACAGGGTCAGGACACGCAAGGTCATGCTTCGTCAATTCGTCCGGGCATTGCCTGTCATCCTCTGTCCAATACCCATTGGCCTTACCCGAAGGCTCGGCTAAGAAGCGGCCATGCTGCGTAACGCCACCCGTCCGATCGCACTGCTGATCGCTCTCGCCCTTATCGCTCCTCTTGCCGGTTGTGCCACGACCAAAAACAAGAGCGATGCCAAATATGTCGCTCGCGACGTGGACACGCTGTACAACGCGGCGAAGGAGCGGCTGGACAAGCGCCAGTACAAGGTCGCCGCCGCTTTGTTCGACGAAGTCGAGCGCCAGCACCCCTATTCGGTGTGGGCGCGGCGCGCGCAGCTGATGAGCGCCTTTTCTTATTATCTTGCGCGCCAATATCCCGAGTCGATCTCGTCGGCGCAGCGCTTCGTCTCGATCCACCCGGGCAACCGCGATGCGCCCTATGCGCTCTACCTGATCGCTGTCGATTATTACGAGCAGATCCAGGACGTCAGCCGCGATCAGAAGACGACGCAGCAGGCGCTCGATGCGATGAGCGAGCTGATTCGCCGCTATCCCGAATCGCGCTACGCCGCCGACGCACGAATCAAGACCGACCTGATCCGCGATCACCTCGCCGGCAAGGAAATGGAAATCGGCCGCTTCTATCAGCGGCGCGGCGACTGGCTCGCCTCGGTGATCCGCTTCCGCACCGTGGTCGAGAAATATGATTCGACCAGCCACGCACCCGAAGCGCTGATGCGGCTCACCGAAAGCTATCTCGAGCTCGGCGTTCCCGTCGAAGCCGAACGCGCGGCGGCCGTGCTCGGGCATAATTATCCCGGCAGCAAATGGTATGAGCACGCTTACGAGATCGTGACGAAGAAGAAGAACGCGGCGTAGGCACTCTATTCGTCACTCCCGCCTGCGCGGGATTGACGTTTGAGAAATGCTACTTCGCCTTCTTCTCCAACGCCGCGATAGCTTCCAGCACGGCGCGCCGCTTCGGCGTTTCGCTCAACGGCTGGCCTTCATATTCCGCCAGCCCCCACGCCGCATTGCGTGAAATGGGTCCGACCGAGGCGAAGACCATCGCCAGGTCGCCGATACGGGCACGCCATGCGTCGAGATATTTCCGGTAGACCACCGCCATGCGCGGATCATGGTTCAACCGCGCGATCGCGGTCAGGTCGGGGCCGCGATAGGTTACATGCTGGCCGGCCTCATAGGCGAAGTAGCGCAGGCCATGTTGTTCGGCGATCGCCTTGAACTTCAGCGAGTTCTGGATCGCCGGTTCGATCGACGCCTCCAAATTGGCGAACAGCACGTCCATATTCTGCGTGTCGACCTTGTCGTCGTTCATCAGCGTCTGACCGAAATAGGGAGCGCTCGCGATGGCGTCGACATGCTGCGCGGTATCGCGGTACGCCAGCGCGGGCTTGACCAGCTCGGGCCAGGCCGCCTGCCCCGACAATATCCGCACCAGCCGCTTCGGATCGTCGCGATAGACATCTTCCCAGATCTTGAATGCACCGACGACATGGCCCGCATAGCGCTCCATCCGCGCGACGTTCAGATCCTTGCCCGGCGGAGTCGCGGCCTTGGTTTCGTTGAGCAATTGCTGGCCGACCGGGAACGCCACGTTCCACGCTTCATTGCCGATCTCGAGGTAAACGGTGCGCTTCCGATCGAGATGGTCATGCACATATCGCGCGAAATTGCGCATATAGGCCTCGTCGGCGTTCCACGGCATCACGAACCACGGATTGACCCCCGCCTGGTTGGCGAGCGCCACCAGATTTTCCACCGCGACACCCTCCGGGCCGGCCTGAATCGACGCGTCGGCCGGGGTGCGTTGCGCCCAGTTGCCGCCGCGATTCATATTCGATTGCTGCCAGTCGAGGTAGCGGACCGCATGGAACGGGCGGACGCTGTCGAGGAAGTCGGGATGGAAAAGCGCCTTGCGATCGGCGCCGCGTTCGCGGCAATCGATGTGGCGGATCGGATCCGCGGGGTCGGTCGCGTTGATGACGAGCGAGACGGCCTTGTCCTTCTGCCAGATGAAATCGGCGCTATTCGCCGAGACGCTGGCGCTCGCGCCGCGAAACACCGCCACCGCGCCCTTGCCTTCGAAGCTGCAATGGATCGCGACATCCTTCGCACGGACGGCAGCGGGCGGGGTCATGACAAGGATGCCCTGCTCGCCCGGCGTGAGCGAGATCAGATTGCCCGCCGCATCGATCCGCGACGGCTCCATCGCCTTCCACGGCCCCTTGCCCGCTGAGCTCCAGCTCCCGCCGGCTGCGAGGTTCATGAAGGCGCGCTCGCCATTCCACCACAGCGGGGTCGTCAGGTTCACCCCGAACCGCGTCGGCCGGACGGGTCCTGTCGAGGACGGCACGGTCGGCTGGCTGAGCGAGGACGCGGGCGCGGCGTCCTTTTTCTGCAGCGCGACGGTCGCCGCCCCTGCACTGACGACAAGGCTGACGGCAAGCATCGTCTTCAAAGTCGTCATACTCCACCCGCACAGGTGATGGCCTTGCCATCGCAAGCGAGCTAGATGAACGGCTTTCCAAGCAAAAGGAAGGGCAGGCAATGCTGTGGACGATCGCCGCCCCCTTCTTCACCCGTTCCGACGCTCGCTGGATCGACGACGCCGTGCCGGAGGGGCCAGACAGCTTCCACAAGGTAGCGGTACCCGGTTCGGACGATGTCAGTTGGCACGACCGGCCAACGCGCGCGACACCGGTCACGACATGGCTGCGGCACTGGCGCCATTCAGCGGCAGCACTTCGATCGGGAGACGGTCTGATCACGGTCTTCCCGCAGCTTGCCTTCACCGCAGCGATGCAGCGGCGGCGCAACCACCAGATCGTCGCATGGTGCTTCAATATCGGCGCCTATCCGGCAGGTGTGCGTGGCTGGATCGCCCGCCGGGTGCTGCGCAGCATCGATCATTTCGTCGTGCACAGCCGAGGCGAAGTGGGCTTGTTGCGCGACTGGCTCGACCTTGGCGAGGGGCGCGTGAGCTTCGTCCCGCTGCAACGGGCGCCGATCCCCATATTGGCCGCCGAAGACCAGGAGCAGCCCTTCGCCCTGGCGATGGGATCGGCCAATCGTGACTATCCGGCCCTGCTCGAAGCCGCGCGGATCTGCGGTTTGCCTCTCACCATCGTCGCCGCGCCAAGACTGTTCGAGGGATTGTCGATGCCCGAAAACGTCACCCTGCTGTCCAGCCTCTCCGCCGAGGAATGCTGGCGGCTGGCGCAGCGCGCGCGGCTCAGCATCGTGCCGCTGGCCGATGTCGGCGCGGCATCGGGCCAGATCACCGTCGTCGAAGCGCTGCGCATGGGCCGCCCTCTGATCGCGACGCGGACGATCGGCACGGTCGATTATGTCGCGCATGACGAGAATGGGCTGCTCGTCGCGCCGTCCGACCCTGTCGCTCTCGCAGCCGCCATGGAGCGACTATGGCATGATCGTGCAGCGCGCGAGCGGCTCGCAGCGGCGGGCGCGGCTTTTGCCGAAGCGAGCCTGTCCGACGAGACAGCGGCGCAAAGCCTGCTGAAAATTCTGCGGCAGGTCCAGGCTGGAAGCGCCTGACAACAGGAACCGATCGGGAACATCTCGACGTCCGCTTCGGATAGCCTTACCATTGCACCATGCTGACCGCGCTCGCCATTCGTGACGTCGTACTGATCGAAGCGCTCGATCTCGAATTCGGCCCGGGTCTCGGCACGCTGACCGGGGAGACGGGGGCGGGCAAGTCGATCTTGCTCGACGCGTTGAGCCTTGCGCTGGGCGTGCGTGCCGATAGCGGGCTCGTGCGAAATGGCGCGGCGCAGGCCGTCGTCACCGCCAGCTTCGATCTGCCGCCGGAGCACCCGGCCATGCTGCTGCTCGGCGAAAACGGGCTCGATGCCGAAGCCGGCGAACAGCTCGTCATCCGCCGGATCGTCAAGAGCGACGGCGGCAGCCGCGCCTTCGTCAACGATCAGCCCGCCTCCGCGGCGATGCTGCGCGATCTCGGCACCATGCTCGTCGAGATCCATGGCCAGCATGACGACCGCGGTCTGCTCAATGCTCGCGGCCACCGCGCACTGCTCGACACATTCGGCAAGCTCGACGTCCGGCTTGTCGGCGACGCCCACCGCGTCTGGCGCGCCGCTGAAGATGCGCTTGCCGCCGCGCGCACCGATCTCGACAATGCCGCGCGTGATCGCGAATGGCTCGAACATGCGGTGGCCGAGCTGTCGAAGTTCGATCCGCAACCGGGCGAGGAGGCAATTCTCGCCGGTGAACGATCGGATATGCAGAAGGGCGCGAAGCTGACCGACGATCTGGTCGCCGTCAGCGATCATCTCGACGGCTCCGACGGCGGATTGGCAGCGCTGCGTCAGGCGGCACGCCGACTCGATCGGATCGCGCCCGAGCACCCATTGCTCGCCGAGGCGCTGGCCGCGCTCGATCGCGCGGTGATCGAGGCGTCCGAGGCGGAGGAGAAGCTGGCGGCTGCGAATGATGCATTGCGCTTCGATCCGCAGCGGCTGGAGGAAGCGGAGACGCGGCTGTTCGAACTCCGGGCGCTGGCGCGCAAGCATCGTACCGAGCCTGACAGGCTGGCGGAACTGCGCGACGAGCTCGCCGATCGCCTCGAACGGATAGATGCGGGCGACGCGGGCATCGCGAAGCTCGAAGCCGCTGCGAGGGCGACGCGCGCCGCCTATGTCGACGCGGCGCAGGCACTCAGCGAGGGCCGCAAGGCTGCCGCTGCCCGGCTCGACGCTGCAGTGGCCGGGGAACTGGTGCCGCTGAAGCTCGATGCGGCGCGCTTCCGCACCATGGTCGAAACCCTGCCGGAAGCATCCTGGTCACCGCAGGGCCGCGACCGGATCGAATTCGAAATTTCCACCAACCCCGGCGCACCCTTCGCACCGCTGGTCAAGATCGCGAGCGGCGGCGAGCTCTCGCGCTTCATTCTCGCGCTCAAGGTCGCGCTGGCCGAAGAAGGTGGCGCCGCCACCATGATCTTCGACGAGATCGATCGTGGCGTCGGCGGCGCGGTGGCGAGCGCGATCGGCGAGCGGCTCGCCCGGCTATCAGGCGGCGCGCAGGTCCTTGTCGTCACCCATTCGCCGCAGGTCGCGGCACGGGGTCTCCATCACTGGCTGATCGCCAAGAGCCATGACGGCCTTGTCACCCGCACCGGTGTCCGCCCGCTCGATCCCGCCGAGCGTCGCGAGGAGATTGCGCGGATGTTGTCAGGCGCCGAGGTGACGGCTGAGGCGCGCGCGCAGGCGACGAGGCTGCTCGAAGCGGCGTGACGCGAACGCGGCGCCAAGCCATGTGCGTGCGGCCTTGTCGAACGTGGCGTGCACTACCGCAGCGATCACGATCGCCGCGCAGAGAATCGCCAAGGACGGCCAAACGCCCGCTGCCGACATCGGGTGACCTGCTAACGTCGACAGGTTATCGCTCCATTTGATCAGCGGAGCATGAAGAATATATAGCGCGTATGAGACGCCGCCGAGCTGCGCCAATGGCGTTTCAAATGCTCGCGGAACATCGCCGAGTGACGCCAGCACCAGTGCCGGGAAGAAGAGTATCGCCGCTACAACGTCGAACGGCCATCGCCCTGAAGCCGGGTCGACCGCCAGAATCGCGATCAAGATAAACGCGGAGATCCAGAACGGGCAGCGCCAACCGGGCACCCAGCCTTTCTGCCAGATACGGTAGACGGCGACGCCCGCAAAAAAGGACCACAAGACCCGCATCCCGCCCGCTGCAAAGCGTTCCAGAGCGGCCCCCGAATCAAGTGAGCCGCACATGAAGCCTGTCAGCGCGAGCAAGCCCGCCCCTACCGCCAGGATGATCGACAATCCAACCATCGACAGTCGTGGGGCGATCAGCGCGTAGATCGAACCGACCAGCATTTCCCAGTAAAGCGACCATGCCGGCCAGCAAAAATTGAAACACCAGATGCCGAGTGCCGCCCAGCCAGGCGTTGGAAGCATTAAAACGCTAAACAGCAGCGACCAGGCCCAAGCTTGCCATAACGCGGCGCCAGAACCTGCACGATAGATCAGAAACGCACTCAGCAGGGCACCGATGGCTGTGCCGAGCAGGTACAACGGCCAGAGGCGCACAACGCGCACGCGCATGAAATCGCCAAAACTCATCGCCGACGACATGAGCCGCGCCTGATAGGCATGCGCCAGTACGAATCCACTCATGCAGAAAAACAAATCGACCGCCAAATAGCTTCCAGGCAACCAGTGCCGGAGCGTAGGATCGGGCAAATGCCGCGTCACAACCACGACTGCGGCTACGAACCGCAATCCATCGAGAGCATGAAAGCTTCTCCTCTGCATTGGATTCGGTGGGGGATCGCCTTCCATATCCGCAGCTTAGGCGCGAAATCGTGTCGGATTCGCTAATAGCGCGCGATCAAAATGGTCCCGACTTGCTGTCGAGATCGGGCAAGCTATCGCGTCGCGGTGGTGGCCGCTGGAGGACATCCTCACCGATTTCGACAATCTCGCGATCCTGCCCAATCTGCACCGGCCCCTTATAGCCCGCCGCGCGCACGCGCGCGATGATCGCCGCATCGCCCTGCGCGCCGTTCAGCTCCTTCTTCACGATGTGCGAGAAAAGCGTGAGCTTTGGCTGCGCCTCCGTCATCAGCCGTGCCGCCTGCTCGGGCGTGGTGAGCTTGGCGAGCACGCCCTGCATCTCAGGCATCGCCGACAGACGCGGGCTGAAGGCGATGACATTCTGGACGAGGAGGTCGCTCCCCTTCGCCGCATCGCTCAGGCCCTTCGTATAGGTCGTGTCGCCCGACAGCACGACCGCATGGCCGCCGCGCTCCGCCTTGTAACCGAACGCCGGGTCGCCATCGGCATGCTCGACGGCGAAGGCGCGCATGGTCAGCCCGGCATGATCATAGACGACGCCCGGCTCGATCTCATGCACCTCGATCGCAATGGCGCTCGCGGGATTGAAGGCGTTGACCCGATGCGCGACATCATGGCCGTACATCGCCCGCATCCCCGCCACCATCGCGACCGTACCCGGCGGTCCCCAGATTTCGAGCGGCGCGGTGCGGCCGAGCAGGAACCAGGGCGTCATCCACAGATCGGCGAGCCCCGCGATATGATCGCTGTGCAGATGCGTCAGGAATATGCGTGTCACCCGCTTCGGATTGATCCGCTGTTCGTAGAGCCGCTGCATCACGCCACGTCCCGCATCGATCAGCAGCAGGTCGTCAGGCGTTTCGATCAGGGTAGCGATACCCTGACGATCGGGCGTGAGCTCCGGGCCGCCGGTGCCGAGTAGATGGACCCGCATCACGGGCGCCGCCGCGACGGGCGATGCCGATATCAATGCCGCGCAAAGCAACAATATCGATCGCACGTCATACCCCGGTTCAACCCGCGCTCCGCTTGCGCTAGGCAGAGGTTATGAAGCCCATCGACGATATAAGCGAGCCCCAGGCCGAAGCCCGGCTGGCCGAGCTGGCAGCCGAGATCGCGCACCACAATGCGCGCTACCACACCGACGACGCGCCCGAGATTTCGGACGCGGACTATGATGCGCTGGTCCGCGAGAACGCGGCGCTCGAAGCGAAATTTCCGGCGCTCGTCCGACTCGATTCGCCATCGCGACTGGTGGGCGCCGCGCCCGCCGGGCACCTCGCCAAGGTGCGCCATGCGCAGCCGATGCTCAGCCTCGACAATGCGTTCGCCGACGAGGATGTCGCCGAGTTCGTCGCGCGCATCCGCCGCTACCTCAACCTGCCCGAAGACGCCGTCGTCGCGCTTACCGCCGAGCCGAAGATCGACGGCCTCTCCTGCTCGCTTCGCTACGAACAGGGTGTGCTCGTGCTGGCCGCAACCCGGGGCGACGGCACGACGGGTGAAGATGTCACCGCCAATGTGCGAACGATCGACGATATTCCCCAACGGCTGACCGGCGACGTTCCCGCGATCTTCGAGGTTCGCGGCGAGGTCTATATGGCGAAGGACGCGTTCGCCGCGCTCAACGCGCGTATGTTCGACGAAGCCGACGATCCCGCCAAGGCGCGCCAGTTCGCCAACCCGCGCAATGCGGCGGCGGGATCGCTGCGGCAGAAGGACCCGTCGGTCACCGCCGCACGGCCGTTGCGCTTTCTTGCGCATGGCTGGGGCGAGGCGTCCGCCCTGCCCGCCGACACGCAGAAGGGCGTGATGGACGCCATCGCGCGCTGGGGCCTGCCCGTTTCGGACGACCTCGTCCGGGTCGAAGGCGTCGAACCGACGCTCGCCCATTATCGCGGCATCGAGGCGCGCCGCGCCGATATGCCGTTCGACATCGATGGCGTCGTCTATAAAGTCGATCGGCTCGACTGGCAGCAGCGGCTGGGCTTCGTCGCCAAGGCGCCGCGCTGGGCGATCGCACATAAATTCCCGGCAGAGAAAGCGCAGACGACCTTACTGCGGATCGACATTCAGGTCGGCCGCACCGGCAAGCTCACGCCCGTCGCGCGGCTCGAACCCGTCACCGTCGGCGGTGTCGTGGTCACCAACGCGACGCTCCACAATGCCGACGAGATCGGGCGGCTCAACGTCTGGCCGGGCGACCGCGTGATCCTGCAGCGCGCGGGCGACGTCATCCCGCAGATCGTCGACAATCTGTCACGCGACGAAACACGCGGCCCCTGGCCATTTCCGCTCACCTGCCCCGAATGCGGTTCTGCCGCCGATCGCGAACCCGGCGAGGTCGATTATCGCTGCACCGGCGGGCTGATCTGCCCGGCTCAACGGGTCGAGCGCCTGCGCCATTTCGTTTCGCGCCGCGCGCTCGATATCGATGGGCTCGGCCTGACCCATATCGAAGGTTTCTTCCGTGACGGGCTCGTTTCGACACCTGCCGATATCTTCAAACTGACCAGCGATACCTTGCTCGCCCGCGAACGCTGGGCCGAAATATCCGCCGCGAACCTGATCGCCGCCATCGACGCGAGGCGCTCGCCGCCACTCGATCGCTTCCTGTTCGCGCTCGGGATCCGGCATGTCGGCGAGGTGACAGGCCGTGACCTTGCCCGGCGCTATCGCAGTTGGACGGTTTTCAAAGCCATGATCGATCGCGCGATCGTAGCGCGAGGATCGATGGCTCAGGCTGTGGGCGAGACCGACGACAAATTCCTCCAGAGGACCGCCAAGGAACTGGTCGCGATCATCGAAACACCGGGGGTTGGCCCCGAAGTCGCGCTGGCACTGGTCGATTTCTTCGCGGAGCCGCACAATGCCGAAGCCGTTGCCGATCTGCTCGGCCAGCTATCCCCGGCGGACGTCATCCATGAAACGAAGGCATCGGCCGTCAGCGGCAAGACCGTCGTCTTTACCGGCAGCCTCGAAACCATGTCGCGCGACGAAGCCAAGGCACAGGCCGAATCGCTCGGCGCAAAGGTCTCGGGATCGGTTTCGGCGAAGACCGATCTCATCGTCGCGGGCCCGGGCGCGGGATCGAAACTGAAAAAGGCTGCCGATCTCGGCATCGAAGTCATCGACGAGGCCGGTTGGGCAGCCATCGTTGCGACTACGTAATTGCCCATTTTCTCGCACCGCACCCCAAAAGCGTTTGGCGAGCCCAATATATTGCCTCTAAGCATTGCTGCATGCGCGCGGGATTAGCCACCAGAAGAATGCCGTTTCTGACGCTGGCCGGGCTTGTCGTGGCGGTGCTCGCGGCGCTGTCGGCGCTGTTCATGGCGCGGGCCCAGGCGCGATCCAATGAATGGGTCCAGCATTCGCTGGGCGTGAAGGTGTCCCTCAGCCAGCTTCTCGACGCGGTCCGCACGGTCGAATCCGACAAGCGCGGCTTTCTCCTCACCGGAAACCAGGGAATGCTCGACAGCTCACGCCGTACCGAGGCCAGGATCATCCCGATGCTCGTCGCGCTGCAACAAGAGGTTGGCGACAACCCCAGCCAGGTGGAAAACACGCGGCTATTGAAGGCGGCAGTGCTCGCGCGGGTCCAATATGCCGCCAGGGCCACCCGCAGGATCAAGGATCGCAACGGCCCTATTGCGCGGGATGAGGTGGCCCAGGCGCTGCAACTGATGGCCAACGTCCTCACCCGCATACAGATCATGACCACCGAAGAGGACCGGCTCCTCGCCGAGCGACGCGAATATACCGGGCGCATCATTCTCGGCACCGGTGCGCTGCTGCTTTTCACCGTTCTGCTGGTGCTGCTGAGCGCAGCAGTCGTCCTGCGCGATGCCCGTCGCCGCGAGCTCGAGCTGACGGCGGCGCGTGACGCGGCGCTGGCGGCGGAAGTCGCCATGCGCGAGCAGATGGCAGGCCGCGAACAGGCCGAAGCGCAGGTTCGCCAGATGCAGAAGATGGAGTCGATCGGCCAGCTTACCGGCGGCATCGCCCATGATTTCAACAACATGCTCGCGATCGTGATCGGCAGCCTCGATCTGGCCCGCCGCAGGGTCGAAGATGGCGACATGGAACGGCTCGCACGCTGCATCGCCAACGCCTATGAAGGCGCTGAGCGCGCCGCATCGTTGACCGCGCGCCTGCTCGCTTTCTCGCGCCAGCAGCCGCTCGCGCCGCTGATCCTCGACGTCAACAAGCTGGTCGCGGGCATGTCGGAGCTGATGCGACGGACGATGGGCGAGCAGTATATGGTCGAAACGGTTCTTGCCGGCGGCCTGTGGAGGACCTTCGTCGATCCCGGCCAGCTCGAGAACGCGATCCTCAACCTCGTCGTCAACGCGCGCGACGCGATGCCCGGCGGCGGCCATGTGACGATCGAGACCGCCAACGCCTATCTCGACGATGAATATGCCCGCACGCGCGGGGAGGTCATCCCCGGCCAATATGTGATGCTCAGCGTGACCGACAATGGCGAAGGCATGACGGCCGATGTGATCGCCAAGGCGTTCGACCCCTTTTTCACGACGAAGGCCGTCGGCAGGGGCACCGGTCTCGGCCTCAGCCAGATCTTCGGCTTCATGAAGCAGACCGGGGGCCATGCGGCGATCTATTCGGAGCCGTCGCAGGGCACGACGGTAAAGCTCTATCTGCCGCGCAACTATGGTGAGGCCGTCGATCCGCGCAGCCGCCATATGGGAGAGATCGTCATTCCGACCGCGCGCCCCGGCGAAGTCATTCTCGTCGTCGAGGACGAACAGCGGGTGCGGCATTTCTCGGTCGATGCGCTGCGCGAGCTTGGCTACACCGTGATCTCGACCTCCAACGGCGCCGAAGCGCTGCGGGCGCTCGACGAGCAGCCTGAGATCACGATGCTGTTCACCGATATCGTGATGCCCGAGATGAACGGCCGCGCGCTCGCCGATGCCGCGCTGCTCGCCCGCCCCGATCTGCGGATATTGTTCACCACCGGCTATACCCGCAACGCCGTCGTGCATAATGGGATGCTCGATGCCGGGGTCGCTTTCGTAGCCAAGCCGTTCAGCGTCACGCAGCTCGCCATCAAGGTGCGCGAGGTGATCGACGATCGCGGCGCTAACCGGCCATCATGATCTGCCGCGCGGTCGACAGCGCCACGCAGCACCTTTAAGCGAGAGCTATGTTCCACAAAATCATTGCGGTCCTCGCGACCTTCATCATCTCGGTCATCTCCTGGGGAGGCTATACCGGGATCGTCATCCTGATGGCGATCGAGAGCGCATGTATTCCGCTGCCGTCCGAAATCATCATGCCCTTCGCCGGCTATCTGGTCTCGACGGGGCAATTCAACCTCTACCTCGCGGCGACGGCCGGCGCGATCGGATGCAATGTCGGATCGATCTTCGCTTATGAGCTCGGCAAGCGCGGCGGCCGTCCGGTCGTCGATCGCTGGGGCAAATATGTGCTGATGAGCCACAGCGATCTCGACCGCGCTGAGCGTTTTTTCGGGCGTTGGGGCGATCTCACCGTGTTCGTATGCCGCCTGCTCCCTGCAATCCGTTCGTTCATCGCCTTCCCGGCTGGTGTCGCGAAGATGAACCTCTGGCGCTTTCATTTCTATACGTTCATCGGCTCCTGGCCCTGGTGCTTCGGGCTCGCCTGGGTCGGCATGAAGCTCGGCGATCAGTGGCGCACCGATGACCGGCTGAGCGGGCTGCTCCACAAGCTCGATTTCGTCATCGTCGGCGTTATCCTGGCAGGCGGCGTCTGGTTCATCTGGCACCGCATTAAAAAGCCATCCAAGTCGATCTAGGGTTTGGGCATGAATCCCGTATACGCCGCGCTGCCGACGACCATCTTCGAGAAGATGTCGGCGCTGGCGCGCGAGACCGGCGCGATCAACCTGGGTCAGGGCTTTCCCGACGCGCCCGGCCCCGAGGATATCAGGCGCGCCGCCGCCGACGCGCTGATCGAGCGATCGAACCAATATCCGCCGATGCTGGGCCTTGCCGAACTGCGCCAGGCGATTGCGCGTCATTATGGTGCCGATCAGGGACTCGCGCTGGACTGGCTGAGCGAGATCGTCGTTACGTCGGGAGCGACCGAGGCGATCGCCGCCGCGATCCTCGCGCTGGTTTCGCCGGGCGACGAAGTCGTCCTGATCCAGCCGCTCTACGACGCCTATCTGCCGATGGTCGAACGGGCGGGCGGCGTTGCGAAGCTGATCCGGCTGGAGCCGCCGCTATGGACGATCGATCCGGTGGCGCTCGACGCGGCGTTCGGGCCGAAGACGAAGCTGCTGGTCTTCAACAACCCCGCCAACCCGACCGGCAAGATGTACGATCGCGCGACGCTTGAGCTGCTCGCCGAGCGCTGCATCGCGCATGACGTGATCGCGCTGTGCGACGAGGTGTGGGAGCATGTCCGCTTCGGATCGCCACATATTCCGCTCTTCGCCCTGCCGGGCATGCGCGAGCGCGCCGTCAAGATCGGATCGGCCGGAAAGATCTTCGCGCTGACGGGCTGGAAGGTCGGCTGGATGATTGCCGCCGCGCCGATCGCGCGGCAACTCGCCAGGGCGCACCAGTTCCTGACCTTCACGACACCACCCAATCTGCAATGGGCGGTGGCCGAGGGGCTGGGCAAGCCGGCGGACTGGTTCGACGCGATGCGCGCCGATTTCGCGGCTGCGCGCGCGCGGCTGGTCGATGGTCTGACAGCGGCGGGCTACGTCGTGCTGCCCGCGGAGGCGACATGGTTCGTCACGATCGACCTGCCCGCGTCAGGCATAACGCTCGACGACGTCACCTTTGCCGATCGCATGGCGAGCGAAGGCGGAGTCGTCACGATTCCGATGTCCGCATTCTACGCCGAGGCCGCGATCCGCACGCTGGTGCGGCTATGCTATACCAAGAACGACGAAACGCTCGACCTTGCGATCGAGCGTTTCGCGAGCTTTCGCTCGAAGTCACTTCGGGAAAAGTAGCCCCCAACCCGCCATGCCAGCGAAGACTGGCATCCATGTCTGTTATCTCCCGCGCGAATATCGGTTGCCGGGAGAGACATGGACCCCAGCCTTCGCCGGGGTAACGTGATAGTTGTGGGTCGGCCGCTCAGCGCTGACCGAATTTGCGGACCGCGCTCTTGTGCGCGCCGGGGGCACCCTTCGGGCGGCTGAAGTGACGCTTCGGCTGACCTTCGGCGCCACGGCCGCCATCGCCACGTCCATCATGACGACGGCCACGATCACCAGACGGCTGCTGTGCGCTCACCACCGGCTTCGGCAGCTTCGCCTTCTCGGCAATGAAGTTCTCGGGCAGCGGCTGAACCTGCAGTTGCACCTTGGTCAGACGCTCGATCGCCTTGAGATAGGGCCGCTCGTCATCGGCGACGAACGCGATGGCGATGCCCGATGCGCCGGCGCGCGCGGTGCGGCCGATGCGGTGGACATATTGCTCGGCGACGTTCGGCAGCTCGAAGTTGAAGACGTGGCTGATGCCGCTGACATCGATGCCGCGCGCGGCGATATCGGTCGCGATGAGGATCTTGATCTCGCCCGAGCGGAACATGGCCAGAGCGCGTTCACGCTGCGGCTGGCTCTTGTTGCCGTGGATTGCCTCGGCCGGGATGCCCGCCGCACGTAGATTCTTCACGACGCGATCGGCGCCATGCTTCGTGCGCGTGAAAACGAGCGCGCGCTCGATCGGCTCCGAACGGATGCGAAGCGTCAGCAGCGCCTGCTTCTCCTGCGCGTTGCAGAAGGTCGCATATTGCTCGACCCGCTCGGCCGTCGTCGATTGCGGCGCAACCGAAACCTTGACGGGATCGGTGAGAAAACGATCGCCGAGCTCGGAGATCGCCTTCGGCATCGTTGCCGAGAAGAACAGCGACTGGCGCTTCTTCGGCAGCATCTGATCGACCCGCTTAAGCGCGTGGATGAAGCCGAGGTCGAGCATCTGATCGGCTTCGTCGAGTACGAAGATCTCGACGAATTTGAGGTTCAGAGCGCGCTGATCGATCAGATCAAGCAGGCGGCCTGGGGTCGCGACGAGGATATCCACGCCACGCGAAAGCTGACGGATCTGCTTGCTGATCGGCACGCCGCCGAAGACGGTCGCGACCGAAAGACGCAGGAACTTACCGTACTGAACGAAGCTCTCGGCGATCTGGCTGGCCAGTTCGCGGGTCGGTGACAGCACGAGCATGCGGCAGCCCTGCGGAGGGGTGTGCTTGAGGTTCTCGCTCAGGTGATGGAGCGACGGCAGCGCGAAGGCCGCGGTCTTGCCGGTGCCGGTCTGCGCGATGCCGCACAGATCGCGACCCTGAAGGAGGACGGGAATGGCCTGCGCCTGGATCGGCGATGGCGTTTCATAACCCTTGGCGGCAAGGGCGCGCTGCAACGGCTCGATCAGGCCGAGTTCGGAAAATTTGGTCACTATAGGTTCTCGCATAAGATGCGGGCACACGAACGGAAGCGTTCATGTGACAGCGGGTGTACATGACGACCCGCGTGAATTGGGAAGCCTCAGCTTGGATTGCGTTCCTTGGACCCGAGCCGGCCCGCCCCTTGGAACGGGCGGAAGTTCACGCTGCTCTAGGCCAACGCTATTCAAAACAGCATCGACGCGAGTGTCCATATGCACCAAGATTGCGGCGATTTCAAGAAAGGCGCTGCGAATGTCGACTATTGGACGCAAAAGACTGATCGCGGCTCTGCTGATCTCACTCGCCGCGCCGTCGTTCGCGGCGCTGTCGGGGCCCGAGAAGGCGATGATCGCGGCGGTCGATGCCGGCAATGCAGCTCACATCGCGCTCCTCGAAAAGCTGGTCAATATCAACTCGGGCTCGATGAACTTCGCCGGGGTGACGAAGATCGGCGAGATGATGCGCACCGAACTCGAGCCGCTCGGCTTCAAGGTCGTCTGGGCGCCAATGGCGGCCGCCAATCGCGCCGGTCACATCATCGCCACGCACAAGGGCAATGGCCGCGGCAAGAAGCTGCTGCTGATCGGCCATCTCGATACCGTGTTCGAGCCCGACAGCCCTTTCCAGACCTGGAAGATCAAGGGCGACAAGGGGGAAGGCCCGGGCTCCGGCGACGACAAGGGCGGCATGATCGTCATGCTCGCGGCGCTGCACGCGATGAAGGCGGCCGGCACGCTCGCCGCCGCCGATATCGAGATCGTCCTGACCGGCGACGAGGAAAGCACCGGGAGTCCGATCGCTATCGCGCGCAGCGACCTGATCGCCGCCGGCAAGCGCGCCGATGTCGCGCTCGACTATGAAGGGCTGGCGCGTGAAGGCGGCCACGACATGGGATCGACCGCACGCCGCTCGTCATCGTCCTGGGTGATCAAGGCGACCGGCAAGACCGGCCATTCGAGCGGCATCTTCTCCGCCGCGGTCGGCTATGGCGCGATCTATGAGCTGGTCCGCATCCTCGATCGCTTCCGCCGGGAACTGCCGGAAACCAACCTCACCTATAATATCGGCCTTATCGCGGGCGGCGCGACCCAGACCACCGACGCCGACGGCATCCGCATGGGCGCGACCGGCAAGGGCAACATCATCGCGCCCGTCGCCGAAGCGCGCGGCGATATGCGTACGCTATCAGATGAACAGACCGCGCGCACCCGCGCGAAGATGCAGGCGATCGTGGCCGAGCATCTGCCCGGCACATCGGCCGAGCTGAGCTTCCCGAAGGACGGCTATCCCGCGATGGCGCCGACCCCGGGCAACCGGGCGATCCTCGCCGCACTCAACCGGGTCAATGCAGATCTGGGGCTGCCCGAAATGGCCGAACTCGATCCGCTCAGGCGTGGCGCTGGCGACATCAGTTTCGTCGCGAACGATGTCGATAGCTATGTCGGCATGGGGCCTGCCAGCACCGACAATCACGCGCCGGGCGAAGCCGTCGATCTCGCATCGATCCCGCTGCAGGCCAAGCGCGCGGCGATCCTCATGTCGCGGCTGAGTGTCGGGACGCCTGCACGGAAATAGCGCCATCGATCAGCGGAAACGCTGCCGAAGGCTCTCGACCAGGAGCACGATCCCCACCTCGCCCGTATAAGCGATGAAGTCCTTGGGATCGAAGCCTGTACCAAGCACCATTCGGGCGATGCGCGAACCGCCAATCCCGAGCTTGCCGACAAGGCCATATAGCTGGCCGAATTCGATCGCGCAGGCGATCAGCCAGGCGACCGCGACCGCGCCGAAAGTCTGGAGCCTCGTCGATGCCCGAAGCGCCAGATAGACGAGCACGACCGCGAGACTGTCACCCAGATAAGGGCGAACGAACGCATCGCGCACGTAGAGCGCGATGGCGATTTCGGCGAGCAGCACGGCGATCGCGGCACGGCTGTACCCCCCAAGTTCGCATCAACGCGTGACCTTATGGGCATTCGGCTAATGGCAGCGAAAAGTCGGCTCTGAGCTCACGGTAGCAGAGCGATCAGCGTCGTCACCTTGGGGACCCGACTGGACGCGATCTGGAGCGTGTAGCGACCGGGTGTGAGTGCGAAATCGACCATTTTGCGAATGCCGCTGCAATCGGGGCCATGGCTATGCGTCGACGACGCGATCGCCTTGCCATTGCGGACCACCCCGATCCAGCCGCCCGCGCTGAGCGCGATACGATATGTCCCAGCCTGCTTCACCTCGAACAGGAACATGCCGCCAAAGCTGTTGGCATCACCTTCCTTCTCAGGTGCCACCGCATAGTGGAGCGCGGTGGACGGGCTTAGCGTTGCAGCGACTGCCTTGCCCGGAAGAAGGATCGCCGTGGCGGCGCTCGCATCGGCGGCTGCCTTCGCGTCGATGGGTGTCGCCCAGCCTGCCAGCGCGGCAGGTGGCCGCGCGACGGTGGTGCATTTGGGTGGTTCCTGCGCCGATGCTCCAGTGGCAAAAACCAGGGCGATCGCCGCCGCCAAAGTCACGCGCATCGCTCGCGTCCCATTTGCACCGATCTAGAAATCGGGCTTCTCATAATGTTCGGGCGGGCTGACCAGCTCCATTCGGTCGGCCAGCACGACTCGCAGCGAGCGGCGCGACTTCATTCCCGAATACCATTGCCGCGTTTCTTCATGGCCGCGCCAGTCGACACCGCCAAGATAGTCGGCAATCGAGAGATGCGCGGCACAGGCGATATCGGCGAGGCTGATCAGCGGACCGCCGAGCCAGCGGCGGCTGCCGACCAGATAGTCGACATAGTCGAGATGGTCGTTGACCCGTTTCATCGCGGTACGCAGCACACCAGCATCGGGCGAAGCGCGGTGGACGATGCGCTTGAGCGCGCGCTCATACAGCAACGGCCCGACGACATCGTCGTAGAAGCTCTCATCGAAATAGGCGACGAGACGGCGAATTTCGGCGCGTGCGATCGAGCTGCCCGGGATCATCGAGACCGGCTCGACCGTCTCCTCCAGATATTCGCAGATCGCGACCGAATTGGTCAGCACCGCACCGATGATCGGATCGACCAGTACCGGCGTCTGGCCGATCGGGTTCATGTCCAGAAATTCGTCGCGCTTCTCCCATGGCGATTCGCGCACGACATCATAGGCGATCCCCTTCTCTTCCATGAGAAGGCGCACCTTGCGGGAGAACGGGCAAAGAGGAAATTGATAAAGCTGCCACATGCAGCACGACCCTATCGGCACGCGACGGCGATGTCAGCACCGACGCTCGGATGGGCACAAGAAATTGTGCACCACCCGACGCGGCTTTTATCTTACTTCTTGATGATGCCGCATGCGATGCGGCCACCAGCGGCGCCGGTTGGATCAGTCTTGTAGTCGTCGGCGGCCGCATGGATCACGATCGCGGCGCCATCCGTATCGAACAGCGGCGCGCTGCCGCCGTTGAGCATCGCGCCCTTGATGACGAAGTTCATCTTGCCGGTGCCATCCGCCACGACCGACATATTCGGCATGTCGCCCATGTGCGCTCCCATCGGATTATCCTGGCCATGCTGCTTCATGGCCGGATTCCAGTGGCCGCCCGCACTGGCGAAATCGGGCCCGGTGCAGGTACCGATGGTGTGGACATGGACGGCATGGACGCCGGCGGGAAGGCCGACGCCCTGCACGGCGACGTGAATGCCGTCCTTGCCCTGCATCAGCATCGCCTTACCCTTCGTCTGGCCCTGACCATCGACCAGGTCGGCCATCGCGTGACCGGCCATGGCATGTTGCGCATATGCTGCGCCCGTCAGGCTGGCAGCGATCGCCACTGCCGCTAAAATCTTCGTCCCACGCATTGTCGTCTCCCTGGCGCTGCCACGCGCCCGCTGTTCGTTTCGCCGCTGATGTCTAGCGCGCTGCGCCTGCGATCGAAACCATTTCCTAAGGCCCTAACGGAGTATAACAGTCGCTGAATGCTGCGGTTCCGGCCGGCGGCATGCGCGTTTTTGTCCGGGGTGGGTAGATCATGGCGTCGGGTTCCGATCAGCATATCGTCGTCGTAGGGCTCGGCTATGTCGGCCTGCCGCTCGCCGTGGCGCTGGCGCGGCATTTTCCCACCACCGGCTTCGATATCGATCCCGGCCGTATCGCCGAACTGCAACGCGGGCATGACCGTACCCGTGAGGTCGAGCCGCACGCACTCGCCACCTCCTCGATCACGCTGACGGCAAGCACCGATAAGGCATCGGGCGCCGATGTCTATATCGTCACCGTGCCGACGCCGGTGGATAACGCCAATCGGCCCGACCTCGGCCCCGTCATGGCCGCGACACGAACGGTTGCCGGATTGCTGCGACCTGGCCGGAATGCGATCGTGATCTACGAGAGCACGGTCTATCCCGGTGTCACCGAAGATCTGTGCGGGCCTGAGCTCGAACGTATTTCCGGTCTCACGCGCGGCATCGATTTTTTCCTCGGCTATTCGCCCGAGCGCATCAACCCCGGCGACCGCGAACATACCGTCGAGCGAATCATCAAGGTCGTCGCGGGCGAAAATCCCGTCGTGCTCGATCGCATCGCCGACATGTACGGTCGAATCACCAGCGCCGGCGCATTCCGTGCGGCATCGATCAAGACCGCCGAAGCCGCCAAGGTGATCGAGAATGCGCAGCGCGATATCAACATCGCCTTCATGAACGAGATCACGCAGATTTTCGCAAAGCTCGACCTTTCGATCTGGGACGTGCTCGAAGCGGCGGGCACGAAATGGAATTTCCTGCGCTTCCAGCCGGGGCTGGTCGGCGGGCACTGTATCGGCGTCGATCCTTATTATCTGGCGCATGTAGCGCAAAATCTGGGCCATTCGCCCGAGGTCATCCTCGCGGGCCGATCGATCAACGACTCGATGGCGATCTGGGTCGCCGACGCCATCCATAGTCGCCGAAAAAGCCGAATGGGATCGGTGCTGATCCTGGGCGTGACCTTCAAGGAGGATGTGCCCGATCTCCGCAACTCGAAGGTGTTCGATGTCGTCCGCCGGCTGGAATGGCTAGGCCACGAGGTGACGTTGCACGATCCGCTCGCCAACGCCGAAGAGGCCCGCCACGAATATGGTGCGACGCTGACACCGACGGCGCTCGATCGCCAATATGATGTCGTGGTCGCGACCGTCCCGCATCGGCAATATAAGGACTTCGACAGGGCAACGATCGAGCGCCTGGTCGCGCCCGACGGCCTGCTCGCCGATCTCAAGGCGATCTGGCGCGACAAGCCCTTTCCGGCGTCGGTCGATCGCTGGACACTTTAGAGCGGCGAACCTTAAATCTGACCCACCGTGACGGAGCCGAATTTGGCCCATCGCGAGGATGGAGGAGGGAGCAATGCGGGGTACATTGTGACCGACGAAAGACGCTGCGATGGGCC
>Ga0070667_100000167_pt1 | contig 82055 bp, 67 predicted proteins | sample KBSS33metaG_FD_64659 | JGI IMG/M metagenome (GOLD analysis project Ga0070667, IMG submission 64659) | Switchgrass rhizosphere microbial communities from Kellogg Biological Station, Michigan, USA - KBS S3-3 metaG | ecosystem: Host-associated > Plants > Roots > Rhizosphere > Soil ...
GTTCGACCCCTCGGTGCCGTTCCCCAGTATCTACGGCCTGCCTGCGATCGCGGGCGTCGTGCTGCTGCTGCTGTTCGCGAGCCGCGACAATCTGGCCGGGCGCATGCTCGCCCACCCCGCGCCGGTCGGAATCGGCCTCATCAGCTACAGCACGTATCTGTGGCACCAGCCGCTGTTCGCCTTCGCGCGCATCCGCTGGCAGGACGAGCCGCCTGTCGCGGTGATGCTGCTGCTCGCCATCGCCTCGCTGGCAGTGGGCTACCTCAGCTGGTGCTTCGTCGAGCGACCGTTCCGCAAGGGCCAGAGCGGCGTCAGCCGGCGCGCGATCTTCACGATAAGCGCGATCGGCATCGCGGCATTCCTCGCGTTCGGCGTTTGGGGCTCGTCCAACCATGTCCGGCAAGCGCGCATCGCGATGCTGACGCCTGACCAGCGCGCGATCTACGCCTATGTGGAGACGCAGCCGGCACCGCTCTACCGCTCAGGGCGCTGTCTGCTCTACTCGGCACAAAAACCCTCCGCCTTCACCCCCGATTGCGCGGGCGATGGCAGCGCCGTCATGTGGGGGGACAGCCATGGCGCCGCCGTGATCGTCGGCTTGCGCCGCTACTGGCCCGACCTGGCGCAGTACACGGCCGCAGCATGCCCGCCGCTACTTGGCAGACCCAACGCCTCGTTGCCGCACTGCGCTGCCGACAACGCGCATGCGCTTGGCTTCATCCGGCAGCATCGCCCCCGCACCGTGATCCTGGGCGGCAACTGGATGCTTTATCAGACCAGCGGTTTCGAGACGGAGCTCGGACGTACTCTCGCAACGCTGCATGCCTCGGGAGTGGAGCGGATCTATGTGCTCGGCAGCCTGCCGCAGTTCCCGCCGACCCTGCCCGAGCGGCTCGCGGCCCGGCAGGCGAGGCTCGACCGCCCCTCACGCACACCGGTGGTACTTGCTGGCATGCGCGCCATCGACGGCAAGCTGTCGCGCGTCGCCCGCGCCAATGGCGCGCAGTTCGTATCGCTGATCGACCTGCTGTGCGGGGCGGACCAGTGCGATGCCGTGGTCCCCGACAGCGCCGGGGGATTCGCGCCGTTGGCGTGGGATTCGAGCCATCTCACCCGCGCGGGGTCGGAACACCTCGCGGGCTTGCTGGTCTGGTCAGGCAAGCTCGCCCCGCCGGTCGCACGTCCGTAACCGTCAGGTCCGTCGCGGCATGCGCCAGGCGCCGCCCAGGATGTCGACGAGCCTCGGCAGGTACTTGTCCAGGATCCAGAAGCCGACGAGCATGGCCGGCCCCAGCAGCGCGATCTCGGCATAGACCATCAGCGCCAAGGGCCAGTGAAGCAGCAGGCACAGGCGATCCAGTATGACGATTGCCGCCGGGTGCAGCAAATAGACCGGCAGGCTCCACCGCGCGCCGGCCTGCGTCAGTTTCTTAGCCAGACGCGGACGCGCCGTGAGCGGAGCAGAGAGATGGCGCGCGATGACGATCAGCCCGATCGTCATCGGCAGCGCGCTCGCCGGATACTCGGGATCGGCAGCGACGATGCCGAGTGACGCGAACCAGGCCATCTGTGCCACCAGCACGGCGCAGCCGCCCAGAAAGATGGCCAAGCCGGCTCGCAGCCCGAGGTTCGCGCGCGCCAACCCAAAGCCGATCCAGATCATCGGCATGGCCTGCAAGAACCGGAAGGCCACGACGGCCCGCCGTGCCTGCTCGTCACCTCTGCCATGCATCTGCAACACCGCATCGCACCATACGAGAGCGACCAGCACGCCGACGCTCAGCGTCCAGAACCACCAGCGTGCGCCCGGCAAGCGCGCGATCGCTTCGGTCGCGGCCAAGCCGACGATCAGTGCCGGCAGGAACCAAAGGTGGAACCACGTGCCACCCACCAGCAGCTGCAGGAGACTCGGCGCGTGTTGCTGCATCAGCGCGAACGGCAGGAACAGCAGCCAGGCCAACACATAGATACGCACCAGCCGCGGAATGCGCCGCGCTGCTCCGTCAGGGAGGCCATCACGCCGTGGCAGAAAATAGCCTGAGAGTGCGAAGAACGTCGGCACCACGAAGCGCGCCGGGGCTCGCAACCACGGTTGGAGCGCCACGTCGGGCACCAACTCGAGATGGACATGGATCAGCACGACTGCGAGCGTCGCCACGATCCGCAGAAGGTCTATGCCGATCTCGCGACGGTTGGCCTCTGCGACCGGCCCTGATGCCAGCACCGGCGCCGGCATTACCGCAGCTTACTCGGCAGCGACCGCCACGTCGCCGCCGCGCCACTTGAGCTTGTCGCGCTGGACCTGCTCGACCGGGAGCACCTCGGTCGCCTTGCTCGCCAGGGCCTTCTCGACATTGCGCAGATCCCGGCAGAGGCGACGCAGACCATCTGGCTCCAGCGAGGCTGCGTGATCGGTGCCTTTCCATGTGCGGTCAAGCGTGAAATGCCGCTCCACCCACTCGGCGCCCAGGGCAAGCGCCGCGACATCGGCGGCGATGCCGAGGTGATGGCCCGAAAAGCCGACCGCCTTAACGCGCTGGCCAAAAGCGGACTTGAGCCGCTTGATCTCGCCCAGGCAGATATCCTCGAACGCCACCGGATAGCCGGATGTGCACGAGTAGATCACTAGGTCACGGGCGCGGCCACGCTCCTCGAAGAAGCGGACGATCGCCTCCTCCTCGTCGTGCGTGGTCATGCCGAACGAGAGGTGGACTTCGCCCCCGTACTCGTCGGCGAGCACGCCCAGCATCTCGAAGTGCAGGTTGCAAGCCGAAGGCACCTTGATCAGCGCCGGGGCGAGCGAGGCGATCTCGCGCGCCGAGGTCGTGTCCCAGACCGACGTCGAATAGACGATGCCGTTCGCCTCGCATTCGGCCTTGAGCTCCCGGTGCTGGTCGACGGTGAACTCCAGGAACTCGCGGTGTTCGCCATAAGTCGCGCCGTAGGAGTTGGCGGCGTTGGGATGCGGCGCCGCGTATTGCTCTGGCGTCAACAACTCGCGGTTGTTGCGCTTCTGGAACTTCACGACATCTGCCTTCGCATAGATGGCGGCGGCGCGGATGTGCTCCTTGGCGATCTCGAGATCGCCTTTGTGATTGCAGCCCACTTCGGCGATGATCTTGACGGTCGTCAAACGGTTCCCCTGTCAATGTCCCGGCCTGCGAGGGATTGCGCCGAGCCGATCGAACGGACCTGCAACCCTTTATCGATCCATCGCGAGCGAATTGCCCCGGTGGACCTAAGTGCTGCCCCGTATCGTTATTTTTCCCTATACCGGGCGCAGACAGCCAGTTCCACTGACAAATTGATCCCTACTTGCGACAGGAACGCGGGAGAATTGGAGTTAGCGGGCGAGATCGCCATCAGCAGGTCGAACGGTTTTCGTGTTCCACCTGCAGCAGGTCCTGAAAGGCGATGCGCAGCTTGGGATTGGCTTTGCCGCGCGCCAGTTCGTACGCCTGCGGAGATATCTCGTAGCGACGAACTCCGCTCGCGGTTAGTGGCGCTGCAAACCAGCCAGAATGCCGGCCGCACCGCAGCCGACCTCCGCGACGGTATGCGGATCAAGCCCTGTTTTGCGCAGGAAGCGTTCAATCCACGCGCCTTTCCGGACCGAGTCCATCTCGTGCCACGTCGGATTGTGCTCCAGGCAGGAGCCGTCCGCGTATCGGGTCTCCGGCAACGGGAAGTCCGTGCCGGAACAGGGGGCCGGCCTTCGAGCGAAGACCAAGGGACAATGCGCGGCCGGGTACGTGCTGGCACCTGCGAGACCGGCAATTGTGCTGGACGCGGCGTGGCGGAGTGGGGCATTGCCGGGCAGTGCCAGGGTCGCTCAGGCCCGCCTTGCTGTCGAGTAGCGCCCACCTTGCTTGCCAAAGCCTTGAAGTCCCTGCGCAGCGACCCGGCCGGCTTCCCGCGCCGTGCCGGCAGCGCGCTGGCCGAACGGGCCCGGCTCGAAGCGTTCCGCCTGCGCGGCGCAAGGCAGGGCGCGGTGGTGCACTACGGCGTCCATCGCAACGGCAATGCCGGCGACACTGCGCTGTTCGCCGCCACTCGCCTGCTGTTCGACAAGCAGCTGGGCACCCAGCGCTGGATGAAGCTGCCGGTTCGTGCCGCAATCCAAGGCGCCGACGTCGACCGCATCAATGCTAGGGCCAAGGCCGTGGTGGTGGGCGGCGGCGGCCTGATCATCCCGGACTCGGTCGCTGGAAGCCAGTCGGGCTGGCAGTGGAACATTGCGCTCGAAGACCTCAAGCGCCTCCAAGTGCCCCTGATTCTGACCGCGGTGGGCTACAACACCTTCCACGGACAGTCAGCCTTCGCCACTCGCTTTGCCGAGCATGTCACCGAGACCGTGGCGCGATCCGCCTTCGCCGGCCTGCGCAACACCGGCTCGATCCGTTCGCTCGCAGCCCACCTGCCCGAGGACCTCGCCGGCAAGTTGCGCTTCCAGCCCTGCCCGACGACAGTGCTGGGCAAGCTGCTGCCACGGTATGCGCAGGACGGGACACCCGGCCGCCATCTCTCGCTCAACCTAGCCTACGACCGCGCCGAGCGGCGCTTCGAGGGCGGGATCGAGGAGTGCATCACGGAGATTGCGCAAGCGGCGCGGCACTTCGCCGGCCAGGGCTGGCAGGTCAGCGTGGCGCTCCATGATCCGCGCGACCGCTTCTTCCTGCCCCTGTTGCGCAATGCCGGACTGACATTCCGCACCGTCGACCTCGCCCATTCACCGCTGCGGACGATCCTGCGCTTCTATCGGGGCGTGGACCTGACGCTCGGCATGCGCGGGCACGGCCAGATGGTGCCGTTCGGGCTCGGAGGAATGATCTTCACCCTCTCCTCGCACCCGAAGATGAACTACTTCCTGGAGGACATCGGTCGGCCGGAGTGGGGCGTCGACATTCGCAAGCCCGGCTTTCGCGACGCCCTGATCGCGGGCGTGGAGGGCGTCATCGCCGATCCCGCTGCGACAAGGACCACGATCCGCGCGGCACAAGACCGCTTGTGGAACATCATGGACGCGAACCTGCAGCTCTGCGCGCCCTATTTCTGAGGCCGAGAGCCCTCCAGGCGCCGAAAAAAGCCTTTCAGGTCCTCGATGCCGGAAGCGGTCGCCACCGGATTGCTCTTCCAGCCTGCCAGCGCCGCGTGCATCCGCGCCTGCCCGAAGAGCGCCGGCACGAACAGCGATTGCGAGTAAGCCCCCAGGTCCAACAACGCCGTCGAGACCGGCGCCAGGAACGCGCGATAGCCGTGGGTGGCCGCATGCTGGTGGATGCCGAACGGCTCGGCAGCGAGGCGTGCGCCGGGACACGACGCGAGCACCTCGCGTAGCGCCGCCAGGTTCTCGCGTGGGTGCGGCAGGTAGTACAGCGGGTAAGGCGCGACCGCGGCAATGGCAGCGAGGCCTTGCTGCTGCCGGCGCCGACTGAGGAGGCGGTCCTCGACCAGTGGCGATCCGACCAGGCACACCGCGTCCGCCGGTGCCGCTCTGGTCGGCGGCGGGAGCACAAGTCCGCCCTTCTCGAACCGGTCGCGCACCACGAAGCGCGAACGGTCGGCCCGGCGGTGCATGGCGCCGCGCGGATAGAAGCCGGACGCCAGCTGGATCAGGCCGCGCATGCCGTACCACCAGGGGCTGGTCAGGTCGACGTAATGCGAAAGCCCCTCCTCCCACAGTTCGAGCTGACCGGCGAACCAGTGCTGGATCGAACGCTCAAGCGGCTCCCCTTCGAGGAACAGGATCAGGCGATCGAGGCCGAGCGGTTCGACCTGGCGTCGCACGCCATCATAATAGGCACGATTGGCGCGAAACTGGCGCAAGGCCGCGAGCGGCTGGTGCGGCAGGCGGCCCTCGCGGCCGAGATAGACACCCTTGCCCGGAAACGCGGCGTCGATCGCCTCGGCCAGTCGCAGGTCGCGATAGAGCACGCGGTCCAGTGGCGGGGCATTGTGCCTTAGGAAATCGAGATGGAGCGTCGAGCGGGGCAGCGCCGCGATGCGTGTCATCCCTGCTGGGCTGGCAGCACGCCGGCCTGCAGAATCATGTCGGCGAGTTCGCGCAACGCGCCCTGCCCCCCGCACGAGGTCAGCACCAGGTCGGCTTGCGCCAGCGCGGCGGGATGCGCATCGGCAGGAGCAGCCGCGCAACCCGCCGCTGCCATGCAGGCCAGATCGTTGATGTCGTTGCCGACATAGATCGTGTCTTCCGGAGCAATGCCGCGGTTTTGCAACCATTCGCGCATGAGCGGCAGCTTGACCTCCACACCGTGCGTGCATTCGATCTGCAGCTTGGCGCAGCGCGCAGCCACGACCGCGTTGCGCTCCTTGGAGATGACGGTCATCGCCAGACCCGCCTTGCGCAGCAGCTCGATGCCCATCCCGTCGGCGCGCGAGCAGGCCACCGCCTCCTCGCCGCCGGTCGTAACCAGCACCTTGTCGTCGGTGTGCACGCCGTCGAAGTCCATCACGAGAGCGCGCAGCACCCGCGGCAGCACCCCCGACCTTTGCTGCCGGCGCAGGCGGGTCATGCGCTCCTCGGCGATCTGGAAGTCGACCGGCTCGTCGATCTCCTGCCAGTGATCGAGCGGGATCTCGTGCAGCGCCGTGCGTCCGAAGAACCGGAAGCGCGCATCCAGGAACCCTTGCGTGCGCATGACGTAGACCGAGCCGGTCTCCAGGTATTCGGGCTCGCGCTGCTGGCGCATCAGGCGGAACGACTTGTCGTGGTTCACCCCGTCAGCGCCCCGGTCCCCCTTGCGCCACAGGAAGTAGTGGAAGGGCACGACGCTGTGCGCGGTGTCTGCCCCTTCTGCCACCAGCCGCTCGATCGTCCCGTCGATGTCCGCGCTGGTGGTCAGCGGCGACGTGCATTGCAGGAACACGGTGAGCTCCGGCGCATACTGCTCGCTGGCCGCAAGATGGTCGAGCACATGGAGCAAGGCGTCTTCCGAACGCGAGGTGTCGCCCGCCAGTTCCTCGGGCCGCATGACCACTTGCGCGCCATGCGCGCGGCTGACCTGCGCGATCTCCGCATTGTCGGTGGAGACGACCACGCGGGTGACCTTCTCTGCCCCCAGCGCCGCCGCGATGGTGTGCGCGATCAGCGGCTTGCCTGAGAGCATGGCGACGTTCTTGCGCGGAATCCCCTTGGACCCGCCGCGCGCAGGGATGATCGCCAGGACTTCCACTCAGGCGATCTTCTTGGTTTCGACGATCGGCCCGCAACCCAGCGCCGGCGGCACCGGGCGCGTCCCGGGCCCATACCTTGCCACCAGCGCCGCCTCGTAGACCTCGATCAGTTCCCGATTGAGGCGGTCAGCGGTAAAGTTGGCGAGGAAACGTTCATGCGCCTGCTCGCCTAATCGGGATAGTTGCAAGCGATCGAGAGAACCCAGGACGTCGGCCAGCGCCGCGGCATCATCCGAAGGGACCAGGAACCCCGTGTCGCCGACCACTTCGGGCAGTGCATCCACCGCGCTGGCGATCACCGGCTTTCCCTGGCGCATCGCTTCGATCGCTGCGAGACCGAAGCCTTCCCAGCGAGAGGGTACGACTACCGCGTCCGCCGCATCGATGAAGCCGAACACCTGATTGCGGGCAATCCAGCCATGCGTCGTCACGTTGGCCAGATCGTCGCCCCAAGCCCTGTCCACATCGACGACGCTGGCGCCCAGCATGTGGAGGTGAATCGGCCTGTCCGACAGCCGCCTCATCGCCTCGAGCAGGATATCGTAGCCCTTTTGGCGATCGAGGCGACCGATGAAAAGCAGATTGAGCTTGGCCGGATCGAACGCCATCCGCGGTGCCGGGAGCGGTGACGGGTCCTGCGCGATGCCGTTGCGCACGACGTGCATGTTCGCGATTGGCAGGCCGCTCGCGATCGCGGATCGGTGCTCGAACCCGGAAATGACGATCGTCGCGTCGCCCTTGCCCGCAAGCATCCGCTCCGCCGCGACGTATGCGAGCTTGCGCGGCCGGTTCGTCGCGATGTTGAACGACCAGCCATGAGGGCAATAGACCACTGCCGGCCGGATACTGTCGGGCAGCCGAGCGATGAAGAGGCGCAACAGTCCCGAAAAGCTGCTGTGCAGGTGGACGAGGTCGGGCCGGTCCCGGCGAATCACCGCCATCACGTCCGAGATAAAGCGCCACAGCGGCACCGGCGCTCGCGAAGACGATGCGAACGGCCGCCATCCACTTGCCGGGAAGTTTGGCAGGTGGCTCAGTTCTGTCTGGCAGGCGCTGATAAGCACGTTGCCACGGCCGAATCGCTCATGCTGATAATCAAGGATCTCAGCCAAATAGCTGGCCGGGCCGCCCGGAAGTTTCTGCGCGACATGAAGGATTTTCATACGGCACAAGCAATCGTCGTCATGCCATCCCGGTTCGCATTGCGGCAAGCCATCATACCCAGCTTGCCCGTCAATTCCAATTGGTACCTGTCGGCCTCAGCCCCCGTCGATACAGCACTCCGGTAACGAGGTAGAACAACACCATCGTGGGTGGAAATACGAAAGCTCCGTCCGACATCGCCGCCACGAGGTAGCCCCCCAAGCCGCAGACGGCCGCGCGACGCAGCGGCGACAGTTGCTCGTAGTGCATGACCGCGAAGATCGGACCGGCGAACAGGGTGCCCAGAGCGAAGGGGAAGCCCAGCACTCCGAACGAGTTCAGCATCCCGAAGTAGACGAGTTCGGGAATGGCGATGTCTGAGCGGCCGAAGAACGTGAGCTCGAAGGTGGTGAAGCTGCGGATGCGGCCGCCGAGCTGGGCGTTGAGGAGGTTGTCGCTGGTCCAGCCGATCGCCGGGACCAGCACCAGGATCAGGCCGAGCCCTGCGAAGATCGCGCCCCACAAACCGGATCGGCGCAAATTGACCTGTCCGGTCAGCATCATGAAGCCGGCAATCGCCAGCATGCCGATCCACACAGTGCGGCTAAGGGTGCAGATCAACGCCGCGATCAGCAATAGCATCCAAACCCGGGACCGCTCGAACAGGAAATAGATCGGCGCCACCATCAACATGCAATCGCCGTAGAGGTTGCCGTTGTTGTACGTCGACAGCAGCTTGAGGAAGGCGCCGCGCAGGTTGTTGCGCAGAAAGATCGTGCCGTAGTCGTCCACGTTCACGGTGAGGTACGGGACCTGGATGATGTCCTTGATGATGGGGTAGAGCACGAAGTTCATCAGGCCCCACGCCACGGTGAAGCGGACGCACCAGACGAATACCTTGCCGATCACCTCGGCCGGAAGATCCTCCAGGAACGGCGCCATCAGCACCAGCATGATCAGCGGCATGATCATGAAAACCGTGAGATAGATCACGATCTCGGACAAAGGGCTCCCGTAGACGACCGCTTTCACCACGATCAGCACCGACACGGGCAGGCAGAACAGGCCGAAATGTACGATCGGCTGGAGTGCCAGGTTGCCGCGGACCAGCAGGTTCACCGCCGCGGGAATCGAGAGCACGCCCAGGAAGATGTACCCCCAGGTGATCGGGTATTCCAGCAGGCGGAAGCCGCCCTTGGGCAACGCCAGGTTGAACAGGCAAAGCAGGATGAAGCCCGCCAGAACGAGCTTCTGCGCGGAAGACGCGGTCCGCCACGCCTCGACGAGGATCGAGCCGGTCTGCCTGCTACCGTCCACGAATGCGGAGTGCGGCGCGCGCATCATCGTGTGCCCCCGCCGCAGCCTCAGCCCTTGGTCGAAGCGTAGTTGTAGTAATACTGCGAGTAGCCATAGTTCGAGTAACCATCGCGATGGAAGTCGAACTTCGTCAGCAGGATACCGATGACGTTGGCGCCGCCACGGCTCAGCCGGCGCAGCGACGACACGGTCTGGCGCTGGCTCGCCCGGCCGGCCTCATGCACGTAGAGCGTCGCCTCGGTGGCCGAGCACAGCTGCAGCGAATCGGCTAGGCCCAGCACCGGCGGACAGTCGAGGATGACGATGTCGTAGGCCGGGGCGAGCAGTTCCAGCGCGGTCGTGATCGTCTCATGCGTCAGGAGGCGCGGCGCGCTGACCGGAAGCGGGCCGCTGGTCATCACGTCGAGGCCGCCGGGCACGGCCGCCTTGTGGATCAAGCTGGCGATATCGGTGGTGCCGGTGAGCAGGTTGGAGAAGCCGGTCTCGTTGCTGACCGAGCACTGGTGATGCAGCGCCGGGCGACGCAAGTCCGCGTCGATGATGATCGCACGCTGGCCGGACTGGGCCATCTCGCGCGCGAGCGCCAGCGCCGTGGTGGACTTGCCCTCGCCCTGCTGGGTGCTGGTGAAGGCCAGACTGCGCGGGATGCCGTGCGCGGTCGCCAGCTGCAGCGACGTACGTACCGAGTAGATCGATTCGGAGAAGGAGGACTTGGGGTTCTCGATCTCGGCCTCGACCTTGGAGTCCTTGACCAGCGGTACCAGCCCGACGAGCGGAAGGCCGAGCCGGCGCTCCACTTCGTCGGGAGTGCGGACGGTGTCGTCGAGGCGTTCGCGCAGGAAGGCGACGAGCATGCCGAGAAACGCACCGGCGACGAGGCCGATCATCAGGTTGAACAGCGGCAACGGCCACACCGGCTTCTGCGGAACTTCAGCAGGATCCACGATCGAGATGTTGTTGATGGTGACGCCGGCAGTCGCGTTGATCTCGCGATAGCGGTTGAGCAGCGCGTCATAGAGCTGGTGGTTCGTGTCGGCGTCGCGCTTGAGCGTGGAGAGCTGGATGCCGCGAGTCTGCTCGTTGAGGCTGACGTTGCGCAGCTCGGCGACACTGCGGCCCATGCTGGCCTCCTGATCGCGCGCGACGTCGTACTGGTCACGGATCGACTGGCGGATCCGCTTGGCGGTCGCCTCGATCATGGCATCGATCGAGGCGACCTGCGCGCGCAAGGTCTGCACGGTCGGGTACGTCTCGGAATGCCGCTGGAGTTCGCCCTGCAGCTGCGTGACCTTGCCCGAGCGTTCGATCTGCATCGACTGGATCGTCGGATTGCTCATGACCTCAGGGATGGACATCAGCGGAGTGCTGGCGGTCTTGGTCCACTGCGTCTGCGCCTGGATCCGGGCTGACTGCGCCTTGGCAAGCGCATCGTTCATCGCGCTCAGGTTGGCGTCGGTCAGCGAGACCTGCGCGGTCTTGTCGTTCGGGCTGCCGACGCTGGTGATGCCCGCGGCCTGCTCGTAATTGATCAGCGCGCGTTCGCTGTTCTGCAGCAGGGCGCGAGTGCGGTCGATCTGCTGCTGCAGGTAGCGACGGGAATAGTCGCTGGTCGCGAAGCGCCGTTCGAGCGTCTCCTGGATGAATTCAGTGCCGATCGTGTTCACGATCATCTGCGCCTGCTTGGCGTCGGGCCCGGTGAAATGGATATCGACAAGACGCGTATCGGTCTGCTCGCTAACCGACGTGCGCTCTTCCAGGGCCGACACGACGTTGCGCACGTAGTCGGCGCTGCCCACCGGACTGCTTGGCCGGTCGATCTCGAGCACGTCGAAGAAGGCCGGATTGCGCGTGTAGTTCAAGGCACGGGCGACGCGTTCGAGGAGCGTGCGGCTGGTCAGGATGGCGACCTGTGTCTTGCGGTATTCCTTTTCGTTGTTCTCCTGGATCGTCGACGCGTCGGAATCTCCGCCCAGGATCTGCGGGCCCTGGCTGTCGATCTGGATCGTCGCCGTGGCGTTGTAGAGGGGCGTTGCCAGCAGCGCGAGCACCAGGCCGATCAACGCGCCGAGAAGGGCACCGCTCAGCAGGATCCAGCGGCTCCGGTAGATCGCGGCCTTGAGCCAGGCGAAGTCCATCTCGCCGAAGTCCGACGTCGGGCGGCCGGCAACGAACGCGTCGTTCTCGGCGATGGACTGGTTGAGAAATGCAGAGTTCATGCCCGCCGCCTCAGTACGCAAACCGAACGAAGAGAGCCATCACGCCGGCGCTCTCGCGGAACGCCTTCCAGAAGGCACGATTGCCGGAGTAACCGACCACGACCATGTCGTTGCTTTCGAGCGGCAGGTCCGGCTCGGTCCCGCCGAGTATGGCGGCCACGTTGAACGCCGCGGCCATGCGCTCGCCGTTTACCGTGCGATAGACCACGACATCGTCCAGCCGCGCCACGTCGGTCTCGCCCGAGGCGACCGCCAGCGCTTCCAGCAAGGTCATGCCCTTGCGCATATCGTAGACGCCTGGCGTCTTGACCTGCCCGGTCACGACCACCTTGTCGCGCGTCGACGAGATCACGCCGACGCTGACGCGCGGGTCGCGCAGATAGCGGCCCCGCAGCGACTCGGTGATGGTGTCGGTCAGCTCGCGGACGGTGAGCCCCTCGGCCCTCACCGAGCCGAGTGCCGGCAGCGCGATCTCGCCCGAACGGTCGACTTTCACCGACGCGACCGAAAGATCGGGCTCGAGGAAGACGTTGACGCTGAGCATATCATCGACGCTGACGTGATAGTCCTCGCCTTCGATCTCCTGCGCTGCCGTGGTCATGACTTCGCGCGCCGCGGCCCCGCGCGGGATCGAGGGATCGGCACGGTAACTGCCGGCGCAGCCCTGGAGCAGAGCCAGGCCCACGAACGCACCGGTCAACTGATATGAGATTCTCACCCGTGCCCCCCTCTGCGGCAACATCCTGGGAAGTGACGTGACCCTGCCGACCGAGTGGCTGCGCCTCCCGGTGCAGCAACGGACACTTAGTTGCATTTTCCCCAGCTGCTTACAATCGGGGTATCCGTATTTTTGCTGTGTTGCAACGTACAAAGGTCACGAGAAACGCTGCGGCGAGCTGTCGGCGACTTTGCAAGATGCTGTAGGCAAAAGGTTTGTTGCTGTATTGGGAACAGCAATGACGCACTGCACAAAATCGCGCGCGAACTACGGGTGCGCGGATTTGGGACAGTCGATACCGGTGCCGCAATGGCCTGGGTCGGAGGCGGTGACGACCGTCGTCAGCTCCCGTCGCTCTCGCCGATTCCCGTCGGTTTGCGCAGCAGCCGCCGCAGCTCGCGGCGGGGCCGCATCAGGACGCCCCCGAGAGATAACCGCCTGAACTTGGCGTCCACCAAAGTCACCGGGCCGGCAGCGCTCATCGTGTGCAAGCCCTCCTGGTAGGGCTGCGCTTGGGGGGGCGGCACCCACAATGGCCCGCTGGCAATGGATAGCGGCCCGCCCAAGTCCGTGCTCGCTGGTCCTCCCTGCGGCACAGTGATCGTAAGCATACGCAGCCCCGAACCATAGCTGCGCCGGCAATCCTGGACCGGGAGCACGACGGCATCCCCGTGCACAAAAGCAGTGCCACCTGGCCGCGCCCCGAGTGAGTCGACGAACACCGGATTGGCAGGATGGGGTGTCCACGGCCCGTCCAGGGTATCCGCCCATGCAGCATGGAGATGGGTCAGGCGCTCGGACGGCGTGCCGGCAGGAGCATAGAACAGCCACCACTTGCCGCGCCAGTGGACCGGCGTTGCATCGATCGGGACGGCATCGAGAACGATCGTGGCCTGGGCGACCCAATCGTCGGGGAACGACCGGGCCCGGTACAGCGTCAGGTGCCCCGATGCGCAGGCTTCGGGCAGCATCCATGTCTCGCCATCGGCTTCGAAGACCACGGGATAAGAAAGGTGCCAAGGTTCGCGCAGCACGCGGCGGGAGCGGACGTGAGTCATCGCGGCATCGAACTCGTGGCAATCGATACGGCCATGCGCATCGCGATAATCGAAGGCCTCGACGAACACATGCAAGCGCCCGTCCCGCCACAAGCCGAACGGATCGGCCTCGTAGGCCAGGCGACGCAACGGCGGCAGCGCCGTCCAGGCAAATGCGTCCAGGCTGCCATGCGCCAGGACGCGATCCATCGGGGCGTGAACCAGGAAGGGCCGCCAGATGTCCTTCTTCAGTTCCATTGACCAGCCCCACCGAACACCCCGTCCAACGCGTCGGTGGCCGCCTCGGCAGCCATCGCGAGCTTGGCAGGCATCAGGGCCGAGCGACCGCGACTGCCGCCGTCTTCGGTTCGGTCACGATGAATTCCCGCTCGTTTCCATCGAGGAACAGCGCGGTCAAGACCCCGGTACGGTAGGCGCCGGTATCGATGCCGATCCGGTTGGCCCGGGTCTCCGCCTCGGCCGAGATCGAGTGCCCGTGGACCACGACCGCGCCATGGTTGCGATCGCTGTCGAGGAACTCGCGGCGAATCCACAGCAGGTCGCTCTTGCTTTGCCGCGCGAGATCCACGCCCGGCCGGATGCCGGCATGGCAGAAGAAGTAGTCGCCCGACCGCGCCACCGTCGGCCAGCGGCTCACGAAATCCATGGTCGACTTGGGGATGGCGGCCGCGATGTCGCTCATGAAGCGCGGTGGGATCGGCTCACCGGTGGCCGGCACCTGCAGACCGTAGCTTTCCAACGTTTCGCGTCCGCCCAGCTCCAGCCAGTTGCGCAGCAGGCGCCGCTCGCCCCCGTGCACCTTGAGCATCAGCTCCTCGTGATTGCCCTGCAGCAGCACCTGCCCCTCTGCGTTGGCAACCCAGTCGGTCAGAAAGCGCAGGATTTCGGCCGACCCCGGGCCACGATCGACGACGTCGCCCAGCAGCACGACGTGCAGCTTTTCCGGCGAGGGAAGGCCGCGGTTGAATTGCTCGATGCTCCGCAGCAGTTCGCGCAGCAAATCATAGCGGCCATGCACGTCGCCGATCGCATAGATGCGCTCGCCCCGCGCCGTGCTGGGGCGATTGCTCGTGCGACCGCGGGATTTGACGTAAACCATGTTGCTGCAATACAACAAATTGCCCGGGAAGGACAACGCTGCTAGGCTGCATCCCGGAAGAGGCCGCTGCTACCCGCGCTCGAACGCTTCGAGCAAGACATGGGGGTACCAGACAGGGATCGATCGAACGGATATTGCAGTTGCGAAGGGGATGCGCCCCAGTTAAGCAGCTATGCATAATAACGGAAGAAGGCTGGCAATCACCAGCGGCGTCCTCGATGTAAAGCATTGAGGCGAACTACTGTTCGGAGGCTCGCCTGCCTGAGGTCGAATCGAATATCAGGGACATGCGCGTCATGGCAGTCGCGTCCGGGGGCGGACATTGGGACGAACTGATGCTGTTGCGCCCGGCATTCGCGCACTGTGACATCACTTACGTCACCACCTTCAAGGGCATGGCCGAACGCGACGGCATCGAGGGCGTGATGGTGCTGCCCGATGCCAACCGCGACAGCGCGCGCGATGCCTGGGGCTGCCTCGTCGCCTCGATCAAACTGGTGCGCAAGTTCAAGCCCGAAGTGTTGATCACCACCGGCGCCCTGCCCGGCCTCATCTGCATGATCGTCGCGCGCCTGTTCGGCGCCCGCACGATCTGGATCGATTCGATCGCCAACTACGAAGTGCCCTCACTCAGTGGCCGCGTCGCGATGCTGTTCTCGTCGCTCTGGCTCACGCAGTGGCCCCACCTGGCGAATGCCCGCAGACGCAAGTTCTACGGCGCCTTGCTATGATCCTGCTGACAGTGGGCACCCAGTTGCCGTTCGATCGCCTTGTGCGGCTGATGGACGACATGGCGCCGTCGCTGGCCGAACCTGTCGTCGCGCAGATCGGCCGCGGGACGTACCTTCCCACAAACATGATCTGGCACCGCGTGATCGAACCGGTCGAGTTCGAGACCTACGTCTCGGAGGCCAGCTTCATCGTCTCGCACGCTGGCATCGGCTCGATCCTCACGGCCGAGCGGCACAACAAGCCGATCGTGCTCTTCCCGCGCACCAGCTACCTTGGCGAGCATCGCAACGAACATCAGATGGCGACGGCGACGATGATCTCGGGACGACCGGGCCTGGCGGTGGCGAACGACGAAGCACAACTTCGGGTTGCCGTGCACAACCCGCCGGTGGAGGAAGTGCCGGTGCCCCGGCGCCGGAGCCGCGACGAGATGTGCAGCGCGATCAACAACTTCCTGACCGATGTCCAGGGGCGCAAGGCCTGAGCCATGGTCGCCCCTGACGAACCTCTTCCCGCAGCGCCAATTCCTGGCGAAGCCGGCGATCCGGAAGCGAGCAGCGTAGTCGACAGCGCAGCTTCCGCAACCCAGGCCAGCCGCCGATCAAGCCGGTCCCGCCGTCGATCGGCCGACAGCACTTATCCCGTCCACGGCATCTGGCTGATCATCGCTTTCGCGGCGCTCGTCGGGCTGTCTCTTCTCGGCCCGTTCATGACCTATTCCTCCACCAACGGTGCCGAGGGCCAGGTCGTGCGACAGGTCGGCTACATCGCCATCGCCATGCTCGCGGTGTGGGCGCTGCGCGGCCTTCGGGTGCGCCGTCGGCTTCAGGCGGTGCCATGGCCGATGATCTTCGCGCTCGGCTGGTGCTGGCTTAGCCTGATCTGGGCGATCGAGCCCTCTATCGCGCTTCGCCGCGTGCTGCTGCTGACGATCGTCATATGGTCGATCTTCGCGATGGTCCGCCAGATCGGCTATACCACCAGCCTGCTGGTCGTGCGTGCCTTGCTGACCGTCCTGCTGGCGGCAAACTGGATCACCGTGCTGAGCGATCCGCACATGGGCATCCACCAGTTGGATGCGGCCGGCGACGATGGCCTGATCGGCGACTGGCGCGGGATGATGGAGCACAAGAACATAGCGGGCCTGACCAGCGCGCTCACCGTGCTGCTGTTCGCGTTCGACCCCAAGCGCATACCACAAGTCATCCGCTTCGGCGTGTTAGCGGCGGCCGCCGTATTTCTGTGGTTCACCCATTCGCGTACCTCGATCGCCGCGTGCGGGGCTGCACTCGGCGCGGGCGTGCTCTACTCCTTCTACGCTTTGCGTTGGCGGCCATTCGTGATCGCGGCGGTGATCGGCGCGACGCTGCTGGGTGCCATGTTGCAGAACGTGATCTCGGACCCGTTCATGCGCGTGTCGGTGGACGATCCCACATTGCTCTCTGGGCGAACCGTCATCTGGGACGCTCTCTGGGCCTATTATCGCTATGCGCCCTACCTTGGCGCTGGGTACGGATCGTTCTGGGACATCGGCCCCGCCAGCCCGATCACGCAGTTCGGTCGCGGGTGGTTGCTCGAGATCGCGCAAGGGCACAACGGCTATCTCGACCTGCTGGTGACCGTCGGGCCGATCGGGCTGGGCCTGTGCGTCTACGCTGCCTTCATCTGGCCGATACTGCGGCTGCTGAGCTGGAAGCGTGGCGATGGCAAGATCGGCGCGCTGCTGCTGTCGATGCTGGTGTTCCTGATCGGGCACAACGCGACCGAGAGCACACTGTTCGACCGTGACTCGATCGGCCAGGTCTTTGTCGTCGTGACGATTGCGATGGTCTTCCTCGTAACCAAGGGTGGCACGGGGGTCCCCTCGGGCAGCGTCGACCTGCTTGCCTGGGCGACGCGCAACGAGGCCGAAGAGACTGCCAGCACGAAGGGGCGCAGTAGGGGAAGTGGCTCCTCGAGCCGGCGGTCGGGCGGATCGAGACGTCGCTCGAGCGGCGGATGAACGCGCCCGCGCCGGGGAACACAGCGTCTCCGGGTCGACCGTCCTTAAACGTACTGCGCCTGTGCATCATCGGAGGTTCGCCAGGGCATCCCGGCGGGCTCGAAGCCTTCTGCGAACGCGCGCTCGAGGCGTTCCGCCTTCATGCCACGGACGTGGTCGTCGCCCATTTCCCGACCGAGGCCGCCTATGTCGGGCAGCGTGGGTTTGGAGCCATGCGCCGTTGCGCAGCGGCGCTGATCGGGCGCAGACGCGACTACGACGTGGCATGGGTCCATGTCAGCAGTCTGGCCGAATGCCTGTTCGTTCCGCTCGCCCGGCTGCTCGGCTGGAGGGTGCTGGTGACGCCGCACCTTGGCGCCACCAGCCGCCAGGAAACCCGTGGATTGATCCGCCGGTTGAGACTGGCTCTGATGGGGCGTGCCCATGGCGTCGGCCTGTTGTTTGCCGGTCAGGACGCCGAGATCAGTCTTCCGTCCAAGCTGCCACGCCGTGTGATCGGAACGTTCCTGCCGTCCGAGGCATTCGCGCTTGAAACTGCACCGCCGGTTCCGGGGCGTCCGCTGCACCTGATCCACGCCGCCCGCTTTTCCGAAGCCAAGGGCACCTTCCTCATGCTCGACCTCTGCGCCCGGCTGAGAGAAGCACATGTCCCCTTCTCCGCACGGCTGATCGGACGGGCCGACGACGCCACCATGGCCGAGATCGCCCGGCGCATCGCAGCTGCCCGGATGTCCGACCAAGTCACGATTACCGATTGGCTCGATGCGAAGGGTATCGCCGCAGCCTTGCGAGACGCGGACGTGCTGGTTCATCTGTCCTCGATCGACAGCTTCCCTCTGATCGTGCTGGAGGCCCTTGCGGCCGGGACGTTGCCGATCGTGCGGCCGATGTCCGGAAGCCTTTCGATGGTGCGAAAGTTCGGCGGCTTCTGCGCCGGCCAGACTGAAGGAGACTCCGGTATCACGGCTGATCCCGTCTCGGAGGCGTTCGCCTGGCTGACGGCTGCGGATCTGGCCGAACTGCGGCGCGAGGGCAGCGCCGCGGCGGAGCGGACGCGCGCGGCCTACAGCTGGCCTGGGGTGGTCGCGAAGGCACGCGCAGCCTTGGCAGATGTCTGCCGCGGATCGCGCTGACCGTCGTCAGCCGTCCCGGACCACGCTGTAGGAGACTTGCTTCCTGCCCGCGCGGGGGCCCCGGCGGGCCAGGAAGCTGCGCAGCACCGCCACGCCGGTAAGGTTCCAGTATGCAAATGAGTAAAGACCCAGGAACAGGCTGCGGCGCCGCACCGCCAGGAAGCAGAGCGGGATCGCAAGCAAGATTGCTGCAGCCAGGTGGAGCCCGGCGATTACCGCGACCAGCAGAACGACCCACCAGGCCAGGATCGCTGCCAGCGCACGCACTTGCCGCAAATGGCTCAGGGTGTACCGCAGGTGCGCCTTGCCGAGCGCAGCGCGCAGCAGCGACCCTACGCCGCCCATCTGCCCCGACCGGAAGCGGAACCACATCAGCGACAGGCCACCGATGCGGTGGCCGCTGTGCAGCACGGCGTCGGCGTCGATCCGGGCAAGCTTCCACCCTGCACCGGAGAGCCGGGCAGCGAGCTCGAATTCCTCGTATGAGCGCAAGGCAGGATCGGCGAAGTAGCCAATCTGCTCGATCGCAGCCGTGCGATAGAGCCCCCCGCCATCGAGCCGGTCGACCGGGCCCGCGCGGCGATGAGCCTCGCGTGCCAGTGAGGCTTCCCGGATCAGGAACTCGGCATTGTCGAGGTAGCGATCCTTCACGTTGCCGCCGACGCCGGCAAATTCGGGCTGCTCCTGCAGCCACGCCAGCGCCCGGGGCAAGAACCCAGGCACCAAGGCCATGTCGCCGTCCATAAGGTAGAAGTATTCGGTCTTGACCGCCTGATAGGCTAGCTGGGCGCCGGCACCGCAGGACCGCTCCTCCGGCACATCGAGGCACAGGATGCGCACCGGGTAGCGCGAAGCGATGTCCCGCGTTGCGTCCGTTGAGGCGCAGTCGGCCAGCACGACCTCACCGCCGCCCAGCTCAGCCACGGCCGCCAGCGCACTCTCGATAGCCTCGGCGATATGCGCTTCTTCGTTGAAGGCCTTGATCGTGACGGTCACGGACATGGGACGGCCCGGGGTTGCACGACAAGCTGACGGAAGCGCGACACGATCAGCACGCCTGCCACGACCTGCCCGAGCGTAATCGCCGCAAGCGTCCATGGCGGGCTGAAATACACCAGCAGCAGCGCCGTGCCGATCAGGCTGACCGGCATGGCGATCACGGTCGGCCATGCCAGTTCGCGGAATGCGCCCAGCGCCTGCATCTCGGTCGAGGCCGGCAGATAGGCGCACCGTGCGAGCAGGACTGCCAGCCAACCCCAGGCTGCCAGCGTGAAGTCGCCCCGATCGTAGCCGCGTGCCGTCAGCAGGTCCGGGAACCCAACCAGTACTGCGCAGGCCAGACCCACGCTCCCGAGCCAGATGGCTGCGGTTGCCGCGCGGAACAGGCTACGGCTCCCTGCCGGGTCTTGCGACGTTGCGTGGATGCGCGCCAGGCGCGCGCGTTCGAACTCGCCCAAGGCCACCAGTGCGACGTTGCCCGGCCGGGTGAGGACAGCACTCGCGGCTATGGCGCCATAGCCGGCTGGTCCCAGCATGAGCGTCACCAGGTAGCTATGAGCGTTGGCGGTCGCTTCGGTGGAGACAACCCCCAGCAGCGACCATCCGCTGTAGCGCGACCAGATGGTCCGGTAGGTCTCGAGGATGCCTGCCGTCGGCATGGCATTGCGCGGCATCGCCAGGTGATGCCGCAGCTCCCGGAATTGTGAGCGCAAAGGTGCTGTGCCCACGGCGTGCGCCAGCGCCATGGCGGCGAAGGCCAGGGTGATCGCGCGGGACGGATCCACGACCAGGATCAACAGCACACCCACCAGCAAGGTCACGAGGAAGAAGGCATCGGACGCCACCACGCCGCTCTGGTCAGCGCGACTGTACTGAGAGATACGGCCGAACTGACGCAGGCATCCGAACAGGACGAGCAAACCGTAGATAGCCGCGCCGCTCCAGCCAGTCCCCAGCAAGGCCGAGGCCGCGATGGCGACGATCGCCGCCGATAAAGCGTAGATAAGCTGCAGCACGCTCAGGACCGTCCAGGCCTGCTCGCCCCTTTGCTCGAAGGACGTGCGGCCATCCGTGCGGGCCGTCTCACGCGCGATCGCGGCCATTGGCGCGACGAACAAAGCCGCTGCCACCGCAAAGACGAACTGCGCAAGAAGCAGCAGGAATGCGAAAAGGCCGAAGCCCGCGGGCGGCAACCTGGCGACCAGGACCAGGCTCAGCAGGAACTGCGCTCCCGAACTGCCGGCGTTGCCCGCCAAGGCCATGGCGTACCGGCTCAGATCCAGCGCCGGTCCGCCCCGCTTCATCGCCCTCATGAGTCAGCCGCACCGCGGGGCGGAGAACCGCCTCCGTGCGCTCAGGCCTTCGACGTCGAAGACTGGTTGTAATAGTTGGAATAGCGGTCGAGGTAATAACCCGCGACCAGCATGTCCGCGTTCTGCTCGACGGCGTTCACCAGCACGCCCGACGGTTCCTTGCCGATCGCACGCAGCGCTTCGACGGCGGTCTTCGCTGCCGAGAGCGGCGTCGAGTTCCACTTGATCACGAAGATCACCTGATCGGCCAGCCCGGCCAGGAAGCGACCGTCCGCCAGGCCGACGATCGGCGGCAGGTCGATCACCACCTGGTCGTAGTTGGCGCGAGCATAGGCGATGAGCTTCGCCATCCGATCGCTGTCGAACAGGTTGGTGGCATTGAAATAAGGCATGCGCACCATGATCATGTCGAAGCTTTCGACATCGGTGGGCATGATGATGTCGCCGATCTGCGCCTCGCCCGACAGGTACTCCACCAGGCCGTTGGCGCCCGCAGGCGTACCGGTCGCCCCCGCCAGCGAGGCGCGGCGGACGTCGCAGTCGATCAGGATCGTGCGCCGGCCGCTGCTGGCGATCGACTGCGCGAATGCCAGCGAGCAGGTCGTCTTGCCTTCGCCCGGCAGCGAGGAAGTGAAGGCGATGACCGGCGAGTTGTCCGGCCAGCCTCCCGCTCCGAATAGAGCCGTCCGCGCGATCCGGAACGATTCCGAGTAGAACGACGTCGGGTTCTCGCGGACCTGCAGTCCGGGCCGCGCCGACTCTTCGAACGGCACGGCTGCGAGCATCGCCAGCCCGAGCTTGTCCTCCACATCCTCTGTGGAGCGGATGAGGCCCGAGAGCATCTCCTGGATGGCAATGGTGGCTGCGCCGGCGACTAGGCCGACGATGAAGGCGAACGCCAGGAACAGCGGCCGGTTGGGCGCGCTCGGCTTCTGGGGCGGAATCGCCGGGTTGACGACACTCGCGGACGACATCGAGTTCTGCGAGGACTGCAGGCTTTCCTGCGCCTCCTGCGTCAGCTGCTTGAACAGCTCGCGCTTGGAATCGGCGTCACGATCGAGCGTATTGGCGACGACGCTGGCGCGTGCCTGGTCGGCGCGGATGCTCTCCACCTGGTCCAGAGCAGAACGCAGGCTCTGCGCCCGCGCTTCCGAGGCCGCCGCGGCTGAGCCAAGCGACGAGATGATCCGCCGGCTTTCAGCCGAGATCTGCTTCTCGATCTCCTGGGCACTGTTGGCGTATTGCTTCGCCATCGGATGGCGAGGCCCGAAGATCGCCTGCTGCTGGTCGCGTTGCTGCGTGACTTCGGCCAGCTGGGCACGAAGCTGCGCCACGACCGGCGAGGCCAGGACGCCGGAGACCGCACCCGATCCCGACTTGCGCGACTGCGACAAGGCCGCCTGATACTCGGCACGCGCGGCCGCGGCGTCGGATTCGGCCTGGGCAAGGCTCGACGCCAGAGGAGGAACCTGCTGGTCGACCAACGTGCCGGTGAAGCCGTTGTCGGACGTGCCGACGGTCAACCCATGCTGCGCCTTGAAGGTCGCCGAGGCATTGTCTGCCGCAGCGATCTCGCCGCTGAGCTTGCCGAGTTGCTCCTGGTACCACTTGGCCTGTTCGGTCGCGACGCTGGTGCGCGTACCGACCGCACCCTTGATGTAGTTGGTCGCGAAGGCATTGGAGATCGTCGCGGCCTTGACCGGATCGCGATCCGAGAAATCGACGTCGAGTACGTACGTTTGCTGCTCTCGGTAGACGGACAAATTGCGCAGCAAACTGGAAGCGATAGCGGAACGCACTTCTTCGTCATTGCCGGCCGGCCCTCCTGCCGTCGCGCCCTTCACGAGTTCGGGGTCTTTGGTGAGGTCGAGTTCATTCACAACCTGCTTGGCCAGCGCCATCGAGTAGAAGGCGGAGACCTCGGTATCGATCGCCTCGTCGGACAGCGTGGTACGCGCAGAGTTGTCCTTGTTCGCAACCGGGTCGCGCGTCGGATCGATGCGGACTTGCGTCTGGGCCGTGTAGGTCGGCTTGAGCAGCATGATACCGACCGCGAGCACGATGAACGTCGCCGCCGCGACGATGGCAAACAGCTTCCAGCGCCGCTTCAGGACCGACCGTACCCGAAGGTAGAGTTCGGCGAGCGTGGCTTCGTTTGGCTGCGCGGCTACGATTTCCATGGTGCTTCGCTCTTCGTACGGTGAAGGGTCAAATTCGATAGGTCAAAGTGATGCCGCCGGATAATTCTTGAATACTCGGCTGGCTACTTTGGGCGTAAGATCGGTTGGTGTAGCTAATCCTGCCTGACAGGCCAAAGCGACGGCTGGCGAGATAGGTGCCTCTTAAGTTCAGGCTTGAAAAGGTGCTCGCTGTTCCGGACAGAAGCGGCTTCTGCCGTAACAAACGAGCATCCGCTCCCAGCTTGAAATTGCGCAGCAGCGCGTGGTCGACGCCCGCTTGGACATAGTTCTCGCGGTTGGCGTTCGTCGAGGTCAATTGTAGGTCCGAAATTCGACTGCCGACTTCGGCGTTGACCGTCGTCAACGCGGAGACGAACACATCTACCCTGGCCTGAAGGGAGAAACCGTTGATCCGTGCCAAGTTGGCGTTGTCATAGCTTCGGCGCGTATAAGCCGCGGCGAGCGTTGCACGCCCCAAGCCCGGCACCGACGCGCGAGCTCCGACGATAAATCTTCCGCCTTTGCTGTCCTGCGTGCTGGCGTTCAAATTGCCGCCACTGCCGTACTCGGTCGTCGCGTAATTCAGCTTGCTGAACACGGTCAGAGAGGGCGTAAAGCTGTACTCAGCTTGCGCCGAGACCTGGTATAGCTTGTGATCGAGATAAAGGTTGCGCGTTTCGGCAAAGCGATCGGCATTCAGGAAATTGATGTGGTATCGCTCGGCCTGAACAATGAGCCGACTGTTCCCCGACGTCCGGGTAGCGCCGAGAGATGCATGGTCATAGGTGGCCGCGATCAACGCGCCTGTGGTAAGCACTTCGCCATTGCTAAAATCGCTGTTGAGCGTGTTGAAGACGATACGGTTCAGGTCCGCGTCCACATTGATCTGCACCGTCGATGTCACATCGACGTCACCCGATGCATTCAGCGACCAGTTGTCCTCGTTCCGGTCCTTATGCCCGACGTAGAAGTCCCACCGGCGGTTCACACCGAGCCCCAGGGAATGGCGCGACCACTGCGACTGCGCCCGGAAATCGACCTCCACCCTCTCGAAGGCGGCGGCCGTCCCATCAGCCGTGGCAAAGGCGTTGCTGGTGAAATTCTGCCCCACGCTGACGCGGGGTGACAACTTGAAGGCGCCTGCGTTGATCCCCAACGCGCTCCAGTCACCCTCGCCCTGTTCGGCGATCGTCGATTCCTGGTAGGCGAGCATGTGCTCGGGCACCTGGGTCGTGACAAGAATGCTGGGCGTCACGTCGGCATAGGCGTCGGCCTGCGGGAAGCAGGCGAGGCCGAAGCCCAGCGATGCCGCGAGCACACCGCGCAACGAGATCGTGAAGCTGCCGCGGCGCGAAATCGAACCGGCATCCGCGCTGCGGCAAGGTTCGCAGGGATGGACCGTGCGCACGCGTTCCCCCAACGCACATGCGGCTACCTGTCCGCCCATGGAGCCCGATGTCACGCGGTCAGAAATACCGCTCGACCACGCGAACGGTATCACCCGGAAGGATGTGGAGAGCTGGGGTCACTTCGTAGGGGTGCTCGGCCCCTTCGCCCTCGGCGCGGATGAAGACGTAGCTCTTCTTGGCGCGCGGCGTGAAGCCCGATGCATTCGCGATCAGCGAGGCCGCGGTCATGTCCGGGGCATAGTCGTAGGCACCCGGCTTGCTCACTTCGCCGAGCACGTAGACGGGACGATAGCGCTCGATCTCGATCGAGACGCTGGGAGCCTTGAAGTAGCCATCGGCGTATCGCTTGGTCGCTTCGGCCTGCACGTCTCCCGGAGAGCGCCCCAGTGCAGTGATGCCACCGATTAGCGGCAGCATCAGCAGACCGTCGGGACCGACCTTGTAGGAGTTGTTGATCACCTGGTCGCCGTAAACGATGACACGCACCTGGTCGCCGATGCCCATCGCGTAACCACCCATCGTACTGGGCGCTTCGTAACGCGGGCCCGTGGTGACCAGTTCGTCAGCCGGAAAGGTCGCACACCCTGCCGTGGCAACAAGCCCCGCCAGCACCATCAACGAGCGGCTCAATCTCACAAACGCAATCCCCGAACCCCAAGTGATTTCACTGAGGTCATGGCACGGCATGATGGCCGCCGCAACCCTCATTCGCAGGCGCAGCATGGACGTGCACGCGCCTGTCCCAGGCAGGGATTGGTTTAAATGCCCGGTCCCAGCGCGCGCGGGATGACTCCAGTAAGGAAGAGAGGCTGATCAAACTGCCGATCCGCGGCAGGTGCTCGGTGTCCAGCGTCGGGGGATGGGCCGTCCCTGTATCGCAAGCAAAATCCTGAAGAACATAGCTGCTGCAACTCATCCTACGAAGCAAAGCCGCCGTTTCGACTGTGCACCCGCGCGGTGAACGCGTCGATCGGCAGAGGGCCGCACGCGCGAGTTCTTCGCTCATGCCGCAAGCCCATTGCACCGGCTTTCCGCTCCCCAAAGTCAGCACGGCATAGTCTTTTCGTTGATCGCAGAGCCAGGCGGCTCGCGCAGCACAGTCACCTCTATGCGGCGGCGCAACAAAGCTCTGATCATCCGGTCGAGCGCTAGTTCACCAATTCCATCAATGCTTGCGTGCTGCGAGTGCGATGCTGCGGATTTAGCAGGACCTGGTCGCATGCGCCGCACAGGAAACCCGCTCCTTCGTACGGGTTGCTGCATTGATGGTAAGGCTGGCTTCAGCGAGCCGTGAGACCCGCTATCGTTCCTTCCCCCTGCTCCACCTCCAGCGTGATCAGTTGAACCGCGCAGCCTTCAGGCTTGACGGTGAAGTGCGCGGTTCCCGCTACGAACGGCAAGATCATTGGCCGGCCGACCAATTCGTCTCCGTAGCAGCGGACATTTAGAACCGGATTGCGCCCGCTATGAAACATTGTGATCGTGTGCTCACCGGGAGCGAAATCGGCCCATCGTTGCGCGACTTGCCCGCGCAGCAGGCCGAGCGATCGAAAATGCATCGTCCCGCGCGCGTCGAACGAGCGCACGAGGCCGGAATCGGCAGGATAAGTCCAGTCGAACGGCCCCACGATCGCATCGTCTGACGCGATCTCGACCAGCCGGGTCTCGCTGCCCTGTGAATGGTCCTTGCAAAACCGGTCCCAGAGCTGGCGCGCCACCTGTGGCCTTCCGGCCCGCACATTCTTCGTGGCGATCCCGGCAAAGGTCCTGCAATCGGGTGCCGCTCCGGCGGGAGTGGCGCGCTGCATGAAGTCGCCGAACTGGTCGGACGGCACATTGGCACCGGCCCAGCCGACGAACGCCGCCGCCCACGGCACGCCCGCGGCATAGCGCGCGGCCAGCTGCGCACGCACTTGGGGAATGGCAAATGCCTCTTCCAACAGGGGCTCGGTCTGGGCACTCGCCGCTTGCGTGCGCCACAGCGCATCCATGCGCAGCGCAGCGACGTCGTAGCGGTCGGCTTGCAGCGCCATCGCGAGCGCGCCGGTCTGCGCGAAGCCGTCGCGCCACCCGCGAGCGGACGCCTCCGACAAGGCGGCCAGCGCAGTTTTGTCCGGTGCCTGGCCGCCCCGGGAGCGGGCCATCGCCAGCAGCGACAGGCTGGACGCGGGGACCGGCCGATGCCGCACCAGTCGGTTCGCGAGCTCCTGGGCACGGGGCCAGCGTGCGTCGGCGACCGCAAGGCTGGCGAGCGCTGTGGCGGCGCGGCTCTGGAACGGCGGTGGCACGAGGCGACCGAGCGCCGGTCTGGCCTGGCTTATGAGGTCGAGCTGGAGCCAGCCGGTGCAGCAGATCACCACCAGGATCAGCAGCCACCACAGAGCGGTGCGCACCATCGTCATGACGGGTCACCTGGCAACGAATCCGACGTTTCGGCGGCCTGCCGGTCGGCGACGCCGGGCCGTGCCAGCAACCCGACCATGCTGGCGGCGATCGCGAGCATCGCCATGTTGCGCAGCGGATAGTCGATGGCGGACTGCATTGCGATGCAGGCCATCACGCCGCAGGCCGCAAGCGCCAGTGGCCGCGAGCCCCTGGCCCTCGCCCGCCACGTGCGCAGCGCGATCCAGGCGGCCCATGCCAGGATCAGCAAGGGTCCGACCAGCCCGGACTCGGCTGCCGCCTCCAGATAGTCGCTATGCGCGCGCCCCGCCGTCAGCGGCGTGACGGACTCCAGCGATTCGTCCAGCTGAAATACGTCGTCGAAGGCACCCACGCCTGCACCTACAGGCATGTAGCGGGACACGACGGAGCGCGTGTCCTCCCAGATCTGGAAACGGAAATCGTCGGTCTTTTCGAAACGGGCAAGGCTCTGGCGCACAGAGTGGCTACTGGCCAGCGCTGTCAGGCCTGCCGCGGCGGCGATCAGCGCGGCCACTGCCGCCCAGCCCGGCAACCCGCCCTTGCCCGTCGCCGCACGTTTAGCGAAGCGCGTAACGGCTGCAGCGTTTCGCAGCGTTAACCATACCAGCACAAACACCAGGATCAGGACAGCGGAGCGCGACTGGCTCAGGACCGCGCACAAGGCGAAGAGCGCACCCAGGACGATTTTGATCGCCCCCTCCCCGCGTACCAGGGCATCGGCCGGGCCCTCGCGCTGCGGGTTGCGATAGCGCCGCAGACGATCCGCAAGCCAGCCGCGCCTCAACGCGGTCAAGCTCACCAGGCACAGGACGAAGAAAAGGCCCGACGCATTGTGATTGGCGAACGTGGCATAGAGCTGGTGCCGCATCACTCCGCGCGGCTGGATCACCAGCGCCTGGTTGCCCAGTGAGAGCTGCAGGGCGCCGAACATGGCGCTGGCGACGCCAAGAGCCACCAGCGTGACCGGGACCAGGTCCATGCTGCGCCGCCGCAGCGAAAAGGCCAGGATCAACAGAGGCAGGCAGCTGGCGACCGCCACCAGCGCGAGTCCGGTGCGGTTGGGATCGAGGCTGAGCGGCATCCAGGCGTCGCCCGCGCCGATCAATGCCAGGGACTGCACGACTGTCTCGCGCCCCGGCAAGTGGCGCCAGAACACAGGCGGCACCGGGACCAGCTGGAGCGCCGGGACCGCGAGCGTCAGACCCACCAGCACCAGCAACCCGCGCGGCGCTTGCCTGACGAAGGCTGCAGCCTCCCGTCGCACGATGGCCAGCGCGAGCAGGCAGCCGACCTGGACCACCAGGTTCAACTCGGCGGCGGGAATGCCGCCCCCGCCTAGCCCGATGCACAGGACCAGCAGGCCGCACAACAGCCATTCCCCGCGACGCCATCCAGACCTGCCATCTGTCGTGGAGCCGGCCGGCATGTTGCGAAATCCCTGCTTCAATCCATCCTCGATCCGCGGAGCAGACACATGCAAAAAAGGCCTGGCAGATCAAGTGAAATGCCAGGCCCTTATCGATTGGCCAAATACCAGGCTAAGGGATCAGCCCCGCGAGTGAGACCCGCGAGTGATGAAGTACAGGCCAAGACCCGCAGCAATGATAGCGGCGACGGTCAGGACCTTGTCGTCGTCGCTCATCTTGTTGGTCCGGGCCACCTTGGCGGAGGCGCGCGAACCGAAGTCGGCCGAGGTAACGACCGCGGCAGACGCCTTCGTGCCGGCCTGCGCCGCCACCGGTGCCAGGGTTGCGCCAGCCAGAGCGACGGCGGCCATGAGGGAGGCAATCTTCATCGACGTTGTCTCCTGTTACCCGTTCAATCCGGCCCGCAGACCGATTCCAATGTGGGCGATGTACTGCATTGCACCATGACTTACAATGGCAATTAAGTAGTCACACGAATGTTCCCCTGCCGCATACAATAGCGACTTGCCGGGACCTTGCGCCTGCGACGAACTTCTCGGCGTCTTTTGAGCGGCTTGCGCGGCGGATCGGTGCGCAGACGCTCGACTGAGCGTAGCACCACTGTGTCGCCTGCGAGAAGCAAGGCCGAGGGTGCCGGCTTCGCTCCCCGCCCGAATCAGCTCTAACTGCCCCGCTCAGCTCCAGGTCGCTTCGGGCGGCAGGCTCATCAGAATCGCATCGATGTTGCCGCCGGTCTTGAGCCCGAACAAAGTGCCGCGATCGTAGACCAGGTTGAACTCGGCGTAGCGGCCGCGCCATTCCAGTTGCCGCGCCTTGTCGACGGGCGTGAACGCCAGCCCCATGCGCCGGCGCACCAGCCGCGGGAAGACGGCGAGGAACGCTTCGCCCACCGCGCGCGTGAAGGCGAAATTCGCTTCCCAGGCGGTCTCGTCGGCACATTCGAGGTGATCGTAGAAGATCCCGCCGACGCCGCGGTGCACCTTGCGATGGGGGATGTAGAAGTATTCGTCCGCCCAGGCCTTGAAGCGATCGTAGTAATCGGCGCCGTGGGCATCGCAGGCCGCTTTGAACTCGGCGTGGAACTCGGCGGTGTCCTCTTCGTTGGGCAGCGGCGGGTTGAGGTCGGCGCCGCCGCCGAACCAGGCCTTGGTGGTGGTCAGGAACCGCGTGTTCATGTGCACGGCCGGCACCTGCGGATTCGCCATGTGCGCGACAAGGCTGATGCCCGTGGCCGAGAAGGCGTTCTGCTCCGCCGAGGCGCCGTTGATGGTCGCGGCGAAGTCCTTCGCCAGGCCGCCGCGTACGGCCGATATGTTGACGCCCACCTTCTCGAACACGCGCCCCTTCATCAGCCCGCGGGTGCCGCCGCCGGTTTCGCCCGCGTCATCGCCTTCGACGGCAGCTCGGTCCCACGACGTGTATTCGAAACTGGCGTCGGAGCCCGCCTCGCGCTCGATCGCCTCGAATTCGGCGCAGATCGCGTCGCGCAACGCGCGAAACCAGTCGCTTGCGCGCGCGGTGTAAGGGGCCCAGTCGGTCATGCCTGCTCCTTGGGCGCGGCCTGTCGCATCCCGTCGCGGGCGCGCTTGCCAAATCGTATCGGCTGCGGCAAGGGAAAGCCATGGTTCCCTTTTCGTTCTGCGACCGGGAAATGCGCCTGGTCAGCGCCCGGCCCGGCGCTCCGAGCGCGCTCTACTGGCCGGACGAGAACGCGCTGCTGGTGGCGGACCTGCACCTCGAGAAGGCGAGCTTCTTCGCACGGACCGGCCAGATGCTGCCGCCCTACGACAGCCGTGAGACGCTGGACCGGCTGGCGCTGGCGGTGCGCCGTACCGGTGCGCGGCGAGTCTTCGCGCTGGGCGACAACTTCCACGACAGCCATGGCCCCGCCCGGCTGGAACCGCATGCGGCCGGCATGCTCGCAGCCCTCACGCGCGCACTCGACTGGGTGTGGATCACCGGCAACCACGATCCCGAGCTCGGGACGGAGGCTGGCGGCACCTGCGTGGAGGAGTTGCAGGTCGGCGGCCTCGCGCTGCGCCACCAGGCGCGTCCGGGCAGCACCGAGCCGGAGTTGTCGGGCCACTTCCACCCGCGCCTGACGGTCGCCGCGCGCGGCCGGCGCATCGCCCGGCCATGCGCCGTCAACAGCGGCAACCGCCTTATCCTGCCGGCGTTCGGCGCCCTCACCGGTGGCATGAACGCGGGCGATCCGGCGATCCTCATGGCGCTGCAACCGGCAGCGGCGATCGACGCGCTGTTGCCGGCCGCGGACCGCCTCGTGCGCTACCCGCTCTGGCGCAAGGCTGCCTGAATTCCCATATAGTGACAGGCCGTGGGGCACGGCCGGGGCATTCGCCGTGGACGATCGCTGTTGACTGGCGATTTTCCCGCTTTGCGCGGGCGCTCGAATCGCATTAAGGACCCCCGACCCCGCTCTGCGGACCGAAGAAACGACTCAGGAGAACGCTTATAGCACCCCCACCCCGGCGTATGATGACGCCACCGGTCAAGTCTGGACCGCGCTTCAATACCATGATCCAGTCCGACAAGGTCCGGGTAATCGACGAGAACGGCGACAACCTTGGCGTCATGTACACGCGTGAGGCGATCGAGCAGGCGGCCGAGGTCGGCCTCGACCTTGTAGAGGTCTCGCCCAACGCCGATCCGCCGGTGTGCAAGTTCCTCGATGTGGGCAAGTATCGGTACGAGGCCCAGAAGAAGGCCAACGCCGCGCGCAAGACGCAGAAGACGCAGGAGATCAAGGAGATCAAGATGCGTCCGAACATCGATGACCACGACTACGACACCAAGATGCGCAACGTCACTCGCTTCATCGAGGACGGCGACAAGGTGAAAGTCACCCTGCGTTTCCGCGGCCGCGAGCTGTCTCACCAGCAGCTGGGCATGGACCTGCTGCGCCGCGTGCAGGAAGACGTCGCCGAGATCGCCAAGGTCGAAGCCTACCCGCGCATGGAAGGCCGCCAGATGCTGATGGTGCTCTCGCCGAAGTAACGGCGCCGCCGTCTCCTTGCGACCAGAAAAAGGGCGCGCCGCAGGGCGCGCCCTTTTTGCGTTGCAGGAGGATGGACGCAAGACTTCGACAAGCTCGGAACGAGCCCCTCAGAGAGTTGAGTCTGGCGGCCTGCCGAGTTGAGCGGGTGCGGCCATAGGTCCGCCACACGCCCCGGACCCCCGCCCGCCACTCGCTTAGCCTAAGCGTGCCAGGCCCCGGGGCCTTACGACACCCGCCGCCGCCCCGCCGGGTCGACCCGCAGCGATGGCCCTGCGCTTGGCTTTTACCCCTTCCACTCGCGCCGTTCTTCGGCCGCGCGCAGCACCTCGTAGGCGAGTTGGTAGGTGTGGAAGAGCTTGGCGGCTTCCGCGTCGCCAGGCTTGACGTCCGGGTGCACGGCCTTGGCTTTGAGGCGCCAGGCTTTGCGGACGGCGTCGAAGTCGGCGTCGGGCTCCAGCTCGAGCGCCTCGAGCGCGCGCAATTCGTCGCGGCTGCGCGAGCCGTCGCCCGACCCGGCCCAGCCGTAATGCGCGGATTCCTTGTAGCCCGCCGTCTCGGCCTGCTCGTCCGCCTCGCGTCGCGCCGCTTCCTCGGCGTCGAGGCCGGCGAAGTAGTCCCAGCCGGAATTATACTCGGCGGCATGCTTCTGGCAGAAGTACCAACGGTCCGGGCTGTTGGGACTCTTCGGCGCGGGGCAGTCGCCCGGCTCCGTGCAGCCGTGGCGATCGCACAGCCGCACTTGCGCAGCCTCGCGCGAGCTTCCGTAGCCGCGCCAGCGGGGAAAGCCCCAATCGATGTTTCGGCGCGCGCGGCTCATCCGTTCGGCGATAAGCCCCGACTCGCAAGCGACGCAACCCCGAGTTTCGGGTCACCCGGCATTAATCGGCTGCCGCTATTGCTGCACTTGCAAGATATACTAAGCATCCTTACTATATAGACGTTCAAGAGCAGGACCGATGAGCGACAAGCTGGCCATAACCGCGACCATGTCCATCTTGATGATGGCAGGCTACGTGCTGCTCGGCACCGATGCGGCGCGGGTCCCGCTGGGCCCGCGCGGATCGCTGGCGGTCGGGACCGCGATAGAGACACCGGCGCGCGTGCACCGCGAAGTTTCGACGCTGGAGCACGCTATCAGTACCGCACACGAGTTGTTGGGCCGGGACTGAGTTTTGCGCCGGGCGACGGGAAAGAACCCGGCCCCCGGCGCAGGAAGTCAGACAAGGAATCCCTGACGGCCCCGTCCTGCTCAATCGATCGTCACGGTCACCGCGCGGCGGTTCTGCGCCCATGAAGCCTCGTCGGAACCGGTCGCTATCGGGCGTTCCTTGCCGTAGCTGATGGTCGCAACGCGCGAAGGGTCGACGCCCAGGCTGGCGAGATAGTTCTTCGCCGCATTGGCCCGGCGTTCGCCGAGCGCGAGGTTGTATTCGCGAGTACCGCGCTCGTCGGCATGGCCTTCGACCGTGGCCCGCTTGGCCGGGTACTGCATCAGCCACTGCGCCTGTTTGGCGAGCGCCTGCTGGTCGGCCGAATCGATGTCGTAGCGGTCGGTATCGAAGTAGATCGTGTCCGAACCCATCATCTTCGCCACGAAGTCCGCCTGCGAGCCCGGCGTCGCCGCGCCGTAGCCGTCGCCGGGGTTGGTGGTGTTGGTCGCCGGGCCGGGGTCGGGCGGCAGCTGGCTCGGCGCCTTCTTGGAGCAGGCCGACATGGCAAGCGCCCCTGCGGCGAGCAGCAGCAGCGTGGTACGACCGGCGGCGACACCGGTGGACGAGGCGCGGGACAGTGCGGGGGAAGACATGGGCTGCGATCTCCTAGGCTGCACGGCCCCGGTAAAATGGCCGGGACCGGCGGATGTTCCGTGCAATCGTTAACGCAGTCAACCTGAACGAGCGGCGACAGGCTGCTTACCAAGGAGCCGGCACCGCCCACGTGGCTGTCCAACCTCTCGAGGGTAGCCGCCGTTGGGCGGTCGAGTGGAGGCGTGGCCCGGTGCCGCGCCTGATCCCGTTTCGCCGGATCAGGCGTCAAATCAATGCCTCAGGGCCGCACCGGGCCCCAGGCGGGGTCGGACGCGCCCACCGGGGTCGGCAGCTTGCGCTCGTTCTTGCCGGTCAGGTCCACCTGCCAGATCGAGGCGACGCCGCTGGTCTTGGCGGTGCGGAAGAACTGCACGATGCGCCCGTTCGGGGACCACGTCGGTGCCTCGTCCTGCCACGAATCGGTCAGGTAGCGCATGCCGCCGCCGCTCGGACTCATCACCGCGATGCGCAAGTTGCCCGCGATGTGGGTGAAGGCGATCTGGTCGCCGCGCGGACTCCACTCGGGCGTCGCCGAACGGCCGCCGAAGAAACTGATGCGGCGCTGGTTGGAGCCGTCCGCGCTCATCACGTAGACCTGCTGCGAGCCGGAACGGTCGCTCTCGAACACGATCTGGCTGCCGTCAGGCGAGTAGCTGCCGCCGATGTTGATGCCCGGACCGTTGGTCAGCCGCTGCGGGGTGCCGCCGCCGGCCGAGGACACGCGGTAGATGTCGGTCGTGCCGCTCTTGGCCATCGAATAGAGCACCCACTTGCCATCGGGAGACCAGCGCGGCGCCAGTGTGGGATTGCCGGTGCGCGCGATCAGCGTCTGGGTGTTGCTGGCCAGGTCGTAGGCGTAGATGCTCGGCTGCCCGTTGAGGTAGGACAAGTAGAGAATCTTGGAATAGTCCGGCGAGTAGCGCGGGGTCAGCGCCATCGACTGGCCGCTGGTGAGATAGCGGTGGTTGGCGCCGTCCGAATCCATGATCGCCAGCCGCTTCATGCGGTGATCCTTGGGACCGGTCTCGGCGATGTAGGCGATCTTGGAATCGAAGAAGGGGCTCTCGCCCGACAGGCGTGAGTAGACCATGTCGGCGCACTTGTGCGCAGCGCGGCGCCAGTCGCCGGGCGCGACCTGCCAGCCGCCCTTCACCAGCTGCTGCTTGAGCGAGACATCGTAGAGGTAGCACCCGACGGTGATCTGCCCGCCCGCTCCGGCGCGCACGTAGCCCTGCACCAGCATGTCGGCACTGCGCGCGGACCACGTCGGATAGTCGGGCGCCTGGACTTGAGCGTAAGCGGGCTGCGGCAGGCCGTCCGGGCCCGAGGGCTTGAACAGGCCGTTGTTGCGCAAGTCCGAAGCAACCACCTGCGACAGCGCGCGGCCGAGCGCACCGGTGGAGCCCGCGTTGGTCTGCGTCGGCACGTCGGCATCGGTGGCGAAGACGGTGATGGCGATGCCCAGATCCTGCCACTGCGCCTCGTCGACGACGTCGATCGCCTCCTCCTCGGCCGGTGCCGTGGCGGCAGGGGGCGTTTGCGAGGGCGGCGGCACTTGCGCGAAAGCCGAGGTCGCGAGGAAAAGCAGCGGGAACGCGGAAAGGAGTTTCATCACATGCTCTTTCGGAAACGCAGCGGGGGAAGCTTCTTCCAGCCTTCGTAGTCGTCGGCGGGAAGCGAGAACGGGGCGGCCAGCTCGACGGCGCGGACCGCCTCCTCGGCGTGGCGTGCGGCCTGGGCGCGGTTGCTGTCGTCGATGCCTTCCTGGCGCACGACGGTCGGCTTGCGCGCCAGCGACCCATCCTTGTTGAGCTCGACCGACAGGATCGTGATCAGCTTGTCGGTGTTGACGCCTTCGGGCGCGCGACCCTGCCACTTGGGCTTCACCTGCCGCAGCAGCGCCTGCGCGAATGAGGCGCGCTCGGTGGCGCCGTAGGCCGAGGCGGGGCGGCCGGCGCCCTTGTCGTCGGTGGCGTCGCGCTTGCCCGAGGTGAACGCGGCGTCGAAGCCAGTGCTGCCGGTCTTGCGCGGCGGGGTGGTCGACTTGCCGGGCGCGGTCCTGGCGGGCGGAGCCTTGCCTGGGGTTTTCGCAGGAGGCGCTTTAGAAGCCGGAGACTTGGCCGGGCTCGCCGGCTTGGGACGCGAGACGATCTGGTCGATCGGATTGGCCTCGCGCCGCGGCGTCGGCTTGGTGGGCGGCACAGCCTTGGGCGCCGGGCGAGGCGGCGTCGGCCGGGGCGGAGCCTTGGCGACGGGCTTGGGCGCCGGGCGCGGTTGGGCCTTGGGCTGCTCGCGTGGCGGCGTGGGACGAGGCTCCTCGATCGCGCGCGGCGCCGGTTGCGGGGGCAGCGGCGGTGTCGGAGCGGGCTCGACCTCTGGAGCGGGCGCGGGCGCCGGCTCGCCCACGTCGGGACTCTTGTCGGGCGCCGCCAGGCTGTTCGGGTCCGGCGAAGTCGAGGTCTCGCCCACCTCGTCGCTCAGGGTCACGGAAATGCGCTCGGGGGGGCGCACTACGTCGCGCTTGCCGGGGCTGAACAGCAGCGCCGCCAGCACCGCCGCGTGCAGCGCGACTGCAACGGTAAGGCCGATGCTCTCGTCCTTGCGCCAGGCGCGCTTCGCGGTTCGCCTCTGGGCGGTGGATGCCATGGCCGAGAACCTCGCCGTCCGCGCCTTAACCGCCGCTGACGTCGGTGACGAGCGAGATCGAGGTGAAGCCTGCGCGGTTCAGCTCGCCCATCACGTCCATCACCCGTCCGTAGTCGAGCGCCTTGTCGGCGCGCAGCGTCACCAGCGGCGGCTTGCCGTCCGCGCCCGGAGGCACCGCGGCCAGCCGGTCGGGCAGCTCACCGGGGGCGAGCGCCTCGGTCTCGAGGAAGACGGTGCCATCGCGGCGCAGGGTGATCGTCACCTGCCCCTGCTCTTCGCTCATCGCCTTGGCGCGGCTCTCGGGCAGCTCGATCGGCACTGCGGCCTTGAGCAGCGGCGCGGTGACCATGAAGATGATCAGCAGCACCAGCATGACGTCGACCAGCGGCGTCACGTTGATTTCGGCCATCGGAGTGCGCCCCCGGCGCCCTCCCCGGCCCCGCCCGTGCAGCCCCATCGCCATCAACGCTGCTCCAGCTGGCGGGTCAGCGCGGCGTGGAGGCGGTCGGCGAAACGCTGCATGCGCGCCTCGAACCCGTTCACCCGGTGCGAGAAGCGGTTGTAGGCGATGACCGCGGGGATCGCCGCAAAGAGCCCGATGGCGGTGGCGAACAGCGCTTCGGAGATGCCCGGCGCCACCACCGCCAGCGACGAATTCTGCTGCTGGCCGATCTGGAAGAAGCTGTTCATGATGCCCCAGACAGTGCCGAACAGGCCGACGAACGGCGCCACCGAGCCGACCGTCGCCAGGAAGTTGAGCCGGTCGGACAGCATGTCCGCCTCCTCGCTCACCGCCGAGTTCATGGCCATGGCGATGCGTTGGCGGGCACCCTCGGCATCGCCGCGCGCGCCGGTTGCGTTGCGCCGCCATTCGGCGAGGCCCGCGCCCGCGACCTTGCCCATCGGCACGTCGCCGCGGCGGCGTTCCTTCTGGTAGGTCTCGAAGTTCTCGGCTTCCCAGAAGCCGTCCTCGTACTCGGCGCAGCGGCGATTGACGCTGCCCATCCGCAGCGTGAAGGTGACGATGATCGTCCACACCCAGACACTCGCCAGGATCAGCCCGGCCATGATCGCCTGCACCACGATGTCGGCGCTCAGGAACAGCTTGATCGGGTTCAGGTGCGCCGAACTGTCGGCGAAAGTCAGCGACGGAGAAGCGGCGGCGAGCAGGTCGAGGATCATTCGGGTCCTTCCCGGAGGGGTTCGGGGGCTGGGATAGCGAGAGAGGCGAAGGCGTGTTGCCACGCATCGGGCTGCCGGCGCGGTCGTCCGTCAGGGCCGATGAACCCGACCTTTACCATGCCCGTGCACAGCTTCACACCGTCGCGAGACGCCACCTGTTCAAGCGTGCAGGCGACGCGCCCGACAGTGACGGGGCGGGTCTCGATCATTACCGCATCGCCCAGCCGCGCCGGCGCATGATAGCGCAGCGCCGCCTCGGCCACGGTATAGAGCCCCTCGCCCGCGTCGAGCGCGGCGCGCTGGTCGATCTCCAGGCATTCGAGCAGGTCCGAGCGCGCCCGCTCGAACCAGCGCAGATAGTTGGCATGGTACACCACCCCGCCCGCGTCGGTGTCCTCGTAGTAGACACGCAAGGCGTAGCGATGGACGGGCCCATCGATCACGCCGCGCGGAGGAAGAGGGTCTGCTGCCATGCTGGGGCGTGGTTTAGCGGCATGGCCGCGGTGTGGGAACCCGGGTCCGGCTGGGGATGGGGATTGTGGACATGCCACATCTTCGACGCGGCATTTTCCTACACGCCCAAGCACTGCTATGTTCGCATCGGCTCTTTGAAACTCGTGAACCGCGATCCCGGGGCGTCGCACGAATAGGCCGCCTAGCGCATGTGTTTCATCAACTAAACCCATCGCTTCAGAGGCGAGGCTCCCCAACCCGCTCAGCCTGCGCCTGGGATGTCGCTCGCCTGCCCCGCCGCCTCAGTCGCAGATCATGTGGTAGAATTGCCGCCCGCCGAAGACATGGACGTGCAGGTGCGGCACCTCCTGGTGGCCTGCGTGGCCCATGTTGACCATCAGCCGGTAGCCGGGCCCGTCGAGCTCGAGCTGGCGCGTCACGGTGCCCACGGCGCGCACGAAGGCGGCGATCTCGGCGTCGGGAGCCTTGGCGGTGAAGTCGTCCCACGAGACGTAGGCGCCCTTGGGGATCACCAGCACGTGCACCGGCGCCTGCGGGCGGATGTCGTGGAAGGCGAGCGCGACGTCGTCCTCGTAGACCTTGTTGCACGGCAGCTCGCCGCGCAGGATCTTCGCGAAGATGTTGTCGGGATCGTAGGGCTGGCTCGGATCGATGGGCATGGCGGTCCTTCCTAGTTGCCGATGCGCGAGGCTTTCTCGGCGATGCCGGACACACCTTCGCGGCGGTCGAGCTCGGCGAGCACGGCGGTCAGCGGCACGCTCCTGGCGCCGAGCAGGACCATCAAGTGGAACAGCAGATCCGCCGCCTCGCCGACCAGCGCCGCGTCATCCTCCGTCAAAGCGGCGATCACCGTCTCGGTCGCCTCCTCGCCCAGCTTCTGCGCGATCTTGGCGAGGCCTTTGGCGTTGAGGCGGGCAACGTAGCTGGAGTCCGGATCGGCCCCGGCGCGCGCGGCGATGGTGGCTTCCAGGCGGGACAGGCTGTCGGGGCTGCTCATCGTCGCAAGCCATGAAAGCTGCGCCCGGCGTGGTCAAGGTGTGAGAGGGATGGGCTTGGCTGGGCCTTGATGTCGAACACTGGTGCAGGCGTACTTAAGGCTCGCCGGCAATGGAGCCGCCCAGGGCGGCATGGTGCCTCGCGTTGCCGGCTCAATCCTCGCGGCGGCTCGACAGCTTGCGGCCGACGACTACACCGGCGATGCCCATTCCAAGCAGGAACAGGCTGCTCGGTTCTGGCAGGGGAACTCCGCCCGCGGCGTACGCGGGCGACGCGAAAAGCAGCGCCGAAAGCGGCACCGGGATGATGCGGAAGAGGTTCACAGGGTAGGACTCCAGCGAGTCGACATGGGGGCAGGACAGCCCTGCGGCCATCACTGCAGCGCAGCAAGCACTACTACGTAGGTGTCCCGTTCTCGGTCACATCGCGGCGAAACTATTCCTTGCGCCGCAAACGTTTGTCAGCCGCGCGCGGAAATTCCGGCAGCGCGCAGGGCCGCATGCGCCTCGGCGATCGAGTGCTTGCCGAAGTGGAAGATCGAGGCGGCGAGCACGGCGCTGGCATGCCCTTCGATGACGCCGGCGACGAGGTGATCGAGATTGCCGACCCCTCCGCTCGCCACCACCGGCACTGAGACGGCATCGGCGATGGCGCGGGTGAGCGCGAGGTCGTAGCCGGCCTGGGTCCCGTCGCCATCCATCGAAGTGACCAGCAATTCGCCCGCGCCGTAGTCGGCGAGCCTGACCGCGTGGTCGAGCGCGTCGATCCCGGTCGGCTTGCGACCGCCGTGGGTGAAAATTTCCCATTTGCCGGGGCCGGTCCGGCGCGCGTCCACCGAAGCGACGATGCACTGCGAACCGAATTTCTCGGCGATGTCGGCCACCACTTCGGGCCGCGAGACGGCGGCGGAGTTCACCGCCACCTTGTCGGCGCCGGCCAGCAGCAGCGCCCGCGCGTCCTCAGCAGTGCGCACGCCGCCGCCGACGGTCAGCGGCATGAAGCACACTTCCGCGGTGCGTTGGACGACGTCGAGCAAGGTGCCGCGCCCCTCGTGGCTGGCCGAGATGTCAAGGAAGCACAACTCGTCGGCCCCGGCCGCATCGTAGGCGCGCGCTTGCTCAACGGGATCGCCGGCATCCTTGAGATCGACGAAGTTCACGCCCTTGACCACGCGCCCGTCACGCACGTCGAGGCAGGGGATGACGCGGACGCGCACGGTCATGGGTTCGCTCCTGGGCTCATTCGGGCGGCTTGAAGAACAGTAGCACCGCGAATACCACGATGACGCCGCAAGCCACGGCGTTGACCGCGGTATAGCGCCAAAAGCGCTTCGGGTTCTCGGCGCGGGTGGTCTCGGTGCGCGAGCGACGCGAGGCGATCAGCAGTCGCGCGCGGCCTTCACGAAAATCGCGGATCGCCCAGACCATCGCCGGCACAGCAATCAGCAGCGCAAGCCCGGCGGCGAGGCGGTTGTCGTTCACCCCTCGCGCTCGGCCATCTGGATAGCAGTCGCGAGGTCGAGCCGGCCTTCGTAGAGCGCGCGGCCGGTGATGACACCCTCGATCCCGTCTTTGGCGTGGAGCGCGAGCAGGCGGATGTCGTCGAGGCCCTTGACGCCGCCGCTTGCGATCACCGGCAAGTCGACGCGGCGCGCGAGATCGACAGTGGCGTCGATATTGACGCCCTTGAGCAGCCCGTCGCGACCGATATCGGTGAACAGCAGGCTGGCGACACCGGCATCCTCGAAGCGACGGGCAAGGTCGACCACGGCGACGTTGGACACATCGGCCCAGCCTTCGGTCGCGACCATGCCGTCGCGTGCGTCGACCGCGACGACGATGCCGCCGGGGAACTCCTTCGCCATGTCCTTGACAAATTCGGGGTCCTTGAGCGCGGCGGAGCCCATGACCACGCGCGACACACCCAGCTCGAACCAGCCTGCCACCGCCTCGCGAGTGCGAATGCCGCCGCCCAATTGCACATGGCCGGAGAACGCGGCGAGGATGCTCTCGACAGCCTCGCGGTTCTCGGTCCGGCCGGCGAACGAGCCGTCGAGGTCTACGACGTGGAGGAACTGCGAACCGGCCTCGGCGAACAGCATCGCCTGCGCCGCGGGATCGTCGCCGTAGACCGTCGCGCGCGCCATGTCGCCTTCGGCCAGACGTACGACCTGGCCGGCCTTGAGATCGATGGCGGGGAAGACGATCATGGGAGGAGGTTCCTGTTGGGTGCGCTCGACCCATCCGGGTCGAGCTTGCGGCACCGGCCCGCTCCCCCACCCGGCCAGGTGCCGCGAGGGAGGGGCGGATGCCCGGCCCGCACCGCCGCGAGTTTCCTTGTCAGTCGAAACCCGCATCCGCGAGTTTCGGGCGGCGCGACGGATGTCGCAGGCGTACCCATCAACAAGCCCTTCACGGCTTCCACTCCAGGAACCGCGCCAGCAACGCCAGCCCGTAGGCCTGGCTCTTCTCCGGGTGGAACTGGACGCCCACGACGTTGTCCTTCGCCACCGCCGCGACGAGGCCGCCGCCGTGGTCGGTCATCGCCGCCACGCAGGCGCCGTCCTCGGGCTGGAAATGATAGGAGTGCAGGAAGTACGCTTCGCCCGACTCGACCAGTCCGCTGGCGGGATCGTGCCGGCCGAGCGCGACGTCGTTCCAGCCCATGTGCGGGATCTTGATCGCCGGATCGGTGCGCTCGATCAGGCGGACCTCGCCCTCGATCCAGTCGAGCCCGCGCGTCACGCCGTGCTCCAGTCCGCGCGTGGCGAGAAGCTGCATGCCCACGCAGATGCCCAGGAAGGGCGCGCCGCCAACGTGCACGCGCTCGGTCATGGCCGCGACCATGCCGGGCAACGCGTGCAACCCTTGCGCACAGGCCTTGAACGAGCCGACGCCGGGCAGGACGATGCGGTCCGCCGCGCGTACCACGTCGGCATTGTCGGTGACGACCAGGTCCTCGGCGCCCGCTGCCCTTAGCGCATTCGCGACGGAGTGGAGATTGCCGGCGCCGTAGTCGATCAGCGCACAAGTCATCCGCGCAGACGTTCCAGACCGTCGGCCAGCCAACTCGGGGCCCACTCGATCACCTCGGCTTCGGCGACGCCACCGATGACGAACGGGTCCTGCGCCGCCAGCGCCTCCACGCTCTCGCGGTCGCCCCCGGTCGCCAGCACGATCCCGCCCTCGCGCGGCACCTTGCGGCCCCAGCCATGAAAGTGCCCGGCGCGCTCGTTGCCCTTTAGCCAGGCGACATGATCCGCCATCAGCGCGTCGACCGCCTCGAGCGGAGCAGTGTAGCGGATTGAGATGATGAAAGCCGCCATCACAAGCTCGTCTGGCCCAGGATGCCCTTGGTGGAAGGGATCGCGCCGGCCTTGCGCGGATCGAGCTCGACGGCCTGCCGCATGGCACGCGCGAAGCCCTTGAACACGCCTTCGCAGATGTGGTGGTTGTTGCTGCCGTAGAGCTGCTCGATGTGCAGGGTGATGCCGACCGCCTGCGCGATCGAGTGGAACCAGTGCTCGACTAGCTCGGTGTCGAGTTCGCCCAGCTTCTCCTGCGTGAATTGCACCTTCCAGACGAGGTAGGGCCGCCCCGAGATGTCGAGCGCGACGCGGCTGAGCGCCTCGTCCATTGCCGAGTGCGCCTCGCCATAGCGACCGATCCCGGCCTTGTCGCCCAGTGCCTGCGCGATGGCCTGGCCGATGGCGATGGCGCTGTCCTCGGTGGTGTGGTGCTGATCAACATGCAGGTCGCCGACGATGCGGCAAGTGACGTCGATCAGCGAATGGCGGCTGAACTGCTCGATCATGTGGTCGAGGAAGCCGATCCCGGTCGAGACCTGATAGGCGCCCGTGCCATCGAGGTTCACCTCGACGACGATGTCGGTTTCGTGCGTCTTGCGGGTGATCGAGGCGGTGCGCATGGCTGCGCCTATAGACCCGTGCGCGCGGGAATCAATCATCGCCGCCGCCGGCACGTCGCAGCGATCCGCGCAGGCTTCCGGCACGAAAATGCGTGAAAAATGCGTACGGCACGGTTGACCACCCGCCTAACGATGCGCACGTAGGGCGTGATGACCGATACGCCGCCAGACAGTCTGATCCCCTACGACGAGATCGTGCAGGAAGCCCTGCGCGCCGTTGTGGGCCGCGTTCTTGGCCAGGTGGAGGCGTCCGACAGCGTCCTGCCCGGCAGCCACCATTTCTACATCACTTTCAAGACGGGCGCCCCCGGCGTCAACATCCCGCCCGATCTGCGCGCGCGCTTTCCGGACGAGATGACGATCGTTCTGCAGAACAAGTTCTGGGATCTGTCGGTAGCCGAGGATCACTTCTGCGTGAGCCTCAGCTTCAACCAGATGCCGGCCAAGCTGGTGATCCCGTTCTCGGCGATCACTGCCTTCGTCGATCCCGCGGTGGACTTCGGCCTGCAGTTCCAGGCCATGGCCGACGACGAGGCCGACGCGCCCGGCGACGCGGGCAACGATGCCGCGGAACGCGACCTCGCCTCGCGCATTACCCCTAGCGACGACGGTTCGAACGTGGTGTCGGTGGATTTCGGCAAGAAGAAGTAGGCGGGCCTGTTACGGCCCTGGAAAGACAGGTCGATGGGCACGAAGCAGGTCACCCGAAATGCGGCGCGAGCGGTGAAGGCGCACGCGACCAAGACGAAGGACGCTGTCGGCAGCGCGCTGGCGCCCTCGGATCTCCACGGACCCAGCCCCAACCCGGCCACCAACCTCGCCATTGCCGATATCGCCATGCGCAGTGGCACCGTGCTGGCACGCCGCGCTGTCGAACGGGCGATGCTTGGCGCCAAGTACTCCGACCGCAAGGCCAAGAAAATCCTCAAGGGCCGCTCGTTGACCGAAACACTGGTCCACGGCGTGCTCGCCCGCGTTGCGTTGCGCTCGGTGCCAGGTGCGATCATCGTCGGCGGCGGCCTCGTGGCCAAGACGCTCTACGATCGCAGCAAGGCAGGGCAGGCGCGCCGCAAGGGCGAGGCCGAGCTCCACCAACAGGCGGTCGAAGGCGAAGACGGCTGAGGCCTCAAGCTTTTTTGCGTACTTGATTTGCACGTGATCGCCCGCCATCGGGGGCCATGGCAAAGCCGGCACCTCACGCGGACTCTTCCGGGAAGCTCGCCCGTCGCGGGCTGATGTTCATCATGTCCTCGCCCTCGGGCGCGGGTAAGACCACCATCTCGCGCATGCTGCTCGAGAACGACGGACACATCTGCATCTCGGTTTCGGTCACCACACGCCCTCCCCGTCCCGGCGAAGTCGACGGCAAGGACTACCATTTCGTGGACCAGGCCGAGTTCGACCGCATGGTGGAGGACGAGGAGTTCCTCGAGTGGGCGACGGTGTTCGGCTACTGCTACGGCACGCCCAAGTCGCACGTGAAGACGGGCCTCAAAGACGGGCAGGACTACCTGTTTGACATCGATTGGCAGGGCACCCAGCAGCTCTACCAGAAGCTGGAGCGCGACGTCGTGCGTGTGTTCCTGCTGCCGCCCAGCATCGACGAATTGCGCCGCCGCCTCACCGGCAGAGGCACGGACACCGTCGAAGTGATCGCCGGGCGGATGGCGCGCGCGCGCTCGGAGATCAGCCACTGGGACGGCTACGACTATGTGGTGGTCAACGACGACATCCAGAGCTGCTTCGAACAGGTCACCAAGATCCTCGCCGCCGAACGCCTGCGCCGCGCCCGCCAGACCGGCCTCATCGGCTTCGTGCGCGAATTGATGGCGCCAGGCGAGTAACCGACCCGGTTTCCTCCCATGCCTGGGAGGATGGCTTGACATCGAGAACCATATAGGTTATATGACGCAGCATCCGGCAAGGTGCTGATCATGCCTTGTCCGGTGTATCGGGTCGGCGTCGCGGGCCGGGACATGGGTTGTCAGCCATAGCCATGCACCCCGCGCGTCCCATCCGGGCCTGTTCATCGTGGCCCTGGTAATGCCGCTCCTCAACCCTTGCGCCAAGCCGCGGTCGGCCGGAGCGTCTATCCCGGGTGTCCCCATTGGTGACGCACGTTCGCGAGCCGCCCTTGCTCACCGCGCAACAGGTCCGACTACTCCAGGCTGAGCCGGGCTGCCGTCGCTACCCGGCCACTCGCAAGTGCGACAAACCCCGCGTCCCTGCCACAGGACGCCCTCGACGCCGGCCCGATGTTACCTTCGGCCTTTGCGCGATCTTCCCCGGCGTTAGCTCCGCACTCGCCAGCGGAGGATAAGGTATGCTCAGCCTCCCTACTCCATCAAGTCAAGCAGCGCGTCGATCTCGCAAGTCGCGAAGCCGACGGTGCTGTCGGAAATGCCGTAGGGCAGCAGCAGTTGCTCGCCCACGCGCAGCGCTCCGCAAGTGTAGACGACGTTGGGCACGTAGCCCGAGCGATCGGCGTTTTCCGCGGTGAGCACCGGCTCGGTCGAGCGGGCGATGACCTTGCTGGGATCCTCGAGGTCGAGCAGCGCGCACCCGAGCGCGTACTTGCGCATGGCGCCCACGCCATGGGTAAGCAGCAGCCAGCCCTTGTCGGTGCGGATCGGGCTGCCGCAGTTACCGATCTGGATGAACTCCCACGGATACTTGGGCTCCATCAGCAGGACGCCGTCGTCGTCCCAGTTGTCGAGCTCGTCGGAGTAGATGAGGAACAGGTTCTTGCCGTCCTGCCGGCCGACCATGGCGAACTTGCCGCCGATCTTCTCGGGGAACAGGGCCATGCCCTTGTTGCGCCCGGCCTTGCCGCGGATCGGTTCGAGCTCGAACGAGCGGAAATCGCGCGTGCGCAACAGTTCGGAGCGGATCGAGCTGCCCGACCACGCGGTGTAGGTACCGATCCACTCGTACTCGCCGTGGCCATAATCGAAGCGAACCAGCCGCAAGTCTTCCAGGCCACCGCGCTGCTGCTCGGTGATCGGGAAAATGACTGTGTTCGACAGGCTCGATTCGGAGTTGCGATGGACCGACACGGCGCAGTCGGCGTCGAACTGGTCCTCTTCGTCGAGCTCTACAGACGTTGCGAAGGCCGCCTGCGGCCAGAGGCAGAACGAGCCGTCCTGCTCGGCGATCCCTTCGCGAAAGGCGATCGAGCTGATGTGGCCTTCCCCGACAGCACGCAACGACATGATGAAACGTACCGCGCCGTCCTGCATGCCAGACTGGTCGGGCGCAGGCACGATCGAGGGATTCATCAGTGCCGCGGCGGCGAAAGTGTACTCGTGGCAGAAGTAGCTGCCGATCAGCCGCTGCTTGACCTCCGAGTAGTCGGACGGGTTGAGGCCCATGTTGGCCGCAACCTCGTCGAACCGCGCCGCGAAGATGCGCTCGGTCTGCCAGTGCCGCTCGTTGAAGTCGCGCAGCACGCGCTCGTACTCGGTGGCGGCCCGCTCCTCGGTGAGACTCGCCACGTCCTCGACGAGACGCGTGGCCCGGCCTCCGGGCGCGCCTTTCGCCTGCCAGCCAAGGTGAAACGGGCGCAGCACGACGCGCGCCGGATCGGCGTGCAGGCGGGTCTCAAAGATGTGCAGTGGGTCAGACCAGGCGTTCTCGGGCCGGTTCAAGCGATCCTCCATTCCGCGATGCACCCAGAAGGTACTGCGGCGCCTCAAGGGCAAGCTCCATAAGCGCATAATGCGACAACTGGAAGGCCAGGATCGATTCTGCTCCGGTATTGATGTTGACGCCGCGGGGGGTCACGCCATCGCGGCAGCGCCCCGTGGCGATGTCCGCCAGCACCACGCCGCGGTCGTTACCCCCGAAAAACCACTGATACGCGGTCCGCGCATGGTCGAGCCAGAACGTCCCGCCAGTCGCGCGCCACGCCGCCTGCGCCGCCTCGACCGCCGCCTGCGCTTCGAGCGGCTGCTGGTCGAACGGGAGGTAGCTGTGCGGCTTGTGGAAGCTTTCCGAACCGATCGGCCGGAACTGCTCCTTGGCTGAGACCTGCTGGCGGCAGATCCACTCGAGCGTCTCGAGCCCGGCGCCGATCCACTCTTCGCGGCCGGCAGCCATGCCGGCTTCGATCAGGGCCTGCGAGAGGCGCGGATTGTCGTAACCGAGCACTGCCTCGAACCACGCCCAGTCCGGCCGGCGCCCCTGGCCGAGGACTCGCATCAGGAAGTCGCCGCCCTGCTCCACCAGCCGGCGCGAGGCCGCGTCCTCAGGCTCGACGCGCAGGACCGCGCAGGCCCCGAGCATCGCGAACGCCATCGCGCGGGGCGAGCCGACGGTCGAGACGGTCGGCAGCACCTCGTCATAAAGGCGGCGGGCCCACTCGCGCAGGCCCTCGTCCGGCGCCCGCTCGAAGGTGTGGCCCAACGCCCAGACGGCGCGGCCGTTCGAATCTTCCGAACCCTCGTCCTCGCACCAGCTGCGGTCGAAGTTCATGAAGTTGCGGAAGCGGCCGAGATCGGGGTTCCACGCAAACTGCACGAAGGCGGCGTAAGCGCATGACCACTTCAGCCGCTCGGCCGGGGAGATGCCCTGCGCCACGTTCATCAGCTGCAGCGCCCGCGCATTGTCGTCGAGGCAGTAGCCATGACGACGGTCCGGCACCACGCCCACCGAATGCTGGAGCATGCCGGTGGCGTCGCTCATCGCCAGCACCGCTGAGAGGCCGGGAATTGCCTTGACCGAGGGGATTTGCGGAGCCGGAGCGACGGCCGCCGAGGCCAGGCGCGCCGAAGCCTCGGCAAAGCGCGGCCATATCGTCTCGCGACCACGCGTCCAGGCGCGCAGCTGCATCGCGGCCAACTCGTCCGGAGCGTCGAGCAGCGCATTTACGGCATTGGCGATGGCGTCGCTCGAATCGGCTTCGATCAACTGGCCGACATCGTCCGCCAGCAGCTCGCGGGCGTGCACGTAGGGCGTAGAGATCACCGCCTTGCCAAGCGCTACCGCGTAGCTCAGCGTGCCCGAAGTGGACTGCTGCAGGTTCGGGTACGGCGTCAGATAGATGTCGCAGGCCTCAAGCTGGTCGAGCAGCTCGGGCGTGTCGAGGAAGCGATTGTCCCACGCGATGTGCTGGGCCACGCCCAGGTCTTCGGCGAGCGCCATCAGCCTCTCTCGATAGGCCTCTCCATCGCGGGCGACGAGGTTTGGGTGGGTCGCGCCGACGATGCGGTAGAGCACTTCGGGATGGCGCCCGGCGATCGACGGCAAAGCGCGGATCGCATGCTCAAGACCCTTGCCCGGGCCGAGGAGACCAAAGGTCATGAGGACCTTGCGGCCGCCGAGACCAAGGCGCTCCTTGAATTCTTCGACGCGACCGAACGGCCGGTCCGGCGCACCGTGCTCGATCACTTCGACCACACCGGCGCGTGCGCCGTAGTGCTGGACGAGCAGATCGCGCGAATGGTGCGACATGACCATGATGCGCGAGGCGCGCGTCAGCAGATGGGACAGGATCGCGTGCTGTCGCTCCGACGGCGCGGTCAGAACGGTGTGAAGCGTCACCACCAGCGGGGCGGCCAGCCGGTCGACGAAATCGATGACCATCTCGCCATCTGGCCCGCCGAAGATGCCGTATTCGTGCTGGAGCCAGACCACGTCTGCACCGGACTCGTTGATCTGGCGCGCGGCGCGGGCGTAAGCTTCCGGATCGTCGCAAGCGATCGTTCCGGCAACGCCCTCGTAAGTCAGCGGAGCGCGGGGATCGTCGAGCGCATAGATGTCAGCGGCGATCTCCGGGTGATGCTCGCGCAGCTTCTCGAAAATGTCGGTGGTGAAGGTGGCGATGCCGCACTTGCGCGGCGCGAAGTTGCCAACAAGCGCGAGAGTCATCGGCGCTACGGCCTGCGGCTCGGCCGGCTCGAACAACGAGCGGACTTCCGCTGAGGCCCCGCGGAAGGCGAACTCCCCGGTATGCGTCAATTGGTTCATGAACACCCCGTGAGCGAAAGACTGTGTGACATCGACACAACAGCGCAAGTGCCCTAGAGTTTCCCGCTGCACTGCAAAAATAAAGCCAGAGCGGTTTGCACGCTCGCCCTGTCGAAAGCGCGGAAATCTGCGCGTGTACTTTTGCACAGAGTTGCCGCGGTTCGCCTTGCAACAGCGAACAGATCTCGGGTTGTCATCCATCGTTTGCGCGCGACAGGAACGACTTGGTAGCGCTTTCGAGCAAATGAGTATCCTTCGACAGCGGCAAGATCGTGGCCCGTAGTTGGACGTCCGTCAGCAACCTGCGCGTACCATGTTCGATCATGCGCGGCTCGCGCGGCTTGGGGTGACGGCAGACTTCGAGGCCAAACGCGGTTGCAAGACACGCCGGGGTAGCGCCATGGACTTCGGTGATCGGAGCTCCTATGTTTCGCGTCCAAGCAATAATCGAACAACGAGAACGGATCATGCCGGCCGCTTCGCCTTCTGCTCTGACGACCCATTCCGTGCTGTCCCGCCTCCTCGAAGCGGTGGTCGGCCCCGATCGCGCGGCGGAGGCATTGGAGATCTTGTGGATCGACCCGGGCCTCCACGGCGCAGGCGAGCGTGCCAGCCGCGCGCAAGTGGCGATGGCCTTGAATGCAGCGCTGTTCCTCGACCTGCTCGATCGTGTGCCGACGGCCGCGCGCTACGTGGCGCAAGTGCGTGCGGCGGCCGAGCCGATCGTGTTCGACCATGGCGCCCTGCGCACGATCGACGGCCAGACTGGGGCGCTGCCTTCGGGTCACGATGCATTCGGACGCTTCCTCGGCCCGCTTGGCTACGAGATCGGTGGCATCTATCCGCTGCCGGCGCTGACCATGACCGGGCGCGCCTACGTCCACCGCGACCTGCCCGAGGCGGTGCCGCAGTTCTTTGTCTCGGAACTGCACGTCTCCAAGCTGCCGCAAGGCGCGCGGGACGCAGCCGCAGCGATCTTCACGACCTCGCACGATCCGCTTGGCGCCGACGAGTGCTCCGCGCTCGAAGCGCTGGCGGCGCAGGGCGACTGCACGGTCGAGGATGGCGTCACTATCCTGCGCGGCGCATTGCGCGCGTTCGAGCGCCAGCACGCTACGCCTTCGCTCGCAGACTACGAGGCGTTGCTGGAGCACAGCAAGGAGGGCGCCTGGATCGCCACGGAAGGCAACGCCTTCAACCACGCCACCACCCGCGTGCCCGATGTCGAGACGCTGGCCGAGCGCCTCAAGGCACAAGGCTATCCGCTCAAGCCCACCGTCGAGATCTCGCGCAACGGCCGGGTGCGCCAGACCGCGTTCCTCGCGGACACCGTCGAGCGCCCGTTCCGCGATGCGGACGGGACTGTGGTGACGAGGCCGGTTCCAGGCTCGTTCTACGAGTTCATCAGCCGCGACCTGGACCCCGCCAACGGCTCGCTCGACCTTACGTTCGACAGCGGCAATGCCACGGGCATCTTCGCCGTGACGCGGGCACGGTGATGGCGACGCTCCGCTCGATCGATCCCGCCAACGGCGCCACCGTGTGGGAGGGCGAGGAGGCCGGTCCCGAGACCGTCGCCGCCGCCCTGGCGCGGGCCCGCAAGGCGTTCCCCGGCTGGGCCGCGCTGCCGGTCGCCGAGCGCGTCGCCGCTGCCGAGCGCTACCGGGCGGTGCTCGAAGCGCGCAAGGAGGCGATCGCGGAGGTGATCTCGCGCGAGACCGGCAAGCCGCTGTGGGAGACACGGAGCGAACTGGCTTCGATGATCGGCAAGGTCGGCCTGTCGATCGCCGCGCGGGCCGAGCGCGCCGGAGAGAAACGCAACGCCATGCCGTTCGGCGAGGCGGTACTGCGTCACCGTCCGCACGGCGTGATGGCGGTGCTCGGGCCGTTCAACTTCCCTGGCCACTTGCCCAACGGCCACATCGTCCCTGCCCTGCTCGCCGGGAATGCGGTGGTCTTCAAGCCGAGCGAGATGACGCCCGGCACCGGCGCGGCGATGGCGGCCGCGTGGGACGAGGCGGGCTTGCCCGCCGGCGTTTTCCAGTGCCTTCAGGGCGGGCGTGAAACGGGCGAGGCATTGGTCGCCGGGCAGATCGACGGGTTGCTGTTCACCGGCTCGGCCGGCGCCGGCGCGCACTTCCGCCGCGCCTTCGCCGATCGACCGGACGTGATCCTGGCACTGGAACTCGGCGGCAACAACCCGCTGATCGCCTGGGATGCCGAGGACGTGGAGGAGGCCGCGGCGATCGTCGTCCAATCCGCCTTCATCACCACTGGCCAGCGCTGCTCATGCGCCCGGCGGCTGATCGTGCCCGACACGGCCTTCGGCACCGCGCTGGTCGACGCGGTCGACGCGCTGGCCGGCCGGATCGCGATCGGTGCCTGGAACGAGACGCCAGAACCGTGGATCGGCCCGCTGATTTCGGACCGCGCGGCCGCTGGCGCCAAGGCGCAGGTCGAGGGCCTGATCGCACGCGGCGCGCGCGTGGTCCGGCCGTTTGCCGGGATCGAGGGCCGCTCCGCCGCTTTCGTAGCGCCCGCCATGCTCGACGTGACGGGCGTGTTCGTTCTCGACGAGGAAATCTTCGCGCCGGTGCTGCAGGTCAGCCGCGTGCCGCACTTCGATGCCGCGATCGAGGCAGCCAACAACACTCGCTTCGGCCTCACAGCCGGTCTCATCAGCGGCGATGAGGCCTTGTGGGAGCGCATGCTGCTCGAAGGGCGTGCCGGGGTCGTCAACCGCAACCGGCCGACCACTGGCGCGGCCGGGTCGATGCCGTTCGGAGGCTTGGGCGAAAGCGGCAACCACCGTCCGAGCGCCTACTACGCCGCCGACTATTGCGCCTATCCGGTCGCCAGCTTCGAAGCGCCGGGCGCGAGCGGCAATGCCGCGGCGCTGGCGGGCAAGCTGAGGGAATGAGCGAGCTCACCGCCGACGAACGCGACCTCCTCGCCCCCATCGACGGCGCGCCGATTCTGGCCGGCACGCTCGAGTGGGCAGCGATCAACAGCGGCACCGCCAATCTCGAAGGCCTGTCCGAGATGGCGCACAACCTTGCCGAAGCCTTCGCCATGCTGCCGGGAGAGGTGCGGCTGGTCGATCCCGCGCCGGTCGAGAAAGTCGACGCCGCCGGAGCCCTGCGCGACGTGCCGCACGGCCGTCATCTGGTGCTGTCGGTCCGCCCCGAGGCAACGCGGCGCGTGCTGCTGACCGGGCACATGGACACCGTCTATCCGCGCGAGCATCCGTTCCAGGCGTGCCGGTGGCTGGACGAAACGACGCTCAACGGCCCGGGCACCGCCGACATGAAGGGCGGCCTCGCGCTCATGCTGGCGGGCCTCGCCGCCTTCGAGGGAAACGGGCCGCGGATCGGCTACGACGTGATGATCAACAGCGACGAGGAGACCGGCTCGCTGTCCTCCGCCGCTTTGATCGCGAGTCTGGCCAAGGACAAGCTGGCTGCGCTCACGTACGAGCCAGCACTGCCCGACGGCGCCATGGCCCGCGCGCGGCCGGGCTCGGGCAACTACGCCGCGGTCGTGACCGGCCGTTCCGCGCACGCCGGCCGCAACCCGCAGGACGGGCGTAATGCCATCGTCGCCGCAAGCGACCTTGCGCTGCGACTGGCCGCCGCCGTCCGCGACGGGCTGACGATAAACCCCGCCCGGATCGAGGGCGGCGCACCCAACAACACCGTGCCGGATCACGCGATCCTGCATTTCAACCTGCGCCCGCGCACGCCGGAACTCGCGACCGAGGCCCAGGCCCTGGTCGCCGCGCTGATCGCCGAAGTGGAGGCCGCGCACGAGGTTGCGATCCACCTGCACGGCCACGTCTCGCGCCCGCCCAAGCCGATCTCGGCCGGAACCCAAGCGCTCTACGGCCTCGTCAGCCGCGCGGCTGCCGACCTCGGCCAGCCGATGCGCTGGGGCGATACCGGCGGCGTATGCGACGGGAACAACATCGCGGCGTGCGGCGTCGCGGTGCTCGACACCATGGGCGCGCTGGGCGGGGCGATTCACTCGCCCGGCGAGTTCCTGCTCGTCCCCTCGCTCGCCGAAAGGGCGCGCCTCACCGCGCTGGTGCTGCACCGGCTCGATATTCAAGGACTGCCCGCATGACCTTCCTCCTCCGGACCGCACGCGAAAAGGACCTGGAAGCGCTCTACCGCATGGCAAAGGGCACCGGCGGCGGCTTCACCAACCTGCCACCCGACAAGCCTACGCTGAAAGCCAAGCTGGAGCGCGCCGCCCGCAGCTTCGCGCGCGACGATGGCCAGATCGCCAACGACCTGTTCGTGTTCATCCTGGAGGACGTATCGAGTGGCAAGGTGATCGGTACTTGCCAGGCGTTCTCGCAGGTCGGCACCGAGCTGCCGTTCTACTCCTACCGCATCGGGCGCATCACCCAGCACTCCAAGGAGCTCGATCGCACCTTCCGTGCCGAGATGCTGACGCTGTGCACCGATCTCGACGGCGCCAGCGAGGTGGGCGGGCTTTACCTCGACGCCACCGAGCGCTCGGCGGGCGTCGGAAAGCTGCTCGCGCGCAGTCGCTACCTGTTCATCGCCACCCACCGCGCCCGCTTCGGCGACATGACGCTGGCCGAGCTGCGCGGTGCGATCGACGATGCCGGCAACTCGCCCTTCTGGGATGGCCTCGCTGGCCGCTTCTTCGACATGAGCTTTCGCGACGCGGACGAGTTCAACGCCAAGCACGGCAACCAGTTCATCGCCGACCTCATGCCCAAGCACCCGATCTACACCGCGCTGCTCTCCGAAGGCGCGCGCCAAGTGATGGGCCAGCCGCACTACTCGGGCCGCCCGGCGATGCGGATGCTGGAAAGCGAGGGCTTCGCCTTCCAGAACTACGTCGACATCTTTGACGGCGGCCCCACCATGATCGCCCATACCGACCGCATCCGCACCGTGCAGGACACCCGCACCGCGCCGGTGGTGGCGGTGACACCGGCGGATTCCGATCCCGAGAGCGCCCACCTGATCGCGACCGGGCGGCTGGCGGACTTCCGCGCCTGCCTCGGCCACGTCGCCACCAGCGAGGGCGGCGTTTCGATCGACGAGGCCGCTGCCGCACTGCTCGGCGTAGGGCCGGGCGACAGTGTCACTTACGCGCCAGCCTGAAAGCGAGCCATGCTCACCGAGATCAACTTCGACGGCATCGTCGGCCCCAGCCACAACTACGCCGGGCTGAGCCTGGGCAACCTCGCCTCGACGCGCAATTTCGGCAAGCCCTCCGCCCCGCGCGCGGCGGCGCTGCAGGGGCTGGCGAAGATGCGCGCGAACCTGGACCGGGGCCTGCCGCAGGCCTTCTTCCTGCCGCTGGAGCGCCCGGATGCGCCTTGGCTGGAGCGGCTTGGCACCACCGTCGCGGCGGCCAGCCCGACGCTGCGCGCCAATGCGCTGTCGGCGTCGTCGATGTGGGCCGCCAATGCCGCCACCGTCAGCCCCGCGCCCGACTGCAGCGACGGACGCTGCCACCTGACGGTCGCCAACCTGGTGACGATGCCCCACCGCAGCCACGAGTGGCCGGGCACGCTGGCGCAGCTGCAAGTCGCCTTTGCCGACACGCGGCACTTCGCCGTCCACGCCCCCGCCCCGCCTCCCTTCGGCGACGAGGGCGCCGCCAACCACATGCGGCTGTGCGCGAGCCATGATGCGCCGGGCATCGAGGTCTTCGTCTACGGCGAGGCGGGCGGCCCCTTCCCCGCCCGCCAGCACCGCGAGGCGAGCGAGGCGGTCGCGCGCATCCACGGCCTCGATCCGCGGTGCACGGTGTTCGCCCGCCAGTCGGCCGAGGCGATCGCGGCGGGCGCCTTCCACAACGACGTGGTCGCGGTGGCCAACGAGCGTGTACTGTTCGCCCACGAACTCGCCTTCGCCGACAAGGATCGGCTCTATGCCGAGCTGCGAGCCAAGCTGCCCGAGATCGAGATCGTCGAAGTGCCGGCCAGTGCGGTAAGCCTGGAAGACGCCATCGCTTCCTACTTATTCAACGCCCAGCTGGTGACACTGCCCTCCGGCGAGGCGGCGCTTGTGCTGCCCGGCGAAGCGCGTGAGACTCCGGCGGTGTGGTGTTGGCTGGAGCGCCACACCGCCGGCAATGGTCCGATCCGCCACTTGTTCGTCCATGACCTGCGCGAAAGCATGGCCAACGGCGGCGGTCCGGCGTGCCTGCGGCTGCGGGTCGTCGCCGATCCGGCGACCATCGACCCGCGCTTCCTTGCGGACGCAGCCACGCTCGGTCGGATCGAGGCGGTGGTGGCGCGGCTCTGGCCGGAACGGATCGCCGTGGAGGACCTCAACGACCCGGCGCTGTGGCAGCGCTGCCTCGATGCGCGCGCGGCATTGTGCCGGGAGCTGGGGCTGGAAGAGCTGATCTGATCCTGCCGCCTCGTAGGTAGGGTCAGCTACCTCGCGGCGCGTCGGGCTGATTGTCAGGGTGCGCCGCGATAAAGGCCGGATGCGCCAGACACGCCGCTTCTATGCGCTCGATCCAACGATACGGCGCCAGATCGAAGCCGAAGCGTCTTGCGTTGTAAAGCTGGGGCACCAGCACGCATTCGAACAGGCCCGGCGCCGCGAACAGGAAGTCTCCGGCGCCGCGGTGCGCCAGCCGCTGGTCGACGCCACCCAGCGTCTTGGCCAGCCAGGTGTGGTACCACTTCTTCACCGCGTCTTTCGGCAGGCCCAGCTCGTCCTTCAGGTAAGCCAGCACCGGCGAATTGAGCGGCGCGTGCAGCTCGGTCGCGATCGCCATTGCCAATTCTCGCGCGGCAAAGCGGCCCTCTATGTCCGCCGGCAACAGCGGGTGGTCGGCAAAACGCTCGTCGAGCCATTCGAGCACCGCCACCGACTGTGCGTAAACTTGCCCATCGCACTCCAGCGCCGGCACTCCGGCGAAGGGATTGATCGCCCGGTAAGCCGGGCTGCGCTGGGCGTGAGTCAGGATATCGACCGGCACCGTCTCGTAGGCCAGGCCCTTGAGGTTGAGCGCAATCCGGAGCCGGTAGCTGGTCGAGCTGCGGTAGTAGGCGTGAAGGCGCAACTGGGAAGTGACCGGCTGGTCCATCTTGCTCAACTTTCTGCCGCGATCTTCTCGTGCAGCCAGGCGGCGTGGCGCGGTGCCTTGCGGGTGCGCGCCCATTCCTCGAGCATGTCGTCGGCGACATCGCGCAGACTGCGCATCTGGTCGGCGGTGCCGAACTGCCACGCCAGCTCCAATCGATGGCCGTTGGGGTCGAAGAAGTAGACGGACTTGAACACGCCGTGGTGCGTCGGCCCGACCACTTCTAGGCCCGCCGCTTCGGCGCGTGCCTTGGCGGCGAGCAGGTCGGCCTCGTTCTCGACCTTGAAGGCGATATGCTGCACCCAAGCCGGCGTCGCCTCGTCGCGGCCCATGTCGGGTGCATTGGGCAGTTCGAAGAAGGCCAGCACGTTGCCGCCGCCGCAATCGAGGAAAACATGCATGTACGGGTCCGGCGCGCCGGTCGAGGGCACGGTGTCCTCGGCGATGGCGAGCATGAAGTCCATGCCCATGACATCGCGATAGAACCTGACCGTCTCGGCCGCGTCACGGCAGCGGTAGGCAACGTGGTGAATGCCGCCGAGGGATGGGGCTGGAGCGGACACGGGCACGCTCATAATGCTTCCTCCACCTTGAGCACTCCGCGGCGCAACTGGTCGCGTTCCATGCTTTCGAACAGAGCCTTGAAGTTGCCTTCGCCAAAGCCTTCGTCGCCACGGCGCTGGATGAATTCGAAGAACACCGGGCCGACCTGAGCCTCCGCGAAAATCTGGAGAAGCAGGCGCGGCTCGCCGCCCTCGGTGGTACCGTCGAGCAGGATACCGCGGCGCTTAAGCTCGTCGACGTCCTCGCCGTGGCCGGGCAGGCGCTCGGCGAGCATTTCGTAGTAGGTCTCGGGCGGGGCGCTCATGAATGGGACGCCGGTCTGCCTGAGGCGATCCCAGGTGCCGACGAGGTCGTCGCCGATCAGCGCGATGTGTTGGATGCCCTCGCCGTTGAACTCGCGCAGGAACTCCTCGATCTGGCCTTTCCCGCCGTCCGCCTCCTCGTTGAGCGGGATGCGGATCTTGCCGTCAGGCGCGGTCAGCGCCTTGCTGGTAAGGCCAGTGTATTCGCCCTTGATGTCGAAATAGCGAATCTCGCGAAAGTTGAAGAGCTTCTCGTAGTAGTCGGCCCAATAGGCCATGCGCCCGCCGTAGACGTTGTGCGTCAGGTGATCGATGCGCTTGAGGCCGGCGCCGACCGGGTGGCGATCGACGCCGGGCAGGTAGGCGAAGTCGATGTCGTAGATCGACAAGGCGCCATTGCCGTCCTTCTCGTAGCGATCGATGAGGTAGATGATCGAGCCGCCGATGCCGCGGATGCCCGGCAGGCGCAGCTCCATCGGCCCGGTCGAGACCTCCACCGGCTCGGCATCGAGCGCCAACAGATGCGCGTAGGCGCGACGGGCGTCCTCTACCCGGAAGCCCATGCCGCAAGCGCTCGGCCCATGCTCGCGCGCGAAGAACCAGGCGGGGCTCCTCGGCTCGTAATTGGTGATGAAGTTGATCTCGCCCTGCCGCCACAGCTCCACGTCCTTCGAGCGATGCCGCGCGATGAGGGTAAAGCCCATGGCCTCGAAAACCGGCTCGAGCATGCCGCGCTTGGGGGCGGAAAACTCGACGAACTCGAAGCCGTCGAGGCCGATGGGATTGTCGAACAGGTCAGGCATCGGAAAAGCCTCGTTAAAAAAAACTCGTGTGGAATGTCTGTTCGCCCGCCAGCACTTCGCCGGCTGGGAGCGGCGCGGCGTCCCGCCAGATCTCGTAGAGCGGGCCGAAGTCCAGCCCGACCAGGTCGCCGATCAACTGCGGCAAGCTCTCGAGCACGAAGTAGGTCTGCTGGAAAGCATCGATCCTGTAGGCGGTGCGCATCACCCGCACCGGCTCGAACGGCAGCCGCAGCACTTGCCGATCCTCGATCGCAAAGCGCGTTTCGGCCGCCGACGAGATGATGCCGGCGCCGAAGACCTTCAGCCCCTCGCCCTCGCGCACCAGCCCGAATTCGATCGTATACCAATAGAGCCGCGCCAACATGTCGAGCGCATCCATCGCGATCGCTCGGGCACCGGCCTTGCCGTAGAGCTCCAGGAAGTCGGCGATGGCGGGGTCGAGCAGCATCGGCACGTGGCCGAAGAAGTCATGGAAGACGTCCGGTTCCACGAGATAGTCGAGCTCGTGCTCCTCGCGCAGCCAGCGGGTGACGGGGAACTGCCGGCGGGACAAGTGATCGAAGAATACTGCGTCGGGAATGAATCCAGGCACCGCGACCAGCCGCCAGCCGGTCGCGGCGGACAGGACCGCGTTGGCATCGGCAAACTTCGGGATGCCTTCGCTGCAATCTAGTCGTGCCAGTCCCTCACGGAACGAGGCGCAGGCGTGCGTTTCCACCAAGGCCGACTGGCGCGCGTAGAGCCGGCGCCAGCGCTCGTGCATGGCTGGAGTGTAGGCTTCCCAGTCCTGCGGGACAGTGTAGTCCGCCGCCGCGCCTTCGTAGTCTCCCCGAAGGTCGCTGTTGCTGGTCTGGGTGGCCGGCTTCTTCATGGCATCGCGCTCACCGCCCCAGAAGATTGCGCGCCTGGCTGGCGATCTGGGCCAGCATGGCGGGCGTGATGGGCAGCGTGTTCTCGGCTCGATGGACGATCGAGCGGAAGGCGGCGATCGCGGTGGTATGCCGCCGGCCCCAGTCCTCGGCGGCTGCGAGCGGGTCGCTCTTGCCCGCCTTGGTCCTTGCCAGCCCTTTGAGGAAATCGAGGCGCATCTGCTGGAAATCGCGGGCCAGCCCGGCGACGAGCAGGCGCTCCCATGGATCGGTCGGGCTCATCATCGCCGCGGTGCCCTGCGCCCAGTCGAGACCGAGCCCGGCGCCGATGCGGGTGAAGGCGGCGACCAGCCGACGCGGCGCGATGCCCGTTTCGGCCGAGAGGTCGGCGATGCCGACAGCACCGTCGAGGTCGAACAGGCTGCCTACCAGCGCCGCCAGGTCCTCGGGTGCGCCGAGGTCCTGCAGGCCGCCGCGCAAGCGCTGCGATTGTGCGCGGGTGCGCTCGCCCAACAAGTCGTCGGTATCGGTCGCGAGCGCGGCGATCCCGTTCTCCAGCCGCGCCGCCAGCTGCGAGGGCGCGATCTGCCCGGCCCCGGCGCGCAGCAGGTCGGCCATGTGGCCGCGCACGGCAACCGCGACGCGATCGAACAGCGTGACGCGCGCAGGCTCGGCCATGGGCGCGGTCTCCAACCGTTCCCACAACGCATCGAGGTCGAACAGCCGTTCGGCCAGCGCGAACGCGGCCGCGACTTGCGCAAGGTCGGCCCCCTCCTCCTCGGCCAGCTCGAACGGATGGACGATGCCGAGGCGGTTGACGATGCGGTTGGCGAGCTTGGTGGCGATGATCTCTCGCGCCAGGCGGTGCCCCTTGATGAAGCGGCCGAACTTTTCCCGCATCGGCGCCGGGAAGGCGGAGAGCAGCAGTGGCTCTAGATCGGGATCGCCCGCCAGCTCGCTGGCTTCGATCGCCGACTGCAGCAGCAGCTTGCCGCTCGACAGCAGCACCGCCAGCTCCGGCCGGGTAAGCCCCCGGTCGTCCTGCGCCCGGCGGATCAGAGTCTCATTGTCTCCCAGGCCCTCGGTGCGGCGGTCGAGGTGGCCGCCCTCCTCCATGGTCTCGATCAACCGGATTTGCGACGGGATCGCTCCCGCCCCTCCCTGCTCGGCGATCGACAGCGCCATGGCCTGCAGGCGATTGTCCTCCAACACCAGCTCGGCAACCTCGTCGGTCATGGCGCGCAGCAGATCGACGCGCTTGGCCTCGGACAGCTTGCCCGCGCGCTTGGCGGCGGCGAGTGCGATCTTGATGTTGACCTCGTTGTCCGAGCAGTCGACGCCGGCCGAATTGTCGATGAAGTCGGCGTTGATGCGCCCGCCCTTCAGCGCGAACTCGATGCGCGCCGCCTGGGTCACGCCCAGGTTCGCCCCCTCGCCCATGACCTTCACCCGCACTTCGCTCGCGCTCACCCGCAACGCGTCGTTGGCGACGTCGCCCACCGTGGCGTTGTTCTCGAAGCCGGCCTTCACGTAGGTACCGATGCCGCCGAACCACAGCAGGTCGACCGGCGCGCACAGGATTGCCGAAATCAGCGAATCCGGGTCGATTTCCGTGGCCTCGATGCCGAGTACCGCGCGCACTTCGTTGCTAAGCGGTATCGATTTGAGGCTACGCGGGAAGACGCCGCCGCCGGCCGAGATGAGACTCTTGTCGTAGTCCTCCCAGCTCGAATGCGGCAGGTCGAACATGCGGCGGCGCTCGGCCCAGCTTGCCGCCGGATCGGGATCGGGATCGAGGAAGACGTGGCGATGGTCGAATGCGGAGACCACCTTCAAGGCCTTGGACAGCAGCATTCCATTGCCGAAGACATCGCCCGACATGTCGCCGCAGCCGACGACGCGGATCGGGTCGGTCTGCACGTCGACGCCCATCTCGAGGAAGTGGCGCTGAACGGACAGCCATGCGCCGCGCGCCGTGATGCCCATGGCCTTGTGGTCGTACCCGTTCGAACCGCCGCTGGCGAAGGCGTCGTCGAGCCAGAAGTCGCGGCGCTCGGCAATGCCGTTGGCGACATCGGAGAACTTGGCGGTGCCCTTGTCGGCAGCAACGACGAAGTACGGATCAGCGCCGTCCAGCACCACGACTTCGGCGGGATGCACCACCTCGTCGCGCACGATATTGTCAGTGATCGAAAGCAGCGTGTCCACGAAGACTTCGTAGCTCGCCTGGCCCTCGGCCGCCCAGCCGGCGCGGTCGCGCGCGGGGTCGGGCAGCTGCTTGGGGTAGAACCCGCCCTTGGCGCCGGTGGGCACGATCACGGCGTTCTTGACGCGCTGCGCCTTCATCAGGCCGAGGATCTCCGTGCGGAAGTCATCGCGCCGGTCGGACCAGCGCAGGCCGCCGCGCGCGATCGGTCCGGCACGCAAATGGATGCCCTCGACCCTGCGCGAATAGACGAAGATCTCGCGCCACGGCACCGGTCTGGGCAGGCCGGGCACGAGCGCGGAATCGAACTTGAACGCCAGAGCCACCTGCCCCGCCGGCGCGAAGGCGTTCGTGCGCAGCATGGCGAGCACGATGTCGCGATAGGCGCGCAGCAGACGGTCGTCGTTGATCGCGCCAACGGCAGCCAATCCGGTGCGGATCGCCTCCTCGGCCTCGCGGCGCGCAGGAGCGCGATCGCCGGTGAAGGCCGGATCGTGGATCGCGCGGAAAAGGTCGACGATCCCGAGCGTCACGCCGCGCGCGCCGAGCAGCGCGTCGACCACGGTCGGGATGCCGAAGTGCGTGCCTGCCTGGCGCAAGTAGCGGTACCAGGCCCGCAGCCAGTTGGTCTCGCGCCGCGAGAGGCCAAGGCCCGGCACGAGGCGGTTGAAGGCATCGTTCTCGCTGCCGCCGTTGAGCACGTCGCGCAGCGCATCCTCGATCATCGGCGCCAGCGCCATGACCGAATCGGCCTCGCCGCCGTCGGCCATCTGCAAGGTGAAGTCGTGGATCGTGCCGATGCGGCCCTGATCGAGCTGCGTCGGCATTTCGGCCAGCACGCGAAAGCCGAAGTTCTCCAGGGCCGGCACTGCGTCGGACAAGGCGAGGCTGCCCTCGGCCTGGTAGATCTTGAGCCGCAACTGACCCGCAGCGTCGCCGTCACGGGCGTAGAGGCGCACGTCGCGCTGGCCGGCGCGCTCGGCCGGCGTCCGATCGTGGTCGGCCGCCTCGCCCACGACGATGCGGCGCAGGTGTGCGATGTCGACTGCGGCCTCGGCGGCGCCGTAGGCACTGCGGTAGCCCATCGGGAACGCCTCGGCGTAGCGGCTGGCGATCGCGGTGGCCCGGCCCGGCTCCAGCGTTTGCGCAAGCGAGGCGGCGACCGCCTCGGTCCACCCACGCAGCATCACTTGCAAACGGTGGTCCAGCTCGGCTTCGTCGGGTTCGTGGGTGCCATCGCGAATGTCGAGCGTGTAGCGCAGCATCGCCAGGTTGCCGGCTTCCACCTGCAGGCTCCAGTCAAGCGTGCTGGCCTGCGCGGCTTTCTCGATCATTTCCTGGATACGCATGCGCATCTGCGTCGCCACCATGTCGCGCGGCAGCCAGACGAACGCGAACAGGTGGCGCATCAGCGGCGCGCGCGTCAACAGCAGCCGCGGACGCGGGCGATCGACCAGGCCGGTCATCGTCGTCGCCAGCCGTTCGACGTCCTCCAACCCCAGGCCTAGCACGAGATCGTGCGGCAGGCTGGTCAGCGCATGGACCAACGCCTTGCCGGTATGGCCGGTGGGATCAAGCCCGAGCTTGCTGCCGAATTCCGGCACCATCCGGCGCAGACGCGGCACCCGATCCGGTGGCGAAGCGAGCGCGGCGCTGGTCCAGATGCCGGCGTGAACCGAAAGCGCGGCGATCCGGCCCTGTTCGAGCAGCGGAACAAGGAAAAGGTCAAGCGGCACGCGCCGGTGCACGGTGGCGACGCGGTTGGCCTTGATCACCATCGGAACCGCCACCGCGCCGCCGTCGAGCATGGCGTCGAAAGCCGCGAAGGCGCGCTCGTAGCTGGCGTCCGACAGCAGCTCCTTGGCGCCGCGCCGGCAGATGCCGAGCAAGTTGGCATGACTGCCGTCGCGCTTGCGGGTGACGTGGCCGAGCTGGGTGAGCATACCGTCGGCGAACCAGTCGAGCAGCGCCGCACCCTCGACATCAGCGAGGCTGGCGGCTTCGGCCACGCTCGCGGCGTCGGCCCGCATCGTCTCCACCATCCGTGGCCAGTCGGCGACAGCGGCGCGCACATCGGCCAGCGTCGCATCGAGCGAGCGTGCAAGCTCGCGCCGCTGGCCCCCGTCGACGCGCGCCGTCTCGATGTAGATGAGCGATTCCCGAGCGGTGGCGCCGCCATTTACCGGCGATAGCTCGACCAGGCCGCCATCGGCATCACGCACGACAGAGAGCACCGGGTGAACGAGGCGGTCGATGACCAGGCCAGCCTCGGCGATCGCGGCCGCTACCGAATCGACGAGGAACGGCATGTCGTCGTTGACGAGCGCGATGCGCAGAAGGCGGCGTTCGTCGCCCGAGTTCGAGAGGCTGGACGTGGCGAGCTCGATCGCCGGCTCACCCGGTTTTCGCTCGGAAGCGGCCGCCAGCAGGAAACGGGCCGCCTCGCTCACCCACTCGCCGTTCGAAGGTCCATCGCCGGGCAGCAGCGAATCGCGCAGCAGCTCGGACAGCCGGGTCTCCAGCGCGCCGTCGCTCTTGCGGAGCTTGCGGCCGCGGGCCGCGGCTTTGAGCGTCATGTCTGCAGCGGTCATAGCGTTCTCCCGCGATCCTCCGACGAGCCAGACCCGATCGGACGGCCGCCATTCCCAAATAGGGCCTACCCAAGCTCACTGCACCCTCGGCCCGAAGGAAAATCGGGCGGAGCACTTCGAGCCACTTCTAACGCCAACTCGACGTTACGCAATATTGTTCCAAGATTAAGCAAGATTTGCGCGAGTGCTCAGGGAAATGCCAGGGACGCCCGCGGTGCCGTGATTGCATGTTCCAGAGCACGAGCGGCCAGGCACAACGATCCCATCGGGCCGGCATCGTCACCCAGCTCGGGCGCCACGATCATCCCGGCCAGCGTGTGGCGCGAGCAATCACGCAAGTACCCGCTCAGCAGCGCTGGCACCCGCGCGATCGCTGCAGGCATGAGCTGCGGCTGGCGGTGGGACACGCCGCCCCCAACCACGATCCGCTGCGGCGAAAGCGTAAGCACCAGCATGGCAAGCAGTTCGGCAAGATCCTGCGCGACCGTCTTCCAGCGCGGATCTTCTGGCTCGATGCGGGAGGGATGGGTGCCAAAGCGTGCCGCCAGCGCGGGGCCGCTCAGCAGACCCTCCATACAATCGCCATGGAAGGCGCAGCTCCCTGCGAACGTGTCGCCGGGAGCGCGACGCAGGCGAACGTGGCCGATTTCGGGATGCAAGCGGCCGTGGACCGGCTCACCGTCCACCAGAACGCCGCCGCCCAGGCCCGTGCCGATCGTGAGGTAAACGAGGCTTGCGCAGCCGCGCCCGGCTCCAAAGCGATGCTCGGCCAGGGCAGCGGCGTTGACGTCGGTATCGAGCGCGACCGGACACGCCAGCGCGTCGGCGACGGTGGCGAAGACGTCCGTCCCGAGCCAGCCGGGCTTGGGCGTGTCGAGCATCGTGCCGAAGTCCGCCGCGTCGCGCGCCACCCGGATCGGGCCGAAGCTGGCGATGCCCACGGCGTCGACCGGCTTGTCGTCGCGCCACCCTTCGATCACGCCGATGGCCTGCGCCAACGTCTCCTCAGGCTCGCCAGTGGGCAGCTCGACGCGCTCGTCGATGCGGCCGGGCTGACCGAGCACGACTATGGTCTTGGTTCCGCCGAGCTCGATGCCTGCAAGCTTGTGCATGCGCCTGTCCTTTTGCGTCGATCCGCCAGGATGGTCCTCTCGCCGTCGAGGTGCAATTGCCGGAACGAGGCGAAGGTTCCTTCGAAATGGCGCCGATCGATGGCTCGAGCGGCGCGGCCGATGGGCCAGCGATGCCACTGTTCCGGCTGGCAGCCGTGGCCGCCGCCTCTACGTTGAGGGCTACCCCCGAAACATACGCAGGTTCACTAACCCGGAAAGTACCTTCCGCGACCTTGCGGGGGATGGTAAGTGTTTCAATTAGATGGTGGGCACGACTTCTGAAAAATCGATCGGCGTCAACGGTCCGGAGCAATCCGATCCGACGGTGGAGATTCGCACTCTGGCCGACCTGGCGCGCATCGCCGGAGTGTCGGCGGGCACGGTGTCGCGCGCTCTGGCCGGCAAGTCGCTGGTCAATGCCGAGACGCGCGATCGCATCCAGGCGCTGGCGCGGCAATACGGCTTCCGGCCGAACCAGATGGCGAGCAAGCTGCGCTCCCGGCGCACGGGCGTCATCGGCGTGGTCATCCCGCTTGGGCATGAGAAGCGCCAGCACATCTCCGACCCGTTTTTCCTGACTCTCCTCGGCCACCTCGCCGACGCGCTGACCGAGAGCGGCTACGACCTCATGCTGAGCCGCGCGATCCCCGACGGAACCGCCGACTGGCTCGAGCGCATGACCGGCTCGGGCATGGTCGACGGCGTGCTGGTGATCGGCCAGTCCGACCAAGCCGAAGTGATCGACGGCGTCGCGGCCAACTACAAGCCGCTGGTTGTCTGGGGCCAATATCGCGCCGGGCAGACCCACCTGGCGGTGGGTACCGACAACGAGCTGGGCGGCCGGCTCGCGGCCGAGCACCTGATCAGCTGCGGCGCGCGCAACATCGCGTTCCTGGGCGAGACCACCGGCATCGAGATCGCTATGCGCCACCAAGGCGCGCAGACTGCCTGCACGGCGGCGGGTCTCACCCTGCGCCATCTCCGGGTCAGCCTTGCCCACGACGAGATGGGGCCGCAGGTCGCCGCGGCGCTGGCGCAGGCGAACACCGACATCGACGGCATCGTCGCCGCGTCCGACCTCATCGCCCTTACTGCACTGCGCACCCTGCACGACAACGGCCGGCCGGTCCCGGCGCAAGTGCAGGTGGTTGGGTTCGATGACCTGCCGATTGCCACGCTCAGCATGCCCCCGCTCACCACCATCCGGCAGGAGATCGGTGAAGGCGCGGCGCAGATGGTGGACAAGCTGAAAGCCCGCATCGCAGGCGACGCGTCTGTCGCCAGCAGCGTCACGCCGCCGCGCCTGATCGTGCGCGGAACCACGCGCCCGGCCTGAGCAGCCGCCCTTCCATTCGGCCCTTCCTGGACCCGGGCGATACCGCTATGCAAACGCTGCGACGGTTCAGGGAGACGCAAGGGGTGAGGCGTAGCGGCGCGGGCGGGACACCATGCTGATCGGGATCGACCTGGGAACCACCAACAGCGCCGTCGCCATCTGGCGCGACGGCGCGGCCGAGCTGGTGCCCAATGCCCTGGGCGATCCGCTGACGCCGTCCGCCGTCAGCATCTCGAGGGACGGCCAGGCCTGGATTGGCGCTCCTGCTCTCGACCGCCTGGCTACTGCGCCACAGGACACCGCGACCAGCTTCAAGCGGATGATGGGCACGGCGCGCACCACCCGGCTGGGCGGTAAGGAGTACCGCGCCGAGGACCTGTCGGCGCTGGTTCTCGGCGCGCTGGTGGGCGACGTCGAGGCGCTCACTGGCACCCGGCCGACCGAGGCGGTGATCACCGTGCCCGCCTACTTCAACGATCGCCAGCGCAAGGCCACCCGGCGCGCCGGCGAGCTTGCCGGCCTCACCGTGCGCCGCCTCATCAACGAGCCGACCGCCGCCGCGCTCGCGTTCGGCCTTATCGACAAGGGGGACCGCGAGCCGTTCCTCGTCTTCGACCTGGGCGGCGGCACGTTCGATGTCTCCATCGTCGAGATGTTCGACGGCATCGTCGAGGTCCGCGCCTCGGCCGGGGACAACCGCCTGGGCGGCGACGACTTCGACGAGGCGCTGGCGGCGGCGGTGCGCCCACGGCTCGATCCAGACAAGCTGCTCGACCCGCTGCCGGAGGACCGGCGCGAGGCCATGCTCAAGCGCGCGGCCGAAACCTGTCGCCGCGCGCTTTCCACCGCTTCCGAGGCCGAGTTCGCCGTGACCGTGGGCGAGAGCCGCCTTGCCGTCCGCGTGACCGAGGCCGAGTTCGAGAGCGCCTGCGAGCAGCTGGTGCGGCGCCTGCGCGAACCGGTGGTGCGGGCGCTGCGCGACAGTGCGATCGATGCGTCCGAACTGTCCGACATCGTGCTTGTCGGCGGTGCCACCCGCATGCCGGTCGTGCGCCGAGCGATCACGCGGCTGTTCGGACGCTTCCCGAATTCCACCGTCCACCCCGACCATGCGGTGGCATTGGGCGCCGCGATCCAGGCCGGGCTCGTCGGCCGCGACGAGGCACTCGACGAGATCCGCATCACCGACGTCTGCCCCTTCACGATGGGCGTCGAGGTGGCCGAGCAGGATCGCTACGGCGGGCTGCAGCGTGGGCTGTTCTCGCCGATCATCGAGCGCAACACGCCGGTGCCGGTCAGCCGCATGAGCACCTACGGCACGCTGGGCGACGGGCAGAAGCAGATCGAGTTCGGCATCTACCAGGGCGAGGCGCGCGAAGTTTCGGGCAACGTCAAGCTCGGCCAGATCGTCATCCCGGTGCCGCCTCGCCCGGCCGGCGAGGTGCAGGTCGACGTGCGATTTTCCTACGACAGTTCGGGGCTGCTCGAAGTGGATGTGCACGTGCCGATGAACGGCACCAGCCGCAACCTGGTCATCGTCGACGAGGAAGACCGGCCCGACCGCAACGAGCTCGACAAGCGCCGCGCCGCGCTCGCCAGGCTCAAATTCCACCCGCGCGCGGAGGCCGGAAACGTCGCACTGATGGCGCGCGCCGAGCGCTGTTACGAGGACCACATCGGCGAGGTGCGCCAGCTGGTTGGCCACTGGATCACCCAATTCGCCGGCGCGCTCGACACGCAGGATCCACGCCGCATCGCCGATGCACGCGACGCGCTCGTCACCCAGCTCGACCAGCTCGAGAGCACCAGCCCGCTGTGAGGCGCTGGCGGTGAGCGGGCGAGCAGCGGGAGGCTTCCCCTGGGATATGCTCGGGATACCTCGAACAGCCGACACCGGCGCCATCCGGAAGGCCTATGCCGCGCGGATCAAGGCGATGGACCTCGACCGCGACGTCGAAGGCTACGCCGCCCTGCGCAACGCCCGCGACGTCGCGCTGCGCCAGGTCAAGGCGATGGCGGACTCTGCGGTCGATCACGAGCGGGAGAACGAGCTAGCGCCAGGAACAGATGGCGCCGATGCGCGCCCCGGTGCCGCCTGGCCCCACGGCGCTCCCGTCATCGAAGCCGAGGCGGCCGACGGGACGATCTCGATCGCCGCGCTTGCTCCCGGCGACACGTTCGCGCCGATCTCGCCCGCGCGCGGCGAGCCCGGTGGCGCAACGATCGAAGCCGACAAGACATTCACCGCCACGAATCCGTTCGCAGCGCCACTGCTCGAAGGCCACGACCCTGCACGGGCGGCAGCCCGCGCCAGCCTCGCTTCGCCGTTCGAGCGGCTGATAGCGCTGCTTGCGCCGGGAGACGCCGCCGCAAGGCCCCTCGACAGCGCGGCCGAAGCCGAGGCGCAGCGTGCGTTGCAAGATGTCATCGCCGAGACACACCTGTCGCCCATCGGCCGGCAGGACCAGCTCGAAGCCTGGCTCGCCGGCGTGCTCGCGGACAGCTGGCCGCGCAGCGCGCCCTGTCTCGAGGACGCCACCAGAGCCTTCGACTGGGAACGCGAGTGGGGCCGTCGCGATGCTCGACCGGCGATCGAGTACCTGGGCGCGCGGCTGCGCGGCTACCGCTTCCAGCAACGCGTGCTCCAGCCCGACCACCGCTACTACAAAGCCTGGATCGAGCTTTCCCGGCCAGGCAAAGCGGGCCCATTGCGCTTTCTACGGACCAATGCCGCCGATGTGCGCGGGCTGCTGGCAGGCGTGCGCAAGCACTTCCCGGAGCTAGAGGACCATCTTGACGCGCAGCGGGTCACGACCTGGGAGAGCGGCAGCAGCATACCGACGGCCGCGATCGTACTGGTCGGCCTCCTCATCCTCGCCTTCCTCATCAGTCTGGGGGACAACCGGCCACCTGAAGCAGTCAGCTTTCCCGCGCCCGATCCGGCAACGACGAAGGCGGACGCTCCGGACACTGCCGCCTTTCAGCAAGCCACGGCCGCGGCCGTGACCGAAGCGTTCGGCGACGACTGGACGATCGACACGGTCCGCGATCGCCAGCCCGAGCTCGCGGCCGCAATGCAGTCCAACGTGCGCTACGCCCTGCAAAACGCCGAGGGCGAAGCCGGCGGCGTCCGCAAGGCGATCGAGACAGTGCGCGAGCGCAGCTTCTTCGGCGGTCGCGCCCAGACCGGCGATCTGTTCGACGCGGCCATGCGTGTGCGCCTCGGCCTGCTGCGCGCCGCGCGGACGCAGGATACGGCGACCTGCGCGCACTACCTCACTTCGGCGCTGCTGCCCGGCGACGTGGCCGTGCCGGAGGCGGTGCGCGCGCAGGAGCGCAAGCTGGGTCGCGCGCTCGCAGAGAGGGGCTTGCTGGCGCCGCCCCAGCGCGAACCGCCGCACTCGGCCCGCGTCCCGGGCGCGCTGGTCGAGACGGTCATGGCCGCCACCAAGCTCAGCCAGGCTCGCGTGGCAAAGGCGATGCAGGGCCAGGGCAGCGATGCGGATCGCTGCGCCGTCGGCATCGCTCTGCTCCAGACGACACTCGACTGGCGCGGCGACGGACGGCGGGCGATCCTGCTAACGCTTTAGACCAAGCGCCATGAGCCCACCCCGGACGGACTGGCGCTCTGCTGAAGATACCCCATATCCGGCAAAGCTCACCGGAGAGATCCATGCCCAACCCAAACGCTACCTCCCTCACTAGGTTCGCCGCGCCGCTCGTGGCGCTCGCTGCCGGGGCCGCCATGATCACCGGCCTGTCGACCATGCCAGCCCACAGCGCCAGTCCGCCGCGCAACTTCCCGGCACCGCCTGCGGAGGGGAAGCCGGCTCTGGGCGACCAGGTCGCGGTGCTCGCCGGGGGCTGTTTCTGGGGCCTCGAAGGCGTGTTCGAACACGTCAAGGGCGTGAAGTCGGTCGTCTCGGGCTATGCTGGCGGGTCGCGTCAGGACGCGACTTATGGCGCCGTATCCAGCGAGCGAACCGGCCATGCCGAGGCTATCCGCGTCGTCTACGATCCAGCCAGGATCAGCTACGGATCGCTGCTGAAGATCTACTTCTCGGTCGCGCACGATCCCACGCAGGTGAACCGCCAGTTCCCCGATACCGGCACCAGCTACCGCTCGGCGATCTTCCCGCAGACCCCCGCACAGCGCCGGACCGCTGCTGCCTATATTGCCGCCATCGACAAGGCCCACGCTTTCCCGCGCCCGGTAGCAACGAAGCTGGAGAGCGGCGCATTCTACCCGGCCGAGGCGTACCACCAGGACTTCATGCGGCGGAACCCGGACAACGGCTACACCAACCGCTACGACAAGCCCAAAATCGCGGCTTTGAAGACGGCCTATCCGCAGTTCTACCGCTAGCTTTAGGCCTGCAGCTGGTCGGGGATGGTGCTTAGAGAAGCTCAGGCTGGGCTCCTCGAAGCCCCCGCCCCCCGCGCGGCGCCATCGAATTGTGTTAGATCGCCAACCCCGCGGCGCGGGCGCTCGCCCAGGCCCATTGGAAGTTGTAGCCGCCCAGCCACCCGGTCACGTCCACCGCTTCGCCGATGGCATATAGGCCGGGCACGCGGCGCGCCTCCATCGTCTTGGACGACAGGCCATCGGTGTCGATGCCACCGGCAGTGACCTCGGCCTTGGCGAAACCTTCCGAACCGTCGGGCTCGAACGGCCAGCGCGCCAGCCGGGCTTCGGCCGCCGCCAGGGCGCGGTCCTGCAGCGCGCCGAGCTCGCCGGCCAGACCGATCCGCTCGGCCAGTGCCTCGGCGAGCCGCTCGGGCAGGCCATCGCCCAGCGCCTTGCGCAAGGTTAGCCGCGGACGCTCGCGCTTCAGGTCGCGCAGCCAGCCCTCCGGCCGGTCGGGCAGGAACTGCGTCGTCACCGCACGACCTCGCTGCCAGTAGCTCGAGACCTGCAGGATCGCCGGCCCCGACAGCCCGCGATGGGTGAACAATGCCGCCTCGCGAAAGCTTGCCTTGCCGCAGCGCGCGATGACTTCGGTCGAGACGCCGGACAGCTCGCGGAACAGCGCCTCGCTGCCCGGCAGCGTCAGCGGCACCAGCGCCGGGCGCGGCTGCACCACCTTGAGGCCGAACTGGCGTGCCAGGTCGTAGGCGAAGCCGGTCGCGCCCAGCTTGGGTATCGAGGGACCGCCGGTCGCGATCACCAATGCCGGCGCGCTGGCGATGGAGCCTGCGAGCCCCACTCGAAAGCGCCCGTCGGCGTGGCTGACATCGGTCACCGCCTGGCCGTTGAGCGCGGTGACGCCGCCCTTCGCGCATTCCGCCAGCAGCAGCTCCACGATCTGCCGGGCGGAGCCGTCGCAGAACAGCTGGCCCAGCGCTTTCTCGTGCCAGGCGATGCCGTAGCTCTCGACCAGCTCGAGGAAGTCGGCGGGCGTGTAGCGGCTGAGCGCCGACTTGGCGAAATGCGGATTGGCGCCGAGGTAGCGGTCGGGCGCGGTGTGCACGTTCGTGAAGTTGCACCGCCCGCCGCCCGAGATCAGGATCTTTCGCCCCGGCTCGGGCGCGTGGTCGATCAGCAGCACTCGGCGTCCCCGCTGTCCCGCAGTGGCGGCGCAGAACAGCCCGGCGGCCCCGGCGCCCAGGACTATGGCGTCGTATTCGGTCATGAGGCCGCCCCAGGACGAGCGGACGTCGGGCGAGGGTTCGTTGCTCCGCAACGTGCCGCTGCGTCAACCGACAAGCTCAATCTCCTACTCCGCTCGGGCTGAGCTTGTGGGAGCCCCCAGCAGCAGGCACCAGTTCTAGCGCCAGCGCTTCCGCCACGCGTATGCCGTCCACGGCCGCCGACAGGATCCCGCCCGCGTAGCCCGCGCCCTCACCCGCCGGGTAGAGGCCGCTGGTGTTGAGGCTCTGGAAGTCGCGGCCACGCGTGATGCGTACGGGCGAGGAGGTGCGGGTCTCGACACCGGTCATCACCACGTCGGGATGGTCATAGCCCGGCACCTGACGGCCGAACGCGGGCAGCGCCTCGCGGATCGCGTCGACCACGAAGTCGGGCAGGCAGGCCTTGAGGTCGGTAAGGTGGACGCCGGGCTGGTAGCTGGGAGTCACTTCGCCGAACTCGGTAGAGGCGCACCCCGCCAGGAAATCGCCCAGCTTCTGCCCCGGCGCCTTGTAGTTCGAGCCGCCCGCCTGGAACGCCAACTCCTCGAACTTGCGCTGCAGGGCGACGCCGGCGAGCGGATGGCCGGGGAAGTCGCGTTCCGGAGTGATGTCGACGACAAGGCCAGAATTGGCGTTGAACTCGGCGCGCGAATATTGGCTCATGCCGTTGGTCACGACGCGGCCCACCTCGCTAGTGGCGGCGACGACGCGCCCGCCCGGGCACATGCAGAACGAGTACACCGTCCGTCCGTTCCGCGCCTTGTGCGACAAGGCATAGGCCGCCGCGCCCAGGACCGGATTGCCCGCGCAGGCGCCGTAACGCGCCTTGTCGATCCAGCTCTGCGGATGTTCTATGCGCACGCCGATGGCGAAGGGCTTGGCCTCGATATGCACGCCGCGATCGTAGAGCACCTGGAACGTGTCGCGCGCCGAGTGGCCCACCGCCATGATCACGTGGATGGCCGGAAGGTACTCGCCCGTCGACAGATGCAGGCCGACGAGGCGGCGAGTCCCGGCCGCATCCTCCTCGACGGCGAAATCGTCGACCCGGGTGCCGAAACGATACTCGCCGCCCAGGCTCTCGATCGTCTCGCGCATGCTCATCACCATGGTGACGAGGCGGAAAGTGCCGATGTGCGGGTGCGCTTCGGTCAGAATGTCGTCCGGCGCGCCGGCCTTGACGAACTCGGTCAGCACCTTGCGCCCCAAGTGGCGCGGGTCCTTGATGCGGCTGTAGAGCTTGCCGTCGGAGAAGGTGCCCGCACCGCCCTCGCCGAACTGGACGTTGCTTTCCGGATCGAGCACCGAGCGGCGCCACAGGCCCCAGGTGTCCTTGGTCCGCTCGCGCACCGCCTTGCCGCGCTCGATGATGATCGGGCGCAAGCCCATCTGCGCCAGCACCAGCGCCGCCAGCAGCCCGCAGGGGCCCGCGCCGATCACGACCGGACGCGGCCCTGCGTAGTCCTCGGGCGCCCGGGTCACGAACCTGTAGCTGGTGTCCGGGCTCGGGCGCAGATGCGGGTCGCCGGAATGTCGCGCCAGCACCGCGGCTTCGTCGCGCAGCACGAGGTCGAGCACGTAGATCAGCTTGATCGCGTTCTTGCGGCGCGCATCGTTGCCGCGCCGCACGACGGTGATCCGCTCGATGTCTGCGGGCAAGACTTCCAGCCGGGCGCAGACGGCCTGCTCGAGGTCGGCCGGCCCGTGATCGAGCGGCAGGGCAATGTCGTTGAGGCGCAGCATCGAGGGCGCCTTTATACTCTGTCGGGTCTCGGCGCCATGCCTGGCGTAAGCGCAACCTACCCGGAATTCACCGTAGCTATCCTAAGCGCAAAAGACGCCTTTTCAATCGAGTCGACTGCAAGAAGTCATCCCCTGATCATGGTATGAGCAAGAAGTTCTGCAACGGCAAAAGTCTAACTGGTTAAGTCAGTTGACTCGACTTGAAATCTTCCCGAATAACGCCGCGGGGCAGACGAGACGACCGTGTGGCAACGGGATGAGTCCGCCTACCTGTAGGCAGGGGGGACTATGAGGAATCTGTGGGGCAAGGCAGTCCTGGCGACTGCAAGCGTGTGCGCGAGCGGCGCCGCTTGGGCACAGGAGGCACCGCCTCCGCAGCCCCCTGCAGCCGGAACCCTGATCCCCAACCGGGCGCAGATCGAACAGAACATCCCGCCCAGCGATCAGCCGCAACCCACGCGGGTGCGCGTCAACGACAAAGGCGCCATCGCCCCCGCTCCTTGCGCGTTGCGCGATTCCGACTTGCGCGTCTCACTCACCACCCTCGCGCTCGAGCGCCAGGACGGAACGCCGCTTCCGGCCGAGCTGCAGAGCCTGCTCGCCGGCGTCGACAGCGACCTTCACGGCGAGCAGTCGGTGGCAGTCGTGTGCACCATCCGCGACCGCATCAACGAACGGCTGAGCAGCGCCGGCTACGTCGCCCTCGCGCAGATCCCACCGCAGCAGATCACCGACGGCGTGCTGCGCATGCAGGTGGTCACCGCGCGCATGGTCGAGGTTCGCATCGTCGGCGAGCCCGGCCCCTTCCGCGGCCAGCTGGAGAAGGCGGTGGAGAAGATCCGCCAGCTCGATCCGCTCAACCGCGACGATGCCGTGCGCCTGCTGCTGCTGGCGGGCGACGTGCCCGGTCTCGACGTCTCGCTGACCCTGAGCTCGGCCAACGCCGCACCCGGCGACGTGATCGGCACCTTCACCGTGCGCACCCAGCGCACCGCGCTGATGGCCAACGTGCAGAACTACGGCTCGCGCCAGCTTGGCCGCTGGATCGGTTCGATCCGCGGCGAGGCCTATGGCCTGACCGGCCTCGCCGACCGCACCTACCTCGCCTACTCGAACGCATTCGACTGGAAGGAAGTGCGCGTCCTGCAGGCCGGGCACGACTTCGCGCTCACCGGCTCGGGCCTGCGCATGGGCTTCAGCGGCAGCCTCGCCTGGTCGCGCCCCGATATCCCCGACCTCGACTTGCGCTCGCGCTCGCTGATCGCCGGCGTCAACCTGTCGATGCCGCTGATGCGCACTGTGGACAGCACCGTGATCGCCACCGGTGGCTTCGAGATGCTCGACCAGAAGGCGGAGTTCCACGCCGGCAACGCCACGCTGCCGTTCACCTACGACAAGATCCGCGTGCTCTACGCGCGCCTCGATGGCGACTTCCGCCTGCACTCGGGTGACCGCGAGTGGCTGCGCGCGCAGACCAACCTGGAACTGCGCAAGGGCATCGACGTGTTCGGCGCCTCCAAGGAGGGCGTCGTCGGCAGCAAGGGCGTGCCGAGCCGCCTGTTCGGCAACCCACAGGCCACGGTCATCTACGGCGAGGTAGATTTCCAGCTCAAGCCCACCGACGCGATCAAGCTCGACGTCAACGCCTTTGGACAGTGGGCCAACGACCCGCTCCTCAACCTGGAGGAGTTCTCGCTCGGCAACTTCACCCACGGGCGCGGTTACGATCCGGGCTCCAACGGCGGCGACCGCGCCTACGGCTTCACCCTGGAGCCCCGCGTCAAGCTGCCGATCCCGCGCTTCGACGTCGAGGTCTCGGCGTTCTACGACCAAGTGCACGTCCAGAACCTCGACCCGGGCTCGGTCGATGCCAAGCGCCGGCTGCGCTCGGTCGGCGGCGGCTTGCGCTTCGTGCTGCCGCAGCAGCTGGTGCTCGACCTGACGTATGCGCACCCGCTCGATCGCGTACAGCCGCTTGACGACAAGAAGCCGAGCGATCGCTTCCTCGTCTCGATCACTGCCAAGCTGAAGTAAGGGGAGAGCAAAGATGACCGCCATCACCAAGGTCCCGGCTCCGACCGCTTCCTTCCGCCGTCGTCGTGCACTGCTGGGAACGTCCGCGCTGGCGGGTTCGCTGCTCCTTGCAAGCCCGGTTCTGGCCCAGAGCCTCCCCGAGGTGCCGAACGCGCTGTTGCCTCTGCCGACCGTCGCGAATGGCGCGGATATTTCCGTCAGCGGCAACACCATGACGGTGAACCTGAACGATGCCAGCCGCATCATCGACTTCAAGACCTATAACATCGCGGCCGGCAACACCGTCGATTACACCACCACTACCGCCGGCACGACCAACCTCGTCGCCGTCAACCGCGTGCTCACGGGTGGCGGCGCGTCGCTGATCAACGGCGATATCACCGCCGACGCCGGCATCTCGGTGTGGCTGATCAACCAGGAAGGCATCACCTACAACGGCAAAGCGACGCTTGGCGGTGGCAGCCTGATGCTCTCCACGCTCGATTTCGCCGACACTGTCGACGCTACTTTCCGCGCCAACTTCGCCGCCGCCGGCGCGGCCAACAGCACGCCGTTCAACTTCGCCGGTTCGGGCGCGGGCAACATCACCATCGCCAGCACCGGCCTGAACGTCGCCGGCTCGATCATCGCCGTGGGCGAGAAGATCACCACCTCCTCGGCGCTCACCACCACCGCCGGCTCGATCGTGCTGGTCGCCGGTTCGGACGTGACTTTCACCAACGGCCTGGGCAACCCGCTCAGTTTCACGATCGACGCGGGCACGCAGATCGGCGGCGGCGTCGCGGTCAACAACAACCTGTCGGGCCAGTCCGTCGTCATCGCCGGCGGCCTGCAGAACAACCTCACCGCCGCGTTACTCAACGTCAATGCAGGCGCGACCGTGACTGCCACCGCAGCCAACGGCGCGGTCGTGCTCGCCACCGAATCGACCAGCTTCGGCGCCGAAAACATCTCGATCGCCAATGGCACCAATGCCGAGCCATCGATCAACGTCGCCGGCACCTTGGGCGCGACGGGCGCGAACGGCGACATCGTCGTCGATTCGGCGCACGACGTCACCGGTGCGGGCAATTACACCGCCGCGCGCAATCTCGACGTGACGGCCGGGAACAACATCAATGTATCCGGCAACCTGACCGCAACAGCCGGCACACTCACCGCCCTGGCCGGCGGCGATGGAACCTTCGGCGGCCTCAAGGCCGGCACCAATGTCTCGGTCAACGCGATCAACACCACCTTCAACGGCCTGGTCGATGCCGGCGTCCGGTTTGGCGTGACCGCCACCGGCGACGCGAAGTTCAACGGCAATGCGCAGACCGGCACCGGCGACGTCGACCTGACCGTGCTCGGCGATACCGACATCACCGGCAACATCGACGCCGGCCGCGACGTTCTGCTGACCCGCACGGTCGACCTGACCCAGAGCGGCAATGTCACCGCCAAGCGCAACGTCAACTACATCATCGGTAACGACGCGACCGTCACTGGCGCGATCGAAGGCACCGCCGGCTTCGTCAGCGCCGCTGTCGGAAACGATGGCACGTTCGCAGCGGTGACGGCCGGAACCGATATCGACATCAGCGCCGGCCGAAACCTCACCACGACCGGGCTGCTGGATGCCGACGGCAACGTCACGCTAGAGGCTGGCACCTCGCCCAGCGCCACGGCGCAGGGCAACCTTGCCGTGCAAGGCAACGTCAGCGCCGGCGGCACCTTCGATGCCACGGGCAACGCGGTTACGCTCGGCCTCGCCGGACAGACCCGCCTGCAACAGGCGGCCGGGGCGATCACCGTCACCGCCAACGAGCGCGACGTCAGGGGCCTGGGCTCCCTGACCTTGCAGAGCACTGGCGGATCCGACATCTCGCTGATCTCCGACGGCACAGGCGTCGTCAATTTCGACCGCACCACTACCGCGATCGATGCCGGCAGCGGCGATGTCGTGGTCAAGAGCGCGCCCACCATCACTCTGGGCGACGTCACCGCCGCCAACCTCTTCACGCAAGGCGACAGCCGTCTATTCGCCACCGGCGAGATCAAGACCGGCGACCTTACCATCGCCAACGAACTGCAGATCACCTCGGACACCGGCTCGATCCTCACGGGCAAGATCACGCTGTCCACGCTGGGCGCCTCGCTCAAGATTTATGCCGCCGGCCCCACGAGCGACATCACTACCGACGCGCTGGCAACGAACGGGGGCTACATCTTCGCTTCCGCTGAACGCAACCTGCTGATCCAGGGCACCGCTTCAACCGGGACGGCGCAAGGCTCGGTCGGGCTGCAGGCGGGCAACAACCTGACCGTGACCGGCCTCGTCACCGCCGGCATCGACCTGGCCGCGCGGGCCGATGGATTCATCGACATCGCCGCAGCCAGCGCCGGCGACGATATCACTCTGTTCGCGAACGGCGCAGTGACGCTTGGCAACGGCACTATTACCGGCGCCGTCCCCGATGGCGCCTCGCTGCTCTTCGGCGTGCCCGGAGTGGACGATTCGATCACCAACGTCGGATCGGAAGATCCGGCGCTGGTCGGACGCCAGATGGTGCTGAACTCGGCGACCGCCGGAATCAGCTCCGGAGGGACGCTCGCCAACAACGGCGGCGGTGACGTGACCGCCGATGCGCCGGGGCTGATTTCACTGGGCACTGTCAACGCCAATACCGGTGGCAGCGTTTTCGTCACTTCGTCGAACAATTCCGTGCTGGCGGGCAGCCTCAACGCCACTGACAGCGTGATCGTCAGCGCCTTCGCCGATGCCCTCATCGGCTCCGCCGGCGCGGGCACGATCGACATCGATGCGGGCCGTGACGCCGCGCTGGGCACTGGCCTTGCCGGCTCGACGCTGACGATCGACGCCGGGCGCGATCTCTCCTCCACCACAAATCTCGACAACAGCGGCGGCGACGTCTTCCTGAACGCCGGGCGCAACGTGAACGTCGCTCGCGTCAACGCCGGTGCCGGGTCCGTCGGCGTGCTCGGCGGCGGCAGCGTGCAGGCTACCAACCTCATCGCCTCGCGTGACGTGGCCGTGCGCGGCGGCACCACCGGCGCCGGCACGGCTACTGACGTCACCATCGGCAGTGCCACCGCGGGCGACGACATCGACGTGGTGGCGCTCAACGGCAACCTCTCGCTGGGCACCGGCCTGGCGAACGCCGCGCTCGGCAGCGGTGGCAGCGAAGTCTCATTCGGCACGCCGGGCGTTCCCGGCGCAGTGGGCGTCGGTCTCGTTGAAGACGCGCAACTCGTCCAGTCGACGATCCGCCTGCGCTCGGCGACGGGCAACGTCACCTCGGCAACGCAGCTGAGCACCGCGAACGGCGACATCATCGTCAATGCCGCGCAGGACGTCTCACTCGTCACCGCGATCGCCAATGGCCCGCTGTCCGGAGGCTCCATCGCGATCCGCGCCGGGCGTGACGTGACCCAGGCCAACATCCTCACCTCCAACAACGAAGACGTGTCGATCGGCGCGGGACGCAACATCGCCGTCGGCACCGTGACGGCCGCAGACGACATCGACATCCTCGCCGGCGGCCGCCTCACCGGCACCGCGCTGAACATCACCGGCGGTGCGGACCGCGCCCGTTTCGCAGACGTGAGCAGCGGCAGCGCCGGTGCCGTCGGCGGCGTCAACTTTACCACGCCTGACGACGCAGACCTGGCGCTGGCCAACGTCGTGCGCATCCGCGTCGGCGACGTCGGCAACGGCGGAGCCGGACCGGTCGGCCTGATTGCCGACAACGTGCTCGCCTCGAGCACGTTCACCGCCCAGGCCTTGCTGGGCGACATCCGCCTCGGCGACGTGCGATCGTCGGGCGACATCGACGTGCAGGCCGACAACGGCTCGGTCTCCGGTACGCCGAACGGCTATGCGCCGGTAAGCGGCATCGGCATTGGCAATGCCGGCGGCACCGTGCTGATCAACGTCACCAACACCGGGATCTTCGGCAACATCACGGCCGACACGGTTCGCACCACCGCCAACGCCGACACGCTGCGCATTCGCCGCATCGATGCGTCCACCGTCAATCTTGCCGCAGGCCAGACGCTGGACGTGGGCACGATCAACGCGGCCGGCACCGTCGACTTGCTGACTACCGACGGTCCCGCCGGAGCCTTTGGTCTTGAGATCACGGGTCCTGGTGACAAGCTCGTCGACACCTTCGGCGATGCGAACCTCACCACCACCGGTACCGACGCGCGGATCTTCGTGCGCGCCAACAACGGTGCGGCTCAGTTGGGCGAACTGGTGGCCGGCTCGGGCCTCGGCCTGGGCACGTTCGACCAGATCGACGTATCGGCCATGGCGCTGACTGCCATTCGCACCGACGCGCTCGACGGCTCGCTCTCGCTCATGGCGACTGACGGTTTGCTGCAGCTGGCGGAAGGCTTTGCTGCGCAGCATGCGACGCTCGTCAAGCGCAACGACGATGGTATCAGCTCGACTCCTACTGGCGACGTCACCACCGATGTGCTGAGGGTGCTCGATACTCCGCTTGGCTCCACTGCGCGCATAGGCCTGACGGCGGGCGATGGCATCACGATCCGCAGCGAGACCTCCGCGTTCGTCGCGCAAGCGCTGGCAATCGGAACGAACCTGCTCGACCGCGAGCTGACGATCAGCGCGGCGAAGAACATTTCGCTCGACAACGGCGAGGCGACGACCGGCTCGATCGGCCTGTACGCGGGCGGCGATGTCAGCGGCGGTCTGAACAAGCCGTTTCCAGCCACCAACGGCAGCCTTATCGCTGCACAGGACGTGACCATCCGGGCGGGTGGCAATATCCTCGTCAACAATGCCGAGGCGGGCGACGACATCGACTTCGCCAGCACCGGCGGCAATGTACGGCTCGACAACGGCACAGCCAAGGCGGGCGTCTCTGACTTCACCTCGGTCACGTTCACCGGCACCCCCGGCCAGCCCGGCACCATAGCCGTCACTGCCGGTGAAGACGCCGACCTCGCCGCAAGCTCGACGATCCGCCTGCGCGCGGCCGCCGGCGATGTGACCTCGGCGGGCACGCTGCTGACGCAAGGCCGCGGCGAGATCCTCGTCAATGCCGCACAGGACGCCGCGCTCAATATTGCGACCGCCACCAACGGCTCGATCGGCCAGCTCGCTGGCGGCTTTGCCTCGGCCAACAACCTGGGTGCCAGCATCGACGTCTTCGTCCAGGGCGGCACCGGCGTGAACGTCGGTACCGCGCAGGCGGGCGACGACATCGACGTGGTCGCGCTCACCGGCAACCTGACGCTGACCACCGGCCTCTCGCAGGGCTCCCCCGGCACGGGCGGCAGCTCGCTCGTCTTCGGTGCACCCGGCAGCCTTGGCGCCGTGACGGTCGGCACCGGCGAGGACGTCGACCTTGCCGCGCTCTCGACGATCCGCCTGCGCGCCGCGACCGGCGACGTGATCACCGACGACCTGCACACGCAGGGTCTCGGCAACGTACTGGTGAACGCAGCAAACGACGCTACGCTTCGCCTTGCGACGGCGGACAACGGCACCATCGCGGTGCTCGCCGGCCGGGACGTGCTCGCCAATGCGGCGACGTCGAACATCACCGCCAGCCGCGACGTTCTTGTGCAGGCAGGGCGCGATGCCACGCTCACCACGGTCGTGGCAGGCGACGACATCGACGTGCTCGCACTCGCCGGCAATCTCTCGCTGACCGACGGCACGGCGAACGGCGTAGCCGGCGCCGGCGGCACCCACGCGACCTTCGGCACCGCTGGCGCGGCCGGAGCGGTCCATGTCGTTGCTGGCGGCGAACCGGCGGACCTCGCCACCACCTCCACCATCCGCCTGCGCGCGCAAGCGGGCGACGTGACCTCGTCGAACCGGCTGCGCACGCTGGGCAACGGCAACATCCTGGTGAACGCCGCGCGCGATGCCTCGCTGGTCCTCGCCACCGCTACCAACGGCTCGATCGGCGTGCTCGCCGGTCGCGACGTGATCGCGAATGCCGCTACCCCGACGGCATCGCTGCTGCAGGCTAGCCGCGACGTGACCGTCTCGGCCGGCCACGACGCGCTGATCCGCGAAATCCGTGCGGGCGACGACATCGACGTGACTGCCGGCAACAACCTCGCGCTGCTCACCGGCACTGCCCTGGCGACCGCAGGCAGCGGCAACACGGGCGTAACCTTCGGCACGGCGGGTGCGGCGAACGCCGTCACTGTCGGCGCCGGCGAGGACGCCCAGCTCGTCGCCTCCACCATCCGTTTGCGCGCGGCAAACGGCAGCGTCGCGGGCGCCTTCACGCCGGCCCTCGTCGGCACCACACTGACCGCGGCCAATGGCGAGATCCTCGTCAACGCCAAGCTCGACACGACGATCCTGCGCGCCGAGGCGACGCTCGGGTCGATCGGTGTGCTGGCGGGCAACAGCATCGCTGCGACGACGCTGATCGCCGGGCGCGACATCGGCTTCGATGCCGGCGTCAACGCCATCGTCGGCTCGGCCACTGCTGGCGACGACATCGACGGACTGGCCCGCACCGGCACCCTCTCGCTGACCTCCGGCCTGTCGCTGGGCAGCGGCGCCGGCGGCACCTCGCTGACCTTCGGCACGCCGGGCGCCGCAGGAGCGGTCGGCATCGCCAGCTCCGAGGACGCCGACCTAGCCGCAAGCTCGACGATCCGCCTGCGAGCCGCCGCGCTCGACGTGACGGCCGACAGCCTGCACACGCAGGGTCTCGGTAACGTGCTGGTCAACGCCGCACGCGATGCCTCGCTGCGGCTGGTCACCGCCACCAACGGCTCGATCGGCGTGATCGCCGGCCATGACGTGCTGGCGACGGCCGCCACCTCGCAGTTGACGGCCAGCCGCGACGTCGCAGTTCAGGCGGGCAACAATGCCACGCTGAACGCCGTCCAGGCCGGCGACGATATCGACCTGCTGGCTCTTGCCGGCACCCTTTCGCTGACCACCGGCCTGTCGCAGGGCACCGCCGGCAGCGGCGGCAGCTCGGTGGTGTTCGGCACGCCCGGTTCTGCCGGCGCGGTCGCCGTCGCCAGTGGCGAAGATGCCGACCTCGCGGCGCTCTCGACCATCCGCCTGCGCGCTGCGGCGGGCGATGTGATCACCGACGACCTGCACACGCAGGGCCTCGGCAATGTCCTCGTCAACGCCGCCCGCGACGCCTCGCTGCGGCTGGTCACCGCCGACAACGGCTCGATCGGCGTGCTGGCTGGTCGCAACGTCACTGCAACCGCGACGACGCCAGCGGCATCGCTGCTCACCGCGAGCCGCGACGTCGCGATCCAGGCCGGTAACGACGCCACCATCCTCAAGATCGTGGCCGGCGACGACATCGATGTCGCAGCGCTCGCAGGTGACCTCGTGCTCACCGACGCGACCTCGACCGGCGCGGGTGCGGGCGGCAACGG